>OOAE01002590.1_pt1 | contig 9614 bp, 7 predicted proteins | sample 1671271 | NCBI WGS metagenome assembly OOAE01 (sample SAMN06348139, study PRJEB24527) | human gut metagenome | biome: human gut; feature: ankylosing spondylitis patient; material: feces | host: Homo sapiens | place: China | collected 2015-10 | reverse complement strand
ATCATCACCGGCATCTCCCTGATGCTGCTGTTCGTGGCTTACCAGCGCTTTGCCGAGGGAGTCTCCTGGCTGCCCGACACCATCATGGGAATGCCCACGCTGCTGATCGCGCATATCGCCTTCAATGTGCCCTATGTCATCTTCAACGTGACCCCCAAGCTCAAGCAGCTGGACATCAAGCTGTATGAGGCAGCTCTGGATCTGGGCTGCGATCCCAGGCAGGCGTTCTTCAAAGTCATCCTGCCTGAGATCAGCCCGGCCATCCTGTCGGCCTTCCTCATCTGCCTGACCTATTCCATCGATGATTTTATGATCTCTTATTTCAACTGCGGCACGGTGGAGACCCTGCCCATTGCCATCTACTCCATGACCCGGAAAAAGGTCAGCCCGGAGATCTATGCCCTGTCCACCATCATGTTTGTGGTGATCCTGACCATCATCCTCATCTCCAATGCCATGGAGAGCCGGGAGTACCGCCGGGATCAGAAGGCGCTGAGAGGGGAGGACGTAAAATGAAACGCTTTGCTGTTCTGCTGCTGACGCTGGCCATGGTGTTCTGCTGTGCTGCGCCCGCCTTTGCCGCCGGAACCATTGAGGTGACCGAGGACGTTTCGGTCTCGGACGATTACGACTGGACCCGCTTTCAGGGCCAGAATCTCACCCTGAACGTTTACAACTGGGGCGAATACATCTCCAACGGTTCTGATGACAGCGTGGATGTGGTGGCCGCCTTCGAGAAGCTTACCGGCATCAAGGTCAACTACACCACCTTTGATTCCAACGAGTCCATGTACGCCAAACTGAAATCCGGTGCGGCCAACTACGATGTGGTCATCCCTTCGGATTACATGGTGGCAAAGATGATCGCCGAGGGAATGCTTGCACCGCTGGATTACAGCAATATCCCCAACTCCCAGAACATCGATGCGGTCTACCGTGATCCGGATTATGACCCCACCAACGCCTATACCGTGCCCTATATGCTCTGTACCACCGGCATCATCTATAACACTACCATGGTAGAGGAAGCCCCCACCAAATGGGCTGACCTGTGGGATGAGCAGTACGCGGGCAACATCCTGATGTTCAACAACAGCCGTGATGCCTACGCCATTGCGGCGTTCAAGAACGGTACCAGCATCAACCCCGAGACCCCGGAAGAGGTGGACGAGGTGGTGGAGACCCTGAAAGCGCAAAAACCGCTGGTGCAGGCCTACGTTATGGATGAGATCTTTGATAAGATGATCGGCGGCGAGGCAGCCATCGGCGTGTACTACTCCGGCGATGCCATTACCATGATCGATGATAACCCGGATCTGGCCTGGGTGTTCCCGGAGGAGGGCAGTGTGCTGTCGGTGGACTGCATGGCGGTGCCTGCCACCAGTGAGCACAAGGAAGCTGCGGAGATGTTCATCAACTTCATGTGCGAGCCGGACATCGGAAAGGCCAATGCGGAGTATATCGGCTATACCACCCCCATGCAGAAGGTGTGGGATATCCTGGACGAGGATCTGAAGTACAGTGAGATCGCATACCCCTCTGAGGAAGTGGAAGCCAAGGAAAAGGTGTTCACCGCCCTGAGCGATGAGGTTAACAACGAGCTCGATGTAAAGTGGAGCGAGATGAAGAGCTACAATGAGGGCGGCAGCGGCGTTGTGTTCCTGCTGCTGCTGCTTGCCATGGTAGCGCTGGCCTGCTTCAATATCTGGCGCAAGCTGCGCAAAAAGACCCGGAATCAGTATTGAGAAGAAAGGGCCCTCTCCGTCAAAGCCTCTGGCAATGCGAAGCAATGACGGAGAGGGTCCTCTTTTGGAAAGGAAACGTATGAATCAATATACCTATCATACAACTGTCCTGAACGCAGACGGCGATTTTCGCCGGATGATCAAGCCCAGCGCCCTGTTCCGCTATGTGGAGCAGGCTGCGGCAGACCATGCCCGCGCCTACGGCATGGACGATGCTTTTTTCAAAGCGCACCACACGGCGTTTCTGGTGGGCAAGCAGGCGGCGCAGATCACCCGGATGCCCCTGCGTGCCGAAAAGCTGACCTTTCTTACTGCCTGTGAGCCGTGCAAGAAAGGTTCGATGAAGCGGCTGACCCGCATTCTGGACGAAGCAGGGAAGGAGTGTGCTCTGATCGACAGCCGGTGGATCATGGTGGATACCGATCGCGAGTGCATCCTACGCCAGCCCTCCTGGTATACGCCCGGTTACTGGAACGAGAATCTGGACGGGGAACTGCCCCAGCTGGTGCACAAAGCAAAGGAACTGACCTGTGCAGGCAACCGGACAGCCAGTTACTCCCTGTGCGACCTGAACGGCCATGTGAATAACGCCTGCTATCTGGACATCGCCTGTGATGCCCTGCCGCTGGAGGTGGTCAAGGGCGGGCCGTTGAAATTCGTCTCCGTCAAGTACCACCGGGAGATCCCGCTGGGCAGTCAGGTCGAGGTGTTTTATGCGCCCTCGGCCGATGGCTGGTATGTGGTGGGCCGCCGCGAAGAGCACGCCGCGTTTGAATGCTACCTGGAATTTACAAAATAAATCCAGAAAAATTACAATTATGTTACAAAATCTGCGAAAAAGGTCTTGCAAAACGGAAACAAAAGAGTTACAATATGGTTACAGAAAGCGATGAGCGCTTTTTGAGACTGAAATCTTTTTCTTCTTGTTGAATAAGAGATATCGGGTGCAGGGCCTTCTCCTCCTCCGGCTGTTCTCCTTCACAGCTGTCGGCACTGTACCGCACAGGCGGTATCTCGCTTCGTGTGCAAAAAAGTCCGTCCGGTTTTCCGGTGCGGACTTTTTTGCACTCTAATTTGTGTCAGAAAACCGGCCTGTCAGGCGGAAAAGTATGACCTTGCACGTTTTTGGTGGTCAATTTTACTGTTTTTCCGCAAAGGACAGTTCTAAAGTTTGTTGCCGCTGGGGTTTGTATTCTGACGGGGTTTGTGGTAAAGTATAGTCAATCAATTTATAAGCAGCAAACATGAATTATTTTGATGCTGGCCCGTTGTTGATGCGTTAAGAAAAAAGGAGTTTAGAGTATGGCTTATTTCTATGAAGAACCTTCCCGCACCTTTGGCGAGTACCTGCTGGTTCCGGGTTATTCCTCTGCAGAGAATGTCCCCAAGGCAGTCAGCCTGAAGACCCCGCTGGTCAAGTACCGCAAGGGGGAAGAGGCCTGCCCGCTGGAAATGAACATCCCCATGATCAGTGCCATCATGCAGTCGGTCTCCGGCGATAAGCTGGCCATTGCACTGGCACGGGAGGGCGGCGTGTCCTTCATTTACGGCTCCCAGAGCATTGAGAACGAGGCTGCCATGGTGCGCCGCGTCAAGAGCTATAAGGCCGGTTATGTGGTCTCCGATTCCAACCTGGCTCCCACCGCCACCCTGCACGATGTGCTGGAGCTCAAGGCCCGCACCGGCCACTCCACCATTGCTGTCACTGCCGATGGCACTCCTCACGGCAAGCTGATGGGCATTGTGGCCTCCCGTGATTACCGTGTCAACCACACCCCCGATGATGCTTCCGTTACCACCTTTATGACTCCCATCGAGAAGCTGGTCACCGCACCGGAGAATACCTCCCTGCACGACTGCAACAATATCATCTGGGACAATAAGATCAACACTCTGCCGCTGGTGGATGCTGAGGGCAACCTGAAATACTTCGTGTTCCGCAAGGACTACGATTCCCACAAGAAGAACGTCAACGAGCTGCTGGATGCCAACAAGAGCTATGTGGTCGGTGCCGGCATCAACACCCGCGACTATGCCCAGCGCGTTCCCGCACTGGTCGAGGCTGGCGTGGATGTGCTCTGCATCGACTCCTCCGAGGGCTACTCCGAGTGGCAGAGCCGTACCATCGCCTGGATCCGTGAGCACTACGGCGACACCGTGAAGGTGGGCGCAGGCAACGTTGTGGATGCCGAGGGCTTCCGTTTCCTGGCTAAGGCCGGTGCAGACTTCGTCAAGATCGGCATTGGCGGCGGTTCCATCTGCATTACCCGTGAGACCAAGGGCATCGGCCGTGGTCAGGCCACCGCAGTCATCGAGGTCGCAAAGGCCCGTGACGAGTACTACAAGGAGACCGGCATCTATGTGCCCATCTGCTCCGATGGCGGCATCGTCCACGATTATCACATCACTCTGGCTCTGGCCATGGGCGCTGATTTTGTCATGCTGGGCCGCTACTTCGCCCGCTTTGACGAGAGCCCCACGAACAAGGTGCGCATCAATGGCCAGTATATGAAGGAGTACTGGGGCGAGGGCTCTAACCGTGCCCGCAACTGGCAGCGTTACGACCTGGGCGGTTCCACCAAGCTGAGCTTTGAGGAAGGCGTGGACAGCTATGTTCCTTACGCAGGTCCTCTGGCCGATGGTGTCCAGACCACTCTGTACAAGGTCAAGAGCACCATGTGCAACTGCGGCGCACTCTCCATCCCCGAGCTGCAGCAGAAGGCCAAGCTGACTGTGGTTTCCTCCACCTCCATCGTGGAGGGCGGCAGCCATGACGTTGTGCTGAAAAATGCGACCCCCAATATTATAAACGGCTGAGCCTGAACAGGCTTGCAGGGCCGCTCCCGGAGCTTTCGGGGGCGGCCCTTTTGGCAGTACCGAAAAAAGATTTTTCTTTCTGCACGCAGGAAATTTACAAAAGCCCTTGCACCCGGGCGGCAAAGATGCTATCATGGTACAAACGTCCTGTCAAGACAGGGTGCAGGCCCACGCACTGCCGGAACAAAGGCAGGGGGAGAAGGGGCTGTTTTTTCAGCAGCGGCAAGGCTTTTTCGCTGCTGCGAAGTACAAGGAGAGGAAACTTTTCATGGACGAGATCAAAGTTGTTCCGTACATTCCGGACGAAGATTATGATAACCCTGCCATGGTGGTGGATTTCTACGAATTCACGATGGCAAACTGCCTGTTCCTGCACGGCTTTAAGAACACCACCCTTGTGTTCGATATGTTCTTCCGTAAGAACCCGGACAACATGGGTTACTCCATCAGCGCAGGCCAACGCAAGCTGACCCGGTTCCTGCTGAATTATCACTTCAACGAGCAGGACATCCGCTGGCTGCGCACCAAGGGTATGAGCGAGGAATTCTGCGAGTATCTGCGCACCTACAAGTGGAAGGGCGATATGTACGCTCTGCCCGAGGGCACGGTTTGCTACCCCCATGTGCAGATGGTCCGCATTGAGTGCGACCTGGTGGGTGCAATCCTGATCGAGACCTACCTGCTGCAGACGATGAACTTCCACAGCCTGATCACCACCAAGGCGACCCGTGTGACCGGCCTGAACACCCATACGCCCCGCAGCGTCATGGAGTTTGGCACCCGCCGCGCACAGGGCGAGAGCGCAGGCAATGATGGCGCGTATGCCGCTGTTCTGGGCGGCTGCATCGGCACTGCCAACTGCCTGGCTGAGATGAAGTATGGCTCTGAGGTCAAGGCGGTTGGCACCGTGGCACACAGCTTCATCGAGTTCTTCCCGACGGAGTTTGATGCCTTCAAGGCCTTTGCGGATACCTACCCGGATTCCGTCAGCCTGCTGCTGGATACCTACAACATCATGGAGAGCGGCCTGCCCAACCTCATCAAGCTGGACGACTACCTGATCGAGAAGTACCCCAATGACCCCAACCGCCGCGTCAAGAGTGCCCGTATCGATTCCGGCGATCTGGCCCGTGGCTCCAAGCGCCTGCGCAAGGCACTGGATGCCGCAGGCAAGCCCTATATCAAGCTGGTGGCCTCCAATGGCCTGGACGAGCGGAAGATCGCCAACATGGAGCTCTATGAGCACGCTCATTTTGATTCCTACGGCGTGGGCGAAAATCTCATCACCTCCGCTTCTGACCCTGTGTTCGGCGGCGTGTATAAACTGGTGGCGGTCAAGCTGCCGGATGGCACCTATCAGCCCAAGATGAAGTGCTCGGATTCTGCCAGCAAGGCCATCATCCCGGGCAAGAAAATGCCTTGGCGGCTCTACGATGAAAATGGTCAGGCCCAGTGCGATCTGATCGCCATGGATGGCGAGGTCATCGAAGCGGGCAAACCGGTAAAGATGGTCAACCTTGACCCGGATGCCATCGAGCGCACCATTACCATCACCCCCACCAAGGTCAAGCGGCTGCTGGTGCCCCATATCCTGAACGGTGAGCTGGCCATCGAACTGCCCGGGATTGCCGAGAAAAAGGCCTATATCGCAAAGCAGCTGACCGAAGAGACCTGGGAAACTGAGCTGCGCATCGAGATGCCGCATAAGCACTATGTCAATATGACCCCCGCTGTGGCCGAGTGCCGCGCCAAGATGTATTCGGAACTGCATGGCGGAAAGGTGTAACTTGACAAAGCAGGGTTTCTATTGTATTATAATAGCCGTTGTGTGAATCTTACATGTTTTGATACATGTTTGCAACTCCGTAACGACGGACTTGTGATAAATGTTTACCTCATCACCTGTTATTCCCGGCTCTCTGTGAATGTCCAGAGCAGCAGGGCTTTGTAAGCCGGGTTTCTATGCGCCACTGTGGTGAAATTGGCAGACACGAGGGACTTAAAATCCCTTTCTGGAGACAGAGTGCGGGTTCAAGCCCCGCCGGTGGCATGAAAAATCCCCTTCAGCGTAAGCTGAGGGGGATTTTTTACTGTTGTATCGCGTACAAAGCGTGATTCGGCGCAGGCAGAAATGCGGATGCAGCTCAGTGGTTTTCCATAGCATGGAATCGTTCCAGGAAGCTGTGATCCACACCCTCAGATCGATAACCGGGCATGGTATCAATGGCAACATTGTGGATGCTGCGGAAGATGCTGTTTTCGATATTGGGATTGTCGCGCTTCAGGCGGCGGAGCAGGAGCTTGACCTCCTGCCGCTTGGAACCACCACCGCCGTTGTCGCACATGGTGCAGTTCTCAGTAAAGCGGCAGGCGCACTGGATGAATTCCAGATCATTGTGGCGTTTCCAGGCCAGGATGTCCTCTTCCCGGATGCAGTACATGGGGCGGATCAAGGTCATGCCGGGGAAGCTGGTGCTGTGGAGCTTGGGCGGCATGGCCTGCATCTGGGAGCCGTAGAACATGCTCATCACGGTCGTCTCAATCACATCGTTGAAGTGGTGGCCCAGCGCGATCTTGTTGCATCCCAGCTCCTTGGCCTTGCTGTACAGGTGGCCGCGCCGCATCCGGGCACAGAGGTAGCAGGGGTTCTTTTCGGTGTTGTTGGCAACGGAAAAGATGTTGCTCTCGAAGATGGTCACCGGGATGTGCAGCAGCTCGGCATTGGACTCGATCTTCTGGCGGTTGATCTCGTTGTAGCCGGGGTCCATCACCAGAAAGACCAGTTCAAAGGGAACATCGCTGTGCTTCTGCAGCTCCTGCATCAGCTTTGCCATCAGCATGGAGTCTTTGCCGCCCGAGATGCAGACGGCGATCTTGTCTCCCTCCTGTACCAGCTCGTAGCGCTTTACCGCCACGATAAAAGGGGTCCACAGCTCCTTGCGGTATTTCTTGATGATACTGCGTTCGATCATCTGATAAGGTTCAAGCTCACGTTTCATGTTGGTTCCTCGTTTTATTTAATGTACGGCGGTCAGCTCACGGTAGCAGACATCGAACGCCTGCAAAAAGGCTTTGATCTCGTCCTCGGTGGTCAGGTGGCTCAGGCTGATGCGCCAGGAGGACAGTGCGTTGCGGCGGTCGCGGCTGACCGCAAACACCGCACGCGAAGGCAGACCATCCGAAGAGCAGGCTGACTTGACCGAGACGCAGACCCCTTTGGCATCCAGCTCCCGCTGGAACACGGTGCCCTTGACATTACGGACGCTCAGATTCAGCACATGAGGGATGGCGTGTTCCGGGCTGTTGATGCGCACCAGCGGATATGTGCTGAGGGCGGCGCGGAGCTCTGCATTCAGCTTGGCCACATGGTCAACGCGGTTGGGCAGGTCGATGACGGCGAGATCAAGCGCACAGGCCAGCGAGGAGGCCAGCGCCACAGTGGGGGTGCCGCTGCGGTAGATGGTGGTACTCTCGCCGCCATGGATGAGAGGCTCCAGCGCCAGATTCCGCCGCTTGATCAGCAGGCCGATGCCGTTCAGTCCGTAGAATTTGTGGGCCGTCAGGCTCATGGTGTCCACGCCCTCAAAAGAAACGGGGATCTTGCCCACAGCCTGGGTCGCATCCACATGCAGGTGACAGTGAGGATATGCTTTCAGGATGGCGGCGATCTCCTGTACAGGCTGCACCACGCCCAGCTCACTGTCCACCAGCGTTATGGCAACGCAGATGGTATCCGGGCGAAGCAGATCCTTCAGGTGCTCAAGATCTACAGTACCGTCCTGTTTCACATCCAGCAGGTCGATCTCATACCCCTGCTCCTGTAATGCCGTCAGGGTGCCGCTGACCGAAGAATGCTCCAGCGGAGTGGAGATGATGTGCCTGCCCGCATGGCGGGAGAGACGGGCCAGCCCTTTTAAAGCAAAGTTGTTGGCTTCGCTGGCACCGGAGGTATAGATGATCTCGGCTGGCTGAACGCCCAGCAGAGAGGCGATTTTGATGGTGGCAGCATCGATCTCTGCCTTGGCGGCAGAGCCTGCCTGGTGGTGAGAGTTGGCGTTGCCGATGCAGCGGCGCTCCACGGCACAGAACTGCTCCAACACCCGCGCATCCACCGGGGTGTTTGCAGAATAATCCAGATAGATCATAACATTCCTCTTGAAATACAAATCAATTCAATAGGTTATATTATAGTGCGGACAGGGGCATATTTCAAGATGTCCGACCAAAAAGCTGAGGAAACTGCGGCAAACGGATTGCATCCGGGCAGGGTTTCTGGTATACTTTATAAAGTCAGACAGGGAAGGGGAGAGCAAAATGTTTCGTTCGACTTTGCGGAGCGCGTGTTTTGCCTTCCGGTCCCGTTTTTTGAATCTGCTCCAGAAGATTGAGGCACTGCCGTTGCTGCGGCAATGCCTCTTTTTTTGGGCAGCGATGAAAGGAGAACTTCTCTATGAGTGAAAAGATCGATTACTCCAAGGGCATTTACGATGCCCGGCAGCTCGGCACCGGACGGATGCTGATCCTGGGCTTGCAGCACATGTTTGCCATGTTCGGCGCAACTGTGCTGGTGCCCCTGCTCACCGGCCTGAGCGTTTCCACCACTCTGCTCTGTGCCGGTCTGGGCACCCTGCTGTTCCACCTTGTCACCAAGGGCAAGGTCCCGGCCTTCCTTGGCTCCTCGTTTGCTTACCTGGGCGGTTTTTCCATTGTAGCCCCCATGCTGGCTGACGCAGACGGCAACCTGACCGTTGTCAATACCAAAATGCTGCCCTACGCCTGCGCGGGCGTGGCACTGTCCGGCATTCTGTACCTGCTGGTCAGCCTGCTCATCTCCACCTTTGGCATCCGCCGCATTATGAAATTCTTCCCGCCGGTGGTCACAGGCCCCATCATCATCTCTATTGGTCTGATCCTGGCCCCCTCCGCCATCACCAACTGCGAGTCCAACTGGCTGCTGGCTTTTGTGGCCCTGGGCACCGTTATTGTCTGCAACATCTGGGGCAAGGGCATGGTCAAGATCCTGCCCATCCTGATCGGTGTGCTGGTCTCCTA
>OOAE01002586.1_pt1 | contig 9623 bp, 8 predicted proteins | sample 1671271 | NCBI WGS metagenome assembly OOAE01 (sample SAMN06348139, study PRJEB24527) | human gut metagenome | biome: human gut; feature: ankylosing spondylitis patient; material: feces | host: Homo sapiens | place: China | collected 2015-10 | reverse complement strand
ATCGCCATGACATCACCATACATCTGCGTTTCCTGATAATCCATCTCAATATATCGTCCGTTCGCTCCACACAGGGCGGTGGCGGTAGACGCATAGAATTTCTGGCGTAACTTGTCCGCCCAGTAATCCATGTTTCCACGGGCTTGAATCGTCAGCCAATCATTTACCTTAAAGTTTGCTGAAAGAGAAAGGATAATGCGCGTACGTGTTTCTTTACTTTGTATGCGGTTCGTTATCCAGTATGGATTCTGTTCGAAGTCTTCGGTAAACTCGCCTTGATATTTGATGAACTCAGCGTGGGTTTTATCAAGAACATAAAGACTCTTTGTGACATTATATTCCACGAGTCCTTCGATGTTTATCTGGTAGTCCAAAATAAATCGCATCGCTTTAAAAAGACTTGGATACTTGTCCTCGGAAATATAATTATCGATAATTTCCCTGAGCCACTCTATCGACGGTGTGTCGGAAGGAGTGGGAAGATTCTTCATCAAGCCTTCATTATAAAGGATTTGAATGAGATCTGACTTTACTTTTTCCTGAAGAGGGTGTAGCACATCTTCATTGACATTTTCAAAAGCTGCAAATATGTCATTTCGCATCTGCTCAACATATTCCTCAAACATTTGATTCTGGGTCACCACCGAGATCTACACTCTTTCCCTACACGACGCTCTTCCGATCTAATGCTCCAGTCTCAAATCGTTCGAGTATGACTTCTTCATCAGGAATATACACATCTATCTCATCGATAATATTTGCGTAGGCTTGTTCAAGCTGATAACATTCGGAGTCTCTCTTTGTTGCATATCCTTTCTGATCAACCTGATTCATCGCATAACCAAAGGACTTGAGCAACTCTTTATAGAGTTTTTCATCAAAGAGAGACATTGCATCTGCACTTATGCCTGCTCCAGCCGAAGTTACCGAATTTGCCACCTTAACAAGTTTCAGACATTCGTTATAGGCTTCTTTGCATAGATTATCCGTCCGATCAATCAAATTTTGATCAAGTTCATCAAGATTATCTGCTATGAGTGACAGAAGTGGAGATACCAGTTCGTCACGGACATCCTCGAAAATAGTTCCGTCAATTGCTCTGGTCCACGCAACCGGTTTCGGATTCTTCCCACTGATGATATTCTCAGCCGTTTTTAGGACAGCTTCAGCACTTGCCGCATTCTTATAGAATCCATTGGTGATTTTATTGAGGACGTAGACAATCCACTTCTCCGGCTCTCTATCCGACAACTTGTCTATGAGATTATCGAGAAGGTCTGCTTGCTCCTGCGGATAATTGGGAGTTACATCCGGACGATACATGTCGATTGCGGCATCGCAGTCTTCACGCAGAACCCGATACATTTCAGCTTCAATAGCAGCCGAGTCCGCAGAACTACCAATACCGATGGTATCTACAAGTTCAAGTTTCTTTGTAGTCTCAATTTCAAAAGACGTGTATATGTTCACATTCTTTACAGCCACATATTTATAGTAGTCAAGCTGATAGACAATGGTTCCATCATCTTTCTTTACTTCGTGAGATCCGGGAACTTCGTGGTCAAACTCTTCGTACTGTGCCACGTGTTGGGCAATCTCATCCTCATCATAGTAGTTGCGAATTCCAACACCAATGAGATGAGAATACTTATCGTAATTATCAACGACCGATGTCTTGAATTTGAGATATTCGGCGATGAGTTTGGTGGACTGATTTCCTGCCAATGTTTCAGGAAGGTTTAGGGATTCAATCTGTTCAAGACGTCCCACCTTCTTGCTTCCATCCGGGAAAAAACGATTCAACTTTTCGTTAACCATTTCAAGGAACTTGGCAGTATCATAATACTCAGCTACAACCTTGACATCGACAGGATTTCCGGATTCATCCGTTACGTTTTGAACATTATGGATTACTGACACAGCTCCCGTGCAGCTGTTGCCGCTATATGCGGGAATAACTTTATCATTAAGACCGGTTATAGTCTTGATGAATGTACTCTTGCCCTGACGCTCTCTCCCTATAAACGCAATCCTGATTGCCTCTCGTTCAAATCGCTTTTTAAGCAATTCAAGGGCATCTATGAGTTCTGATACTTTATCTTTTGCATTGGCACAAGACACTTCCTCCATTTGTGAAAGAGCATCTGGATCTGTAACCAGCATATTGAAGTATTCACCGTTCTTCTCGCTAATCTGATTCTTGATTGTTGCGACAAGAACGTCTAGTTCTTCTATGCGTTTCTTTACGCTTGCCAGATTTACGATACGAGCTTCTATTATCTGAAGTCGGCCTCGTCCGGCATATAATCCTCGACCAAGCCGTTTGTCGAGAATTTCTTCTATTTGTTGTGTTATTGTTGACATATCTATTTTGTGGCTAAAGCATTAGCTTTTATGACACTGAATATAGTCTTTCTAAAAGCTAATGAATTCGTACCCATTGTGGGAATTCCTAAAATATCTCCTAATTCATACAGAGGGGATACAGAAGAAATTACACTTATCGTTCCATATTTAAACTTTTCAGAACGCGAAAGTTCAACATCTCTAATCTTGGACATGCTACGTTTGGCATTGCTTGCGTCTCCAAGAAAATGTTGGCACATAGCCAAACCAAGCAATGCATATATTTTTGGCTCGTTATCTTCAACTGCCACAGCTTGGTTAAACTCGTTTCTTGCTTGGCGAAGATAATCCATTTGAGTAGCTCCAGAACTATTGTAAGCATACTCCAAGTTGGACTTGGCAGCTCTAAAAGCTTGATGCACCAATTTATTGAGCAATGAATTAGTGCTTTCAATCAAACCGAGATACTCCGCGATTGATTTCGTGAGATTTATACTTGCGAAAATTACAGCTGGTGTCATGAAATTTTAAATTTTATAAATCGACTGTTCTAACCTTAATATCCATGATCTGCATCTGGATCAGGATGAGTTGCATAAACATACTCATCTCCACACTTTGTGCAAACAATCTTTTTTGGGGAAACCATAATATCACTTCCAATACAATTTAAATGCCCACAATGGCAACAGCCAATAAAATACACATTGCATTTTCGGCAATATAGATATTCATCTGTTTGCGGGATGTCAGAAAAATCATAATAAATAGTTTTCCCCACATTATATACCCCCTTTGCTATATTCCAAGGCTTGGACATTTTTAGGAAAAATTCCCCAACATGTCTCCAAGTTTTCTCGTCATAATCAACAAGCTCTGTGTTACAATATGGACAACTACAACTCATATTCTCAAAATAACAAGTTATTCATTCCATCACGAAGCCGAGCAGTGCCCCCAGACAAAGGATGGCTTCTATTTTTTGCTATTACATCATTAATAGCTTCTTCATTAATCTGAAAAATATCTATTTGATTTTCTGGTAAATAATAGACAAATCATGAATATAAAATATACTGATAAATCTAATATTATCATTATTTGCCAAAAATTCAAGTCGCTGTTCCCTTCTTCAACATAAAATTTGGAGTTGATAAAGAAACAAATGAACCAGATTATGATACTTGCAATTGTCCAAAAAGTAAATATGAGTTTCTTTTTATACTTTCTCACTAATCTTTTCACAAGCGCTAAGATTGCAAATGCTATGGGAAGCCCCAATATTAAGGTGATTAACGATGTGTCCATAATCTATTTCAGAATAACAAGTTAATACATCCCATCACAAAGCCGAGCAGTGCACCCAGCCAAACGATGGCTTTCAGTTCTCGATTCATGACCTCGAGGATGAGTTTCTCAGATTCCTTTACATCCATCTCGTTAATGCGAGATTCTACAATCTTGCTTATGTTGATGGTGTCAAGAATCCGAGGAAGTTGCTCGGTCACCAAGGTCTTGTATAAGGACAGAATGGTCAGTTCGGCCTTTTCTATCTGCTTTTCTCGTCCGATGAAGAGATTTTTCATTGGAATAGTCATGAAATTCTTGATTTGATCATCAATAAGTGTCCCAACCATTTCCTGTGAGTGATTGGATAGTATTTCATTGATGTTCTTGGCGAGAAGATTTTCAGCAGGGGTGGCTACCAGTGCAATGAACTGATCAGCACCAAACATTCCCAACATCCCGCTCTTAACCTTCTCCATAACATGAGCTACAACAATGCTGGCTATCATTGTACCGAGTTGGGCGGATGATAGGGCGGTATGTATCTGAGCGGATAAATCATTTGAGACGCTTTCGCTCAAAGATTTCACGTCATCTGCGGATAGATAATGGCTAAGGAATTGTTCAACAGTTTCATTATTATGCTTCTGAATGTTGACAAAATCATTTATTCCGTTCTTGATTTTGTCAATCATTTCATCAGCTAATAAAGTCTTTCCCAAGACTTCTCTGTTCATGAGATTCTTGCTGATCGCATCGCCAATAGAAGCCGCTATGCGAGATTTCTCCTTGGGAATCAATCCCGGGGTAAATGGTAGTTTCCAACCAAAAACGTACTTTGCTGTTCTTGGTCGGAACAGCATCCTTATAGCTATATCATTTGTGATATAACCTATAACAGCGCCAATTAACGGCCGAGCTATGTAAGCCAGTTCAATCACTATATACTTCTACGTCGGATGAATCCAATTCAACGATTGCCCCTCCAAGAAGATCGATGGAGACAACGAGCCGAACTTTCTTGTCTGAAATACGCTCCACAGAACCTGTCATGCCTGTCATACACCCGCGCGTTACACGAACCTTATCTTCAAGATGGAATAACCTTGTTTCAAAGCTTACTGGCACATCCGATTCTTTGAGCATGAACTTTAACCGTTCAATCTGATTATCCGGAATCCTCGCGGGTGACTTGCTGCCGGGGATAGTAAGTATACGAAGAATAAGTGGATTCTTTTTGATGGCTAACAATTCTTCCTCTTCTACATGTGCAAAAAACACCATGGGAATAACCGGCACATCAATTTTTTTCTTGCGGTCGCTCCACTGCTTGACTACTTTTTGAATGGGAACATATGTCTCAATATCCTTAGCCATGTTTTCAGCAGCTTTTTTTTCGCTTCGAGGACGAGTATAGGCAGCAATCCAGAATTTTGAACGCGCTTCGCGGTCGTCAGTCCCATTGACTGCCGAAACTCTCTCTTCTTTACTGCCTGTATGCGTTCCCATTGCTGGACTTGTGAAAGAGGATTATATTGGAGCAACCCTCTCTTAAAAGGAGATTGTGATTTATTAAAAACCATTACAAATAAGCGACTTAATACTCTCCTGCGTGGATAGTTGCTAAACAGCGCGAAACAAAGACTGTTACAAGTTCATAACAATCCTCACAAAAGTTTCATCTTTTTTCGTATATTGGAAGCGCATGTTAGAATTTTTTAGTATCTTTGCACGTTGGGAAGCCTCTCCTTTTAAGAGATTTGGATGATTACTAAACAAAAATGACCTCAATCTCCGGGAAAGGAAACTGAGGCCGATATTAGAGACTTTTGAGAATAAGGCTGTTGGCTTTGTCGACGACGGAGGTGTCGAGGCTGGCGAGGTAGATTTGGGTTGTCGCTTCGCTGTCGTGGCCCATGCCTTCGGAGATTACTGAGAGAGGAATGCCTTTGGCTTTGGCGGCGGAGGCCCAACTGTGGCGGGCGACATAGAGGGTCAACGGGATAGTTACGTCTACCAACGCGGCTATTCTTTTCAGATTGTGGTTGATGTTGTAGCCGGTGTTGCGGTAGACGCTTCTTTCGTTGACTCCCTGGTTGCGGATTACAGGAAGCCGGTAGTCGCTTTTGTTTTCGGGATATTTGTCGAGTATCATCTGCATCTCCTTCGTCCATTCGATGATGAGCTGCTGGCCGGTCTTGCGACGGCGGTAGGTGACATAACCATTTTTGAGGTCTGTCTTTTTCAGGAATGCCATGTCGATGAAGCTCATTCCTCTGAGATAAAAGCTCATCAGGAACATATCGCGGGCGTAGTCGAGTGCTGGAGTCAGAGACAGATCCAGAGCCTTGATTTTCTTGATGACTGCCAATGGCAATGCTCGTTTGACGGTCTTGTCAACGCCGGTATAGACATGACGGAACGGATTGCGGTTCTCGATGATGTCATCCTCGACCGCACGGTTATAGACTGCACGCAGGATGCGTGTGTAGAAGGAAATCGTGTTCGGAGCGACACCTCGATTCTTGTGCCATGCCTCATACGCCTCCATTGTTTCCGAGGTAATGCAGTCAAGCATTATGTCCTCATCTTCCCGGAACTTCTTGAAACTGTTGAGAGTGGATTTGTAGGTCTCGGATGTCCGTATCTTACCGTTATGTTTCAGTTTGGCGATGATGCTCTCCATGAAATTGAACAGAGAGTATTCATGCGCATAGCGGTTGAACTCGTCAATTACATCGTCAGCAGTGTATATCAGGCCGTTGGCATCCAGTCTGCGGTCAATCTTCGTCAACCGCTCGATGTCCCAGCGGATACGCTCACGGATGGAGAGGATGAACGATTTTCGCTCGCTTTTCTGAATGGTCGTAACCATTGAGCGGCTTTCATCCCACTCGACAGGAAAAACCTTATACTCGGTCAGAAGCTGTCGCACCTTCCTCTCGTGGATAATCTGATAGTAGATTGTGCCCTCGTGGTCAGCGACAGTCGAGGGCCGAAACTTTACTTTTATCGAAGCCATGTTCTTTTCTATTTATTATTGCTTAGATATAATAAAGGGGCATAACCAAGATGGCTATGCTCCTTGGAGTAGGTAAAACGATTGGATAATAGCAGGTTATTATTTTTTGGTCCTATACTGCTGAATCTCTTTGATCATGTCCTTAATGTCCTGATTGACACGGAGAAAGTTTGAGTACAAGACTCGTTCACGGGCTTCTCGGGATGGAAAGGAATAGAACTTCGGCATAGGTACATAGCCCGCTTCCTCTTTTGCAATCTCATCCATGTCAAAGTCGGTCTTGCAGTAGAACTTCGAGGTCTTGAACTCCTCGGCTTCCTGAATATTGATGCTGTCTCGCATCCCGGTTTTCGTTTTCACGAAGTCGCGTGCCACCTGTCCACAAATCCAGCCGGTCGGCAGGTCGGAAATTTTGGATGCCGGAACAAGGCTGTCCATATTCTCATTAAGGTTGATGGAGGTGCGGTCACGGTCGATAGTGACTCCTTTCTTCAACTGAACAACCTTTCCGAAGATGTCGCTCGACAGCCACTCAAGGGTCTCCTTGGCTCTTGCAGAACCGCTGACTACATTGCCGACAGTAGTAATGATTTTCTGCATACCTGTCTTGCCATAGTCAGCTTCCAACTGCGGCAGTTCCTGAAAGCCGAGTGCCACCGAAACCTTGTTGCTTCGGGCCGTACCGATAAGACGGTCGATTTTGTGGAAATACAGCGTAGGCAGCTCATCGACGATAATCGACACCGGGATATTCTTGCCTTGTCCTGTATTGACACGGGTAACGAGACGGTTAAGAATCAGTGCGTTCAACGCTCCGATGATGCTCTCCATCTCAGGATCGTTAGCGATAAGGAGATAGGACGGATTCGCAGGGTCGCTGACCTTGAGGTCAAAATCATCACCGTCCTTATGGAATATCCAGTAGGATTCCTTGGTCGCAAGTCGAGATGTATAGACACGGAGCGTGCCTATCATGCCTTCCAACTGTTCCATAGCTTTGTTTTTCAATGCCGTCTGGAAAGGCCCAAGAAGCGGTAACACCTCGTTGTCGGTCTTGAGGACATCAAAGATTGTCTGATAATCCTCGTTCAGAAATGACAGTACATGGGGCATATCGGAATACTTGCCCAGCCAGTAAGCCGGCTCAACACGACGGGTCATGGCAGCATCGGCATACACTTCTCCGGTCGGTTTCTCAAAGCCGGTCTCACGGTCAACAACCATTTTGGGAAAGAGCTGATTGCCGTTTTCATCGTAAGGTAGTTTCTTGTAGTTGATGAAGAAATATATGATAGCGGCGAGGAAGTTGACTGCAGAGGTCTGGAAGAACTGGTCGGAGCCTCCGCCTCCTTCTTTCTTCCCCTTCTGTAAAGATTCAAGCAAGGTCTCGGCCGTTTCCGATGCTGCAGCAAGGTTGCCGATATACTTCTGCTGAATGGGGTTCACACGACGGCTGTATTCCACATCCACGAAGTTGATTACCGAGAATTTACAGCCCTTTGGAAGTCGGTTTTCGCGCTGATTCTTAAGATAATGATAATACAACTTAGTGGCAAGTGTGGGCCATTTGTAGTCATAAACTACCATTGCAAAACCCTTTGCCGAGTGCTGACGGATGAACGGCTCGACAATGGAGAAAGTCTTACCGGAACCGGGAGTGCCGACGACCCATGTGCCACGGAACGGATTGGTAATGTTTATCCATCCCTTGCGGAACTTGCCCTTATAATAGTAACGCATGGGCACATTCACACTGTACTTGTTCTCGACCTTCTCTTCACATTGCGAGAAGCTCTCGTTCTCAAGATTGAAACGGTCTTTGAGCAGGCCTTCTTTCAAGAACTTGGAGATATTGTCAAGAGCCACATGGATGAGTATTGTGCCGAGCACACTCGCCACCATATACATCCAAATGTTCAAACGGAGGGTAAGAAGTACGGGCATGATACGGTGTCCGAACAGCCACAGCGACAGCACCGTAATAAACAGGCCGGCCACGATGGGATACAGAACCTGCTTCCTCGCGTCAAACTCCAGCTTCTTCTTATTGCGTGTTCCTATACAGGTGATGCAGATAAGAAGGAGCGTCGCCAGCTTGGAATAAACGAGATTGCCGTCCTGATATATAAGCCACCTTTTCATGCGGTCGTGAATCTCCACTACCACACCCCCGAAGTGGTCGAGCACTTCGGGGTCTATCGCATACATGAAGAACTCCAGCAGCAGCGACACATAGATGCACGCCCGGAATATCTTGTAGGAACCTTGAAGTTCCTTGCTTTCTTCCATTGCCATAGGCTATCAGTCGTATATGGTTATGATGGGACGCACTTTGTGGTTTTGAGTTTTGGGTGTCTCCTGCATCGCACCCTGCGACAGCGAATAAAGCCACGCCTTTGCCGTTTCCTGTCCTGCGACCTCGGTTGATGACCAGTACCAGCAGCCGTCAGGCGTGTCGGTAATCGGCTCCCCACCGATAGCCACTATTCCTTGGTTAATATGACCGCGAGTTACCTTTAACAGACGGAGCTGCGCAACCGATGGGATATAGGCGGACTGACCGAATCTCCATAAATCGAAGACAGCATCGGCCATAGGAGAACCGACATTGCGCTGAGACATCAGGGCATAGGTGTTCTGGTTTCCGTCAAGTGCATAGGCATCAGCGGATGTTCCCTGCTTTATTCCGAGTGAATCGGCAAAGGCAAGCGGTGCAAGGTCGTTCAGATACACGGCATAGCCACGGCCCTCTATGTCCGGATTTGTATTGACATGAAACACGATGCCGATTCCTTCCTTACCGGATTCTTTCCATGTTTCCATAGGAAGAATCTGACCGTCGGTGCAAAGAACATCACCGACTTTCATACCCATGTCCGGCTCCGGATGATGGCCGTCACATGATGTTACAGCCATACCGATGAAGACAAGCATAAGATACACTAATTTTTTCATTGTCTTTTTGTTA
>OOAE01002581.1_pt1 | contig 9630 bp, 10 predicted proteins | sample 1671271 | NCBI WGS metagenome assembly OOAE01 (sample SAMN06348139, study PRJEB24527) | human gut metagenome | biome: human gut; feature: ankylosing spondylitis patient; material: feces | host: Homo sapiens | place: China | collected 2015-10 | reverse complement strand
AGTTCAAAGATAACTCACTCTATTTTATACCTGTCTGACGCAGATGCCCGTTCATATTGTCATCCTCGGATGTTATCTGCATACCCATATCGTTTATAAAATTGCCGTGATATAGTGTAGCTACCGATGTAAGTTGGTCATTAAATGTATGATACCATTTTGCCGTTGTAGTGATATTGCCCCACTGCATATTCATCATATCACTCATTCCGAGATTATCACGCCCGACAAATAAAGACACTGCAAGTTTGTCATTGTATCCTATATTGTAATTCACTTTTGCGTTTATGTCGTAAAAATAGAGTGAGTTATCTTTGAACTGGTCTGTGAATTTCAGAAACATATCCATATAGGAGCGTCTTGCCGAAACAAAGAACGAAAGTTTATCTTTGATTATCGGTCCTTCAATATCAAATTTAGCGGATAACAATCCTACCGTGAAAGAGCCTTTGTATTTTTCTGAATTACCGGCTTTGGTATTTACATCAAACACAGACGAGGTTGCCCCGCCATAACGGGCTGGAATCTGACCTTTGTAGAGTGTGGCACTTGATAACGCAGGGTCGTTGAATGTTGAGAAGAATCCGAACAGATGCCCCGAATTTATAACCGGGGCATCGTCAAGCAGTACAAGATTCTGACTTGCGGTCCCACCACGCACCTGAAAGCCGCCGGTACCATCACCTTCTGCCGAAACGCCGGGGAGTAGCTGCAAGGATTTGAGTATGTCGCGCTCTCCAAACAATACGGGAGTTTTAGACATTTCATCAAGGTCAATACGCTCCATTCCCGGTTGCGTGTTTTTTAGCCTGTCCATCACGGAACGTGACAACACAACGACCTCAGACAATTCGCTTGTGGAACTTTGCAGCGAAAAATCAAGTATTGTATCGCACGATAATATAATCCTGCGTCTGTCGTTCTCAAAACCTATATATGAACATTCAATATCATACGAGCCTTCTTTCATGGAAAGTTCATAATTGCCGTCAACATCCGTTGCCGTTCCGGTGCTGCCACATCTTACCGAGGCCCCGATAAGAGGCTCCTTTGTTTCCGCCTCCATTACCCGGCCTTTTATGACGAATATTTGCTGTGCAAATGCGTCAGCGGCACTTAATACCACTGCCATTGTTAACAGTATAATTGTCTTTTTCAATTTAACCATACATTACGACGCTATTAAATCCGGTGCAAAATTACTGCCGTATGTTCCAACACAAAAGGTCAAATCTTTGAACAAATTGGACTATTCTTAAAATGAAGGGCTAAAATTCAGATTTTTAATCTAATTTTGTGGTCTAAAAAGACAAGGATACCAATAATGATACGGAAGAATTCAATTCTAAAACGGCTGACTTCATGCCCGGAAACCTGTCGACTTGACGACGATTTCTTTGTCATTGACATAACGGCTGATGACTTTCCGGAAATTCCGGTGATTAACCATATGTATCAGTGTAGCGTATGTATAAGTGGTGTATGTAAGAGTCGTGTAAATCTCAAGACCGTTGTATCTCCACCCGGTTCAGTAGGATTCACGTTGCCCGGACAAGTGGTGGAGATTATATCTGTGTCAGAGGACTATAAGGCCACATTAATATCCTTGTCGCCTGAATTTATAAGCTCTATGGGATTCCCGTATAATCTGAATATATCAAATGTCCTTGCCTCCAATCCTGTCGTCTTGCCTTCTAAAGAGGAGAACGAGGCAATCAGATTGTTCTGTGGAATGGCGCGCAGGATTCTCGCCCGTCAACGGCCACATATCCACGAGATATTGCGGAATCTTACATCAGCCATGATTTACAGCATGGCAGACAGCATTGTGGCGAAAATACCTCCCATATTGTCAAGAGAGGAAAATCTTGCCCAACAATACATCAATAATGTAAGTCAGAATTATCATCGAAGAAGAAAGGTTATTGACTATGCTTCAGAAATGAACATTACGCCCGGTTATCTTTCCTCTGTTGTAAAAAATGTTACAGGCAAAAGTGCGGCTGAGTGGATTGAGGAATATGTATTGATGGAGGCAAAGGCATTACTTGCATCGACCGACATGACTATTCAACAAATTTGCTATCAGCTCAATTTCCCTACACAGTCATTTTTTGGAAAATATTTCAAAACCCACACAGGCGTTTCTCCCAAAGCCTATCGCAGCCAGAATGAAAAATAAAAGGACGAATTTTGATATTCCAAAATCCGCCCTATAATTCACATTATTCTAACTCTTTTTTCAGATTTAGAAATTATACTGTAATTTGAGAAAGGCTCTGTCACCATTGAGGAATTGCCAGTCTGCTCTTTCAGTGAAGTATCTGGGTCCATTATTTTTCCAGATTGTTTTGGAAGTTCATTGCGCTTGATTTCCTCGCCGTCGTGTTCATCATAGTTGACTTCCATTCGGTCATCCGGCACTTCGTGGGTGGGAGCAAGTTCGGCAGTAATTTTGCGGTCGAGGGTCGAGATGCGGATTACATCTTTTCTTTGAGGATTTCTTCGTTGTCTTTGAAAAATTGTTCGAGGACATTGTTGATAAAGTCCCGGACGCAGCAGGGAGGCCGGTATCCGGAACTTAGGATTCGGCGGATGTTCAGAACGAAGTCCGGCTCTATGCCGATTTCCGAGAAGCGGCGGCTGAACTGGCTTGTATCCCGTTTGCGGAGATACGTTTCCCAAAAGCGGGAAGAATCGTGGTGGTGGTCGTTTGTCATAACGGTGGATTTAGTGGTGAAACAATATGACTGTTTTTCAATAGCCACGTGGCTTGACAACTTCAAACGTACGTACGATTGAATTATCTATAAATCTATCTTTCTGTAAACATACAAACGTACAAATGTAGAAATAGGCAGGTAAGCAGTTCCATAAATACATAAATCATTTGAACTATACCTAAATCTATATCTTGATTTATAGAAAGTATGGCATACAGGCAGATAAAAAGAATGTAATCAAGATTGATTGCCAAATCCATAGTTCAAAAGGCAGTTCCTCATATAGTCAAGTAAATTGAACTCCTTGAAGACAGCTCTGTAAATCAATCTCTACATAAAGATACAAATAAAATTCCAGATAGTTTTACATGTCTTTTGTCAGTTAAATGCTTCAAATTCACCAGTGTCCGACTATGTCCGGTTATGTCCAAGTATGTCCACAAAACGGGACTGAAAATTTAACATTACGACATCATATTTTTTTCTTGCAGCTTCTTATAAAACCTTGAAATCAGGCATGGGGTGTCATTTTTTTCTCGTCGTTTGGATTTAACCGCAAATTTTCGTAACTTTATATAAGCACCGAGAGGCTTCAAACTCCTTCGCTGACATGAAACAGGCAAAAGTACGACTTTCGTACACCCCGAATGGCAAATCGGGCAGTCATAACGGATTTAATCTCCTGTTTCATAATATTAAGGATGTACACACGTACATAGCAAGGTGTCTTTTGGGTTCCCCAAAAGGTTTCGGGTCACTGATGTTCCCACGAAACAACCTTGCTATGTGGAGGCTGTCCTCCGAAGTCGGGCATCCCATGTTTAAGCCTGCGGCTGGCAGAGGCTCCGCGATGCACCACCACTTAATCCACATTTTTATGACAAATCTATTCTGTAAAGGCGGACGACCGCCGGTTGCCAACAAGTGCAGCCATCATGTCAAAGTCAGCTTTGACGACCTCGAAAGGGACGAGCTTTCCCGTATGATGGAAAAGGCCGATGCAACTGTAAAGGCCACTTTCATCAAGCAGCTCATCTTTGGTAAGCCTTTCAAGGTTCTCACCACCGACAAGTCACTTGCCCTCTACTGCGCCAAACTGTCGGAATTTTTTTGCCAGTACCGCACAATCGGGGTAAACTACAATCTTGTTGTGAAGGAACTTCGCGCCAATTTCACCGAAAAGAAAGCAATGGCATCTCTCTATAAGCTGGAGAAAGCCACAATAGAAATGATTGCCGTGATGACGGATGTCATGGCTCTTTCGGAAAAATTCGATGAAAGATAGTCGCAAAGATCTCGATAGGCTCATCACTCTATGGTGCATTGGCATATAATTCCGAGAAAATCAACCGGGAGGAAGGGCGGCTGTTGGGAGCCAACAAAATCATCCTTCCCGCAGACGGGCAAATCGACATCGTTTTTTGACTGACTATTCGCACAATAGTGTGAATGTCAGAATTATTCCGTAACTTTGCCACTGAATCGCAGTCATAAATTTATTTTGATTGTGGATTTAGTGGTGAGAAGGCGGGAGGGATACCCGCCTTCTTTTTCAATCTTATCCTATCCACTGTTATTACATCCACTTAATCCACATAAATTTATGGACATAATCGAAGTTGAACGCGAAGTTTTCGATGCGCTCATCAACCGTGTCGATTTTCTCCACAAGACCGTCAAGGCCTTGTATGAACAGTTGCGCGACAAGAAGTTGTCAGACTGGCTCACCACAAAGCAGACCTGTGATTACCTGCATATATCCGAGCGAAAGTTGCGCACCATGAAAGAGCGCGGCAAAATCGGCTTCTCACATCTCGGACGGTTGTCGCAATTCAAAGGCTGCGATATAGCCGATTTGATTGTCAAAGAAAAAGCATCGGAGCAATGAAAGAAACAGTTACCGCCAACGACCCGCGCATACTGCGCCTGACAGCACAAGCCTACGATATTGCCGATATGTGCCAACGGCTGAAAGAAGAATACCATCCATTGCTCCACGGCAAGCGTTTCATCACCGATGCCATGCTGTCGGAGCTGCTTGGAGTTTGCCGACGCACAACACAGGACTACCGCGACCGGGGAATAATCCCTTATTACCGACTTGACGGCAAAATCCTATACGCCGAGGAAGATGTAAAATTTAATCGAGAAGTGCGCCGGATTCTAATCGAGAAATGCGCCGGTTCATAGGGTTTGCAAAATTAAGATTTTTAGTTGTTATTGGAGCTGTTTTTCAGTAGTTTTTTGGTTTCCTTCATCCGGAAGGACTCGCCGGTCATATTGATAAGCATTGCTTTGTGAGTAAGGCGGTCGACCATTGCGGCGACGAGCACTTTGTCAGCGATTATTTCTCCCCAGCGGTTGAAAGCGAGGTTTGTGGTGATGATCACAGACTTTTTCCCGGCTCTGAGGGAGAGATGATTGAACAGGAGTTCGCCGGCATTTTTATCACAGGACACGTATCCGAACTCATCGCATATGACCAGGTCGTAGTTGATGAACCTGTTTTCAAGCAGTCGCAGGGTGCGTTCCTGACGGGCCTCCCTGATCTGGGTGATCAAGCGGGGCACGGATGTGAACATGACGGTCATGCCGTGTGCGCAGGCCTCTATTCCCAGGGCTGTGGCCAGATGTGTCTTGCCGGTGCCGGGATTTCCGTAGAGCACGACATTGCGTCCTTCGCGGACAAAGTCAAGCGAGCGCAGCAGTGGCAATGCCGTGCGTGCGTCTTCGGGAAGTTCTTCCACCAGCAGGTCCCCCAGGTATTTGAGCTGGGGGAAACCGGCGCGTTTCACGAGGGTGCGCCGGCGGTTGTCGGCCCGCATTTCCAGCTGGTCCTGCATCATGACGGCCAGCAGGTGCTGTACGCTCCATGACTCGGCTGCGAAGCGGACGATGTAATCGTCCAGACTGTCGCGCCACAAAGGGAGCTTGAGTTCGGTGGCGGCTTTGCGTATTGTCTTGAGGTCTTTGTTTTCTTCCATGGCACGGTCAGTTAAGGTTGTTGCATATTCTGTGTGCTGTCAGTCCGCTCATAGCTACCGTGAGCGCATCAAGTGTGGAGAGGGCATGTTCCTCGATGGAAGAACACTGCTGTCCCGAGAGAGTGTCGGGCGAGTCGACGGGGGCGGGCAGGACGTCATCGCGGCCTTCGGAGGCATCGAGCATGGCGTCGAGCTCCACCCTGAGATGGTCGGCGGTAATCTGCCTTACACCCCTGAGGCGCAGGCTCCTTACAGCGGCGGTGATCTGCGACTGCAGGATGCCGCGGTCGCGTGCATACATCATGAAAGAGACGAACTCCCGCTGACGGTCGGGGCAGAAATGCACCCTGTAAAACTCCGCGAGTTCCGCAGGCACCTGCCGCATGGCCGTCGAGCAGTCAAGGGCCCCGGGCTTTCTGAGGAACGTACCCAGATAATGCTCCAGCCGCCCTTGCCTTCCAGCCGTACATGGTCGGCGACCTTGCGTCCGTGATGATAGACGGCTATGCGGGTGGAGTATACACGGGCCATGACCGTTTCCGAGGCAAGGCTCTCCGGCACGGAGTAATTGTTGTAGTCGACGCATATCGTCCCATATTTGCCGGGGCGGTGTTCCTCGGCCTCGAAGCAGGACATGGGCTGGGGCGCGGGCTGCAGGCTGTGCAGGTCCGACTGTATGCGCCGCTGTTTCTCCGTGTCGCTGATGCCGGATACACCCGAGACTGCGTTTATCTTCGCCAGCGTACGGTCGAGCCAAGCCTGAGCGTCGTCAAGAGCCTCGAACGACTGCCGCGACACGAAGGCGGCACGCCGCACGATTTCCACCGAGCGTTCCACCGAACCTTTCTCCCAGCCGGCACGCGCGTTGCAGAAACGTTCCTCGAATCTATAGTATAGCGAGAGCTGCCGCATGGCCCTGGTCGGATACTTGACCGCCGGACGGCCTTTCCTGCCGGTGCGGATGGTGACGGCCACCCTCATGTTGTCATACACCATCGTCTGCGGAACGCCCTGTATCTCGATGAAAAAGTTACGGTGCGCCTCCATCAGCGACAGGGTGTCCTGACGAAGGAACAGCCATGCGCTCCGGCGGTTGGAATGAAGGAGCGTGAAGACGGCCATCTGCACGTTGCGCCGCCGACCGCCTATGACCAGGGGAATCTCGCCCCAGTCGAACTCACACTCCCTGCCCGGATCATGCTCCCGCCGCACGTACAGCTCCGCGTCCTTCACGACCTTTGTGCCCATGGTGGCGCTGATGCGGCTCACATGGTTGCACACGCTCGGATAGCTCAGGGTAAAGCCCTTCTCCACCAACATCGAATGGATGCCCCTGCACGTCCACTGAAGCTTGCGCATGCCCGTGGCCCGGCGCACACGGTTCTCTTCAAGACACTTGCGTATCAGCCCTTTGATCTCGTCGGTCACCACAGGACACTGACGTGACGGGGTGTGGAACTTGGGCTCAGAGCCTATCAGAGCCACGAATGCCTCCATGTCGCACACGCCGTCCGCGTCAAGACACACCCGCTCGTACTCCCACACGATCTTGTCGACCGTATGGCGGCTTATGTGTAGCTCCTCCGCGATCTGGCGCTTCGACTGGCCCTTGATCCGATAACGGTGAAGGACCTCGTTTCTTTCTACCATAGTTTTCATTTTTGTGGGATCGGGTATTTTGCTACTAATATAACCCTGAATCCCCGGTTAAACTTCTCCTATGGTGGCGCACTTCTCGGTTAGATTTCCTGGCGCACTTCTCGATTAAATTTTACACCGAGGAAGACATAGAAATCTTCCTGCAATCCAACTACCGACCCAAATTCGACTGAGAGCGACATAGATTACAATGACAATGGCAACCCGACTTATCGCCCGGTTGCCATTGTTATTTTCGGTGGAACGGATGTCAGTTCATCATGGCGCAATCAAATTTATGACGCATGAATTCCATATCCTCATAGATGGTTTTGTCCTGCGTCTTGGCGTATATCTGCGTTGTGCGTATGTCGGAATGTCCGAGCATTTTTGAAATGCTCTCGATCGGCACATGGTTGCTCAACGAGAGTGTCGCAAAAGTATGGCGTGCCAGATGGGTTGTAAGATGCTTCTCAACTCTCGCAAGATCTGCTATCTCTTTGAGATATGCGTTCATCTTCTGGTTGGTGATTACCGGAAGCACCACATCTTTCTGGAGAACTGTCGGATGTCCGGCATATTTCTCCGCAATCTTTCGGGGGACGGCCAGCATCGGGATTATACTCATCTCGCCTGTTTTCTCGCGGGCTTTACGTATCCATGTGTTGCCCTCGCTGTCAGTGGTTATGTTTGAACGCAGCAGTGACTTGATGTCACAGAACGCCAAACCGGTGAAACAGCAGAACACGAAAGTATCGCGCACGACTTCAAGGCGGGGCATTGCTTTGAGGTCGAGTCCCATCACTGACTTGAGTTCATTCTCCGTCAGATACTGACGCTCCGTGTATGTACGCTGATACTTCTTGCCAATGAACGGGTCGTGGGTAATCCACTTGTGCGCCATCGCATACTGCATCACGTTTTTAACGCAACGTATATAACGGACTGCAGCATTGTTGGCGCAGGACTTCTTCATCCGGAGAAAATGCTCGAAGTCGTCAATAAGTCCGGATGTGACATCCTTGATGGGAATGTCCTCCATGTTTTGCGTCAGTTTGAGGAACTCCTCAAGATAATCGACGCAACGTGTCCATCGCTGGTAGGTGGCTTTGACAATATCGCCACGGTCAAGTTCCTCCTTGCGTTTTTCGTTTGCTTCGCGGAATACATCACAGAGCATCTTCGGCTTTTCGACTGTTCCGAGGAAATGGTCACGGAGAATTTTCGGATTCACCATCTTTCCCTCCCTCACGAGCATGTTGTGGATTTCGAGAAATCTGGCTTTGACTACCTCGATATACTTGTTTAGTTCGAGGTCACGGCGCAAGCGCCCTTTCGACATGGCACGCTTCTGATCCCAATTCTCCGGGGCGACGCTGCGTCCGAGGTTCATTTCCGAGATTTGACCGCTGACAGTAATGCGGACAAAAATCGGATACTCTCCGTTGCGGAGGGCTCGCGCCTTCCTTGCGATGAACGAGAGAGTGAAATACGAATCATGTAACATAATTTGAAATTGTGGTTTAATGGTTACATAAATATAATCATTTTCGCCCAATTTCACAATAGGCAAGACCCCCAAAATCAATGCTGTATGGCAAATTCAGTGAACAGCTCCGTGAACAGGAACAGGTGTTCATAAATTTGTTCACGGTTATTTTTCGTCAACTTCATCATATTTCACCGGTCTGCCGCCTTGTTCACGAATGGCGGCTTTCCTGATTCCTGCGATACTGGCGTAAAAGAGTTAAAAACAGAACTTAATCAAACATCATATAGTTAAATTTCCAAATTGATGTTAAAATTCGGCTGAATTCAACTCAAAATGCCTGAAAAGCGGGGGGGTGAACCTTGCAGAGCGTATGCCGGCCCCACTTTCAGGTTGACAAATCGCAGAAAAATACAGAAGATTAAGAAGTTACGTTTGGAGATGTTGCCATAGTGAACAAACTGTTCACTATTTAGGCTGTTCACGGATTGTACACCTCTTAACCCTACAATATGCTTTATTCTGCCGGATAGGGATATTACAAAAATCGCTGAAACTGTCTTAGTTTCAGCGATTTACTTGATTTTGCCGTTGGCTTTGTGACCCCGGAGAGGCTCGAACTCTCGACCCAATGATTAAGAGTCATTTGCTCTACCAACTGAGCTACGGAGTCATGTATTTCTCAATTGCGATGCAAAGGTAAGCAGTTTTTTTTTAACCGCCAAATTTTGGAGAAAAATTTTATGCATTTTGCGAAAAATCGTGCTAAAAACGGCCCCGGCGGCGGATCAACAAC
>OOAE01002565.1_pt1 | contig 9696 bp, 9 predicted proteins | sample 1671271 | NCBI WGS metagenome assembly OOAE01 (sample SAMN06348139, study PRJEB24527) | human gut metagenome | biome: human gut; feature: ankylosing spondylitis patient; material: feces | host: Homo sapiens | place: China | collected 2015-10 | reverse complement strand
GCTTAAAATGAAAATAATGGTCAAAACATTTGGATTTTAACATAGAAAGCAGATTGTTAGGCTGCGTTGTGTTCCCACAGAACACGCAGAATTCACAGAACTTTCCAACATCTGTGCATTCTGTGGGAGAACATCTCAGCAAAAGAATCTGTGTGTTCTGCGAGTTCTGTGTGAGAACATCTCAGCAAGAGATTCTGTGTGTTCTGCGAGTTCTGTGGGAAATTCTAAAACAAACCTTCGTCTTTCTATTAATACAACAACCTATGAACGACATAAGCAACAAGAGTAATCATAACTCTCAACTTTCAACTCTCAATTCTCAACTAAAAAACAATTCTCAACTCCGAATAACCGACCTCTCCGAAGCCGACCGCCCTCGCGAGAAGCTGCGCGACCGCGGAACTGAGGCACTTTCCGATGCCGAACTGTTAGCAATTCTCATCGGTTCGGGCAGCACGAGCGAGAGTGCCGTAGCACTGATGCAACGCATACTGAGCGCATGCGACAACAACCTCAACACGCTTGGCAAACGCTCTCTGCACGAACTGATGCAGTATAAGGGTATCGGCGAAGCGAAGGCGATAACCATCATTGCTGCCTGCGAACTTGGCAAGCGACGCCAGGCGGCGAAGGCTGCTGAACGCCCTGACATGGGGTCGGCACAGGCGGTGTACGAGTATATGCACCCGAAGATGCAGGACCTCGACACCGAGGAAGCATGGGTGCTACTGATGAACCAGCGTTTCCGACTCATCAAGGCGGTGCGGCTCTCGCATGGTGGACTCACCGAGACTGCCGTCGACGTGCGCGTCATCCTGCGCGAAGCACTGCTCGCCAACGCCACCACGCTAACGCTCATTCACAACCACCCAAGCGGCAACGCACGCCCCTCTGGCGACGACGACCGCATCACGCACAAACTAAAGACTGCGTGCGATGCCATGCGCCTCTACCTCATCGACCACCTCATCGTCACCGACGGCAATTACTATAGCTACGCCGAAGAGGGAAAGATTTGACAGCTCATGTATAAAACAAATGCTTCTATGTAACAGCACTAAACGCACGTTACATAGAAGCATTTGTTTTTTAGTTAAAGAAAGTATCAGCCTTTGCAGTTCGACTTTTTCATCCACACCACAAACCACACGGCGGCAACGACGAGTGCGGTTGCGCCGACGCCGTAGCCCACGGTGTATGGCAAGCCGAGCGCAGTCTTCGACACCATGAAGAAGGTGGTGCAGACGCAAGTCATAAAGAGGGCTGGCACGAGCGTTATGACGTAAGGCTTTCTCTCGCGAACGAGATAAACAGTGATGGTCCAAAGGGCGAAGACAGAAAGCGTCTGGTTAGCCCATCCGAAGTACTGCCATATGGTATTGAAGCCGTCGGGGTTCTCCATCTGCCAAACGAGCATGGCGAACGATGCAGCGAAGAGCGGCACGCAGATATACAGACGGTTCTTCTTTGCACGCTGACTGAGTTTCAGCGCCTGAGCGATGATAAGACGGGCAGAACGGAACGCAGTGTCGCCACTTGTTATCGGAGCTGCAACCACGCCGAGCATGGCGAGCACGCCGCCCACGATGCCGAGCCAGTCTTTGCAGACAAGGTTCACAACGACGGGTGCCGACGTATGCAGTCCGTTAGCCATGGTTCCACCAATCTGAGCGTATCCAGGCTGCGGAGCGTCGTAGAAGAACCACATCGACACCGTAGCCCACACGAGTGCCACGAGTCCTTCCGTAATCATTGCGCCGTAGAAGATTGGTCTACCCTTGCGTTCCGACGTGAGACAGCGAGCCATAAGCGGACTCTGCGTGGCGTGGAAACCACTGATAGCACCGCAGGCGATGGTGATGAACAGACACGGGAAGATATTATCGGTGAACGAAGCCGGGTCGGCAGCCTTACCCATATTGCCCACGCCATCCCACAGTTCGGGCAGTGCAGGCCACTTCACGAACAGCACAGCCATCAGTGCCACAGCCATGAACAGCAGCGAGAACGAGAAGAGCGGGTATATCTTACCGATAATCTTGTCGATAGGTAGCATCGTCGCCACTACGTAATAGATGAAGATGATGGTTATCCACATGGTTGTCGAACCGCTTATGCCATGCAATATCTCGGCTGGGCTATACACGAACACCGTACCGAGCATAATGAGCAGGAAGACAGCGAACACCAACAACACCTTAGATGCGGCTCCGCCGAGATAGCGCCGAACGAGTTCGGGCAGGTCGCAACCACCGTTGCGCATAGAGAGCATACCCACGAAGTAGTCGTGTACGGCACCGGCGAAGATGCAGCCGAAGATTATCCAGAGATATGCCGCGGGTCCGAACTTTGCGCCCATGATTGCACCGAATATAGGTCCAGTACCGGCTATGTTAAGGAACTGTATCATAAACACCTTCCAATAAGGCATCGCGACATAGTCCAAGCCATCGGCTTGCGCCACAGCTGGCGTAACACGGTCGTCGGGTACGAAGATGCGCTCCACGAAGCGTCCATAGACAAGGTAGCCCAACACGAGGGCTGCCAGACTGATTAGGAATGTTATCATTTTTATTTAGTTATTTTGGTTACGTTATGCGCTGCAAAAGTATAGTTTTTTATCGTAACCGAGTAAGAAATACGATATTATTACTGCCGTAAAATTCGTTATTCGAATTATTTTCCTTAAATTTGCAATAATATATATATGTATATAACAAGCTAAAGATTTAAAGCAATGACACAGGAAGAAAAAACACATATAGAAGAACGCATCGTCGATGTGCTCAAGACGGTGTACGACCCCGAAATACCGGTGAACATCTACGACCTCGGACTCATCTACAAGATTGACGTGCAGGACGACGGCAACGTAGACATAGACATGACCTTCACCGCACCAACATGCCCCGCCGCCGACTTCATCCTTGAGGACGTGAGACAGAAGGTCGACTCGCTCGAACATGTGAAGTCTGCCAACGTGAACCTCGTCTTCGAGCCGGTGTGGGACCAGAGCATGATGACGGAGGAGGCAAGGGTTGAGCTTGGATTCGACTAATTGCCGTTGGCAATGTGGAATGTTGAGTGTTGAATGTTGAGTTATGCGCAATGCGCATTATGAATTATCCAGTTTTGAATTCGCATGAAAAATGTATATTTCCTTAGCGATGCCCACCTCGGGTCGTGGGCCATCGACCACGGTCGCACGCAGGAGCGTCGACTCGTGAGGTTTCTCGACTCGATAAAGACAAAGGCACGCGCCGTATATCTGCTGGGCGATATGTTCGACTTCTGGTGCGAGTGGCGCTACGTTGTGCCGAAGGGCTACACGCGCTTTCTGGGCAAGCTATCAGAACTGACCGACATGGGCGTGGAGGTGCACTACTTCACCGGCAACCACGACATCTGGACCTACGGCTACCTCAAAGAGGAGTGTGGCCTTATCGTGCACACCAAACCCGAGACGGTAGAGATCTACGACAAGGTGTTCTACATAGCGCACGGCGACGGACTGGGCGACCCCGACCGCCGCTTCAAGTTCATAAAGCGCGTATTCCACAACCGCACGTGCCAGGTGCTGTTCAACACGCTGCACCCGCGCTGGGCTATGTGGTTCGGACTCACCTGGGCGAAGCACTCGCGTCTGAAGCGTGCCGACGGCAAGGAACCGCCGTACATGGGTGAGGACCGCGAGCATCTCGTGCTCTTTGCGAAGCAGTACATGAAGACACACAACGATGTCGACTACTTCATGTTCGGACACCGACACATAGAGCTCGACCTTTTCCTCTCGAAGAAGACACGCATGATGATTCTCGGCGACTGGATCACGCAGTTCACCTACGCCGTGTTCGACGGCGAACACATGTTCCTCGAGGAGTATGTGGAGGGCGAGAGCCAGCCGTAAGCAGAATGTAAAGACTGAGGAAAAGACTGTCTATAGTTATTGCAGACAGCAATAAACATGAAAAAGGGCAAAACTCACAAGTTATGAGTTTTGCCCTTTTTGTATTTTAGGAGGTTATGGCATCCTGCCATAACCACGCCGCCCAAGCTACACCACCCATCAAAAGGTGGGTGCGTGGGTATGGCAGGGATGCCATACCCTCCTTTTTACTTGCGGAACTTCTCTGCCTGCTGCTGAATGAGCGCAGCGTCGTTGAAGTAGTCGATCTGCATTGCGCGGCGCACCTCGTCCATTGTCTGAGCGGCAGTCTCGCGCGCAGCCTCCGAACCCTTGCGCAGGATGTTATAGATTTCGGGGATATCCTTCTCGTACTCGGCGCGACGCTCACGGATAGGCTCGAGCATCTTGTTGAGCACGTTGTTGAGGAACTTCTTCGTTGTGCCGTCGCCGATACCGCCACGCACGTAGTGGTCCTTCAGCTCTTCGAGAGTCTTGTACTCGGGCCAGAACTCGGCGAAGTCGTCGGGCGTGCAGAATGCCTCAAGATATGTAAACACGGCGTTGCCTTCGAGGTTGCCCGGCTCGTCCATGCTCATGCGCGGTGCACCGTTCGACATCTTCTTCACCTTCTTCCACACCTCAGCAGCCGAGTCAGAAAGGTAGATGCAGTTGCCGAGCGACTTCGACATCTTCTCCTTGCCGTCGGTGCCTGGCAGACGACGTGCTGTAGCGTTCTCGGGCAGCATGATCTCCGGCTCCACGAGCACCTCGCTGTATGTCTGGTTGAAGCGGCGCACGAGCTCGCGTGTCACCTCAATCATCGGTTCCTGGTCTTCGCCTGCAGGCACAGTTGTAGCCTTGAACAGAGCGATGTCGGCAGCCTGGCTAACGGGGTAGCAGAAGAAACCGAGCGGAATGTTAGCCTCGAAGTTGCGCATCTTTATTTCGGTCTTCACGGTCGGGTTGCGCTGCACGCGCGACACGGTGATGAGGTTCATCAGATATGTAGTAAGCTCGGCGAGCTCTGGTATCTGACTCTGTATGAAGAGCGTGCACTTCTCGGGGTCGAGACCAGCCGAGAGGTAGTCGAGAGCCACCTCGATGATGTTCTGGCGAATTTTTTCGGGGTTGTCTGCATTGTCGGTGAGAGCCTGCACGTCAGCCATGAAGACGAACATACGGTCGAAATCGCCAGCGTTCTGCAGTTCGACGCGGCGGCGGAGCGAGCCAACGTAGTGACCCAAGTGGAGCTTACCTGTTGGACGGTCGCCCGTAAGAATTATCTTTCCCATATCTTGTTTATTTTTATTTCCTGTTTGTTTTCGTTTCCTATCAACCTACAAAGGTACATTATTTATAGGAATTGGGCAAACAGTTTGCGGTTTATCACAACGATTGGAGTTGTTTTTAGTTATAGTGGTTTTATACACATGCAAAGTTACAAAACATTAATCATATAAAGCCGTTTTCTGCACGTCAAAAGTTCGCCACAAACCATCCGCGTCGGTCGGTGCGGATGTCTGCGTCGGTCGATACGGACGTCTGCGTCGGTCGATGCGGATGTCTGCGTCGGTCGGTGCGGATGTCTGCGTCGGTCGGTGCGGACTGAAAAACATGTAATCTTGAGTCGTAAAATAGAAAAAAGTACAATAAAAGTTTTATGTTTACATAATTATATATATATTTGCATCTGACTAATGTAATGTTTAAACATATCCTATAACAAACCAACAACTCATAAAAACTATTAATAATTAAACAACGACTGATTATGAAAAAGCTATTACTAACACTACTATTTGGTGCATCGTGTATGCTGCCTGCTTCGGCAGCCAAATACATGACCCTTGTTTTCGCCGACGGCAGCGAACAGAGTTTGCTACTAAGCACGCAACCAGCCGTATCTTTCAATCGTACAAAACTGATTGTGAAGTTCTACAACCCCGTAGCAGGACAAACAGATTTGAATTTCAACAAACAAGAGGTGAAGAAATACTTCTTCTCTGACGAGGCTACAGATGTTGAGTCAGTAGCCGACACACAGACGGGCATGAGCGTGCAGGGCAACCGCATCGTTGTGCGTGGGGCTAAAGGTGCTGTGGGCGTGTTCCGCACCGATGGCACGCAGGTGCAGACTGTGGTAAAGGTTGACGGCGACACTGTTGTCATTGAACTTGACAATCTCGCCAACGGCACATACATCGTGCGTGCCGGAAAGAATGTTGTAAAAATAGCTAAAAACTAAATGCTACTACTATTATGAAAAAGAAGACATCAACCATTTTCGCCCTTGCGCTCGCAGCAATGCTCGGAATGGGCATGGCAGAAGCTAATGCACAACGAGTAGTATACAAAGGAACGGCAACCATAAACCAAAAAGATGGCACAAGCACCAAATTCGACGTATCGAGTTTGCGTAATTTATATAACACAGAGAGCTATGTGAGGGTAATTACAGAAGAATATGGTGAAAATAAATATTTCGAAAACGTAGACAACGTATCCTTCGATTGGGTAGCAAAAACCATTGGAGAGATAAAGATTGACTATAAAAAGGAGATTTCAGGCGAGGAACTAAAGCAGGCTGTTAAAGATATGCGCACTCAACTGGGTTCTGCGCTTAAGGCTGTATATGGTATGCGTGGTGGTAAAGAAGGTGGCCCGCCTCAAGCACACGCTTATCAGTTCGCTTATAACCTCGGTCCCGACAGCTACGTACAGTATTTCTGCGTACCTCACTATGACTTCCCGTACGCTAACTTCACACTGCGTTCTACATACGACTTGTGTAAAGGTTGTCTCGATGGTCCGGGTGTAAGTTTCAGAGCAATGAAGTATGATATGGTTCCTACTCTGAACGCAGAGAAGATAGACTACATGCCTGAGTTGAAGGCTATCTATCTCATGCTCTTTAACTACTCAGCCATCGAGAACGTAGACCTCTTCGGTCCGATGCCTTACAACGACCACAAGAATTATGTTGAAGAGTCACCATTCGTGTACGACCGGGTGAAAGATATCTACTATCAAGCGAAAGCCAATATAGATGCCGCTATTGAGTGCTTCAAATATTACAAAGGCCACCGCTCTGATACTTACAAAGAACAGATTGGAAGGATTATCCTAAGTCGCGTGCAGTTACTCTCTTCTGACTATACTGACGCTTCAGACCTCAGTGTCTGGATTCGCTTTGCCAACTCTTTGAAGCTCCGTATGGCGATACACATGAGCAAGGTGGAACCTGCAACAGCCAAGCAATGGGCAGAGGAAGCAGTGGCAGGCGGTGTGATTGAGAATGAGGCTGACGAGATTGGATTATTCCCATCTCTTTTGGGTAGTGCTCATCCACTTATTGAGATTATGGGTTGGAATGATATCGTCATGGGTGCTTCGTTCATTAATCTGCTTCAGAACCTCGACCACCCATACATGAAGTATCTCTTCACAAAGAACAGCATAGCTTTGGAAAAGAGCAAGCAGGCTGTTTCTGGTACATCTGCTCCTGCCGTTACTCCTAAGGGAAGTGTATATGTAGGTATGCGTAATGGTGTTACTCCTGGTGAGTGGCAGGCAGCAGCCAACAACCCATACGCAGGCTATTCTATGCTTGATAGGACTTATTTCTCCGAGTGCAATCCTCCGCTCTACCTTATGAAGGTTTCTGAGGTTAACTTCCTCCGTGCCGAGGGCGCACTCCGTGGCTGGAACATGGGCGGTACAGCACAACACTTCTACGAGCAAGGCATCCGCACTGCCTACCTTGAGGATCGTAATTTTCCAATAAAGAAGTATGTGAATTACGTTGACGACTATCTTAAAGTAGATGCTCCGAAGGGCATCGCATACGTTGACCCACAGGGCTTGACACCCGATATGCCAAGCGTAACGAAGATTGGTGTGAAGTGGAACGAAGGCGACTCTAAGGAGACAAAGCTCGAGAAGATTATCACACAGAAGTACATCGCTTCGTTCCCGTACAGCTACGAATCGTGGGTGGATCTTCGTCGCACTGGCTACCCGAAGCTCTTCCCTATCCTCAACACCGAGCATAGCGACGGAACAATAAAACCTGGCGACCCGAAGGTGCAGACGGCAGACAACATCATGCGCCGCATACCTTGGGTACCTGACGACCCACAGACGAAGGAGGACATCAATGCTACTGGCATACCGGCACTCAGCGAAGACACAAACAACAAGCCGGCTACTGACACCCAGATGCAACGCCTGTGGTGGGACGTTGACGCACCCAACTTCTAAAAGCTTGGCTCGCACATACTATTAAACAGAAAAGAGCAGAACTTCGGTAGCGAGGTTCTGCTCTTTTCGTATTCGTGGGGGCGTGGATAAGCAAACATGGGGGCGTGGCAACGACAAACATAGGGTGCGTGGGTATGGCAGGGATGCCATACCCTCCTATATTTGCTGGAGTATCTTCATGTACTCGGCGTAGGGGATGATGCGTCCGCCCATCGACTTGAGGTGCGGTGTCTCTATCTGACAGTCGATCATCAGTCCGCCGTTCTCCTGCATGAACTCGGCGAGGAAGATCAGAGCGAGCTTGCTTGCGCTGGGCACGAGCGAGAACATGCTCTCGCCGATGAAGCAGCGTCCGAGCGTCACGCCGTAGAGTCCGCCCACGAGTCGGTCGCCCTCCCACACCTCCACGCTCTGCGCAAGGTTCTGGCGGTGTAGCTCGGTGTATGCGCTGATGATGTCCTCGCTGAGCCACGCTCCTTCCGAGTCGTAGCGTCCGTCGGCTTTCTGGCAGCCACGTATCACACCGTCGAAGTCGTCGCCGATAGACACGTCGTACTTGCCCTTGTTAATCAGCGTGCGCATCGAGTGCGACACGTGTATCTCTTCGGGGAAGATGACGAAGCGCTGCTGCGGACAGTACCACAGCGGCTCGTCGTAGTCGCGGAACGAGAACCACGGAAAGATGCCGTGACTGTATGCGAGCAGCAGGCGGTCGACGGAGAGGTCGCCGCCAATGCACAGGAGTCCGTCGGGCTCCACGTCTACGGGCTGAGGGAATATCAGTTCTTTGCCTATTCTGTATATCATAATGTTGAAATACTATTCGGGTTTATTTGCGAGAATTCTCACAACACTATTAAATTCATCTATTATCTCCTGAAGTTTCGGATTGCTTTTCTGCACAATTATCGCAGCAAAGTTATCAACACCTTCGGCAGTCATGCTTACAGTGTCGAAATAGAACAAATGCTTGCTTGAATACTCTTTAAACCAACGTATGAACAAACGATTGCGCGAAGCCTGTTTACCGTCGCCCGTTTCGCACAGATACAACAAGATTGAAGGATTAGCCTTAAAGAAACCCTCGATTATACAAAACACGGTTTCCTTCAAATGCGCGTCATTTGGAGAAGTTGTATTGTTTTCATTTACAATAAGAAACTGGTATGCGTTCTCATCCCAGATTGTATCATCGGGCATAAAGCCTATCTTATACAATGCACCATACTTTGTTCTGAAGAAGTAGTATTCGTCTACGTTCCAAACAGAGTATGGTGCATTCGTATTTATTGCGGATATATCCAGCGTATTCATAATTTCAGTTGTAAACCACGATTACGGATTTCTTCAAATTCCTTCTGGGCCTCTTCTTCCCATTCTTTCTTTCTGTCAATTGCCCTTCGGAACGCAGCGATGAGTTCCTCACGGGATTTTGTCTTAAATGTAGTCATAAGCAAGATTTTATAATGTTATGATGCTGCAAAGTTACTACAAAAAAGTGAAATGCGGAAAGATATAGTGATAGAATT
>OOAE01002541.1_pt1 | contig 9803 bp, 7 predicted proteins | sample 1671271 | NCBI WGS metagenome assembly OOAE01 (sample SAMN06348139, study PRJEB24527) | human gut metagenome | biome: human gut; feature: ankylosing spondylitis patient; material: feces | host: Homo sapiens | place: China | collected 2015-10 | reverse complement strand
AGTTGGGATAATCCGGCGGAAAAAGAGTTACATTTGCAAAAATTAAAACGCATGAACCGCTATTTTCAGACCCCTCCGGTGGTCAAGAATTTGATAATCATCAATGTACTGGTTTACATGGCCACGGCGCTGCTGCCCGTCGGCGACACGATCATGCAGTATTGCGCCCTGTCGCTGGGAACACCCTATTTTCATACCTACCAGTTCATCACCTACATGTTCCTGCACGCCAATTTCGAACATATCTTCTTCAATATGTTCGCATTGTGGATGTTCGGGCGCACGCTCGAATACGAACTCGGCTCGCAGCGTTTCCTGACCTTCTACATGGTCTGCGGCGTGGGTGCGGCGCTGATCCAGTACCTCACGGCGCTGGCGTTCGGCGAACTGCCGCTGCTGCTGGTCGGCGCGTCGGGCGCGGTGATGGGCCTGCTGCTGGCGTTCGGCGTGATGCATCCCAATGCGGTCATCATGCTGCTGATTCCGCCTATTCCGATGAAGGCCAAGTGGTTCGTCATCATCTATGCCGTCATCGAGCTGTTCCTCGGATGGAGGGGCGTGGGCAACGTGGCCCATTTCGCTCATGTGGGCGGCATGCTGTGGGGATTCCTGCTGCTGCATTGGTGGAAACGCCGGGGAACGATCCGTTTTTAGACGATGGCTTCCGATTACTATAACGGATACGGGGGAGGCCCTTCGGGGAAACGGCGCCGCAGTCTCGTCATGCGGCTCGTAGACCTGGCGCTGACGCTCGTGACGCTGGCCGTGGGCGCGACGATGGTTCTCACCTATTTCGTCCCCTATGTCGATCCGGGCAGCGTGTGGTTCTTTCCCGTGCTGGGGCTGGCCGCTCCGGCGGTCTATGTCGCGTCGGTCGTGCTGACGCTCTACTGGATCATCCGCTGGCGCTGGGTGTGCGCCGGGGCGATGCTGGTCGTCGTCGTGGCGGGGCTTTTCAAGGTCTCGCTCTTCTGGCGTCCTGAAATCCGCCGCAGCTATGCCACGGAGACGGCCTTCGACCGCGCTGCTGTCAAGGTTATGAGCTACAACGTGCGCAGTTTCTACGGCGAGGACGGCCGGAGCAGCGTCGACGACATCCTGCGCCTGATCGAGGAGCAGGCTCCGGACCTGATCTGCCTCCAGGAGTTCAATGCCCGCCTCGCGGAGCAGTCCGAGGAGTTTTCGCTGCTGGGCGAGAAGTACGAGATCGCGCACTTCGGACGCACGCAGGCTCCGGATTCGGTCTACGGCTCGACGCTGACCATCTTGAGCAAATACCGCATCCTGCGTTCGGATACCGTGCTGACGCCTTCGTCTTCGGTCTGGGCCGACGTGATGGTGGGCGAGGACACCGTGCGGGTTTTCAACAACCACCTGCGCTCGACGGCCATCAACGCTTCGGACAACCAGTTCATCACCAGCCACCAGTTTCTCTCGGACACGGCGCGCGAGACCAAAATCCGCAGTATCGTGACCCGTTTGCGCGAGAATAGCGTGCTTCGGGCCGCGCAGGTCGACAGCATCGCGCAGGTCGTGGGTGCGACGCGCACGCGGCGGATCGTCTGCGGCGATTTCAACGATACGCCCATGTCGTATGTCTACCGCACGATGGCGCGGGGGTTGCGCGACGCCTTCCGTGAGTGCGGGTCGGGCTATTCGCATACGTTCCGCGGTTTCTACAACACGCTGCGCATCGACTACGTGTTGAGCGGCGGTTTCGAACCGCTCTCCTACGAAGTGCTTCCGGTCGACTATTCGGACCACCATCCCGTCGTCGTGCGGCTTCGGAAAAGTTCCTGACGAATTACCCGGAAAACGGGATGCCCCGGCGGAGACACTCTTTCCGCCGGTTTTAATTTGCCGGCGGGCGTTGTCCGAAGCGATTTTTTTGCTATCTTGTGGAAAAATTCAGCCAATCGTTCGCCATGATCCGATCCCTTCCGCTCGTAAGGAGAACGCTTCTCCTCTCCGTATGTGGGCTGTTCCTTTTCTCCGGCCGGCTTTTTGCCGGAAATCCGTTGCTGATGCCTTCCGAAGCCCCTTACGGGGCGCCCCGCTTCGACCGTATCCATGCCGCCGACATCATGCCCGCCATTGAGGAGGGCATCCGCGCCTACAAGGCCGGGATTGCGAAAATCAGGGCGCTGGACCCCGCGGAGGCGACTTTCGAAAACGTCGTCGTGCCGCTCGACCGTGCCGACAGCCTGCTGGACGTTCCGCGCGCGGTGCTGGGTTACCTGAAATCGAATTTCGGAGGCGACTCCATCATCCGGATCTCTCTGGAATCCGCGCAGCTGACCGGAGAGGCATACAACGCCGTGACGCTCGACACGGCGATCTTCCGCCTGGTGAAGGCCGTCTACGACCGGCGCGATGCGGCCGGGCTGGATTCGCTTCAGCTGCGGACGCTCGGCAAGGTCTACCGGAGCTACATCCGCGGCGGGGCGCTCTGCACGCCCGGGCAGAAGGAGCGGCTCAAGGAGCTGAACCGCGAGATTTCGCTCAAACGCATCCGCCACGGGCAGAACATCACGCAGGCGACCCAGGAGTTCGTCCTGTACGTGCAGGACAGCAGCCTGCTCGACGGGCTTGCGGGGACGACCCGGCAGCGTTTCGCCCGCAATGCGGCCCGGCAGGGACATCCGGGCATGTGGGCCGTCGGGTTCACGAACGGCGACTATGCGTCGGTCATGGCTTCGGCCACGAACCGCGATCTGCGCAGGAGACTCTACGAGGCCTACACCTCGCGCTGCATGGACGGGAAGTACGACAACCGCCAGTTGTCGGTCGACATCGTCAACCTGCGTCTCGAACGGGCCCGGATGCTGGGATACGAGAACTATGCCGCCTACACGCTGGAGACGAACATGGCCGGGACGCCCGAAAAGGTCCGCGAACTGCTGCTGCCGCTCAAGGACGCTGCCGCGGGGAAGGGACGTGCGGAGCGTGCCGAACTGGAGGCTTTCGCCGTGAAATACGAGCGGGATTCGGCCTTCCGGCTGGAACCGTGGGACGTGGCCTTCTATTCGGGCAAGCTGCGCAAGGCGAAATTCGGGTCCGAACTGGGGCGCATGCGCAACTACCTGCTTTTCGACAATGTGCTCAACGACGGCGTTTTCTATGTGGCCAACCGTCTTTTCGGAATCACGCTGACGCAGCGCACGGACATTCCCGTTTTCCACCCCGACGTGCTGACCTTCGAGGCGAAAGACGCCGAAGGCCCCCCCCTCGGACTGCTTTATCTGGATTGCTTCGTCCGCAAGGGCAAACGCGGCGGCGCGTGGTGCTCGCGCCTGCGCGGGTATTCGTGTGCCGGGGAGCGGGAGGTGCTGCCGCTGGTGACCATCAGCTGCAACTTCTCACGCGCGGCCGAAGGCAGGCCGCAGCTGCTGTCGACCTCCGAGGTCAAGACCCTCTTCCACGAATTCGGACACGCTCTGGCGGGTTTCCTCTCGCGCGGGCCGTATCCACAGGTGACGGGCAGCTTCCCGCGCGACATGGTCGAACTGCCCTCGCAGCTGAACGAGCATTGGGCCTGGGAGCCGGAGGTGATGAAACACTACGCCCGCGATTACAAGACGGGGCGTCCGATTCCCGATGCGCTGATCGCGAAGTTCAAGGAGGCGGAGAACTTCCTGAAGGGGCTTTACCTGACCGATTTCTATGCCACCGCGCTGCTCGACCTCGAATGGCACACCGTGCTGCGGCCGGTCGAAGGGTGCGACGTCGGGGCCTTCGAGCAGGCGTTCCTGAAACGTTACGACTTCCCGGAGCATACCGCTTTACGCTTCCGGACGACCTATTACAACCACATCTTCGCCAGCAGTTACCCCGCGCAGTACTACTCCTACACGTGGTCGGCGGTGCTGGACACCGATGCCTTCGCGGCATTCACCGGCACGGGCGATATTTTCGATTCCGAAACCGCGCGCCGTTACCGCCGCCATATCCTGACCGAAGCGGGCTATGACGAGCCGCTGGCGCAGTACGTGCGTTTCCGCGGCGCCGTGCCCGACGTGAAGCCCCTGATGCGCCGTTACGGGCTGGCGGAATAGCGGCCCGGCGGAATGAACAGCCCCGGCTCATCGGGCCGGGGCTGTTCCGTTCGGTCACTCTCCGATCTTCTTGCGCGGGTGGACCATGTTTTCGGGTTGCAGCACCTTGTGCAACTCCTCTTCGCTCATCAGCTTATGCTCGAGTACGAGGTCGTAGATGCCCTTGCCGGTTTTGAGGGCCTCCTTGGCCAGCATGCTCGACGTTTCGTAACCCAGATAGGGGTTGAGCGCCGTCACCAGCCCGATGCTGTTATAGACCATCCGGCGGCAGACCTCCTCGTTGGCCGTGATGCCGGCGATGCACTTCTCGCGCAGCGTGTTCATGGCGTTGATCAGCATTTCGATGCTCTCGAACAGGCAGTGGACGATGATCGGCTCCATGACGTTCAGTTCGAGCTGTCCGGCTTCCGATGCGATCGTCACGGTGAGGTCGTTGCCGATGACGCGGAACGCTACCTGGTTGACGACTTCGGGGATCACGGGGTTGACCTTGCCCGGCATGATCGACGATCCCGGCTGGCGCGGCGGGAGGTTGATTTCGTTCAGTCCGCAGCGGGGACCCGACGAGAGCAGGCGCAGGTCGTTGCAGATTTTCGAGAGCTTCACCGCGAGGCGTTTCTGGGCCGAGGAGTTCATGATGAAGGCGCCCGTGTCGCTCGTGGCCTCGATCATGTTCGACGCCTCGACGAGCGGCAGTCCGGTGATCTCGCGCAGGTAACGGGTGCAAAGCCCCGCGTAGTCGGGGTCGGCGTTGATGCCCGTTCCGATGGCCGTGGCCCCCATGTTGATCTCGAAGAAAAGTTTCATGTTGGCCGTCAGCCGCTCGGTCTCCTCGGTGAGGTTGGCGGCGTAGGCTTCGAACTCCTGTCCGAGGGTCATCGGCACGGCGTCCTGAAGCTGCGTGCGGCCCATCTTGATGATGCCGGAGAACTCCTCGCCCTTGGCGTGGAACGCCGCGATGAGTTCGCGCAGCGAGGCCACCAGTTTCTCGATGCTGCGCACCAGTGCGATCCTCACGGCCGTGGGGTAGGCGTCGTTGGTCGACTGCGAGAGGTTGACGTGGTTGTTGGGGTGGCAGAACTGATATTCGCCCTTTTCATGGCCGAGGAGTTCGAGCGCCCGGTTGGCGATCACCTCGTTGGCGTTCATGTTGGTCGACGTGCCGGCGCCGCCCTGCACCATGTCGACGACGAACTGCTCCTCGAGTTTCCCGGCGCGCAGCTCCTCGCAGGCCCGGATGATCGCGTCGGCGATCGCCGGGTCGAGCAGTCCCAGGTCACGGTTGGCCATCGCGGCGCCCTGCTTGACGTCGGCCAGGGCGCGGATCAGCTCCGGGAAGAAGTTGAGCCGCACGCGGCTGATGTGGAAATTCTCCACCGCGCGCATGGTCTGCACGCCGAAATAATACTCCGCCGGGATTTCCATTTCGCCCAGCAGATCGTGTTCACGACGGGTTTTGCCCGAAAGTCTGATTTCCGTAAAGTCCATGATCGGTATGTTTTTATTAAAGGTACGCAAAAGCAGGGTGGAGTCCAAGCCGAATCGGGTGCGGTCCGGTAAGACGTTCCGACATCAAATATAATGCTTTTTCCGCCACTTTGTCAAAACAAAAAATCTTGTTAACTTTGTATTCGCTCCGCGGGGTCGCAGAATTCGGCGGCGGACGAACGCAGAACCGAAAAACAAATAAAGAATATGATTTTAGACTCTCTGAAAAACAGCGCGCTTTACTACGGCGTAAGCCCGCGCATGAAACAGGCTTTCGAACTGATCGCCTCGACCGACTGGACGACGATGGAACCGGGTATTCACGAACTCGACGGCAAGGACATCTACGTCAACGTCATGGAGCGCGAGCTGAAACAGAAGCCCGACGCCAAACTCGAAATCCACAACGAGTACATCGACATCCAGGTTCTCATCCGGGGCGAGGAGGAGTCCTTCGGCTGGAGCGAGCGCAGGGAGCTCAAGAAGCCGCTGGGCGAATTCAGCGTCGAGAATGACATCCAGCTCTTCGACGACGTGCCGCAGACCTATTACACGATGCGTCCGGGGCAGTTTACGGTGCTTTTCCCCGAGGACGGGCACGCCCCGATGGTGGGCGAGGGCACGGTGCGCAAGATCATCGTCAAGGTGCGCAGGTAGACGCAGTCCATACCTTCCGGGCCGGGATTTCCCGGCCTTTTTTGTGCCCGTCCGGCTGGCCTGCATGGCCGGTCGGGGGCGGAGAACGGCTTCGTCCGACCTCCGGCCGGAAATGAATTGAAAGAAAACCGCCGCGAACTTGCTTGTCTTCCGGATTTGTACTAAATTTGTGGTACGGGTATTTCCGTACGCTATGAAAACATCGGTCTTCATATTCCTCTTTCTGCTGGTCTCCTCCCTCTCGTCCGTCATGGATTCGGGTGCGAAGTCCGGAGTGCCGGCTGCGGCTGCGGTCCGGCAGACGGCGGAATGTTTCCTTGCCGGTTTCAAATACGGGGACTGCGTGGCGACGGAGACCGTCCGGACCCTCTCCCGTGCGGGCACTGCGCAAGCCGGTGGAAAGCCCGCAGCGGGTATCGGGCGGCGACCGTGATGTCTGCTCCGGGCGGTATTTTCCGCTGGTGCAGGGTTGCTGCACGAAATACGTCGTCTCTTCTTTATTGCGCGGCGGGCAGACCGCCCTGCCTTTCCATCGCGCCGACTACCTCCGGTTCGGCGTTCTGGTCATTTAGCCGTCAAATCCTTTCGCTTTCAAGCGTATGATGCCGTCCGTGCATCGTACGTCGGATTTCCGTGTGCGGACTCCGGGCTGTCGCACCGACGCCGGTGCGGCGAACGACGTTCGGCATGCTTTGCCGCATGCGCAGAATGTTCCGGCACACCCGATGGTAAAACTTTGATGAATGTAAAAAAATGGATTTGATGCATATGATCGGGGAGACGTCGCTGATGATGGGCTTCACGTTTATCGTGGGAATGGCCTTCGCGTACGTACTCAAACTGATGACGTTTTTCTTCTCCCGGCTTAACGGAACGGAGATCTCCGCGCTGTTGAGAAAAGGCCGCATATGGGGCCGCGCCTACCGCATGGACATTGCGCGTACCGACCGCTACATCCGTTCGGTCGCCCGGATCGGCGGGGACGTTTCCGCCGATCCGGATGCGGACCATGCGATGGACGCTCTGGCCGAATACCACCTCGGCACCCCCGGGGATGCCGCACGGCAAGACAGCGAGATGACCCGTTTATACGAGCTGCACCATGGAACGGTTTGATCTTGGCAATATTTTCCAGGGAATCTCGACCCTGCTGCAAGCCGATTCCGCGATCATGTATGCGCGTATCGGGCTGATTCTGTTGGGCATCCTGCTGGTTTACCTGGGGCGCAGGGGCGTGCTCGAACCGCTGGTGATGATTCCGATGGGGCTGGGCATGGCGGCGGTGAACGCCGGGGTGCTGATTTTTCCGGGCGGCATGCACGGCAACCTGTTTCTGGACCCCATGGTCACGGAAACCGACCAGCTGATGAACATTTTGCAGATCGACTTCCTGCAACCGATCTACACCTTCACGTTCAGCAACGGACTGATAGCCTGTCTGATTTTCATGGGCATCGGGACGATGCTCGACATCAATTTCGTGCTGGCGAAGCCCTTGCAGAGCATGTTCCTCGCGCTGTGCGCCGAGCTGGGCACGTTCGCTGTGCTGCCGATCGCCTATTCGATGGGGTTGAGTCCCAGCGACAGCGCCTCGATCGCGATGGTCGGCGGGGCCGACGGGCCGATGGTGCTTTTCACCTCGCTCAACCTCTCGAAGGAGATTTTCGTGCCGATCACCGTCGTCGCCTATCTCTATCTCGGCCTGACCTACGGCGGCTATCCCTACCTGGTGCGGGCGATGGTCCCCAAGCGTCTGCGCGCCATCAAAATGAAACCGGCGAAGAAACCGGTGAAGCAGTACAGCGCCGCGACCAAGATTTCGTTCGCCGTGGTGATGTGCGTGATCCTGTGCCTGCTCTTCCCGGTGGCCGCTCCGCTCTTCTTCTCGCTCTTCATCGGTGTGGTGATCAAAGAGTCGGGACTCAAGCATGTGAACGATTTCATCAGCGGACCGATGCTCTACGGTTCGACGTTTTTCCTGGGAATCCTGCTGGGCGTGCTGTGCGACGCGCACACGCTGCTCGACCCCACGGTGCTCAAACTGCTCGTCCTGGGGATTCTTGCCCTGCTGATCTCGGGCATCGGGGGCATTCTGGGCGGTTATCTCATGTATTTCTTCAAGCGGGGCAACTTCAACCCCGTCATCGGCATCGCCGCCGTCAGCTGCGTGCCCACGACGGCCAAGGTCGCGCAGAAGATCGTCGCGCACGACAACCCTTCGTCGATGATCCTGCCCGACGCGCTGGGAGCCAATATCATGGGCGTCATCACGTCGGCCATCATCGCAGCGATCTACGTGACGGTGGTTCCGATGCTGTGATCCGAAAGAGAGCCGGCCCGCGGAAAGCGGGCCGGTTTTTTATTTTCCGATGCCGAAGTAGCGGAATCCCGCCGCTTCAACCTCCGCTTTGTCGAAGATGTTGCGGCCGTCGACGACCGCGTCGCCCCGCATCGTCGCGCGCAGCTGTGTCCAGTCGGGCATGCGCAACTCCTTCCATTCGGTCAGGAGGGCCACAGCGTCGACGCCTTCGGCGGCCTCGTACATCGTCCGGACGTAACGGATCGGTTTGTCTTTCATCCGGCGCTGCGCTTCCGGTATCGCCACGGGATCATAGGCCCGCACTTCGGCTCCGGCATCGAGCAGGCGGCCGATCACCACCGTTGCCGGAGCTTCGCGCATGTCGTCGGTCTCGGGTTTGAAGGCCAGCCCCCAGATTGCGACGACCTTGCCCCGCAGGTCGCCCAGCGCAGCCCGCAGTTTCTCGAAAACCACCCCTTTCTGCTGCTCGTTGACCCGCTCGACGGCCTCGATGACCTGCATCGTGTAGCCGTGTTCCCGGGCCGTGTGGGCCAGCGCCTTCACGTCCTTCGGGAAGCATGAGCCGCCGTAGCCGCAGCCGGGGTAGAGGAACTTGTTGCCGATGCGGGCGTCGGAGCCGATGCCCTTGCGGACCATCTCCACGTCGGCGCCCACGCGGTCGCACAGGTTGGCGATCTCGTTCATGAACGAGATGCGCGTCGCGAGCATGGCATTGGCGGCATATTTGGTCATTTCGGCCGAAGGTACATCCATGAAAATAACCCGGAAATTATTGAGTAAGAACGGACGATATAAACGAGTCATCAGTTCTTTTGAACGTTCGGATTCCACACCTACCACAATTCGGTCCGGACTCAAAAAATCTTTCACGGCAGCTCCTTCCTTCAAAAATTCCGGATTAGAAGCTACATCGAATTGAATGTTAATGCTTCGTTTATCCAATTCTTCCTGAATAGCAGCGCGTACTTTTTTAGCTGTGCCAACGGGAACTGTGCTTTTGGTAACTACCAATATGTACTTTTGCATATTCCGGCCAATAGTACGGGCAACTTCAAGTACATAACTAAGGTCAGCGCTTCCATCTTCATCAGGAGGAGTACCAACGGCACTGAAAATGACGTCCACTTCATTCAGGCAACTTTCCAGCGAAGTTGTGAAGTGTAGGCGTCCGGCTTTCACATTCCGGTTTACCATTTCTTCCAGACCACTCTCATAGATAGGAATGATACCTTTCTTCAGTGCTTCGATTTTCTCACTGTTCGTGTCTACGCAAATAACGTTGA
>OOAE01002540.1_pt1 | contig 9803 bp, 6 predicted proteins | sample 1671271 | NCBI WGS metagenome assembly OOAE01 (sample SAMN06348139, study PRJEB24527) | human gut metagenome | biome: human gut; feature: ankylosing spondylitis patient; material: feces | host: Homo sapiens | place: China | collected 2015-10 | reverse complement strand
TATTTTCATGATTGCAATAAAATACTGAAAAAATATTCCAAACAAAAGATACGTCAAAATGTATTTTGTAAAACAGCTTCAAAACATAAGCCTTTAAAGTTCACTTATAGAACTGCAATTATTGTAACTGTGGTTTCAGTGTTTTTGTGTATGCCTGTATATGCTGCAATCAGTCATCTGTTAACATCGGCTTTAATTGATGACAGCAATCGACATTTAATCGGGACAGAAACCAATGATAGAAGCTACATCATATTAAAAGACGGTGTATATACCAATGAAAAGGGGAAAGTTGTTGATATTGAGGAATTAGCCAAATCTTCATCAGAATTTCCTGAAAGCAGAATTGTTAAAAGCAGTCTGATGCCTAATTTCATACCATCATCAATAGTAGAGATTCCTACTGATAAATCAGATGAAATGTATATCATTCCAGAAATAATTCTAATCAACAATTCACTTTGTGTACTTACACAAGACAATGGAAAGGGATGGGAACTAACTGATAAAGATAATATAGTCATTTCGTTTGATAAATATAAATCAGACATTACAGTATCCCAAGATTTGATTATCGGTTATGTAAAAGACGGGATAATGTATGAAGGAGAAGTGTTCGATGAACTGAGTGGAAAATATAGTTTCTCACCAGATGAAAAAGGGGAATATTTTTTCTATCTGCTTAGCGGAAGTTCCGATTATCTATCTCTTAAAAGCGGTAATCTGGAGGTAAATTAAATGTTGCTTTTGCGGGACTTCAGCATACCAATTAACTTTAGTATAAGGACAGGAAGACCTCTTCCGTACAGGAATAGGTCTTCTTGCTGTCTCCGTGCATGCTTTAAAGTATAAATAGGCTTTAATCTGGATACAATTTCAACTGCATCGTTGATACACGCTGTGTTTATCTCGTTTACTGTATCATTCATAAGAATTTAATTGGTTATGTTTATTGTGATGATAGAGTAGCCTTTGTTTTGAACATCTTCCTTGAAAGATTTGTAAACGATACTGTAGATTATCATATTCATTATGTCGGCGTAGATTCTTTAGATGAAGAATGTATTGAATGCAGAAAATACTCTGATTATTGTGAACATATTTTACCTGCTTTCTGGATAGATGACGATTTTTGTGAATAATGAAACACTGGTGTTTGGTTATTCAAAATTTAAGCTGATAGATACTGGTGTTAAGTATATTAATCCGAAGCATTTTTCCGTAAAAAACTTTGTAAAGTATTGCAGATTCAATAAAGAGTGAAATTACAGTAAAATAAAAGATAGTTTTTTCGTTCCTTTGTTATGCCATTGTTCTACGCCGGAATCTTTTCTGCCATCTCCGGCAGGCACTTCTCAAATAATTCCCGATATCTTCGATACCCTTCATCCCGGAGTGGACCTTGCAGTGATGTCAGAGACCAAAGGAGAAGCTCTTCCTCTTCCACAGCATACGGAGAGGTATAGACAAACTTGTTCCCATCAAAATGCGGTTTTGATAATTTCAGTATTTCCGTAATCTCTCCTTTTGTTTCCGCCTGCATAATCATTTCCACTTTCTTCCGGTGGAACTCGCAGACGATGCTCTCCAGAAATCCCTGCTTCAGATAAAATTCCGCCCTTCTATAAAGTTTTACAAGAGCCTCCACTCTTTCATCAAATAACTTGTCCTTTTCACTGACTATCATCTGTGCCAGTGCGTTTGCATGTTCCATAACCAATGCTGTTCCCATTACATTTCCTCCCATAATAAAAGCTGGCATAAGAAATTTCTTCTCACACCAGCACGATTCTTTTATTCCTCTGTGATGATCTCACTGCTTAATTTTCCATGTACCAGATAGCGATAATTCCGTCTGGAATTGACACAGGTAGACAGCGTAACTATCCGATCCGTTGCCGACAGCTCGGTGCCGGTATCATAATCCCTATAAGAAGACACCGTATCCAGAAACGTCTGAAAATCTTCCGCTTCCGGGAAATGATACCTATATCCCTCACTTCCGGTTCTTCCCGCATAGCAGGAAAAGATACGATACTTGAGGATCTTGTCCGGCAAATAGAGATAAAACTCCGGATGTTGTTCAAATAGCTCTTTGTCTTGGTACTTATCCAGAGTTCCGAACATGCTCCCGTTTTTCATATTATGCCCGTACACGATCGTATTCTGATCCGTAAAGTCCGGCTGATTATGGCAGTCCACAAAGATGCTCCCGTTGATATTGGATTCTCCCGAAAAAAGGTGATGAAGATAATATGCATTATCTTTCCCCTGTACCACCGGATAACTAATATCCAGTGCCGGAATCTGAATCCACGCTATGACATCCGGATTAACCGCTTTTAAACCTGCAAAATCAATTTCCAGATACCTATTCTTAGGTTCCTCCTTTTCTTTCTCAGGCTCCGGTGATTCTTCTTCCTCTGGTTCCTGAACATATTCCTGCAGTTTCTCGTAACTTACGTCCCCTTTCTGATACTTCAGATAAGCACCAAAGAGTTTTCCTGCCGCTGCGAGAAAAACAAGCAACAGGCAGATAATGAGTCCTGCAAGAACCGTATTTCCTTTTTTTCTCATGATTGTTCTCCTTTCGGAAGAGCCGAAGTCTGTGCCCCGGCTCCTTCCTTCTGTTTGATGGCGGCTAAATAGTCATCAATCCCCTTGTGTTTCCCGTTCCACTCCCCGCTCTCGTCCATATCCCAGACCATCCGGTTCATCGGCAGGGAAAGCTCCCGGCAGATTTCATAGACCTTATTGCAACCGTTCTGGATAATCCTCCGTTTCTCCGCCTTATGCTGGCAGATAACAGGGGAACGCTCAAAACAGACCGCACACTTACTGTCATGATGATTACAGGCTACTTTCATCTTCTTATCCATGTCATACGCCTCCAAAAGCTGTTTCATCCCATAACCTTTCATCCGTTCCAGCACTGGTTTTAAATTCCGATACTGATTCACTCCGGCAACACATACAAAGGTCGCACTGGATAGATAATGGGCGATAGTTCCTTTTAACGCCCCTTCTGTCAAATAGACTCGTTCAGCATGAAGATCACCGATGACATGTACCGGACTTCCAGAGGAAACTCCCTGGTCATAATTGACACTGGACAGCCAGATATATTTTTTCGTGTCAGTCACATGATCTACCCGGATCTGAAAACCCTGGATGAACCCGTCCAAAGAAACTATGGGAATCAGGATTCCTGAGTTTTCTGCTTTGAAGTTAATCGTCCAGTTTCCGTCTGTATCCCGGTAGAATCCCGGCACGCCTTTCACCCTATATCCTTCTTCTGCCAGCCTTTTGACCAGCTTCTTCATTCCAAACAGCGGGACACTCCGGTAACGCTGTGCTTCGATCTGTTCCGGTTTTAATCCCCGTCTTTGCAGATCCTCCTGATGCTTCCTGTTAAGCGTGAGCATGGACAGCATTCTCTGATACGTCCGGTGGATTTCCTCTATGGGTGCAAGCTCTGCCGTTGCCTTTTCTTCCTGTACCGGCGTTGCTTTGATATAATCCGTCCGGTATTCTCCTTTTCCTAATGCTTCCCGGATCTGCTGATTTGCTTCGGAGAGTGTAACATTGTGCAAATCCGCATAAAGCTTCAGCATCCCCCCGGACGCATCACAGCGGTTGCACCGGAATACATTCTTTTCCACATTGATATTCAGTTTTCCATGCGTCTCTCCACAAAACGGGCAGTCATAATAGTTTCCCCGCCGCTTTCTGAGATGCAGCACCTGCACCACATCCAGTATTCCATAATCAAACCCAGACATATCATAATACATCCCGGTCTCTTCCTCCTTTCCCCCGCAGAAAAAAGCTCTCTGCGGGGTTCTTCCTTAACCAGCCATCGGCATTGCTTTTTGTAAAATTACCTTTGCTGCCGCCGGAACCAGATTGTTCGGTCCGGAATATTGCTCGGCAAACCACTGGATCGTTGACGGGCTTTCAACTGCCACCTGTCCCATGGTCTTTCCGCCGTATTTTCCCTTTCCCGGAATCACAGTCCCGACTGCCATTTCATAGTTCATGTGTTTCATCAGTTCTTCTACCGGAAGGGACGTATCCAGATTCTGTAATGCTCCCTGCAGCATCTGTCCGGTCTTTGGCGGCGTAGAGGCAGCCGGAGCGGAACCGTAGCCAGGCATTTGTCCACTGCCATGGTAAATGGTGCTTCCCGCCGCCTGTGCCTGCTGATAGAACTGATTCATCATCTGCTGGCCTGCATATTCCGGCTGACCTGGCATCTCTCCATAAGTTGGCATAGGGGCATTTGGCATGACACCCGAATCCGGCATGGCTGCATTTTCCATGGCACCTGAATCCGGCATCTGTGGATTCTGATATGGAATTCCGGCATCTACCTGTGCAGGATCATTTTCCTCTCCCACATCCGCAAACTGCACACCATATCCGGCATCCGATAATGCCCTTCCTACGGCTGCTGTTTCTGCCATTTCCAGAAATTTGTCTCCAAACTTCGGGTCATCGCTCCGGAATTTCTGCGAAAAGGAATTGGCTACATAATTGTCTTCCTGATCACATTTATCCAGATAGATACGTGCTTCCACAACTGCCATGTTCTCTGTGAAAGTGATAATCCGGCTGATGATCTTTCCTGCCGGATTGACCAGACGAAACCATAGCTTCCGGTATTTCACATCCAGATAAAGCTGCTCCTCCTGCCCTTCTTCTCCAATCTTTCTTGCCAGTTCCATCGGATGGAAGCCATCCACACGGTTTAAAGCGGCAACTGCCTCTGATTTCTTATACAATAATTCTTTCATTCTCTGCTCCTTTCATTTAGAAAAGCAGACGTTCCCCTATATAAGAGTAATAGTCCGCTTATTTCAAAAATTGAAAAATATTTTTAAACAACAAGTTTTAACTGCTCCATTTCCGGTTTCTGTTCACTCTGATACTGATCGTAATACTGTACGATCCGCTCACTCAGAATGGTGTTCCTTGTCCCGCTGTCATCCGTATGGATTGCCTGACAGACTGCAGCCCATTCCCCTACCAGATAAACCTTGCTTTTCGCTCTGGTCACTCCGGTATAGAGAATATTGCGCTTCAGCATCATATAAAAGGCTTTTACCCAAGGGATGATGACAACCGGACATTCGGAACCCTGTGCCTTATGGATGGTTGTTGCGTTGGCATGTTCGAGCATTTCCATCTGGTCAGCTTCATATTGCACCTGCCGCCCATCCGGGAATCCGATCACTGCCCTGGCATTTCCATCCTCATCCGTGATACAGTCCAGTATCCTGCCCAGATCGCCGTTACTCGCCATCTCGGTATTTTTATTCTGTAAAATCTTATCGCCAACCCGGAACACCTGACTGCCGATATGCAGTTCCTTCTTCCCTGCGATTGGCGGATTTACAAAATCCTCCAGAGATTTGTTCAATTCATCCACTCCGGCAGCACTGCGTTTCCGATACGGAGTCAGGATCTGTACCTGATCCATGCCGTTTTTTGCAATCTCGTCCAGATAAATCCTCCGGACAATCTCTGCCGCTTCATCTGCTCCTTTACAGGCAATGAACTGAAAATCCTCCCCAAAGCTCAGATTAGTCTTATTCTCCTGCATCAGTTTTGCATTATAAGGGATGCTGCTCAAAGCGCCCTGTCGGTAAACCAGATCCAGTACCGTGACCGGAATCAGCCCGCAGGCAATCATCTGCCGGAACACATCCCCGGCTCCTACGGATGGAAGCTGGTTCTTATCCCCGACTAAAAGGACTCTGGCATGTCTGCTAACCCGCCGGAAAAATTCATAGGCAAGATGCATGTCCACCATGGACACCTCATCTACATTTAGAAATCCGGCAGACAGGTACTCAAAATCCGTATCATCTCCCAAAAGCCCCAGGGCCAGATGCATCGTGGATGCATTTTCACAGCCGGTACTCTCCACCATACGTCTTGCCGCACGTCCGGTCGGAGCCATAAGCTGTACCTCTGACCTGCATAACGCCTGATGGATATAGAGAATCACCTTGAGAACCGTTGTCTTTCCGGTTCCGGGACCTCCGGTAATAATACTGATGGGATGTGCAAACACCATCCGCACTGCCTGTTTCTGTGTTTCTGACAGCGTGATCCCCAGTGTCTTCTGTGCCTTTTCCAGCTCCGGTTCAATGGACAGCAAAACCGGCTTCTCCAAAAGCCGTCTGGCTATCATGGAAGCGGTCTGTGTTTCTTCTTCATACTGCCGGATAGAATAGATCCGTTCTTCCTCCACAACAATGCTTTTTTGCAGCACCAGCCGGTAAAGCACCTGACTGACATCCTGCTCCGATACTGCCATGACCTGCAGATCCCGGTTCAGCATTTCCAGTGCTTCCCTGATAACCTCCTGACGCTGCTTAAACAGATGTCCTTCTTTCATTGCCTGATTCATGATATGTCCGATGCACCCGGATATCCGCATGGGATCATTGAGTGCACAGCAGCACTGTCTTCCGATCGCATCCACAGTCAGAAACCCGAAGCCTTTGACTGCACTCAGCATGTAAGGGCGGTGCCGGATAATATCCACCGATTCATTTCCGAATTTCTTCAGAATCATATTCACTTTTTTGGGTGTCACCTTAAAAGGCGCCAGAAACGTCATCAGTTCCCGGAACACCTGGTTTTTTCCATAGGACTCCACAATAGCAGCCAGCTTCTTCTCGGAAATTCCACGGATCTTCAAGAGTTCCTGCGGGTTGTTTTCCATGATTTCCAGTGTCTGAAGCCCAAACTTCCGGAAAATAGTATCTGCCATCTTGGGACCGATGCCTTTGACTGCACCGGAAGAAAGGTATCCTAAGATACCCTCCTTTGTCCGTGGTACAACCTCCATGAAATTTTCCACCTGATACTGGGTTCCATGCTCCCCGCTCTCCCATCTGCCTTCCATCTCAAGCTCAATCTCGTCTGTAAGCGGAAGACCGAATCCAATCGCTGAGAAGCCGATGATATTCCGGGATGCCAGATATTTGTCTCTGGCTGACAGGGGGACAGACGTATCCTGTGTGGTGAATATGGCAATCGTATACCCATTCTCCTCATTCTGGAAAATCTTATGTTTAAATCTGCACCTCATTGTTTATATCCCTCCAGCTTTTTATCCGCATCCGTTCATTTGGTTTTCTCATTACGCCGCCTCCTTCTTAATTCGGAAAGTACGGCTCTCCGTTGTTTTTGTATATTCCTCATAGATATCCGGATGCTGGTTTTTCAGCTTCTCCATCTGGTCTTTCCCAACCGAAGTACGTCTGGTCGGATTATAGGTAATACGGTAACGGTTCGTACCGTCCTCCAGCACTGCCTTGCAGCCCTGCCCCAGCTGTTCCACAAAAGGAACACTGATTGCCCGCTGTTCTGCTTCGATTTCCTTTTTCCGTTTTTCCAACTGTGACTTTTCCTCCGAAAGGGTAAGATACTTCTCAAGATTTTTTGATTCCAGACCGGAAAGCACAATTTCCGGAATAGATTTGTCTGCAAAACCACCATAATTACGGATATTTGCCAGAACCAGATCGGAATTCCCGTTATGCGGCGGTACTACATTTTTCAATACATGTTCCTGCCAGAAATACGTTTCCTGATCAATGATGTCTTCTTCCTCAATCAGATCACGCTCAATGGTGCGATACACAAACTCATTCTCGTTATTTCCATACAGGCATGCGATAAAGGCTTTCTGCATATTCATCACAGACAGATAATGCCTTACCTGCAGCACATAATGAGCTGGAATACCCTCATCAGCCCACTTATCTTTCGCATTATAATTGCAGGTTTTACATTCCAGAATCGCAAATGTCCCATCCGGCATACGAACAAAAAAATCCACATCTGCAAGCATGAACGGATATAATGGATGCCGGAACATGACACGTACCGGAAATACTTCCAGTCCGGTCTTTTTGGAAAAGATTTCTGCCACCAGATCTTCCAGCCGGTGTCCGACTTCCTTGGCAACCCAGTTGCTTTCCTCTTCCTCCTGAATGACCGGCTGCACACCTGTTTTGTTGTAAAACAGATCCCGGATAGTGGCAAATGGAGAGATCCCCATGATTGCCGCTACATCACTGCCGCCGATTCCTTTTTTGCGGTATTCCAACCAGTCTTCTCTTGACAGGTTACTGATATCCACAACCTTTTCCGGTGTATACTCTGCTTTGTTATTCATTCCAATTCCTCCTAACATTTGACTGCTCCATAAACGTCATATTTTTTCCAGTCTTTTATAAGCGCCTTCGTAATATCCTCCTCCAGCTTCAGGATGCCCTGTCCGGACATTCCTTCACAGGCTGCAAAAAAGGAGGCTTCATTCATGGCATAATAAAGATCATGTGCCGTACAGGCACCTTCCCCGTTCTGGGATACAAATAGCTCCACCACCTCATTCCGGATCTTCTGTTTAATGCCAAGTTCCTTCATCAGCAGCTTCAGGCAGTTCACCGGATTACGGATCTCAATGTCCATAAGCTGAGTAAGATTCTTCATCGCATCCACATAGCGGGCGCATACCTGCTCCAGATTTTTCCGGAAGTCCAGAATCGTTGCCCCTTTATCGTGAGCCAGCTTGATTGGACTTCCCAGACTGATAACGCCGTTTGGTCCGTCTGTCAAAAGCATCGGATACAGATTTGCACCGCTCGCTGCCACGTCAGATGTGGTAAAACGAAGTGCCGGTGACAGGATCTTCTCATCCATTCCGTGTGCATCCAGTGCTTTTCGGTAAGTATCCAGAAGTTCCTGACTTCCTCCGAGCTTCCACATGGCAGATACAATGGAATGGTCATAGATACCAGAGCCCTCCATGTAAACACTGCCTTTGAAATTCAGATTCAGATATTCGCAGGTTGTCTCAAACATGGCTTTCATATCAAGGATGCAATAATCATGTTTATCCCCGCCATGTACTGCGGAAACCTTTCCGTCCGCAATCTTAATCAGGGCATCCCCTTTTGCAACCCGCAGGCAGTAATTGACTACCTTCGCATATGTTGCCTTATCCAGCTTGCGAAGCCCGTCTCCATTGACACCTGCGCGGCTTAAAATGGTGCGGATGGCACAGTCACGTACCGGATAGGATTCTCCTCTCATTTTCAGTACAAGCTGCGTATTCTTCTCTGTATCCTCCAAAATTTCTTCCATGGATGCATCTGCCGCATCCAGATTTTGAGCCTCCTTTTCCAGTGGTGCCAGCCGTAACGTATTCGTTGGCTTTCTGATCCATTTGGCATTTCTTCCTCTCTCTGCCAGAAACTCCAGCAGATCTTTTACTTCTGCAAAGGATCTCTCAAATCCATCTGCATACACTCTTGCTTCATTCATGTTCTTATTCCACCTTTCTTAAAATAATATTTATCCATCAACAGCCGAAGCTGGTTGTGGCATGCAACTATGCCGAAACCTAAATGTAAGCACAAAAAAAGAATGAAAAGAGAGTCTTTTCTCTGTTCATTCTTAAAAGTCTGGTTTCTTCCTGAAAAAACAAAAGTGCCACGCAGCCAAAAAAGGCATACCGTGACACTCACTACAAACATAAACTACTTATGCCAGGAATCAGCTCCTGCTGTTTCCTGTAAGTTTGGAGATTCTTATGAATCCCGAAACTCCCCAAAAAGGGTGTGCATAAAATAAACTATATCAGTATACTAGCACAAGATATTCCTCATGTCAATTCAGGCTTATACTATATATGGTGTTTATATTTGTTCAAAATACTACATCTATTTTTCTACTACGAATTCAATCTTCTCTTTCAGATACTCCCGGCAGCCAAACCG
>OOAE01002534.1_pt1 | contig 9834 bp, 9 predicted proteins | sample 1671271 | NCBI WGS metagenome assembly OOAE01 (sample SAMN06348139, study PRJEB24527) | human gut metagenome | biome: human gut; feature: ankylosing spondylitis patient; material: feces | host: Homo sapiens | place: China | collected 2015-10 | reverse complement strand
TATAATATCTCAAATAGTATTATATACAAGCGGCTAATTTTTAATAGTAATAATATACTAAAAACATATCTATATATTTAAATAAATGCATTTATTATGTTAGAATATACAAAGAAATATATCTCAAATTGTGCAAGCGTACAGATGTAAACTTTTCACTCGGTGTAAGTATGATTTCAATGTGGATATTCAGAATAGTTTGCAGTTATATACTTGTTATGGTTCTTGATATGGGCGTTTTAGGTGTATGGATCGGTATGTTTGTTGATTGGTATGCTCGTGCTGCAGCATATCTTGCAAGGTATTTGTCAGGCAGACGGAAAAAGCATAGAATGATTTAAATATTTAAAAATGGAGATAAATTTTGTTTACCCTACCGTCACAATTATAAAAGTTTGACCAAACTTTTATAATTGCCGTGCAAAATATTCCGATGAATCATAATTTATAAACATTACTCCAACATATATAACGAAATATGATTTTAAAAAGCAAAGGCCCTCGAATTTTTATCGAGAGCCTTTTATCTTTTATCTTTTTTATAAATCAAATTAAAGTACGGATTATGGTACAGTGAAAATGTTATAATATGGTAAAGACAAACCTAAATTGCCAAAGTGAAGTTCGGATTTTTGAGGAAAAAAAGAGAAATACCACGGGTTCACCTTGACAAAAGAGTATGGTAAAGACAAAATCCAATTTGGATAGATTAAAAAAGTGGTGTAAATAAATATTATTTAAAATCCATTTTGGAAAGATTTATTAAATTATATCATAATTAATTGTAAATATCAAATGTACTAAATTTATAAAAATAAATGTATTTATAAGTTTATTTATAAAAAATTTTCTTAGAAAATATATATTAGGTATTGACAAACAAAATTGTGAACGCTATACTGTAATTAGAGTTGTGAAATATAATAACTCTAATAACGAAATCTAATACTATTAAAATAATAAATGGAGGTAAATGTGAAAATCTTATTGCGATTTTATTTGAAAAACAATAAGCTGCCGATTGATTATCGACGAATTATGCTTTCGTTTTTTAAACGGTCACTGTCAGATATTGCCGAGGGAAAATATTATGAAAAATATTATTTTACACCGGAACGCAGAAATTTTACTTTTGCGGTGAATCTGCCTATGCCGAAGTTTTCTAAAATGGAAATTCAACTCGGGAAAAATCAACTAAACATTACTTTTTCAACGGCTGACTATAATACGGGATGTATTTTTATGTCTGCTTTTATAAAGCAAAAGGACAAGCCGATTCCCGCTCCGCTCGGCAACGAAATGAAACTTGTCAGTGTTAATCTTGTGCCGGAAAAAAATGTTACTTCATCGTCCTCTGTTGTGAAAATGCTTAGCCCTTTGTGTATCAGATTACATAAAGCCGAGAATAATTCGGATAAGTATATTTCTGTTGCTAATCCGGATTTTACGGAGATTGCAAAACAGGTAATTAAAGAGCAGCTTGTTGAAAGCGGTTTTGACGAGAAGTTAATTTCAAACTTTGAAATTAAACCGTTAAACGCAAAAAAAACAGTGGTTTATCACTACAAAAACTACATTGAATGCAGTTTAGGCAGTTTTAGTATTAATGCCGATAAATCGGTTATTAATTATCTGCTGAAAAGCGGTATAGGTTCACGAAAATCCGCAGGATTTGGCTTTGCCGAGCTTTTATCGGAGGGAGGTGAACCGAATTAATGAAAACAAAGATTGATTACTTTGATTATGACACTTTGTTGCAGCCTACCGATTGGAGGTTTGCGGCAGCCGTTGTCGGTTTATGTAAATATTTTGATTACTTTGGAATTGTTTACAAAGTCCTCTATGATGTTGAAGAAAAGCCCGATAATTATATACACGGCTTTGACGGTATTATTTACAAAAGTGAAGATATAACAGAAGAAAAATATCTTGAGTTTGCAGAGAACTATTTTGAAAAATATATGACTCACAAAAATATTTTAAACATTCTCGAAAGTCAAGAATTCAGTGAAGAACAAATTAAATTGGTAAATGACCTTGTTAAGAGCAAAACAGTTCTTAAAGGGCTATTTGACAAAATAAAATTTGACGGAACAAATAAAGATATTTTTATCTCAACCATTGAAGAAAACAGGGCGGAAATTATAAAAAATATCTTTAAAAACGGCAATAACCTTTATAAGAATTACTGCAATGAACGACTTATTTTTACCGAAGATAACAGCACTTGCAGACTTAGAGGCTACAATGTTGACAAAGACAGAAAAACAAGTAATCTCGGCTTTTGTTTTTCAAAGGAAAGTTTTGAGAGCAATGATATTTTAGAATTTGATTTTATACCGTTTGCTTTTTCAAATTCTGATATGAGAGAAACTTATTTTGTGAATAACAATTTTTCTGTTAAGTCTTTAACTCAAACAAACTATGCTTTTTCAAATCAACTTAGTAATACAGAAAATAAAGACGACAAAAACAAACTAATGCTTGTTTTGCAAAATTCAAAGGATTATATAAGCTATGATGTTGAAATTATATCAAAATCTCAAGATAAGGCTTATTACGAAACATTCTTTGTACGACTTGAAAGATTAAAAAAGTTAAGAGAATTATCGGGGAAATCATTAAACTTTGTCAAAAAAATCAATGATGATTATTGGTTTAATCTTGAGAAAGAAGTTTATATGCGTTGTCTTAACAATGTGTTGCTTGACGATGTAATTTTAATGATGCTTAAGTTTTATTTTGATGATAATGCCGTTAAAGGCTATATAAAAAGCAGAACTGATATGCTAATAGACATAAATGTATCTTGGAAAGGAAATGAAATTATGGATGAAATTAAGTCAGCAAAAAGTTGTGGATTTTTAACTTCTAAAAAACTAATTGAAATGAAAAGCAGTAATAAAATTAATTCATATAAGCAAAAAATAATCAGTGCTCTTTGCGCACATGATTACGACAGAGCAAAAGAGATTATACTTAGTTTGTCTGCTTATGTCGGAATGGAATTTTCATTTTTCTATACATTTCTTGAAAATGCGGAAGAAAATAAAGATCTTGCATTTGCTTTTGCAAGCGCATTAATTGAAGTAAGCTCAAAAAATAACTAATATAAAGGAGATTTTATTATGAAAAATAAAGCATTAACATTAACTGTAATCGCAAATATGACAAGCAACTACGGCGAAAGCCTCGGTAATATTTCAAGTGTACAAAAGGTATTCAGAGGCGGAAAAGAGTACGCTACAAGAAGTCGTGAGAGCCTTAAAAACGCTATCTGTGTTCAGTCGGGTTTTTATGATGATTTACAGACATCAATCGACGGAGCAATGCAAAAACTTGTTAATGAAGATGTAAATGCCGCAACATGCCGTGCGCTTGAGGGTGGATATATGTCAACAAAAGATGTTACATACATCCGTAACAGTTCTTTCTATCTTACAGACGCTGTTGCTACAGAGCCGTTTATTAATGATGCCCGTTTTCACAATAACCTTTACCTTGCAACCAATTATGCTATGGCACATGGTTTAAATGTTCAAAACAATGCAAAGGATTGCGGTCTTATGCCTTATCAGTATGAATATGACAAGTCATCTAAAATTTACAGTCTTACAATTGACCTTGAAAAAATCGGTAAGGACGAAAACTTTGGTGCAGAGGCAGATAACGCAGAAAAGTGCGAAAGAGTAATTGCTCTTATTAACGCAGTAGAAAATCTTTCACTTGTTGTTAAAGGAAATCTTGATAACGCAGAGCCGATTTTTGTGGTAGGCGGTCTTTCACCGAGAAAAACACATATTTTTGAAAATGCGGTTTCTGTTTCAGGCAAAAGACTTATTATAGAGCCGATTAAGGAAAAACTTGCTCAAGGTTACAGTTGTGCACTTATGCGTAACGGCGAGCTTTCAAACGAGGACGAAATTGTAAGAGAACTTAATCCTGTAAGTATGACAGAATTTTTTGAAAATCTCAGAGGTCAGGTTAAAGAGTATTTTTCAGAGTAAGGCGGAATTAATATGAAAGCAATTAGACTTCATATAAAACAAAACAGTGCAAATTACAAAAAAGAAGAAACTGTACAAAACCGTATGACATTTCCTTTACCGCCGTATTCAACTGTTATCGGAGCACTTCATAAGGCTTGCGGTTATACATCTTATCATCCTATGCAAGTAAGCGTACAGGGAAAGTACGGTTCTCTAAAAGCAAAAATGTATAAGGACGATTGTTTTCTTAACAGTCTTAATGATGACAGAAATTTGCTTGTAAAAATGAAAAATCCCGATATGCTTTCAAGTGCATATCAGGTTGTGGCTACTGCACAAAAGGCTCAAGGAAACAGCTTTGAAAAAGGCATTACAATTAATGTAATTAATGAAAAATTGCTTGAAGAATACCGCTTTTTAAAGCGTACAAAACGCAGAATCGACAAGCATAAAAAAATCATTAATAAAATGAAAACTCGGCTCAAAGAAATGAAAGCCGATGAAAATATTTCTGCCGAAGAAGTAAAAGAATTTGATAAGCGTATTAAGCATATAAAGGCTGTGTATGATGAGTACGAAAAGGTAAAGTATACTATTCCGTATTCCCATTTCAGAACGCTTGCAAAAGGCCCTAAGTATTATGAACTTCTCTGCGATATTGAACTTATCATTCATATAGTTGCAGATGAAAATACTATGAATGATATTATGGATAATATCGGAAATCTTACTGCAATCGGCAGAGGAGAGGATTTTGTAGAAGTTCTTGAGTGTGCTCAAACAGAGCTTTTTGATGTTGACGAAGATGTCGATTACGGAGAAGCTGATTTTGATGTTTATATGCCTGTCGAGTATCTCGAAATTAATAAAGACGATATGGATATAATCTCTAAAACGGAAGGCGGATACACAGGCGGTACAAAATATTTAATGCCTAAGGATTACAAAACAGTGCAGTTAAAGGGCGGTATGAGAAAACGAGTGTTTAATCGTGTACCTATTATTTTCTGTCAACTTAACTATATTGAAAACGGTTGTAAAGGCATAATGCTTGACAAAACCGAGAACGGCATATATTCAGTGTTTTTAGCTTGAGGTATTTGTAATGAATATAGAAGATAAACTTGCAAAACCCGACAAAACAATCGGACAACATTCAAATGAGCTTATAGAGCAGGCAAAACTGCTCTATAAGCTCGGCTATATAAAATCTGATGATTTATACTCTGATTTACTTGTTTCGTGTTTAAAACATGATAACGGTAAGGCAAATTCTCAATTTCAAAAAAGAATTACTAAAGGCGGAAATTTTCAACCTGAACAAGAAATTCCACACAGTATACTTTCGACTTTTTTTATTGATAAATCAGAATGTATAAAACCTATAAGTGTATATTTTGCTGTGCTTTATCATCACTATAACAAAGACTCTCCTGTTACAGTGTTTAAAGAAAACCGTGAGCTTATAGAAAAATTCCTTGCTGAATTTGGCTTTGATACAAACTCTTACAATAAAATGAAGAGAAATATTAAGAAAATCAAAGCTTTATTTGAAACCGAACTTTCTGATGAAGAAAAACAATACGCTGTTTTATTAAAAGGTCTTTTACATAAATGCGATTACAGTGCAAGTGCAGGTCTTGACTGCGAAAAGGTCAACGATTTTTTGACTGATTCTTTAAACAATTGGAAAAATACCCGAAATATACATTACAATGAATTGCAAGAATTTTGCATTAAAAATACCGACAGCAATTTAATTGTAACCGCACCTACAGGTATGGGCAAAACCGAGGCGGGATTGCTTTGGTGCGGGGACAATAAATGCTTTTTCGTTTTGCCGTTAAAAACAGCTATCAATGCGATGTACGAAAGAATTAAAAAACTTTGCGGAGATAATTCTCAAGAAGATTACAAGGAAAGAGTGGCACTTGTTCACTCCGATATGAAATCCTATTATTTGGAAGATTCAATAATTAGCGGAAAAAATTATGATTTTGCGTATGCACAATGCAGTAAACAGCTTGCACTTCCGATTACAATTTGTACGCCTGATCAGATATTTGACTTTGCATTGAAATATGCAGGTTATGAATACAAACTTGCGGTAGCGTCATATTCAAAGTTTATTATTGATGAGATACAGATGTATTCACCTGATGTTTTGGCTGCAATTATTTATGCAATTGAGATGATTCATACTTTGGGTGGTAAAGTGGCTGTAATTACCGCAACTTTGCCTCCGTTTGTAAGGAACGAGATTGAAAAAATACTCGGAACAGATGTAAAAACATCCGATTTTTCTGATAAAGGAAAGCTAAGGCATAATGTAAAAGTATATGAAAAAAACTTGCAGTCTGACGATATTATAAAAATATTTGATGATACAATATGCGATAAAGTAAAAAAATATCTTGTCGTTTGCAATTCAATTGATATTGCAAATAAGATGTATACCGAAATAAAAAATTCGGATATTAACGCAAGTGTAAATCTGTTTCATTCCAATTTTACAAAAAATGACAGAAAAACTAAAGAAAATGCGATTTTGGCAGCCTCTGAAAAAACTAACGAAAGTATGAATATACCTGAAATATGGATTTCAACATCCGTAGTCGAAGCAAGCCTTGACATTGATTTTGATATTCTTATTACCGAGTTATCGGATTTATTTTCCCTGTTCCAACGCTTTGGCAGAGTAAACAGAAAGGGTAATAAAGACTTTTCATCTTCCAATTGTTTTGTATTTACTGAAATTCAAGGTAATGCACATCGTTTTGTTGACGATGATATTCATTCGTTGTCAAAACAGGCGATTTTAAGCGTTGACGGAATTATCTCTGAAGTTCTTAAAAAAGAACTTATAGATGAGTACCTTTCGGTTGAAAAAATCGAAAAATCAAAATATTTTCAAGAATATCGTAAAATTTATAAATATTATAAAGAATATGTCGATTATCTCTCTCTTAAAAAAGATGGAATAAGAAGTTTTGACAGAAGTGACGCTGTGCCGATTGATGTTTATAATCAAAATGAGAGTGCCATAGAAAAAGCTTTGTATGTTTTAAAATCAGATACTTATTCAAGAGATGATAAACTTAAAGCAAACGAAGAAATACTTGGATTCACGGTTTCCGTACCTAAATTCAGAATTGACGATTACGAAATAAAAAAATTAAAAATGCCATATACTGAATTACCTGTTATTAACAGCAGTTATGATTCCGAATGCGGCATCAGATTTGATAAGGAAAAGAAAACCAAAAAGCAAGATAAATCTGATGATAACGGAGAACCTGATAATTTTATATGAGGTATGATTATGGACGAAAATAATATTTCGGGTATGCATATTTATTATTACTATGTTTGTAAAAGAAAGCTGTGGTATTTTTCAAACGGTTTGGCAATGGAAAGTGAAAACGAAAATGTCAAAATCGGAAAACTTATAGATGAAACCACTTATAAGCAAAAGAAAAAACATATTATGATCGACAACACAATCAATATTGATTTTATTACCGAGCATAAACTTTTACATGAGGTAAAGAAAAGCAGAAAGATAGAGGAAGCGGGTATTGCTCAACTTAAATACTATCTTTATTATCTGAAAAAGCGTGGGGTAGAGGGAATAAAAGGCAGAATTGATTATCCTTTGCTAAAGCAAAGTCTTAATGTTGAACTTAGCGAAGAAGATGAAAGAGAGCTTGAAAGTGCGGCAGCTGATATAGTAAAAATTATATCGGCTGCTTTGCCGCCAAAATTTAAAAGTAAAAGAATTTGCAAATCATGTGCTTACTATGATTTGTGCTGTATTTGAGGTGATAAAATGCAGGAAAGTTATTACATATATTCGTCAGGCAATTTAACTCAAAAAGACAACACATTAAGATTTACTGCAATCGACGGAAATGTAAAAGATCTTCCGATAGAAAATATTAAAGAAATTTATATTATGAATGAAATAACGGTTACATCTAAATTGCTGAACTTATTTTCAAAATACGGAATACTTGTACATTTCTTCAATTACTATCAATTTTACATAGGAAGTTTTTGCCCAAAGGAAACAAAACTTGCAGGTCAGCTTTTGGTTAAGCAAGTGCTTGCTTACGGCGACTATTCAAACAGATTATCAATAGCAAGAGAATTTATAGTTGCTGCGTCTTATAATATTTACAGAAACTTAAGATACTACAACGGCAGAGGCAAGAATGTGTCAGAGCAAATGGCTGCTATTGAAAATTTGAGGAGAAAACTTGCAGATGTAGAAACCATAGAAGAGTTGATGGGAATTGAAGGTAATATTCGTCAGGAATATTACAAAGCGTGGAATGTAATTATTGATCAGAATATTGAATTTGATAAAAGAGTTTATCATCCTGCCGACAATATGATTAACAGCCTTATTTCATATGTCAATTCTCTTGTATATACAAAAACTCTGGCGGAAATTTATAAAACCCAACTTAATCCTACAATAAGCTATCTTCATCAGCCGGGTACAAGGCGATATTCTCTTGCACTTGATGTTTCGGAAATTTTCAAACCGCTGATTGCGGATCGTCTGATCTTTTCTTTGCTTAATCGAAAACAAATAACAGAAAGCAGTTTTGTAGAAGGACTTAACGGTTTGCAGCTTACCGAAAGAGCGTCACGAATAATTACATCTGAATTTGACGAGAAATTAAAGACAACTATTTTTCACAAAGAACTTAATAAAAATGTATCTTATCAATTCTTAATCAGACTTGAACTTTATAAACTGATAAAGCACATTATAGGAGAAAAAGAATATAAAGGCTTTGAAATGTGGTGGTAAATATTGTATGTAATTCTTGTATATGATATAATATGTGATGAAAAGGGCAGAAAAATACTTCCAAAGGTATTTAAGATTTGCAAAAAATATCTTGTACATATTCAAAACTCTGTTTTTGAAGGAAACTTAAGTAAAGCAAACTCACTTGCTTTGCAAAAAGAACTTGATGTTTATATCAGAAAAGACAAGGATTCGGTAATAATGTTTCATACCCGTGAAGAACGGTGGATGAATAAAGATTTTCTTGGAAAAACGGATGATAAAACATCAAATTTTTTGTAACGCTTTTATTGTCGACCTGACATAGCACAAAACCCCCGGCAGGTTGACAGAACCTAAAAATCAAGTAATCATCGGTATAGTTGCTTTTGGTATATTGAAATGACAGTAATATTTGATAAATATTTGGTATATCGACAAAACAGCACAGAAAAATGCCGATGATTACTTATCATTTTATCCCACGGCTATAAATCTATCCATATTGGATTTTAAATAAATATAATCGGACGGCTTATTTTATGCCAGCAATCTATAAATCTATCCATATTGGATTTTAAATTTTATTGATACATTTTTTCATATTTCACCTCAAAACTATAAATCTATCCATATTGGATTTTAAATACAATCAATTCTGCAATACATTTGCGGTAAGCATTCTATAAATCTATCCATATTGGATTTTAAATACAGTCGGCAGTAAGGCACACCGCAGTCAATCAAGCTATAAATCTATCCATATTGGATTTTAAATCAAAAGTACAAAAAGCGGACATTTAAAAAAGTGGGTCTATAAATCTATCCATATTGGATTTTAAATTCGCTCTGTATTGACAAAAAATGTAACACTGTTAACTATAAATCTATCCATATTGGATTTTAAATTTTAAAATTTTTGATTTTCGACTTGCGTTTAGCCGGCTATAAATCTATCCATATTGGATTTTAAATTAATAATGATTATTGTTTATTTGTGCATATTATATAACTATAAATCTATCCATATTGGATTTTAAATTT
>OOAE01002533.1_pt1 | contig 9842 bp, 10 predicted proteins | sample 1671271 | NCBI WGS metagenome assembly OOAE01 (sample SAMN06348139, study PRJEB24527) | human gut metagenome | biome: human gut; feature: ankylosing spondylitis patient; material: feces | host: Homo sapiens | place: China | collected 2015-10 | reverse complement strand
TCGTACACGAATCCGGCATAGTTGCGCTCGGCGCACTGGTAGATGATTCCCTTGATCCAGCTTTCCGATTTACCGCTTCCCGGACCGCCGTCAATATAGACATTCTGCTGCGGCTTATGGATGACCAACGGCCCGGAGGTGGTCTCAAAGCGGAAGTAGAAAGCTGATTCTTCCCGGCTTAACCCGAAAATGCTGTCATCGGATTGGGCATGGCGCCGGATGAAATAAGGTAGAGTCTTGATGACAAGCAGCGTGTACGCCACAAACACAGTAGGAAACACAAATAGGTTATACCACGCTGATAACCGGCTGAATCCGATAACCAGCATGGATGCCGAAACCAATGTCATACTGGTGTAAACCCATTTCTTGTTTTCGTCTTTCACCTTGCCTACCGGGAAGAGAAAAGCAAGACCGCCGATCAGGATGACGTAGAGAAACCGGAATAGGGCATCCTTTTCCATCAGCCTTTCCCACATGGCCGGATTACGTAGTGGAGCGTATAATCCCGTAACGATAGCCCACTGAAACAGTACGGCTGTCCCGATGAGCGTGGATAGCAGGATCAGGATGAATGACAGGTCTTTCTTTTCTCTTTCCATGGCCGTTGCAATTATTGGGGTTGTCCGGTTGCCGTTCCGTCACCGTTCTCTTTTTTCTCAGCCTTTCCCAGTAGCTCAATGCGTGAGACGGTCAGGCTGACGGATGGGATGTGGCTACCGTCATCCTTCTGGAATACATCGGCATACACATCGCCGCAGACATATACCTGTGTCCCTTTTTTCAGATACTCAAAGACCTTACTCTCGTAATTTACGAAGCAGCATACCCATAGGGTCTGTTCCTCGTTGTTCACGTTCTTGTACTTGGTGGATACATGGAAGTTGAATCCTTTTCCGTTCTTGTTCTGCCGGGCATCCGCACCGACATAACCGATAATTTGTCCTGTAAACATAATGATGGTTTTTAAAAGTTTATAATCCGAGCTGTGGCTCATTCGTATTTTTCATGGCCGGTTCCGCTTCCATGACAGGCAGCGAAATGCCGAAAGTGCCGTATAGTGTTTCAAGGTTGCTTGCCGTGGGATGGTTGGCGGCGAGGTTTTCCAATTGTCGGGATGAAGGAATAAAACCTTCATTCTTCATCTGCTCCAATACCGGACGGTTGTCTTGCAGGACGGCCAGCGTAAACCGTTCCTCCGGTGTGAGGTACTGTTCCATCCGTGAGGCGTGTTCCTGAATCATATTACTGGCTTTGCCTACATCGGCAAGGATGTTATAGATGAATTTGGGATCTTCTTTCAAGGCTCCCAGCCAGTTCTTTAGATACATGGCATTCTCTTCCCGGATATAGGTGGATATGCCCAGGCTTTGCCCGACGGTAGCGGAGGTGAGTTCGGCAACCAGTTCCTCTTTGGCATATTGCTTGTCTCCGAAAATCACGCCTTTTTCCCGGTTCAGATGCTCAGGCTCCCCAGTCGAGTGCGCCATCTCATGAAGTAGTGTGGAGTAGAAATTCTCTCCGTCCTTAAACTGCCCCTTCAGGGGTACGACGATATGGTTATCTTCTCCCCTTGCATGGTAAGCACTATTTCCTTCCTTGGAATAAATGGGGCAGATCCATTGCTGTTCCCGTACCATCGCATCAATCAGAGGCACGGTGAGCATCCCTTGCTCGTCCTTGATGGCCGGTATCTTGAATTGCTCCTTCAATGCTTCCCATTTCTCCGGTTTCGTTTCCTGAAGATTGGTCTGTAGGCTCGGTATGCAGCGCCTTACCGCCTTACGGCGGCAGGTTTCCGCATACCTGCCCCTAAACCGTACGTACACGTCTCCGTGTATACGGCTTGCCATTAGTAAGCTCACATTATTTCCCATGAAACTGAATTATAGCATTACAAGATTCACACACTACAAGCGTCTTACGATGTCTCGACAACATCAACTTGCCCCATGGAGTTTCTCCCTTTACCCCAACAAGAGTGCGTATATGATGCATTACGACGTTAGTGTCAGTTGCACCACACATTTCACAGGTTTGCTGTTTCAACCTTTCTGCAAGGCTTGGTTTGGGAACATACATAGTGCATGGGGTACGGTCGAGAAAATCGTCCGTTAATGAGCTTTTACGTTTGAATCCCTCTTTATAGAGTGTTCTGAACCGTTCTTTGCCTTTTGCATCCTTATATGGGATGACAAAATTCTTGCCTTTACGGTACTTGTCTCTGATTTGCCCTACATGTCTTCTTAATTTTTGACCAAGAGTCATATAAAGACTATACTCCATAATGTAGCCGAAATCGGCACATGTTGACGAAACATTGTTGGCTATACAGTAATAGTTGTAGAAGCCTTTGATTTCCAAGTTGAATTGTGCAAGGATGTCTTCGGGTTTCATACCGACCATTTTCTCCCGTGATTTTGGCTTCCATACATCTTTGCCGTTTACGTTCGTAAACTTTACAGCATCGTAGCTAAGAAGCTTCTTTTTCACTGTTTCAGAAGAGAGCATAAGCATGACCTTTCCAACAAATTCTCGCTTTTTGATTCCTTTGCTGTTCCTTTTAAACACATCCAATGTCCTAACGGTGATGTCAAAACCGAGGAATTTAGCGTTCTCTTTTGCGTGAGTTATGAGTGTCTTCTCAGCAGAAAGTTCGAGTTTAAGGTTGTTCATCATATATTCTGTGATGTCTGCCTTGATTCGTTCACAATCTGCTTTTGACCCTATAACTCCAATCAGAAAATCGTCTGCGTACCTCACGTATTTCAATCTCCGATAATTCTCATCCATTGGAAGTCTGTATGTCATCTTATTTTTCTCTTCGTGCATGGCTTTTATTTTCATCAACAGTTCTGCTTTTACAGTTTCATCTGTTTCCGCTTTCCATTTCTTCCTTAGGTTTACTGTTTTCGTGTTGAGACAACAGTATTCTTTGTTGTGAGCCCTTTCTTTCCCTTTGTCGAAGTGTGAAATATACTCTTTCATGTACTTGTCGAACCTGTCAAGATAGATGTTTGCCAAAATAGGACTGATTATTCCACCTTGAGGAGTTCCCGAATACGTGTTGTTGTACTTCCAGTCTTCGATGTACCCCGCTTTGAGAAACTTTCTGATAAGACGAAGAAACCTTTCATCTGCAATACGCTCTTGCATAATGCTGACGAGTACATCGTGGTCTATGTTATCGAAGAAGCCTTTTATGTCTCCCTCAATAAACCACTTTGCACCTGTAAAAGTCCTTTGAATGCTTGTCAGAGCTGTGTGGCAGCTCTTATGAGGTCTGAAACCATGAGAGGTGCTTTCAAAGTGCCCCTCATAGATGGCTTCAAGAATCATCCGAACTACCTCTTGCACAAGCTTGTCCTCTACGGATGGTATACCAAGAGGGCGTTTCTTGCCGTTCTTCTTTGGTATATACACCCTTTTAGCAGGATGCGGCTTGTAGGATTCATTCCTAAGTGTTTCGATGAGACGTTCAATTCTTCCAATGCTCATTTGGTCGATAGTCTGACCATCTGTGCCTGGAGTCATATTGCCTGGCTTCGCATATATGCGCTGATAGGCAATGAAGAACATCTCTTTGTTGAACAGAATGCGGTACAGTCGCTCAAACTTATAGTCCGAGACCTTACTGTGCTGGCATAATGTGTTTAATACAATCTCTGGATTTCTCATAACGAATCTCTCGTTTTCTTTTGTTTGTATTAAAGTTACTAACTACTCCCCTTCGCCATGTACAAGGTTTTCCCTTGCTCAGACTACTACGGGAGTTCCGTTACCTTGTCGGATATTCAGAGGCAAATCCTCATAGCCTTACGGCGTTCCGATTTAGGTAATCTCCGTTTAACCACGTAATAACGTCTATCTTTCGATAGGCAACAGATTGTCGGATGCGACTTTCGTTCTTTTCTCCACTTACTGCGGTCGTGTCATGGCTTGTTCTTGCTACTTGCCCTCGCGCAATGGGCTGTAGTACCATGATGTGGCGTATATAACTGCCTTTCGCCACAACTTCAACTTCTGTCACTGAACTATCATTCAACCAATCAGGCTTCATCCTCATATCTGTCTTTCCCCTTGCAATTCAGTCGTAGCATGGCAATTAGCTAACTTATCGCTTTACTGACGTGCTGTGTTCCTCTTTGAGTTTCCTCTCCGAGTAAGTCAGTCGGGGATAGGTCTATTGTTTATTTCTAAACTTTGAACACTAACCTAATCTCTTATTATCGAGATATTTATTACGCGACCATTACGGACGCACGCTGTACGTTGAACACATTGTATGTCTTCAGAAACGGCGTGACCTTATATTCCTGCTGCTCGTTTTTATCCAGGTTCTTATATACGTCGAAAGGTATTTTCTTTCCGTTCTTGTCTCTTACTGAGAAATTCCAGTAAATGACCGGGAATGACTTTTCTCCTTTCAGTATGTTAAGGCCGCTGTCTTTGGCTTGCATGAAGGTCATATAGACCGGCAGGCTGTACTGCTCTTTTTCCGAAAGTAGAAACAACATGAAGGAATTTACTCCGTTGTAGGTTCTTCCCTCGATATTTTGCGGAAGTCCCCCACCCTTTATCCCGAACCAAGGCTTCTGCCAGTTGTCTTCCACCTGCTTTATCTTTTCGATCATCAGTTCGGCGAAATGCTGTAATGCTTTGTCACTTGCTGTATCCATGATTTATTGGTATAGATTTCTGTTCTCGTAATCAAGCAGCCATTCTCTGGCCGTTTGGTTGTTTATCTCTTGCTGCTTGGCAGCCATCTCTTCTTGATAGGCTTGTGCAAGCTCTTCCTGTGCAAGTAGAAACTCTAAGTCACAGATTTCTCCTGCAATGTTTTTCTGTACTAATTCATCGTAATCCATAATTCCTGATTTTTTAGGTTATAAGTCATTGAAAGCCCGGTTGATGGTGCTGGCTATCGGACGGGCCATTTCCTTGCTGTTGTCGGGTTTGGGTGTGCTGGCCAGTTTGACATCTCCCAGTGTCTTTGTGCTGCCTTCCATCCCGAAAATCTTTTGTACGGCTATCAGCGTGTTGGCTTGCACACCCGTTTCACGCATCCGGGTAAGGTCTTGTTGGGTGAGCCGGTACCCTTCTTTCTGTATCTCTTGGATGACATGAAAGTTGTCGGTCTGTGCGGCATCCAACAGACGTGCGGCCTGCCTTTCATGTTCGCCCTGTTCTTCCGGCTTGGTGCCGAACAGCTGGATGACTTCATGGGTTTGCCTTTCATCCAGACCGTGTTCCTTACCGATTCCTTTGATAAACTCTTCACTGGGTTTATATCCTTCCTCTTTGAGCTTCCCGATTTTTTCAAAGTCATGTTTGCCCACCGCTTCCTTAAACTCGGCTTCCATATTGCGCCCCTCTTCGTGTTTTTGCTCTTTTGCAGCCTCTATGTTGGCCGCATGGGCTTCCAGTTTGGGGGTCATGGCCTTGATCAGCTCTTGTGCCTTGCCGGGAGTGATACTCTGTATGTTCTGTATCATGACTCCTTTCCTGTCATCCGTCAGTTGGATGTCGGCAATGAAGTAGCCTTCCGGACTGTGCAACAGCTTGTTCTCCAGTGCATGGCCGTTGGCGAGCAGGTATTTGTCGGCTTTGGTTAACTTGTAGCCGCCATATTCGCTGGTCTGCCCGATGATATCGGGAATCTTGATTTCCTGGTTGGTGCGCAGGATGACGGAGTTCAGATCCCGGTCAACTTGCAGCAGGATGTCCTTCTTATTTACGGTGATGGGTACGATGTCACCGGCAAGCAGCTGTTCTTTCTCTTTCTTGCCCAACTTCTTTCCCAGCACCTTGTCCGGGATAACCAACGCCTCTTTGCGGTAGAATACGGAGATTCCGTCATCGTTTAAACGGAGCTTCCCCGGTTTGCCGTGTATCTCCATCAAATCAGACATGATACCCTTTTCCAGCTTGGTGCCTTTCCCGTCGAGGATGTTCCCTTGCTTGTAGGCGTATTCATAGAGCGACTGTCCGGTGTAGCATACCTTCAGGCGATGGTCGATGACGGTAAAGCCGTCCTTGTCATGTCCCTTCAGGTTCTCCCACCGCTTGATGCTGATGCCCTCCTTCTCCAGCTCGGCGACATATTTAGGATCATTGGCACGTTCCTTGTTAAAAAGGGCGGATACACGTTCTTTTGATTGGTCACGAAGGCTTTCATCGTACTTTGCTCCGGCTTTTTCCCTGATTTCGCTTACGCTCATGCTCAGCTCTTCCCCGTCTTTGCGGAACCGGAAATATCCGTCCCGGTATTCGGTCTGATAGCCCAGTGATTCGGCGATGCCGCCGAACTGTCCCACGTTGTCGAACATATAGGTGTCTAATGCTTCTCTCAGTTTCATGGCTGTGGCTTGTATAAGGGTTCTGCGGAAAGGATGTATTCGTTCAACACGGCCAGCTTGATGTGCCGCCCGCCGTTTCGCTCGTAAATCTCGATCTCGAATACCTTATCATCGGGTATCGTGAATTTGTCGAAACCAAGTATCAGCCGGTTCCGGCTCTTGCCCTTGATTTTCGTATCAAAATCTTTCTGATAAATAGGTTCGATGGTCGTTTCTTGCTGGATGGCGTTCTTGCTCTTCTTCTGGTCACGCTGGAAACATTTGACAAACTCGATGTCGTAGTCGATGTATGATTTGTTTTTCAGGTCAAAGATGAAAAACATGAAGTCCTCATGCACATACAGATTGGCCATTGACAACTCAAACTTGTTCTCGATGACCCCCAGGCTGTAGATGTTGCGCTTCTTGGTGCGCAGCTCTTGGATGCATCTTTCCATTTCCTCGCTGTTCACATCCACATGGGCGGTATATTTGCGCTGGTCATCGAAATTGTAGGTGAATACGGAGGTATTGCCCCGTTTGATGGTGATGTGGTAAGTGTTCATGGCCTTATCCACCACAAACAGGTTGGAATATGCCACGGCATCTTTGGCGGTTGATACTTTCAACTGGTTGTTGTAGGCGGCCAGAGTGAAGGACACCTCGTTGCCGGGCGTTCCGTAAGCGATGTCCTCCGGAAAGAAGAACTCGGCCAGATGGAGGTCGCTGACTTCTGCCTGATAGTCATGGTGCTGCCATTTCCCGTTGTCCTCGTAAATGTTCGGGTGCGAATCCGTGCCGCTTTCGGGAAGGTAGCGGATGTGATAGGTGTAAACGCTTCCGTCGATGCAGACTACGGTCAGGTTGGTCTCTTCGGTGAATCCTTCCGCTTGCGCCGAGAGCCTGACGATATGGGGCGCCTCTTCTACCCGGCTGGCCATGACAAGCTCCTGTTCGCCGATGGCGATATCAGATACTTGCACAGGGAATACCAGGTGTTTCACACAGTCGAAAGAGATAAAGATGTCTTTTTGGCTGATGGCTTGTTGCCGGGGAGTGCCGTTTTCCTGAGCGAAGAGCGGCAGACTGCACACAAAGCAGTAAAACAGTAGATAAATATATTTCTTCATGTTGTCGATATGTTAAACGGTTCTTGAAAAAAAGGCGGTGAATACGGTAATGCCCCATAGAAGAAGCAGGGTAATGCCGAAAGAAACGGTCAGCGGACGGATTTCTTTAAAGGCTCGTCCGTTCCGGCGTGATACGTAGATCCGATAGCCGAAAAAGACCGCTGACAGCGCAAGCAGGTAATTGAGAATGTCTATCATAATTTGTCTATCAATGTTTGAAGGGGATGATTTTTCTTGTTCGTTTTCTCTTGTTCCATTTGCTCATAGAGCTTCTGTAACTCCGCTTGCACGGCTTGCCTGCGCAACTTCGATTCCTGACTCTCTTCCTGGATATACATTTCGTAGTTGGACTTGAGATGTACCTTCACTTGTGAGAGGCTCATGTTCAAGATTTGCTTGGCTACCTGGGTGGTGGCGTTGACTACGCTGGTCACTTCGCTGGCCATCGTGCCGATGGAAGAGAGCGGCATGTCGATGTTCTGTACAAGACCTTGTTCCATACGCTTGGCTGCACTGGCTTTCAGGTTATTGGGCAGGTTCAAACCTTCCATGGCATCATTGTCGAAGACAACCACCGATACGGGATTGAGGTTGTCTCCTACCTTCAGGTTGCTGACCACCACATCGAGGCGGTTGGCTCCCAAAGTGGCGACACCGTAAAACAGCGTGTTGGCCGGTATCTTCATGCCGGATAGGGTTACGTCCTGAAGCAACCGCATCCGTACCGTACTGCCCGTGACTACGGTCTGGTCGCCGTGGATGCAAGCCCTGAAGAGGTTGCTGTTTCCCGGTGTGGAGGTCGGTTGGCGGCGTACCCGCTTGCCGTTTTCGGCACGGTAGATCGGGCCTTTTTGCATCAGGCTGTCGGCGGATGGATGGCCGGAAGGGTTGGCAGCGGCTTTCTCCGTTTTTCCCTCTTGGTCATAATTGACAATCCGTTCATACATGCGCTTGCGGTATTTGTCGGATTCTTCCAGTTCCTTGCGGATGCGTGAGTTCTTCTTGGCTTCCCGGATAATCTCGTTGAGCGCCTGCTCGTCCTCCAGTCCGTCCAGTTGGCTTTCCAGCTGATGAGAGAAGCGTCCGTTCCGGCCACCTCCGTATTCTGCCATGACTTCGCTGTACGGATCGTTCTGCATACGGCGGATGCGCTCCAGTGTGGCACGGTCATACCGTTCCTGCTGGTTTTGCAGCTCGAAGTAAAAATCAGATCCTTTGACTTGAGACTCTTTCAGGATGCGTGCCTTCTCCTGCTCTTCCAGTTTGTCCTGCTTATAGGCTTCCATCTTGTCGTTCACCTTGTCGGCCATTTCCGACTGTGGTTCCAGAAAGGCTTGCGAGGCGGTCTGTCTGTCACTCCCTGACGGCACGTTCCCGTCCTCACGGATGAAGAATACATAAAGGAAGAGGATGCCCAGGATTACCGGGATGGCCATCAACAGCTTGTTCTTGTCTTTGATAAGTTTATTCGGTTCCATGGTCGGTTGGTTTAGAGGTTTCTGACTGGTTTTCATTCTTGCCCGGAGAAGCTGCCTGCGATGTGTTGGCGCCGTTGCTTTCCACGGGTTCGGAATAGCGGACAATCCAATCTTCTATCTTGGCTCCGTGCGCATTTTCCTCGCTGCGGGACAGCATATCATAGATGGTGAACTCCGCTTCGATATTACGTGAGATGCTTCCCCGTGCCCGGTACCCGGTCTGCGTGAAGATTATCTTTCCGGAAACGGGTATCGTTTGGGTGTTAATCTCTACATCCTTGATGCGTACCCCGTAACGGATATTCTTTTGTATGAGTGAGTTCAGCATATTCACATCGTTGTACTCGTTCAACAGCTCCTTCCCCTTGTTGCCTATGAGGTTGAGCGCAAGCGAAATGTTCTTCTCGTAGCTGCTTTCGTCAAAGGCATACCAGTGGGTTACGAAGGTCTTTACATGGTTCATGTATTCGTATTGCCGCATATCGCTGGCAGACAGGCTGCTTGCCTCATAGACTTCTCCCTGCCTGTCGATGACGAGAGCCTGGCCGTATGCTTTTTCTATTTTGTTGATAAGGAAGATGATACTGCTGGCAAAAGCGATAGTCAGGATGATGCAGTACCCGGCTGAAAGCCGGATAGTCAGCTTGACCGCATCATCTGCTCCTTTGAATTTCATCAGATTCATAGTTCTATTTTTTATTGTTGTCGTTTATGAAACTTGCCCCAATAGAGGCGGCACCGCCTACGTTGGTCAGCTTGCCGCCTGCCGCTGCGCCTCCCATCAGGGCGATGGTGGCCGCCGTGGTGACGATTGACACGGTTTTCGAAATGATTTTCCCGGCATCGCTGTGTCCTACGATTTTGGAGGATAGCCAGAAACAGCTGCAATAAGCACC
>OOAE01002515.1_pt1 | contig 9938 bp, 7 predicted proteins | sample 1671271 | NCBI WGS metagenome assembly OOAE01 (sample SAMN06348139, study PRJEB24527) | human gut metagenome | biome: human gut; feature: ankylosing spondylitis patient; material: feces | host: Homo sapiens | place: China | collected 2015-10 | reverse complement strand
GATGCAGCCGTACAAGGAGATAAACTGGCACAGGAAATCTTCGAATTTACAGGTAACATTTTAGGTGAAGCATTAGCGGACGCTATCGCATGTCGCTCGAAGCTGCAAACCGCAGCCTCGACTTTGCCCCCAACGATCCGGCCGGCGTCCGCCACACCGCGATGCTCGCCATGGCGAAGCTCGAATACCCTGCCGAGGAGCTCAAGCGCTTTCGCTCTGCCCACTCCGTCCCCTATCTCGCCAACACGCCGCTGCGTCGTCGTCCCAAGGACGCGGAGCGCGACTTGGACCCGTGGACGCTCATCGCACTGATGAGCGCAGCCTGGCGCGAGCTGGACTACGAGGGTGCCGAGCACTACTTGCGCATCCTTGCACGCTCGTGCCCGCACGCGGCCGAGGCACTCTACTTCCAAACCGAGTTTCCCGATGGCGTCTATGCCCGCGTCAACGTGGGTGTGGGCTCTACCGACGAGCTTGTCCTTGCGCTGTCCGAGGCGACGCCGGTACTGCAGGAGGGCTTGGGCGCCCCCGACAACGCCAGCTTCGCCGCCTGGGTCGCCACCAACGACATCGTGCGCTCCCAGATCGACGAGCGCATCCTGCGGGCGGCCGAGCAGGGCCTGCCGTTTAAGGGAGGAGACCTCTAATGGATCCGAGCGTCTACATCCCCGCCTACCTGGAGCGCGCCTACGTTGCGTCGCACCCCGAACTCACCGATGCAGCACGCGAACTTGTCCATAACGACGTGAGCGTTAACCCTCAAAAGTACGCGCAGACCGAGCATGCGCAGGCGCTGCTTTCCTATGCCAGCGTGCATCGTCATTTGCTCGACGAGCTCCATCGCATCGAGGACATGGGCAGCGACGAGGAGTTTGAGCAGACGCGCAACCGCCTGTTCGACGATATGCGCGATGAGCTGCTCAAGATCGTTCGCGTCGATGCGCTGGCGGTCGATGCCCAGCTGCTCGCCATCATTTTGGCGGACACACCCGTCGACGCCTGCCTGGGCGACCTGATGAAGCTCGAAGCGACCACGACCGATTACCTGCGGCAAAGCGTGCCCGGGTTCGACATGGAGGCCCCACACTACTGGGCCAATAATGTTTTGGCCGACGGTGTCACCGCAGCGGACCTTACCGTGAGCGAGCCGGCCCTTATCGGGTGGCTCCACACACTCGAGGCCATCTCGCAGCTGTGCATGGCAAGCGCCCGCTACCGCGCTGCTGCCAACTACGCCCGCCGCGTCCTTAAGGCAGAAGGCTATCCCACCCGAGCTGCCGGCACCGTGTTGCTCGCTCTCGCTCGCCTGGAAGACCAGGACGGCTTTTTTGCCCTAGCCCACCAGCTCGAGGAACAGATGGGGGCAGACGCACTCGAAAACTCTCCTTGGTACCTGCTCGCCCGCACGATTCTGCTGTTCAAAACAAACAAGATGCGCCCGGCGACGCGCGCGCTGCGTGAGTTCGCTAACCGTTGCGAGGGCGGCGCGTTCTTTTTGCTGAACCCCATGTATCAGACACCGTACCTTCCCTGCCGGCCCGAACCGCACGACCCCTGGGACCTTTCGCATCAGGCAGTTTGGGAAGCCGACGGCATCATCTCGGACACCCCCGACTTTGCCCCCTGGGCCAACGCCTGCGAAGATGTATCGCAGCTTGCCCAGGAATTTGCGCGCCGTTACGGCTTTTAACGGCGCAAACGCCACGACCATGTCATTCACGTTAGGAACGGCTTCATGAACTTCCGCTCATCTCTCGCCTGTGCCTCGAGCGATATCGCCCGCTGGGGGCTGCGCTCCGTCCTTAAGCGCCAGGGCGGCGTACTCCCCGGCCGCATCGCCATGAAGATCGACCCCGAGCTGCTAAGCGACCTCGCGAGCCTGGTCGACCGCAGCGTGGTGATCACCGGCACCAACGGCAAGACCACCACCTCCAACCTCATCGCCGACGCCGTTGCTGCCAGCGGTGCTACCGTGGTGTGCAACCGTGCCGGCAACAATATGGAGCCTGGTGTGGTGGGCGCTCTGCTCGAGGCCCGCGGCAACCTTAAGCGAACCGCCAGCAGCAAGCGCGTAGGCGTTTTTGAATGCGATGAGCTCTACACTGTGCGCGTCCTGCCCAAGCTCAAGCCGACGTACTTCGTGCTGCTCAACCTGTTCCGTGACCAGCTAGATCGCTATGGCGAGATCGATCACACCCAGGAGGTCATCGCCCACGCGTTGGAGCTTTCGCCGGCAACGACGCTCATCTACAACGCCGACGACCCGCTGTGCGCCTCGATTGCCGCGCGCGTTCCCAACGCGAGTATTGCCTTTGGCATCGATGGCGCCACGGGCACCGAGTCCGACCGCATTAGCGACTCGCGCTTTTGCTCGCAGTGCAACGCCCCGTTGGAGTACGACTACGTACAGTATGGTCAACTCGGCGCCTACCATTGCCCCTCGTGCGGCTGGGCCCGCCCTGCGCTTGTCCGTCGCGTGACGGGCGTGGAACTCGGCTGCGACGGCTACGGCTTTGACCTTGTCTTTGGACCCGATACCGACGCACCCGCAACGCACATCGCCACGCGCTACAACGGTCTGTACATGGTCTATAACGTTGCCGCCGCCTTCTTTGCCACACACGAGTTGGGCGTGAACACGGCGCTTCTACAGCCTACGCTCGATGCCTATGTGCCTGCCGGCGGTCGTATGGGGCGCTGGGATATCGCCGGCCGCACCGTCGAGGCCAACCTGGCCAAGAATCCCGTAGGCTTCGATCGACAAATCCAGTCCATCAAGACGGCGGGCGGCAGACTCTGCGCTTTCTTCCTCAATGACAACGACGCCGACGGCCACGATGTCTCGTGGATCTACGACGTCGACTTCGAGCGCATCGCCGATACCCCGGGGCTTGTCGCCTTTGCCGGCGGCACGCGTGCACACGATATGCAGGTGCGCCTCAAGTACGCCGGCATCGACGCCGCCATTATCTCGGACGTCGCGCAGGCAATTGGCGCCATGGCAGACGAGGCCGCCGATGACACCTTCTACGCCGTCGCCAACTACACGGCCTTCCCGCCGCTGGTCAAGGAGCTCGACGAGCTTAAGGGTACCGATGCGAGCTCGGTTGCCTCCTGCGCCGTAACACGCGCCGATGGGAGCGCTGTCCCCACCGACATTGTGCCGGTCGAGCTTTCGCGCCCCCTGCGCATTGTCTACCTGTATCCCGATGCCCTTAACCTCTACGGTGACGGCGGCAATGTTATCGCGCTCGAGCGCCGCTGCGCCTGGCGTGGCATTCCCGTGCGCGTGGACGAGGTCCGCATGGGCGAGACGCTTGATTTGGCCGATGCCGATATCGTCATGATGGGCGGCGGCTCCGACCGCGACCAGCTAGCCGTGGCACACGAGTTGCTCGCCCAAAAAGACAAGGTCGCGGCCTATGTTGAGGTTGGCGGCACACTGCTTGCCATCTGTGGCAGCTATCAGCTGCTCGGCCGTTCGTACTATATGGGCGAGGATCGCATTGAGGGTCTGGGCGTCATTGCCGCCGAGACTGTGCGCGGCTCCGACCGCCTGATCGGCAATGTCGCCGTCAAGACCGACCTGGCGCCCGAGCCCTTTGTGGGATTCGAGAACCACGGCGGCCGCACCCTGCTCGACGCAGAGGCGATGCCGCTCGGAACGTCCGTCGTCGCGGGCACCGGCAACAACGGCGACGATGGCTTTGAGGGCCTGATCTACAAGGGCGTCATCGGCACGTATCTACACGGACCGGCACTGCCCAAGAACCCCGAGCTTGCCGACTGGCTCATTACCCACGCCCTCGAGCGCCGCGGCGATGCGCAGGCCACAGCCCTGCTGCCGCTCAAGCCCCTCGACGACACCTACGAGCACGCCGCCCACGACGCCGCCATGAAGCTCCTCCCCTAGCACCCCACCACCACAAAGGGGACAGGTACCTTTGTGGTGGTTTTCCAGTTTGCCAACGATATACGCGCCGGCAAAAAAGTCTGCTATACTCTTTCCCGCTGTCCCCATCGTCTAGCGGCCAAGGACGCCACCCTTTCAAGGTGGATATCGCGGGTTCGAATCCCGCTGGGGGCACCACAGAATCTGAGAAGCCCGTTACCAATTCGGTAGCGGGCTTTTTGCTACCCATACGCCGGGATTCGAACCCCGAAGGCATAAAATCACACTGTCATCCAAGGGCCCGTGGACAAAAAATAGCAAATATGAGTACTGTTACCAATTTAGTAACAGCGATTTCATGCCATCAGAAGGCGATTTGGACACAAGGCGTCCTACGGCGGAGGAATTGCAGGCATTTATCAGCTAAGTACTTGGACATATGTTGCGTAACACTGCATATTTTGCAAAAAGATAATGCTACAGGGCTTGTGACAGTACTCATATTTGACGTTTTTTGCCCACGACCCCTTATTGCGTGGGCGAATCAGTTGCAAAGCGGGATCCAAAGCGTCCTTCGCAAACAAATAGCCGGGCCCCGCGCGATGCGGACCCCGGCTCAATACCGTGACGATATGTCAGTTACGCTCTACACGTAGAACAGGATGTCGTCGTAGGTCGGAACCGGCCAGTAGTCGGCGGCCACGATCTCCTCCATGGCATCCACGGCGGTGCGCAGCGTATCCATAGCGGGAACGACCTCGTGTGCATACACGTTGGCCTGCTCCTGGCCATCGAGAGCCTCGGCCTTCTGATGCACGGCGTCGAGCGCCTTAATGGAGTCGTTGATGGCGGTGATACCATTGCAGAGCTTGTTGAGCGTGTTCTGCTCGCACTGCATGGCGGCCTCAGCACCGGCGGCACGAATAGTCTCAAGGCCCTTAGCGACCTTGGTGGCATAGGCGGTAATGACCGGGCGATAGGTACGACGCGCCTCGCGAACCATCGTGGTAGCCTCGATGTTCATGAGCTTGTTGTACTTCTCGAGCTTGCAGTCGTAGCGGCACTGGGCCTCGGCCTTGGTCAGGACACCCGTCTCCTCAAAGAGCGCAATGGCCTTATCGGAAACAAAGGCGGGAAGAGCGTCGGCCGTGGTCTTGTTGTTGGCAAGGCCGCGCTTCTCGGCCTCTCGTCGGAGTAACCGTCACCGGAGAACAGGATGCGCTGGTGATCGGTCAGCACCTTCTTGCAGTACTCGAGCGCGGCGTCCTGGAACTTATCCTCGGGCGTACCCTCGAGTGCGTCGGCGAAAGACTTGAGCGACTTGGCCACGGCAGCATCGAGCACCAGGTTGGAGTCGGAGACGTTCTGCTCGGAGCCGCAGGCACGGAACTCGAACTTGTTGCCGGTGAAGGCGAACGGGGAGGTGCGGTTGCGGTCGGTGTTGTCCTGCATCAGCTTGGGCAGGGTATCAGCGCCCAGGTCGAGCACGCCGCGCGTGGCGTGGACGGAAGCCTTGCCGTCGATGATCTTCTCGACAACCTCGGTAAGCTGGTCGCCCAGGAAGATGGACATAATCGCCGGAGGAGCCTCGTTGGCGCCCAGACGATGATCGTTGCCGGCCGAGGCAACGGAGGCACGCAGGAGCTCCTGATAGTTATCGACGGCCTCGATCACCGCGGTGAGGAAGACGATGAACTGCAGGTTGTCGAGCGGGGTGTCGCCCGGGTCGAGCAGGTTCTCGGACTCGGTGCCAAGCGACCAGTTGTTGTGCTTGCCCGAACCGTTGATGCCCTCGAAGGGCTTCTCGTGCAGCAGACAGACCAAGTCGTGGCGGGAGGCGATGAGCTTCATCTTCTCCATCATGACCAGATTCTGGTCGATGGCCTCGTTGACCTCGCCGTAGACAGGGGCGAGCTCATGCTGGCAGGGAGCGACCTCGTTGTGCTTGGTCTTGGCAGGAATGCCAAGCGCCCACAGCTCGTCGTCCAGGTCCTTCATATAGGCCGAGACGGTGGGGCGGATAGCGCCAAAGTAGTGCTCCTCGAGCTCCTGACCCTTGCAGGGAGCAGCGCCAAAGAGGGTGCGACCGGTGATGACTAGGTCCCTGCGCTTGCGGTAAGCGTCCTTCTTGATCAGGAAGTACTCCTGCTCATCGCCCACGGAAGGAACGACCTTCTTGGGGGTCTTGCCAAACAGCGCCAAAACGCGCTTGGACTCACGCGAGAGTGCGGTCATGGAGCGCAGCAGCGGGGTCTTCTTGTCCAGGGCCTCGCCCGTGTAGGAGCAAAAAGCCGTGGGGATGCACAGGACATCGTCCTTAATGAATGCGGGGCTGGTGGGATCCCAAGCGGTGTAGCCACGGGCCTCGAAGGTGGCACGCAGGCCGCCGTTGGGGAAGCTGGAGGCGTCCGGCTCGCCCTGGATGAGGTTCTTGCCCGTAAACTTGGTAATGGCGGTGCCGTCGTGGTTGGGCTCGAGGAAGCTGTCGTGCTTCTCGGAAGTAATGCCCGAAAGCGGCTGGAACCAGTGCGCGTAGTGCGTCGCGCCCTTGGAGATGGCCCAGACCTTCATGGCGTGGGCAACGGCGTTGGCCACATCCAGGTCGAGCGGCTCACCGTCCTCGAGGGTTGCAGCAAGGCGCTTCCAAATGTCCTTGGGGAGGTAGTCCTTCATGACTTCCTCAGAGAACACCATGGTCCCGAAGCGGTCAGTAAGTTCGGCCATACGGAACTCCCTTCGTATCGGCACCGCGTGAGAAGCGGTGTTGATTACTAACGAACGAGTCATAGCTTAGGCTCGCCGTGTTTCCGCGACATTACCGTTGTGTTGCTGTCGCGAAACCAATCAATGAGGTTACCGCATCGCGGCAGTATTGCCACCCTTAACAGCCAATGAACTGTATAAATTGCAGACCTCCCCGCATGGTTTAAGGGTAGTCAATTTAGGACGGGGCTAAATTGACTGGTATTTCGCATCAAATACCAGTCTTTATAGTCCGTGCCTAGATTAGCCGCTCTGTTATAGATAAAGCCGATAGCAAGGCATCTTTGATTAGTATCCTCAAATAGCGAGTGAAACTCCACCGTGACACAGTGGTGCTGTAGAATCCTTACAACACATCACACTATTACGTATCTAAAGGAGCACGATATGCGCGTCGACGAGGTTTTTAAGCAGGCAGCATCCCAGGGCACCGCGCCCATTTCGTTTGAGATGTTCCCGCCCAAGGGCGAGCTGACCCTCGACACGGCTCGCGAAGTGGCAGGCAATCTGTGCAAGCTTTCGCCGAGCTTTGTCTCGGTCACCTGCTCGGCCGGCGGCTCGGGCAACGGTGCCACCACCGCCCCCATCGCGCATATGATTACGAGCGAATTCGATACACCCTCGGTGGCACACCTTACCTGCGTGGGCCGGTCGCACGCCGATATCGCCGCCAAGATCGACGAGTATCGCTCGGCCGGCATGGAAAACATCCTGGCCCTGCGTGGCGATCTCCCTGCCGGCGCGACCGAGGACGACAAGCCCGCCTCGGACTACGCCTACGCCCGCGACCTCATCCCCGAGCTCGTCGACGCCGGCTTTTGTGTGGGCGCCGCGGCCTACCCCGAGGGCCACATTGCCTGTGAGGATCTCAACGCTTCGGTCGAATACCTCAAGCAAAAGCAAGATGTCGGCGCGAGCTTCTTTGTGACGCAGCTCTTCTTTGACAACGAGTGCTTCTACCGTTTTCGTGAGCTTGCCGACAAGGCCGGTATCACCGTGCCCATTACCGCGGGCATCATGCCGTTTATGGGCAAGTCACAGATCAGCCGCATGGTCTTTATGTGCGGTGCATCGCTACCTTCCCCCGTCATCAAGATCCTCGCCAAGTACGAGAACGACCCCGAGAGCCTACAGGCAGCCGGTGTAGATTATGCCGCCCGTCAGCTTTGCGACCTTAAGGAGCACGGCGCCGCCGGTCTGCACCTGTACACTATGAATCGTCCTGCAATCGCCGCAACCATTATGGAGCGCCTGGGGTAATGGAAAAACCGCACATCGATACAACCGTTGTCGAAGTGCCGGCCGACCTTGCGTCGCCGGCGCTTTACCGTATCGACGCTGCCCACCACCCTCGCATCGACCGTGCCGAGATGTTGCGTTATCTGGGCTACGGCGGCCAGCAGATTGAGCCCGAGCTGTCACGACGAATTGAGCTTGTCGTTGAGCGTCTGGAGCTAGACATTGAGCCCCGTGGCGTGCGCCGCGTATTTGCCATCGATGCCACGGGCGTCGATGAACAGGGCGAGCCTTGCATTCGCTTGGTTGGCACCAACGTTGAGCTGCGGGGTCGCGACATCTATCGACATCTCAAAGATGCCCGCTTTGCCGCGCTCATGGCATGCACCCTCGGCATGGACGCCGAGCGTCGCCTGCGTACCACGGGAGCCCAGCAGCCCCTAGAGGGAGCCGTGCTCGACGCTGCATGCTCTGCCTATGTAGAAGCCGCCGTCGAGCAGATGGACCAGCAGGTCAAGGCTGCGGCCGCCGCACACGGACTCGCCGGTAACTGGCGCTTCAGTCCCGGCTACGGCGACTGCCCGCTTACGGCCCAGCGCTCGATCGTGGCTGCACTCAACGCCACGCGGCTCATTGGGCTTACCGTCACACCGACCAGCCTGCTCATGCCCACCAAGAGCGTGACCGCGGTGATCGGCCTGTTTGATGGCGAGGTCCACGACGCCCAGAGTCGCCCCACCTGCACTATCTGCCGCATGCGTAAGCACTGCCGCTTCCGCGCCGCCCACACCACCTGCTATTCCAGCCACTAGGAGCCCACCGATGTTTACCCCGCTTATCACTCATGATTCTGACGGTGCTGCGCTGGCGGCTCCCGTTGATGCCGCACGCCGCAAAGGCGCTGCATACAAGACGCGCACAATCGACGACCTTCGCATTAAGAACGATCGTCTGCGCGCCGCCATCGAGGGCACGGGACACCTGCTGTTCGACGGCGGCATGGGCACCATGCTGCAGGCGGCCGGCATGAAAGCCGGAGCCCTGCCCGAGCTGCTCAACTTTGAGGAGCCCCAGGTCATCACCGATATTCAGCGTCAGTACGTCGACGCCGGCTGTGACGTGATCACCGCCAACACCTTTGGCGCCAACGCGCACAAGCTCGATGGCGCCGCCACCGTGGCAGATGTCTTTGCCGCGGCCGTCGCCTGTGCCCGCGCCGCCGGCGCCCGCTACGTCGCCGGCGACATCGGCCCCATCGGCGCCCTGCTGCGCCCCCTGGGCACCCTCAGCTTTGACGAGGCCTACGACCTTTTTGCCGAGGAGGTGCGCGCCGGCGTCGCTGCGGGTGTGGACCTCTTTATTATCGAGACTATGACCGATCTTGCCGAGATCAAGGCGGCAGTCCTCGCCTGCCGCGAGAATTCTGACCTGCCCGTCTTTGCCACCATGACCTTTGAGGAAGACGGCCGCACCTTCTTGGGCACGAGCCCCGAGGTCGCCGCCATCACCCTTGACGCCATCGGCGCCGACGTCCTGGGCATCAACTGCAGCCAGGGCCCGGCCGAGCTCCGAGGACTCGCCGCGCGCATGCTCACCGTCACCGACAAGCCCGTTATGGTGCAGGCCAATGCGGGACTGCCCCGCGTGGACGATGACGGCAATACCGTCTTTGATATCCAGGCACCCGAATACGCCGAGGCCGTCGCCGGCATGATCGAGGACGGCGTGAGCGTCGTCGGCGGATGCTGCGGCACCACGCCGGCGCACATGGCGGCACTTCGCACCCTCATCGACAACCACACGCCCTGCACGCGTCACCGCAAGCCCAGCATGTCGGTCACGAGCGCCCAGACGGTCGTGGACCTCCCCTGCGACGGCCACAAGATCGCCGTCATCGGCGAGCGCATCAACCCCACCGGCAAAAAGCGCCTGCAGCAGGCCCTGCGCGACGGCGACCTGGACTACGTCGTAAGCCAGGGCATCAGCCAGCAGGAACAGGGCGCCGACATCCTGGACGTCAACGTGGGCCTGCCCGAGATCGACGAGG
>OOAE01002514.1_pt1 | contig 9944 bp, 7 predicted proteins | sample 1671271 | NCBI WGS metagenome assembly OOAE01 (sample SAMN06348139, study PRJEB24527) | human gut metagenome | biome: human gut; feature: ankylosing spondylitis patient; material: feces | host: Homo sapiens | place: China | collected 2015-10 | reverse complement strand
CGCGGGCGATGCACAGCAGCTGCTTCTGGCCCTGACTGATGTTGCCGCCGTCCTCCGCGATGACGGTGTCGTAGCCGTCCGGCAGTCGGCGGATGAAGCTGTCGGCGTGGGCGGCCTTGGCGGCAGCCACCACCTCGTCCAGGGTGGCGTCCGGCTTGCCGTAGGCGATGTTCTCACGCACTGTACCGGCCCGCAGCCAGGTATCCTGCAGCACCATGCCGTAGCTGCCGCGCAGGGAGGCGCGGGTCACGCTGCGGATGTCGGTGCCGGACACCTTGATGGCACCGCCGTTCACGTCATAGAAGCGCATGAGCAGGTTGATGAGGGTGGTCTTGCCGCAGCCGGTGGGGCCCACGATGGCGATGCGCTGGCCGGGCTTCACGTCCAGGCTCAGGCCCTCGATCAGCGGGCGGTCGGGCAGGTAGCGGAAGGACACATCCTCCAGCTGCACATGGCCGTCCGGCTGCAGCACAGCGGCGTTCTCGGCTTCCGGGATCTGGTCGTCGGCGTCCAGCAGCTCAAACACGCGGGCCGCACAGGCCAGCGCGTTCTGCAGCTCGGTGACCACGCCGGAGATCTCGTTGAAGGGCTTGGTGTACTGGTTGGCGTAGTTCAGGAACACGCTCAGCTGACCGATGGTGATGCCGCCGCGCACGGCGTACAGGGCACCCACCAGGCCCACACCGGCGTACACGATGTTATTCACAAAGCGGGTGGCGGGGTTGGTCATGCTGGAGAAGAAGATAGCGTTCAGACTCACGTCCTGCAGCCGGCCGTTCACTTCGTCAAAGGCGTCCAGGCTCTCGGCCTCGTGGCCGAAGGCCTGCACCACCTTCTGGCCCTCGATCATCTCGTTGACCAGAGCAGTCTGCTCGCCGCGCACGCTGCTCTGACCCTGAAAATACTTGTAACTGCGCTTGGCAAGGAAGCTGGCCACCAGCAGACTCAGCGGGGTGATGCACACCACCACCAGCGTGATGACCACATTCTCGCTCAGCATGAACAGCAGGGTGCCCAGAATGGTCAGCACGCCGCTGAACAGCTGGGTGAAGCCCATCAGCAGGCCGTCGGCAAAGGTGTCCACATCGGCCACCATGCGGCTCACGATGTCGCCGGAGGGGTGGCTGTCGAGGTAGGACAGCGGCAGGGTCTGGATCTTGCGCAGGGCCTCGTTGCGCAGGTCCCGGCTCACCGAAAAGGTGATGCGGTTGTTGCACACGCTCAGCAGCCACTGGGCAAAGGCGGCCACCACGGCCACCACCAGCACCTCCACGATGATGCGGCCTACACCGGCAAAGGCCACATTGCCTTTGCCCAGCATCAGGTCGATGGCGTCACCGCACAGGATGGGGATATACAGCTGTGCGGCCACACTCACGGCGGCCACGATCAGGCTGCAGACCACGAACAGGGAATAGGGGCGGATCTTGTGCAGCACACGGGTCAGTGTGGCCTTGCGCTGTTCCGGGGTCAGTTTTGCTTTGGCTTTCGCGCTCATTTCTGCACATCCCCTTTCTTGAACTGGCTCTCATAGATCTCTTCGTACACCGGGCAGCTCTGGCGCAGCTGGTCATGGGTGCCAAGGCCCACCAACCTGCCGTCATCCAGCACAAGGATCTGGTCGGCGTGCTGCAGGCTGGCAGCGCGCTGGCTCACGATGAACACGGTCAGGCTGCCGGGCAGAGCGGCCAGTGCCTTGCGCAGGGCCGCGTCGGTGGCGTAGTCCAGGGCGCTGGCGCTGTCGTCCAGGATCAGAATGTCCGGCTTGCCCACCAGTGCACGGGCAATGGTCAGGCGCTGCTTTTGGCCGCCGGAAAGGTTCCGGCCGCCCTGTTCCACGGGCTCGTCCAGCCCAAGGGGCTTTGCCTGGACGAATTCTGCCGCCTGTGCGGTCTCCAGGGCCGCCCACAGCTCGGCGTCGGTGGCATTCTTGTTGCCCCACAGCAGGTTGGAGCGGATGGTGCCGCCGAACAGCTGGGCCTTCTGCATGACCACATTCACCTTGCCGCGCAGGGCCTCGCGGGGGTAGTCCGCAGCCGGGCGGCCCAGGATCTCCACGGTGCCCTCGGTGGCGTCGTAAAAGCGGGGGATCAGGTTGACCAGGCTGGACTTGCCGCTGCCGGTGCCGCCGATGACGCCGATGGTCTGGCCGCGCTTGGCGGTAAAGCTGATGTCGGACAGGCTGGGTGCGCCGGCCCCGGCATAGGTCAGGCTCACATGGTCAAAGCGCACGGCGTCACCGGCCTTGTCGGCGGGCACCTCACTGCGCAGCTCGGCGGGGAAGTCCATGCCGGGCTTGGTGTCCAGCACAGCCTGCACACGGCCGGCGCAGGCCAGCGCTTTGCTTACCTGCACGATCAGGTTGGCCAGCTTGACCAGCTCGATCAGGATCTGGTTCATATAGTTCACCAGCGCGATCACGTCGCCGGAGGCCATGCCGCCCACGTTGATCTCAATGCTGCCCACATACAGCAGTGCCACGATGGCAATGTTGATGATCACATAGGTCAGCGGGCTCATCAGGGCCGAAAGATGGCCCACATGGAGCTGCATTTTAGTCAGCAGGTCGTTGGCGTTCTCGAAGCGGTCGATCTCGTCCTGCTCCTTGTCAAAGGCACGCACCACGCGCACACCGGTCAGGTTCTCGCGGGTCAGGCCCAGCACACGGTCCAGCCGCACCTGCGCGGTCTTGTACAGCGGGCGGGTGATCACCATCACGCCGAACACCACCACGCTCAGCAGTGGGATGGCCACCACAAAGATCAGGGCGGCCCGCGCGTTGACCGTGAAGGCCATGACCATGGCACCGATCACCACAAAGGGGCTGCGCAGGAACAGGCGCAAAAACAGGTTCAAGCCGCTCTGCACCTGGTTGATGTCGCTGGTCATGCGGGTGATGAGGGTGCTGGTGCCCAGGGTATCCATCTCCGAAAAGCTCAGGCTCTGGATGTGGGCAAACAGGGCATGCCGCAGGGCGGTGGAGTAGCCCACCGCCGCCTTGGCGGAAAAATACTGCGCCGTGAGGCTGCAGGTCAGGCCGATGACGGCCAGCACAAGCAGGATGCCGCACCGCACCAGGATGTAGTGCAGGTCGTGGGCGGCAATGCCCACGTTGACGATATCGGCCATGACCAGCGGCACGAACAGGTCAAATGTGGCTTCCAGCATCTTGAACAGAGGGGCAAGCACGCTCTCGCGCTTGTAGTTCCTCAGATAGCCAAGCATGTTGTTCAAGGCTATTTCCTCCTTTTCTGATCCCAGTATTCTGGAATTTTACCTATTATAGCGCACACAGCTGAAAAAAACCATACGTTTGCCGGGATGGATGCAGAGCCAAAGCGCAGGTTTTCCGTTGAGAAAGATGGAAAATCCTGCTATACTAGAAAGTGACACTGAAGGAAAGCAGGGAACATACAATGGCAAGAAGAACAGACGGCGGGGTGCGCTTCCGCCCGGTGGGCAGCAGCCGGCACCCGCGCACGCCGGTGCGCTACAGCCCCAGCGGCACCGGCTGCCCGGCAATCGAGCAGGCCATCGAGCAGCTGTATCACGGGCAGAACGAGGAGAGCTTCTGGGCCCTGATGGGGGCCCTGAACTACGCGCTGGAGCTGGAGACCCATGTTCTGGTGCCGCTGCAGACGGCCCTGGGCACACCGCCCACCCCGGCCCCCTGGGCCGAGAACCCCGTCCCGCAGCAAAAGGCCAGAGGGCTTGCGCTCTGGACCCTGAAAAACAAGGACCGTACCTGGCTGCCGCTGTTCACCTCCAGCGCAGCTGCCTGCGTGGACCGCAGCACGGCGGCCAGCCCCATGGCGGACTACACCCTGCAGGACGCCATGGAACTGGTGCTGGATGCGCCGGACATCGACGGCGTGGTCATCGACCCGTGGGGCCACTCGGCCACACTGGATGAGGCCCTGCTCAACGGCCTGCTCCACGCGGGCCACAACCCGGAGGAGCCGGGAGACGAAGAAGTAGAAGCCGGGCGGGAAGCGGCCCGCGCCGGGGACTGGCGCATGGCGGCCGACCACTACGACGAAGCCGCCCAGCAGGGCAATGCCATGGGTCTCTCGCTGCTGGCCGACTGCCTGTACCGGGGCCGGGGCGAGATGCAGAACAAGACCGAGGCCCGCCGGATGTGGCGCACCGCCGCCGACCACGGCGAGGTGCTGGCCATGCTGTCGCTGGGCGAGGACTGTGCTGCCCGGGGCGAAGCGGGCAAGGCCCTGCTGTACTACCGCAAAGCCCGGCAGACGGCGCAGGGCATGCCGGACATCGAGTATACCCCGCGCATCTGTCTGCGCCTTGCCCAGGCCGAGACCCGCTACGTTTCGGCCAAAAAGGCCATGGCACTGGCGGCAGAGGCCGCCCAGGGCTTTGCCATCCTGGCCCGGGAGAAGGAACCGGATGCGGCCGAATTGCAGGCAGAAGCGGAACAGCTGCTGCGGGAACTGGCCGATCCGAAGCCCCGGAATACGGCCTACAACATAGATTCTTTACAATTGGACTAAAAAATGGTCACAGGCATCGGGTAAGATAATCAGGTGAATAAAATGCTTTGGCGGACGGGATGCGCCGCAAAGAGAGGAAAACGATATGAGCAAAGTGATCGGCATTGACCTTGGCACAACAAATTCCTGTGTGGCGGTGGTGGAAGGCGGCAAGCCTGTGGTCATCACCAACGCAGAGGGCGAGCGCACCACCCCCAGCGTGGTGGCCTTTACCAAAGACGGTGAGCGTCTGGTGGGCGGCGCGGCCAAGCGACAGATCGCCACCAACTCCGGCCGCACCGTGACCAGCATCAAGCGCCACATGGGCAGCGATTACCGGGTGCACATCGACGGCAAGGACCTGACCCCGCAGGAGATCAGCGCCATGATCCTGGCCAAGATCCGCCGCGACGCCGAGAGCTATCTGGGCGAGCCGGTGACCGAGGCCGTTATCACGGTGCCCGCCTACTTCGACGACAGCCAGCGCAAGGCCACCCAGGACGCCGGACGCATCGCGGGCCTGAACGTGCTGCGCATCATCAACGAGCCGACGGCTGCCGCTGTGGCCTACGGCCTGGACAACGAAGCACCCCAGAAGATCCTGGTGTACGATCTGGGCGGCGGCACCTTTGACGTGTCCATCATCGAGATCGAGGACGGTACTTTTACAGTGCTGGCCACCGGCGGCGACACCCATCTGGGCGGCGATGACTTTGACGAGCGCATCGTGGAGTACGCTGTGGCCGAGTTCAAGAAGTCCGACCGCATCGACCTCTCCCGCGATCCGGCTGCGATGGGCCGCCTGAAGGAGGAAGCGGAAAAGGCCAAGAAGGAGCTGTCCAGTGCACCCTCCGCGCAGCTGAACCTGCCCTTCATCGCGGTGGGCAAGGACGGCCCCCACCATCTGGATCTGTCGCTGTCCCGCCCGCAGTTCGAGATGATGACCGGTGACCTGCTGGCCCGTACCGTGACCCCGGTGCAGAACGCCCTGCGGGATGCCGGGATCTCTGCCAGCCAGCTGGGCAAGGTGCTGCTGGTGGGCGGCAGCACCCGCATGCCCGCCGTGGAGCGCCAGGTGCGGGAGCTGCTGGGCTGCGAGCCCAGCCACAGCCTGAACCCGGACGAGTGCGTGGCCATGGGTGCCGCCGTGCAGGGCGGTCTGCTGCAGGGCGGCGGCAAGCTGGCTGGTGCTACCGGTGCCGCCGCACAGGGTCTGGTGCTGATGGATGTCACCCCGCTGACCCTGTCCATTGAGACGCTGGGCGGCGTGGCCACCCCGCTGATCACCCGCAACAGCATGATCCCCACCCGCAAGAGCCAGATCTTTACCACGGCACGCCCCATGCAGACCAGCGTGGAGATCAACGTGCTGCAGGGCGAGCGCCACTTTGCCCGCGACAACAAGAGCCTGGGCAAGTTCAAGCTCAACGGCATCCGGGGCGGTTTCTCCTCCAAGCCGCAGATCGAGGTCACCTTTGACATCGACGTCAACGGCGTGGTCAAGGTGTCGGCCAAGGATCTGGGCACCGGCCGGGAGCAGAACATCACCATCACCGGCAGCACGAACCTGTCCGAAAACGAGATCCAGCGCGCTATGGCGGATGCCGCGGCCTATGAGGCCGAGGACAGCCGCCGCAAGGAGCGGTTGGAGCTGCACAACCAGGCCGAGGTGCTGGCCTACAAGGTGGACGAGGCCTTGTCCAAGTGCAAAAAGGAGCTGGACCGCGACGAAAAGAACCGTATCAAGACCGATGTGGCCAACCTGCGCCGCTGCCTGCGCAAGGACAAGCCCGAGAAGATGAACGAGACCGAGGAAGCGGCCCTGCGGCAGGCCAAGAGCCAGCTGGAGGAAAGCGCCAACCACCTGATGATGCTGTACACCAGCCAGCAGCAGGCCCAGGGCCCGGACCAGACCCTGTGAGATGCCCTTATAAAACAAAAAAGGAACCGCTGCGGCGGTTCCTTTTTTGTTTTGCAGATCAGAGCATCTTGGACAAAAATGCCTTCAGGCGCGGATGCTTGGGGTTGGAGAACAGCTCCTGCGGGGGCTCGTCCTCCTGGATCTGGCCGCCGTCGATGAAGATCACGCGGTTGGACACCTCGCGGGCAAAGCCCATCTCGTGGGTGACCACCAGCATGGTGATGCCGGTGTGGGCCAGCTCTTTCATCAGCTCCAGCACTTCGCCCACCATCTCGGGGTCAAGGGCGCTGGTCGGCTCGTCGAAGAGGATCACGTCCGGGTCCATAGCCAGAGCGCGGGCAATGGCAATGCGCTGCTGCTGGCCGCCGGAAAGGCTCTTGGGGAACACATTGGCTTTATCGGACAGGCCGACACGGGCCAGCAGCTCCTCGGCACGCTTGGAAGCCTCCTCCTTGCTCTTGAGCTTGAGCAGCTCCGGGGCCAGGCAGAGGTTCTGCTTGACGGTCAGGTGGGGGAAGAGGTTGAAGTGCTGGAACACCATGCCCATCTTCTGGCGCACGGCGTCGATGTGGGCATCGTCCACCTCCACGCCTTCAAACTTGATGGAGCCGGAGGTGGGGATCTCCAAACGGTTCAGGCACCGCAGGAAGGTGGACTTGCCGCAGCCGGAGGGTCCGATCAGGCACACCACGTCGCCGCGGTAGATGTCGATGTCGATGCCCTTGAGCACGTCCAGGGTGGGAGTGGGCTGCTTTGCGCCCTTTTTCTTCACGCCGCCGTAGGTCTTGGTCAGACCACGGACTTCCAGGATCTTTTCGTGGGTGTTAGCGGTCACTTTGTGCCAGCCTCCTCTCAAACTTGCCCAGCAGCCAGGTAAGCAGCATCACCAGTACCAGGTAAATGGCTGCAACGCCCAGCAGGGGGAACATGGCGTCGTAGGTGCGGTTCATAATGCCCTGTGCGGCGTACAGCAGCTCCTTGCCGCCAATGACCGTGATCAGGGAGGTATCCTTCAGCAGAACAATGAATTCGTTGCCCAGGGCAGGCAGCACCGCACGGATGGCCTGGGGGATGATGATGACCACCATGGTGGTCATGTAGTTCAGGCCCAGGCTGCGGCCGGCCTCCATCTGGCCGGGGTCCACGGCCATCAGGCCGCCGCGGATGATCTCGGACACATAGGCACCGGAGTTGATGCCCAGGGTCAGGGCACCTACCATGGTAAAGTTGCGGCTGTTGGAAAAGATGACCATGCTCATGATCAGCAGCTGCACCATCATAGGGGTGCCACGGATGATGGTGGCGTACACCTCGCACACTGCGTTGAAGAAGCCCAGCACCGGGTTCTTGTGGCCGGGACGCTGCTGGTCGTGGGTCACACGGACCATGGCCACCACACTGCCCAGCACCACGCCCAGGGCCAATGCAATGGCGGTGACCAGCAGGGTGGTGCCTACGCCATCAATGTACTGGAGCCAGCGGTCCTTCAGGAGAAAGGCCTGATAAAATTTGTAAAAGACCTCCTGCCCGAAGGTCAGGCTCGTGCCGCTGTTCAGCAGCTCTTTGAGCAGTTCGTATTGAGCAGCCATTCACATCCTCGCTTTCTGTCTGTGGGATCTTGTTGGTGGGTTGATGGGGACCCGAGTCCCCGAAAAAAGGGAGGAGCCCCCTGAAAAGGGCCGCCTCCCGGTGTTGCGTTCGTGGCAGCTGCTTACTCTGCAGTGATGTACTTGTCCACGATGGACTGCAGGGTGCCGTCAGCCTTCAGCTCCTCCAGAGCAGCGTTGATGGCATCCTCCAGGGCAGAGCCCTTGGCCAGGCCGATGGCGTAGTCCTCCTCGGCGTAGCTGGTGTCCAGCACCTTCAGGCCGGGGTTGGCGGCCACATATTCCTTGGCAGGGGCGTTGTCGATGACCACAGCGTCCACCTGGCCGTTGTTCAGGGCCTGCACGGCGGTCAGGCCGCTGTCGTAGGCCACCACGGCGTCATCGCCGAAGTCGTCGGAGCAGTAGATGTAGCCGGTGGTGCCGCGCTGGGTGCCGATCTTTTTGCCGGCCAGGTCATCGGGAGAAGCAATGTCGGAATCGTTGGGCACAATGATGGACTGGATGCCGGTGGCATAGCTGTCGGAGAAGTCCATCACAGCCTTGCGCTCGTCGGTGACGGTAACGCCAGCCATGACGATATCAGCCTTGCCCTGCTGCACGCTGAGCAGTGCGGCGTCAAAGTCCATGTCGTCCACCTGCAGCTCCAGGCCCAGCTTTTCAGCAATGGCCTTGGCGGTGTCGATGTCAATGCCCTCGATGTCACCGGAGTCGGTGGTCATCTCGTAGGGAGGGAAGGTGGCGTTGGTGGCCATGGTCAGCTTGCCGGCTACCACGGTGGTCAGCTCACCGGCGGCAGCGCTGGTGGAAGCAGCCTCAGAAGAAGCGGCAGCAGAACTTGCCACAGAGGAAGCCACGCTGGAAGAGGAACCACCGCAGGCGGTCAGGGCCAGGGCAGCAGCGGAAACGGCGGCAGCAGCCAGGAAGCTGCGACGAGAGATCTTTTTCATATTCAAACACTCCTCTATGCACTGTATAATCTTACAACCGCCGGAAGGATGCGAATCATCGATGTTCCGGTCAATGCACTTAGTATAGTTTGAACAAAATGAAAAGTCAATAGTTGTGCATAATAATTCGTAAAATAAAAATTATTTTCCTGAAAATATGCAAAAATCCATTGAATATCCGAATATATGCAAGAAAATCCAGCTTTTTTACCGGGGCGTTACAGCCAGCGGGCGATCTCATCCCTGCTGCGCTTGGGCACGCAGTAGTCCCGGTTTTCATCCAGGTAGTATTTTACCCCGGTCTCCGGGGTCATGGGCACCACCCGGGCAGCGTGGGTGGGGTAGCCAAAGGCCACCATGCAGGCCAGCTTCAGCGGCTCTTCGATGCCCAGCAGCTCGGTGAGGGCGGGCTTGTTGATGGCACCCATGATGCAGCTGCCCACCTCCTTGTCCCAGGCGGCCAGGGTCATGTTGGCCAGGGCAATGCCGGTGTCGGTGGAAAGGTCGCCGGAAGCGGAGCTGTCCTGCAGGACGGCCACATACAGGGTGGGCGTCTCGTCGGCCTTGGGCATGCCCTGTTCCGGGGGCAGATAGGCCGCCCACTTGACCAGTGGCTGCACTTTGGCCACCATTTCCGGGCTCTGCACCACCACAAGGCGCAGGGCCTGCCGGTTGGCCCCGCAGGAGGACAGCCGCACAGCTTCCACGATGTCATCCACCACATCCTGCGGCACGGGCTTCTGCGCAAAGCGGCGGTAGGTGCGGCGAGTGACCAGAGACTCCATAACAGACATGACAAAACACTCCTTTTCCGGCGGGCGGTGCCCGGCGGTTTATTTGCAGTTTACTACCATATAAAGTATAGCAGTCCGGCCGGGGATGCGCAAGCCGGAGAAAAGAACGGTGGCTCTTGACAAAAATATGCGGGAGATCGGAAGAGCGTCGTGTAGGGAAAGAGTGTAGATCTCGGTGGTCGCCG
>OOAE01002510.1_pt1 | contig 9959 bp, 7 predicted proteins | sample 1671271 | NCBI WGS metagenome assembly OOAE01 (sample SAMN06348139, study PRJEB24527) | human gut metagenome | biome: human gut; feature: ankylosing spondylitis patient; material: feces | host: Homo sapiens | place: China | collected 2015-10 | reverse complement strand
TGGCTAAAATGTAAATAAAGCGTATATTTGCAGTCCGAATGTCTTCACACGAACTTAATAATTTAATACTATATAAACTATGACAAAGGCAGATATCGTAAGCGAAATCGCTAAGAGCACCGGCGTTGAGAAGGTGCAGGTTCAGGCAATCGTCGAAGCTTTCATGGATAGCATCAAGACCTCTCTGACCAACAAGAACAACGTGTATCTCCGCGGCTTCGGCAGCTTCATCGTGAAGAAACGTGCAAAGAAAGTCGCACGCAACATCTCGAAGAACACGACCATCACCATTCCGGAACATAACATCCCCGCTTTCAAGCCCGCCAAGAGCTTCGCCGCGAAGGTGAAATAGGGCCGAACCGGATCCAAACTTAAAGTCAAACCATTAAATTTACAACTATGCCGAACGGAAAGAAGCATAAGCGTCATAAGATGGCTACGCACAAGCGGAAGAAACGTCTGCGCAAGAACCGTCATAAGAAAAAGTAGCACTCTTATGTATTGACAGATAGTAAAGCTAAAGGTCCGAAAGCCTTTAGCTTTAACTATTTTTTCGTAGGCAACTCCGCCCCGCTTTGTTTCCGGTCGGCCGGTCGTTTCGTTTTCAGACCGGAACCGGCTGAAAAAGAGGTGGTATGCGTCTCCGGCTCCGGAAACGGCGGTCGGAAGCGAATGCGGAAATCCTTCGCCGGCCGGCGGTGCCGCAGAGGCGTTCGCCGCCGCTTTCCGCGAAACGGGTCCGAGCCCGTTCGTGAAGGGCGGGCCGGTTCGCAGGAGTGCCTTTTTGCAGGAAAACCATATGAATCGAGAATTAATCATCAACGTAACCCCGACTGAAATCTCCATTGCGCTGGCCGAAGACAAGGTGCTCGTCGAGCTCAACAAGGAACAGTGTCAGACGGGCTTCTCGGTGGGAGATATCTATCTGGGCAAGGTTCGCAAGATCATGCCCGGTCTGAATGCCGCGTTCGTCAACATCGGACACGAAAAGGACGCTTTCATCCATTACCTCGATCTGGGGTCGCAGTTTTCGTCGCTCAAAAAGCTCGTGGCGGCGCAACAGCCCGGCAAGCGCGGCGTCCGTCTCGAAGGAATCAAGCTGGAACCGGCGCTCGAAAAGAGCGGCAAGATCGGCGCCCACCTCGAAGTGGGGCAGACGGTCATGGTGCAGGTGGCCAAAGAGGCCATTTCGACCAAAGGCCCGCGCCTGACGGCCGACATCTCGCTGGCCGGCCGCAACGTCGTGCTGGTGCCGTTTTCGTCGAAGGTCTTCATTTCGCAGAAGATCCGCTCCGCCGATGAGAAGAAGCGGCTCAAACGCATCGCGCAGGGGGTGCTGCCCAAGAATTTCGGCGTCATTATCCGCACGGCGGCGATGAACGCTTCGGACGCCGACGTGGAACACGACATCCGTTCGCTGGTCGACAAGTGGCACACGGCCTTGCAGAACGTCAAGAAATCGACGGCTCCGGCGCTGCTCCTGAGCGAGCAGAACCGCGCCAATACCATCATCCGCGACTCGCTCGACTCGTCGTTCTCGCAGATTACGGTCGACGACGAGACGATGTTCAACGAGATCCGCAACTATATCCGCGTCATCGCCCCCGAGAAGGAGAAGATCGTCAAACTCTATCGGGGCAAGGTGCCCATTTTCGACAATTTCGACATCTCGAAGCAGATCAAGTCGCTCTTCGCCAAGTACGTGTCGCTGAAACGGGGCGCCTACCTCATCATCGAACATACCGAGGCGATGAACGTCATCGACGTCAATTCGGGCAACCGCACCAAGGCCGAAGACGACCAGGAGCAGACGGCTCTGGACGTCAATCTGGCTGCGGCGCGCGAAATCGCCCGCCAGCTTCGCCTGCGCGATCTGGGCGGCATCGTCATCATCGACTTCATCGATCTGCACAAGGCGGTCAACCGGCAGACGCTCTACGACGAGATGACCAAGCTGATGGCCACCGACAAGGCCAAGCATACGATCCTTCCGCTCACGAAGTTCGGTCTGATGCAGATCACGCGCCAGCGCGTGCGTCCCGTGGCGGTCGAGGAGGTGAAGGACGTCTGCCCCACCTGCGGCGGGACGGGCAAGATCGAGCCGACCATTCTGCTCGACAAGAAGATCGAGAACAACATCTCCTACCTGACGATCGACCGCGGGCACAAATACCTCAAATTGAAGGTCAGCCCCTATGTCTCGGCGTTCCTTCACCGGGGCGTATGGTCGCTGCGCCTGCGCTGGATGTGGCGCTACAAGACGTGGCTGCACATCGTCGCGGACCAGAGCGTCGGCATCGTCGATACGCGCTTCTTCGACAAGCGGGGCAAACAACTGCTGTAAGCGGAGCCGGGCGAACGGCGCGGGGCATTGAGTACTAACGGCCTTACTTTTTTATGACTGCGAGCGAGCAGATGCTGGCACTCGTCGAGGGGTCGAAGAACCTCCGGCGGTTGTGCCGCGAATACGAAACGGAAAGCGTCACCGTCCATCTCAAGGAGTTGGTCGGCGGGGCTTTTTCGTTGTATGCCGCAGCGACCATACGCCGCACGGGCGGCGTGCACGTCTTCGTCGCCGAAGACCGCGATGCGGCTGCCTATCTCCTGAACGACCTCTACGCGCTGCTGGACGAGCGGCGCATCCTCTTTTTCCCGTCGTCCTACAAGCGGTCGATCGTCTACGGCGCCGAGGATGCGCAGGGCGTCGTGCAGCGCACGGCGGCGCTCAATGCACTGCGGACGCCGCCCGCGGGATACCTGGCGCTCTGTACCTATCCGGAGGCGCTGGCCGAACGGGTCGTCGACGCGGAGGCGCTGCGGCGCGAGACGATGACCGTGCGGGCGGGCGACCGCCTGCGCCCCGCCGATCTGGTCGAATGGCTCGACGAGAGCGGATTCGTGCGGGTGGATTTCGTCTACGAGCCGGGGCAGTACTCTCAGCGCGGCGGCATCGTCGACGTCTTCTCCTACGTCGAGAGCCTGCCCTACCGGTTCGACTTTTTCGACGAGGAGGTCGACTCGATCCGGCGGTTCAACATTTCGAGCCAGCTGTCGCAGGACAAGTTGCAGCAGGCCGAGATCATTCCCAACCTCAATGCGCGCGAAGGCGGACGGGTGTCGCTCGTCGAGGCGGCGGGCGACGTGTGCTATTGGTTTTTCGATGCGGATTACGCCCTGCGGCGCGTGGACGATCTGCGGCGGCGGATGCTCGCCGAGGCGGACGATCCCGCCGGCGTGGACCGTGCGCTGACCAGCCGCCGGCAGCTGCTCGACGCGCTGGCCGGGAAGAGACTCTTCGCGGCGCGCGATACGCTGGCCGAGCGGCCGGCGACGGTCGCGGTGGAGTTCCGCACGGCGCCGCAACCCTCCTTCAACAAAAATTTCGAGCTGCTGGCCGACGACCTTTCCGCCGCGATGCAGAAAGGGTATCGCACCTATATATTATCGGAGAACAAGGCCCAGGTCGAACGCCTGCAAAATATTTTCCACCAGGTCGGCCGCGGCGGGGTGGTCTTCACGCCGGTGTCGCTCACGCTGCACGAGGGGTTCGTCGACCATACGCTCCGCCTCTGCTGTTATACCGACCACCAGCTCTTCGACCGTTACCAGCGTTACCGCATCAACGGCGAGATCCGGCGCGACGAGCAGATGACCGTCGCCGAGCTGAACCAGCTCAAACCGGGCGATTACGTGGTGCATATCGATCACGGCGTGGGGCGGTTCGGCGGTCTGGTCAAGATCAACGAGAACGGGCGCACGCACGAGGCGATCAAGCTGGTCTACCGCGACGGCGACGTACTCTTCGTCAACGTCCATTCGCTGCACCGCATTTCGCGTTACAAGAGCGGCGACGGCGAGCCGCCCAAGGTCTACAAGCTGGGCAGCGGCGCCTGGCAGAAGCTCAAAGCGGCTACCAAGAAAGCCGTCAAGGATATTTCGCGCGAGCTGATCGCGCTCTATGCCAAGCGCAAGGCATCGCAGGGCTTCGCCTTCTCGGCCGACGGGTACTTACAGCACGAGCTCGAAGCCTCGTTCCGTTACGAGGAGACGCCCGACCAGCAGGCGGCCATCGAGGCCGTGAAGCGCGACATGGAGTCGGCCGAACCGATGGACCGGCTCGTTTGCGGCGACGTGGGCTTCGGCAAGACGGAGGTGGCGATCCGCGCCGCCTTCAAGGCCGCCTGCGACGGCAAGCAGACCGCCGTGCTGGTTCCCACGACCATTCTGGCGTTGCAGCACTACCGTTCGTTCATGGAGCGGCTGCGCGACTTTCCGGTGAAAATCGAATACCTGAACCGTACGAAATCGGCCAGGGAGACCAAGCAGATTCTCGCCGATCTGGAAGCGGGGCGGATCGACATTCTGATCGGCACGCACAAGATGCTGGGCAAGAACGTCCGCTTCCACGATCTGGGGCTTCTGGTCATCGACGAGGAGCAGAAGTTCGGCGTGGCGGCCAAGGAGAAGCTCACGCAGCTGAGCGTCAATGTCGACACGCTCACGCTCACGGCGACGCCCATTCCGCGCACGTTGCAGTTTTCGCTCATGGGGGCGCGCGACCTGTCGGTCATCTCGACGCCGCCGCCCAACCGCCAGCCGATCGTCACGGAGTCGCACGTCTTCTCGGAGGAGATCGTCCGCGATGCCGTCGAAGCGGAGCTGGCGCGCGGCGGGCAGGTCTATTTCGTCCACAACCGCGTGGAGGATCTCCAAACCGTCGCGGGCCTGATTACGCGCGTCTGCCCCAAGGCGCGGGTCGGGGTCGGTCACGGCAAAATGCCGGCCGAGCAGCTCGAACGGCTCGTCATGGATTTCATCTACGGCGAGTTCGACGTGCTGGTCTCGACGACCATCGTCGAAAACGGCATCGACATCCCCAACGCCAATACGATCATCGTCGACGGCGCCCAGAACTACGGTCTGAGCGACCTGCATCAGCTGCGCGGCCGTGTGGGGAGGTCGGATCGCAAGGCCTATTGCTACCTGTTGTCGCCGCCCGACGAACTGCTCGGCAGCGATGCACGGCGGCGTCTGCGTGCCATCGAGGAGTTCTCCGACCTGGGGTCGGGGTTCAACATCGCCATGCAGGACCTCGACATTCGCGGCGCGGGCAACCTGCTGGGCGCCGAGCAGAGCGGGTTCATCGCCGACATCGGTTTCGAGACCTACCAGAAGATTATGAACGAGGCGGTGGCCGAACTGCGTGCCGAGGGGCTTCATGTCCCGGGCCTGAGCGACGGGGAGCAGGAGGTCGTGGAGCAGATGCGTTTCATCGACGACGCGCACATCGACATCGAGGTCGAGGCCGCGCTGCCCGACGCCTACGTTTCGCAGCAGGCCGAACGCCTGAAACTCTACCGCGAACTCGACTCGACGAAGGACGAGGAGGCTTTGCAGGCCTTCGAGAGCCGTCTTGCGGACCGTTTCGGTCCCCTGCCGCGCGCCGCGAAGGAGCTGTTGAACGTCGTGCGCCTGCGCTGGGAGGCCATTCGTCTGGGCATGGAGCGCGTGAAGGTCAAGAACGGGCTGATGATCGTGCATTTCGTGGGCGAGGAGAACTCGCCTTTCTACAAGAGCGAGGCCTTTATGACCCTGTTGCAGCGGGTTACGCAGCGGCCCGACCGATTTGTGCTCAAACAGCACAATAATCGGTTGGCGATGACCGTTAGGAATGTCAAAGACGTGGAAGACGCATACAAAACGCTGCAGCAGCTTTGAATCTGATCGTAGACATAGGCAACACCCTTGTCAAGTTGGCCGTTTTTGACGGCGGACGGATCGTCGCCCAGCGCTGCGTGGAGCGGCTGCATCCGTCGATGCTCGGCGAGTTGCTGGAGGGCCGCAGGGCCGCGAAGGCCGTCGTCGCCTCGACGCGCGGCGAAGCGGACGACGTGGTCGAAACGGTCAGGCCCTATGCGGATTACCTGCTGGAATTCACCTCGCAGACCCCCGTGCCGGTTGCCAACGCTTACCATACGCCCGAGACGCTGGGCCGCGACCGGCTGGCCGCCGCCGTGGGCGCCACGGTGCTTTACCCGGGGCGCAACGTGCTGATCGTCGATTTCGGCACGGCCGTCACGATCGACCTGGTGACGGCCGACAACACGTTCCGCGGCGGGTGCATTTCGCCGGGGATGAAAACCCGTTTTCGGGCGCTCCACGACTACACGGCCTGCCTGCCGCTGTGCGGTCCGACCGAAAGCGGGGAGTTGCAGGGGCTCACCACCGAAGAGGCCATCCGCCTGGGGGTGATGAACTCGCTGACCTTCGAAATTGAGGGCTATATGGCCCGGATGGAGAAAAAAATCGACGATTTATGCGTAATTTTTACCGGCGGGGACGCGAAATACTTTGCGAAAAGAATTAAAAACACGATATTTGCAAATTGTAATCTGGTCTTTTGCGGATTGGATCGAATTTTAGAGTACAATGCAAGTGAAGAACACCTTGATTAAGCTGGTTGTCGCGGCTGCAGCGATGTTTCCTTTTGCCGTTTCGGCCCAGACAAGCAGTATTAACGCATTCTCGCCCTATACGATGTACGGCATTGGCGAACAGAATACCCCCGGTACGCTGCAGATGCGCTCGATGGGCGGTGCGGGTGTGGCCATGCGTTCGGTGAGTACGGTCAACCTGCTCAACCCCGCGGCTTACAGCGCGGCTCCGCAGAAGACTTTCCTTTTCAACTTCGGGTTGGAGGGGCAGAACTACTACAACGCCCAGACGGTCGGAGGCGTCGGGAAACGGACGGCCTACAACACGTTCAACTTTCACGACATCGCTTTCCAGATGCCGGTGGCGAAGCGGCTGGGACTCGGTTTCAGCCTCACGCCTTACAGTTCGGTGGGTTACAGGACCAAGTATTATCACGAATACGATCCCGAAGACCCCATTTACGCCAACGTCGGCAATATTCAGTACAACTACCAGGGCGAGGGCGACGTGACGGAGGTCAAGGTCGGCCTGGGCTGGGAGCCGTTCAAGAATTTTTCGGTGGGTATCGCCGCACAGTATTACTGGGGCGACATCGACCGTACGTTCGTGATGACCCCGACCGCCATTACGGGCGAGGGAACCTTCACCTCGACGGTGGGGCAGGACAATTACAGCATTTCGAGCATCAAGGGGCAGGTCGGCGTGCAGTGGAACGCGATTCTGAACGCGAAGCGCATCCTGACCTTCGGCGCGACGTACGACTTCGGCGGCGACCTGAACCCGGAGGTGACGAAAAAACTCTATATCGGCGACCTGTACAACACGGTCGTCAAGGGCGATACGACGCACCTGAAGCTGGTGCTGCCCCGGCAGCTGGCCGTGGGGGCCTATTACCAGACCGGCAGGTGGGCCGTCGGCGTGGATTATGTGTTCCAGAACTGGGGCGGCCGCAACTCGGGCTACGAGATGACGGGAACCAGCGGCAGCGGGGAGAACAAGACGGAATACAAGGTGGCCTACACTAATACGAGCACGATCAAGATGGGTGTGGAATACACCCCGAACCGTTACGATGCGCGTCACTTCCTCAAACGCTGGTCCTACCGTGCGGGTTTCCGCTACGGAGCCTACAACCAGACGTTCAACGGGGACAAGCTCGTGCAGTACGCCGTGACGGCGGGCATCGGCATTCCGGTGAGGCGCGGTGCCTTCTCGGCCATCGACATCGGCGTCGAGTACGGTCGCCGCGGTTACAACATCGCCGACCGCCTGGGGCTGGTCCGGCAGCAGTATTTCAAGTTTGCGATCGGCTTCACGCTCTTCGCGGGACAGATGGAGAACGGCGAATATTGGTTCATGCGCTCCAAGTTCGATTGATGTGACAGGCAAGCAAAAATAAAAGATAGAAACACAAAAATTAATCTGACCGATGAAAAACGTTAAATTCCTGCTTTCTGCTGCGTGTGCGCTTTTTGCAGTCGCAGCGATGGCACAGCAAGATTTCAGTGATCCGAAGTACGCGGTCTGGGGCGACACTCCTCAGGAGCGGGAGCAGAACATCCTGAACAGCAACTTCCTCAAGGAGTCGCTCGACAACAAGGATTACAACGCTGCCGCGCATTACCTCAAGGAGCTGCTCGACAAATGTCCGAAGGCTTCGCAGAATACCTTCGTGCGCGGCATCACGCTTTATAAGAACAAGATCGCGCGCGCCAAGAGCATCGCCGAGAAAAACACCTACACCGACTCGCTGATGATCGTTTACGACCTGCGCAACGAGTATTTCGGCGACCATCCCAAGTACGGCACGCCCTATATCCTCGACCGCAAGGCCCGTGAGTATCTGATGTACAAACCCGCCGACCGCAAGGGTATCCGCGAAGCGTTCCGCGCAGCCATCGAGGCCGGCGGCGACAACACCGATCCCGAGACCGTCGTGGCCTATTTCTCGAACCTCTGCGACGATTACAGGAATACCGACGAGGTGATGCCCGACGAGATCATCGCCGAGTACGACCGTCTGACGCCATTCTTCGAGAAGAACCCCGCTGCCGCCGAGTACAAGAGCCAGTTCGACGCTGCGTTCGGATTGAGCGGCGCCGCAAGCTGCGAGAATCTCGAAAGACTCTTCAAGGGCAAGCTGGCCGCCGCTCCCGACGACGAGGCGCTGCTTTCGCAGGCCGTGGCTCTGATGTCGCGCGCCAAGTGCGACGGTGATTTCTACTTCTCGATCGCCGAGAAATACTATCAGGTGAAGCCTTCGTCGGAGACGGCCATGTTCCTGGCCCAGGCTTTCCAGAACAAGAAGGACTATGCAAAGGCGAAGACCTACCTGAACGAGGCACTGGATGTCGAGAAAGACCCCGCCGAGCGTCAGAAACTGCTTGTGCGCATCGCGCTGGTGGGCCTCGTGTCCAACGACATTCCGGGAGCTGCCGCCGCCGCGCGCCAGGCCCGCGACCTGAATCCCGAGGACGGTGTGCCGTACTTCATCCTGGCGCAGTGCTATGCTTCGTCGGCAGGTTCGTGCGGCGGTTTCGCCGGTCTGGCGACCTATTGGGCCGCTTACGATACGATGGCCAAGGCGGTCGAGCTGCTCCCGGCCGATTCGGAGTACATGGAGCACGCCAAGAGTTCCCTCGGCAAGTTCCGTTCGGTCTTCCCCAGCTCGGAGGAGTGCTTCTTCAACGAGTTGCAGGAGGGTGCGCGCTATACGGTGACCTGCGGAACGGCCGCCGGTATCACCACCACTGTCCGTCCCCGCTAAAAACCACGCTCCCGACAGGTTTCGATGGGAAAACGCATGACAAGAACGATCAGGGTAGCACTCTCCGTGACGGGGAGTGCTATCTTGCTATTCTCGTGTGCGGACAAGGATGCGGGCCGCGCGTCGGCTTCCGAGGAGACAATGATGACCGAATACAGCGAGGACCTTTCGGTCGTGATGTCGCAGAACGGCCGCCGGTCGTACCATTTCGTCACGCCGCTGCTCGAAGGTTATTCGCTGGCCCGCGAGCCTTACCGCGAATTCCGCAAGGGGGTGAAGATCACTACGTACCAGAACGATTCGCTGACCACGGTGGACGCCGTGCTGACGGCCAACTACGCCATCTATTACGAGAACCGCGAACTGTGGGAGGCCAAGGGCAACGTCGTCGTCGAGAAATCCGACGGCAAGACCCTCTACACCCAGCAGTTGTTCTGGAATGCGCGGACCAAGAAAATCTATTCGAACGTCGATTCGAAGATCGTGCAGAACAACGGCCGCGATGTCTTCATCGGCGAAGGTTTCGAATCGGACGAGGAGTTCAAGGACTGGCGTTTTCGCCGCATGAAGGGCCGTATGGAGGTCGAGATGAAGCAGAGCGCCGACTCCGCGGCCACGGATTCCACGTCCGTGCGCCCGGTTCCGAAACCCTCCGACAGCCGGCCCTCCGACAGCCGGTCCGCCGTCCGGACGCCCGAATCCGGGAGGGCCGCTCCGGCCCGGGAGATTCCCGCCGGACCGGCTGAAAGGCAGGTCG
>OOAE01002508.1_pt1 | contig 9962 bp, 9 predicted proteins | sample 1671271 | NCBI WGS metagenome assembly OOAE01 (sample SAMN06348139, study PRJEB24527) | human gut metagenome | biome: human gut; feature: ankylosing spondylitis patient; material: feces | host: Homo sapiens | place: China | collected 2015-10 | reverse complement strand
GGCGACCACCGAGATCTACACTCTTTCCCTACACGACGCTCTTCCGATCTCTTCGATAGGCGATGTGGACGGTGACGGATTCAAGTCGGCCGAAGAGTGGTTCTCATTCATGAGGAAGCATGCAGGCTCCGCTCAATCCTGCGGACGCGGCCCGATGTAGGACTCTTTCAATCCGCCGTAATCGATTATGATGCGCTGTATAATCAGACCCGGGTCTTGGGCAAGGATGCTCAGAGTGGCGGGTTTTCGTGGAAATGCGATTTTAAACGAGGCTTTGTTGGCCTTTCCGTTTTGCAGCACCTGATCCTTCCAGTCGAGCGACCACTCCTTGAGTATGTCGTCAAATATTACAGGCTCGTTGCCGTCGACCACCATTGCAAACTTGGATTCGGCTCCCTTGTACAACGGGAATCTCGGCAAAGTGTATAAGGTGACGGTTATTGAATCGGAATCGATTACGGGCAGTTGGTAGTCGACTCTCAGACATGAATCGTCGTCAATGGACGAGAGCGGCTGCAGAGGTTCGCCCAACTGCAATGACTTCCAGTCATATCCTATGCCCTCCAGAATACGGATGGTGTGACCGGGGCCGCAATTGGATGACTTGTAGGAGTCAACCGGAATTACGGCATAACCTACAGGTATCTCCTTGCTCTTGTCGATTGACAGGTCGACAGTTTCGGGAGAATAGCCGTCGTGAAATTTGACTTCAGGCATTTTCTGATATAGTGCGACCCATCCGATAGGGAGTGCCATCATTCCGTTCCATTTGCCGTCTAACTGGGTGTTATATTTATGTGACAGCGCGTTGATGCTGTCGTAGGCCTGCTGCGATTGCAATGCCGCCCAATTGGCCTTGCCATACTCCTTGGCCTCGGTCATTTTGTGGTTCAATTTGGACATAAGGAACTTGCGGTTCATCTGGCTTGATGCCATTACCGGATATCCCAGCAATTCAAAGAACGAGGCCTTGTATTCAGCGGGCAGTTTGTCGTACAATTCGCGACAACGGTCGGCTATGTCGCCGTACTCCTTAAGTCGCGTGACGGCTTCATTGTAGTTATCGAATGAGTATTCGGGATCCTTGAGTCCGGTATATTCCGGTGAATCCCACTCGCGTTCCCACCCCATGAATTCGGGCTTGCGGCTCCACGCGAGGCGGTAGTATTGGTCAAGTATCTCTTGGAAATCGGGGGTGTATTCATCACCGAAAACCGAGCCAAGGAATGCGCTTTGGTGGCTGTTGATGTTTTCGTAATTGAATCGGTCAAAGTCCCACGCCATGTCGAAGAATGTCTGTACGGCAAGCTCCATGGGCTTTATGTCGCCTACGTTAAGCAGCCAATAGCGGTCGGCACCTGTGTCGTAAGCCTTTTTCAACTCCTCATACATCAGCATGGGGGCGGTGGTGTTGAGCCACAGATAATCATGAGGAGCGCCGAGATAGGACACATGATAGTAGACTCCGGCACGGCCTTTGCGAAGCCGGTCGGCAGGGTTGCTCAGCATCTTGATGTAACCGTAGTTGTCATCGGGCCATACGAGAGTCACGTTGTCGGGGACTTTCAATCCGCTTTCATATAACTCCTGAGCCTCTTTGTAAGGCACGAAAATCTGAGGAATCGAATCGATGTCGCCGTCGATGTAGCGTGACAGGATTTCGCGCTGGTCGGTTATGGCCTGCTCGAGCATCTCCACCTTTTCGGCAGTCGTCATGTCGCCACGCATTCCTTCGTCATGGAGGCCGCGCATCGCGAGGGTGTAGATGTTGTCATACTGTGCCGCCTCCTTTACCCGTCGGTCGAGCTTGCCGTATATGGTGTTGCGATTGGTCTTGTAATTCCATTCGCCGTCAACGGCCGAGTCCCACTCCGACTTCGATGCGTTGTTGAACAAGAGGGGCTCGCAATGCGATGTAGTTATCATGATTCCGAAGCTGTCGGCGGCGACCTTGTTTTCGGGATTGCAATAAAACGGCGTGGAGCAGGCATGCATTGCCGGAGCGAGCATGTTGCCCTTCAGTCGCAATATAAGCTCGCATATCTTCGCATAGGTGCGAGGCCCGATATTTCCCACTTCGGGTTCAAATGTCTTTCCGGCCCACGGCGTAAGGCCCCAGTCTTCATCGTTAAGGAATATGCCTCTATAGCGAATCGAGGGGGATTTTGATGTTTCCTTTCCTGAAACGTAAACATTGTCAAGCGATTTTACGGGAACATCGGCCCACCAGTACCATGGCGAAACGCCCATACGCTCGCTTATGGATAATATTCCGTAGGCGGCACCGCGATAGTCGCTTCCCGCAACTACCACCGCTTCGTCGCAGCCCTTAAAGGGCGATTGGAGAGTCGTGATAATGTATCGCTCGGGGGAATTTGAAATTTCCGAGATGTCAATCATTTTACGCGCAGCCAAATCCTTTATGTAACGGCTTTGAGGCGTGCCTATGATTACAAGAGGATTCTTTGACAGGGAGCCGGCAACGGGAATTGTTTTGCCGGTCACCCGGTGAAAGTCGTCGGCAAACATTCCGGCCGCGGTTGCTATCAGGTGATGGTCGAGAGAGTCAACGAGAATGGAGCATTTGCCAAGGTTGACGCTATTGCCAACAGGCTGCCCCGAAACGCGTAATTGAGCATTGACCGGCAAGCCGATTATCGCAATTAAAAGACATATCGCTAATTTTGCATTCATAAATTAGAGGTTAATGTGATGACATGACAAATATACTAAATATCCGGTAATCCGAATCTATTTTAATAATCGTCGGTTACGATAATTTATAATACGATAATTTATAAAATGAATCGGTCGGTATTGACACTATGATGCAAATACCGACCGATTGAATAGGATATTTGAGCCTGTTATTACAGTTTCACACTCTTTTTGCTTCCGTCGTAAGGAATAGTTACGGGTGATGCGCTGCCGCCATTTGACATCAATACGACATTGAAGTTGCGGTTTTTCAACATTCCGGGATATGTTCCCTTGCGGTCATCGATTGTAAGCGTGCGGGATTTATCGTTCCAGATGAACTTTATTGTCGAATATTGACCCTTTTCGTAGTTGTAGTTGTCAAATTCGTCCTCATACAGTGTAAATTCACCATTTGCTCCGGGATAAACGCGTACAGTGAGGTTGTCCCAGGGTTTTTCGGTAGCATATTGAACATCAGGGCCCATGGGCATGATGCTGCCGGCCTTTACATAAAGAGGTATGGTCTTTATTGTGGTGGGCTTGCTGATGGTCTGACCGCCTTTGTAACGCTCATTTGTCCAATAGTCATACCATGAAGCTCCTGCAGGCAGATACACATCGGTTGAGTGCTGCTCCATGAAATTGACATTGCCCTTGGTGTTTTCGCTGCTTCCGGCCTGATCGCGGTTCCATCCGGTGTTTTCGTCAATCTTCATGACCTTTTCAGGAGTATATTGGGCGTTTACAACGGGTGCCACAAGCAGATTGTCGCCAAACATGTACTGGTCGCCGATGTTCCAACCTTTCTTGTCGTTGGGGAAGTCCATCATGAGTGCGCGCATGAAACTCTTGTCGTCGTTGGAAACCTGCCATGATGTCGAGTATATGTAGGGCAGAAGCGAATAACGCAGGCGTATTGCATCCTCGATGGCGTCGTATATCACATCGCCTTTCTGTCCGAAATAGTATATCTCGCGCATGATGTCGGCACCGTGGGAGCGCATCATCGGGGTGAATGTTCCGAATTGCATCCAACGGACAAAGAGCTCCTGGAACAAAGGATTTTTTGTAGCCGAATTGTCGCCGTTGCGTAGGTTGTAGCCGCTGCAAAAGAATCCGCCTATGTCGGAGTTACAGTTGGGGTTGCCGGTGAGCGTGAAGTTGAGGAGTGCGGGTATCTGCTTGCGCAGCATGTCCCATGTCGAGTTGACATCGCCGGTCCACACGTTACATCCATAACGCTGCTGGCCTACATAACCTGAACGAGTTAGGATGAACACTCGCTTGTCGTCGGTCTTGGCGCGCTGGTGGTCATATACGCCACCTACGGTCAACAGAGGATAGGCATTACGCACCTTGCGGAACGAGCCGAGATAGGTTTTGGTGTCGAGGTCCTCGGGCTTGAAGTCGAGATGGTCGGGCTCGGTAGAATCCATCCACCATCCGTCCATGTCGTAGTCGTGGAGGCGTGACAGGTGTTTCCAATAAATGTCACGTGCTTCAGGGCTGTAGGCATCGTAAACGCGCACACCCGACGGGTAGTCCCTGCGAGGAGGCCACTGCTCGGCGATGCCCGATTGGGGCCATGTGGAGAAGTTGAACAGCAGCCCCTTCTCGTCGAGGTCACGGTAGGGCTTGGTCTGAGGGCCGAATGACGACCATATAGATATTATGGCATGGGCGTTGAGGCCGTGGATATCGTCCATCATCTTTTGCGGATTGTTGAATTCGGGATTCATGAATTCCATTGCATTCCACAAGTAGTTGTTGCCCCAGTATTGCCAGTCCTGGATGATGCCGTCGAGGGGCACACCGAGTTCGCGGTATTTCTTGACCACGCCTACGGTTTCGCCCTGGCTCTTGTAACGCTCGCGACTCTGCCAGAATCCATAGGTCCACAATGGGAACATGGGAACATCGCCGGTCAGGGTGCGGATTTCCGAAATCACCTCGTCGGCGTTTTTACCTTCCATGAAGTAGTAGTCGACACATTCGCCCACCGCCGACTCAAATGCAGTTTCGTTGTCGTTGTCAATAAATTCGGTAGGAGAATAGTTGTCCCAGAACACGGCATAGCCTTTAGGCGATACGATCAAGGGTATTCCATCCTCTATGTTGCCGGGCATGAGAGTGCGGTTGACGCCGCGCTGCGACAATTTGCCATTTTCAAGGTTTCCGAGTCCATAAACGGGCTCATCCTTGTCGAGAACAAATGTCTGCTTTACCTTCAGGGCCGGCTCACCGGCATCGTCCACGGGAGTGAATGAGGCTGCGGTGCCTTCCGAGAGCAATCGGCCTTTATTGTTGCGGAATGAAACGGTACCGGTCGTCAGGTTCAGTGTGGCGGTAAGCTCTTTGCTGCTTAGCACGACATTGTTGCCCGACTTTTTAGCGGTAAACTCAACCTTTTCAGGCGAGGCTATGACTGAGAAACTTTTGGGACTGCTCGGAGCGTCGGCAGGCGACTTTGTCACACGTATACTTGACGGTGTGTAGAGTTGCAGCTCAACATTCTGTCCGTTGGCAAGGGCTTTGATTCCATGTTGTGTCTGCTCGAAATTCTGAGCAACAGCACAAGCGAAACAAAGAATCGATGCCGAAATGCAAGATAGCGTTCGTTTAGTTATAAGATTCATTGGTTACTTGGTTTTGTTAAATTGGTTTATCATTTAATAATGCAAAATTAACAATCAGGGAGCAAGATGCATGGATTATAATGTAACATTTGTCTTTCCCCATGTAACATCGCCATGTCACGGATGTTGAAATCAAGTCAACATCCGCGACATGGCGATGTTTTTGGAAAAACTTTCAATAAAAAACGCGCCACCTATTGCGCATAACAAAAAAACGTATTATCTTTGCACTCACAATTTCGGTCCCATAGCTCAGTTGGTTAGAGCACCTGACTCATAATCAGGGAGTCCTAGGTTCAAGCCCTAGTGGGACCACTGGAAAATCAAGCAGTTACGAATCCCATCGTAGCTGCTTTTTCTTTTTATAGCACGGAGATATTCCGATGGAGCAAAAGGAGAAGCGTTCTGAGAGGCAAAGTGTCTGCACATGACTGAAAATCAAAATAAAAGTATGACTATGTTTTGGATTGTTCCAAAGGCCAATGCCGATGTGATTGATGTGCAAGTATGGTTAATTAATCGACATATCCTTAGCTTTAATTACAAGCCTGGCAGTCTTAAAAAAGAATAATCAAGGGAATCGCAAGACTATTATTCCAATCATTGTCGTTTGTGTTGCTACATATCTTCAGATATTATATTGCTCCGTATTTTATGATTGGGGAGCCTACGTTTGTATGACTTTGCCAATATTTCAACGACATAGTTTCTTTATTTATTGGCTGCACTAATCTGATGTTTTCGGCTATATGGGCTTCGATGATGCTTTTGCCGTTGCCAAATCAAATATGTTGATTGAAATGGAGAATGGCTGCTCTTGGAAATGACAATGGCGATGATTATGTGTCCGACGATCGCTATCGAATTGTAGGTAGCGAAGGTAAAATAGGGTATGCAACACGAAATAACGTTGTGATAATTCAGCCGCGCTTCTTGGCTATCCCCAATATGTTCTTGACAAATGCGGATTTGGCATCGATATATCCGTCACGGTCATGCTTATATTTTGGCAAAAGACTTAATTTAAGCTTTTCATATTCGTGAGCGACTTCGAGGTGACTGTTGAGATAATCACGGAAAATGATTTCGTCATTGTCGCCTATGGCATGAAAATGAATATGGAACACTTTTTCGGCATATCCCTCCGGAGTATATCCCTTGTTGAAGCTCATGCAGGTATCGGAAGAGGACATACAGATATATCCCGCCGACTCCATCGTTGCACTGACACGTTGCCAATCGGCGCAGGGCGCGATTTCAACAAGAATGTCGATTGTCGGCTTGGCCTGAATGCCGGGAATCGCCGTGCTGCCGATATGGTTGATAATCGGAGCATATTCTTTCAGCAATCCCGAAAGTTTCATAATTTCTTCATGCGCCCAATCCTTCCATTGCGGCTGATGCGGCGTCAGGACAATGGGAAACAGTTGCCACAGTTCTTCCAAGGTCATGTCCTTAAGAGTTTTCCTATTTGACATGGCATAGTTCCAATTTGTAAAATGTATGCTCTTTTAGCCTATGACCGTCAGGCAATGACGGGTGCAGGAAGAAACCTTGATGCTCCATACCTATTTTCTGCATCACACGCTCCGACCGATGGTTGCTTATGGATGTGAATGAATATATCTTATCAAACAATTTTCGTCGGCAAGCATAATCAATGCATGCCTTTGCCGCCTCAGTAGCATAACCTTGGTTCCAGTACTCCTTGGCAAGCCTCCACCCAATCTCAATCCCGGGAGAAAATTCAGCCTCAAAATCGAAATGATGGAATCCGGTGTAACCGATGAACTCGCCCGTACTTTTCAACACTACGGCATAGAGGCCATACCCCAAAGCGTTGTGCTCATCAACTATGCGATTATAAAACTGCACTGTTTCATCGTAAGAAAGGCATTGGGGCAAATATTCCATCACATCTTTGTCGCTATTCATTTTAGAGAATGGCAACAAATCATCTTCGCACCAGGCACGCAAAATCAGGCGGTCGGTTTCAATCATAACAAAATTTGTTTCAATTCTTGGTTTACGAACATTGTCGGACTGAACTCCACAATCTGATAGTCGGCGATGCCGTTGATGTTGAACGGGTCTTGCGCTATGATAGCTTCCACTGCTGTGCGGTCGTTGGCTTTAATCATGATTACTCCGCCAACGCGAGGCGTCTGCGGACCGGAAGCGATGAAGTCACCTGCGGCATAATGCTTGGCAAGGTATTCGCGATGCGCCTGAAGAAAGCGGTCAACCTCACTCAACGGTTTCTTATATGTTAGAATCGCGATAAACATGACATTTTGGTTTTGTTAATTCAATATGCACATGGGAGAAACAGCATTTCGTCAGAATAAGTTGCAGAAGCCCTGCTTATTGAACTGATAGTACATTTCAATGCGCTCAGGGGTGTCGTTCTCAAGAAGCAAAAGCAGTTCTTTGGCAAATTCAAGCGTGGCCGAGCCGTTTGCAGTTACGATGTTATTATCGCTGACAGCCTGAGCATGTACATATCCGTCGGGATTGGCATAGTTTTCGCCGCCCCATAATTTCAACTGCTCCAGCCCGTTGCCGGTATGCTTTACGGCATTGAGGAAACCATGCTTTGCCATCCACGAAGCAGCGTTACATATCGCACCAATCACGCTGTCTTTTTCAACGGCTTTCTTGACAATATACTTGACTTGATCGGCTACCGGTGCAGCCCATCCGAAACCGCCGATCAGCACCAACGCCGCAAAATCGTCGGGCATTGTTTCAAAGGAATAGTCAGGCATTGTGCGGAAACCGCCTATGGATTTTACAGGTTCCATTGTCGGTGCCACTACCTTATTGACATATTTGGGATGCTCTTTCATCGCAAACTCATCGGAGGCAATGGCTTGCGAGAGATAAACGGCCTCATGCGCGGCATAATCCGGCAGGAGGATATAAAGAATTTCGTTGCTCATAATACTATCTATAATGAGGAATTAAGTAACACACAGTTGATATGCCAATAAAAAAGATAAGCCACGGAATTACAACCATAAGAAACGTTATAGTGAAACCTTCTTTAAATGAATATGATTTTTTCCGAGTTTCAAAATCTAATTGTTTATAAGATCTGATTGTTTCATCAATAAATGCCTCATCTTTGATGTGGTTGATTAGCAGATTGGCCACTAACAGATTGACTACAGCCACCGCCAGTATTATTTCTAAATTGTAAGCACTTAGAGAACCAACGATTCTGGCATATAGAAATATAAAAATCAGCTCTATGGGAACAAGCGCAAAAAACAGAATACTCTTCATTATCGGATACTCGTCTTTTATCTCAAACGGTTGTTTGAAATAAAATTCTTGCGATGCCATTCTCAGCACTATCCATTTTTTGACTATGTATCTGTGTACTTTCAAAATCATATCGATGATTATTGGGATTGTTATTGCGATTGTTATTCACCAATAAATATGGCCCAATCACAAAGATATGAAATTTCCATGTGGTTTCAACGATTAAGTGTGTTAACTCGGCGAGATTTTTGGGAGGAGGTCGTCACATTGCAAGGTGTCGATTATGTTGTGGAGCTGATCCATGTTTTGCAGCACATCAGCCAAACGCCGCTTCAATGACGAGCAGAAACGGCGTTCGCGAGTGAGATTGAAGCATTAGTCGGCGAAGCCGGTATGCGGTTGCGAAGCAATCAATACTCACCACAAAGCCAAGCAACACCGCACAAGACCTAAACCACACTAACCGATTATGCCACAGAGAGAAGCGACTGTTCCCTCGAAGGCATTAATTCTTACAACTCGATGATATTTAGATAGTTGAGAGTTGAGTAGGGTTCATTCATTATCGCACCATTTGAAAACATCGTTTTCCCAATAATGGTTATGCCATGCTGGCGGTGTATATGACCAAATAGATGGAGCCGTGGATTTATCCTTGCCAATGATTGTAATAATTCTTTCGAACCATAATAGATGTTGTCGGCTAAATCAAGAATGCCATATGCCGGAGAATGAGTTATGACTACATCTGTATTATTCGGTATTTGAGCATAGTTTTGACTTTGCCGGTTGGTGATACAATCTTCTGTAAACATTGGCACCCCATAAAACTTCAGACCTTCAATCTCAATGCCAGAATTACAAAGATAATATACATTGGAATCAAGACCGTCGATATTGGATTCATATAGACAATCGTCATGGTTCCCGCAGATGAAAACCTTATGCTTGCAGGGCAAGTCGCAAAACCAGTTGAGGAAATCAAGCACTTCCTGCTCGCTTCCGGCCATCGTGAAATCGCCGGAATGAACGATAATATCTGCCTCTGGAAGTTCCGTAAGCCATCTATGATATCCATGCGTGTCGGAAATATGGATTATCTTCATCTTGAGTGTGTAGTTTTGTAATACAAAATTAGCACTTGCCTGTCTCATTTTAGCGTCAGCATGAATCTTTTTTGAGAAAAAGATTGCCTGTACTGTTTATTGAGACAACATGAATATATTTTTGCAAATCACAAACAATACAAATATTATGGATAAGTCAATCAAAAAAAGAATTGCGGATTTATTTGACGAGTCGGAGGCCGATAACAATCAGTATGATATCAGCTTTACAAAATTGTCAATATGGCTT
>OOAE01002501.1_pt1 | contig 9982 bp, 8 predicted proteins | sample 1671271 | NCBI WGS metagenome assembly OOAE01 (sample SAMN06348139, study PRJEB24527) | human gut metagenome | biome: human gut; feature: ankylosing spondylitis patient; material: feces | host: Homo sapiens | place: China | collected 2015-10 | reverse complement strand
CTTTGTCGCAGGAGGCGCGGTTCCGTTTCAATGTTATAGTTGTCGACAATCACTCCACCGATGGAACTACCGAGGTTGTAGCGTCGATTGCGGCTGCCGACGACCGCGTGATTCACATCGTCCCCGAATCGGACACTCTCGGTATTGGCGGATGCTGGAACCGTGCTTTGACCGACAGCCGATGCGGCAAGTTTGCCGTGCAGCTCGACAGCGATGATGTTTACAGCGACACTTCGGTCTTGACGCGCATCGTCGACGAGTTTTATCGCAGCAACTGCGCTATGGTGGTGGGCAGTTACATGTTGACCGATTTCGACAAGAATCCTATACCGCCCGGCGTTATCGACCATCGTGAATGGACCGATGCTAACGGGCGCAACAATGCCTTGCGTGTCAATGGGCTTGGAGCGCCTCGCGCGTTCTTCACTCCGGTTGTGCGTGACATCCTGTTCCCCGACACCTGTTACGGCGAGGACTATGCGATGGGACTTGCCGTGTCACGCGAATACCGCATAGGACGCATTTACGATGTGCTCTATCTGTGCCGCAGGTGGGAAGGAAATTCCGATGCCTCATTGTCGCTCGACCGCTTGAACGCCAACAACCTCTATAAGGACACCCTGAGATCGTGGGAGCTTGAGGCGCGCATTAACCTTAACCGTGACCGACATGAAGCGTGACGATATTGACCGGCTGGTCGAGGATCAGCTGCGTGACTGGGAAGAGGTGAGGTTGCGCACCATGTCGCTGCGCGATGTGAAGGTCAAGGATGTGACGGTCGACGGTGTTCCGTGGAGAGCTCAATTCAATCCTGCACGTGTCGTAAGCACCGGTGCCAAGGTCGACAAGGCATCCATTGCCGCGCGTCCCTGCTTCCTGTGCCGAGACAACCGTCCACAGTGTCAGCATGTACATCAATGGGGCAACTATGAAATTCTGGTCAATCCGTTCCCTATATTTCCAGGGCATCTCACCATTGCCTCGTGTCGTCATGAGCCGCAATCGGTCAATGGGCATGTAGGCGACATGTTGAGGCTCGCCTGTGACCTTGAAGGCTACACGGTGTTCTACAACGGGCCGCAATGCGGTGCGTCGGCTCCCGATCATCTTCACTTTCAGGCTGTTCCGTCGGAGTATATGCCGCTTGACAGGCGTTATCCGTTCAAGCGTCACTACTTCATTGATTCGCATGAGCGAGTCGGCGAAGCCTTGTCTGAGTTGCTCTACTCTTTGTCGGCCTACGGTGACGAGCCCATGGTTAACATAGCCCTGCGTGCCGTCGACTCCTCGACAATCGAGGCGGTTGTAGTGCCGAGGCGTGCGCATCGTCCGCAGTGTTACGACACTGTCAAGGTGAGCCCCGGTGCCGTTGATGTGTTCGGTACTCTGATTACCGTTTCCGAGGCCGATTTTGATGCTGTCGACTCATCGTTGGCGGCTTCTATATTCAACGATGTCGCCTTTGCGTCACATGAGCTGTCGGTCAATGTCGGCATCATGTCGGCACCCGAAATACAATATGAGTTGCACGGCCCTTTTGAGTCCGATGCCGAAGAGGCTGAGTTTTGTCCGCTTTCCTCCGACTCCTATTTCACGCTAAAGGATGTCACGATAGGTGTTGACTTCCATTGGCAGCGCAAGGAGAATCAGTCATTCCTTGGCAAGCTTAAATTGAAAAAGTCGGGCGATCTTACTTTGGCCTTGAACATTGTGCCTGTCGAGGACTATCTCACTAGCGTTATCTCGTCGGAGATGAGTGCCGATGCGTCGCTTGAATTGCTGAAGGCCCATGCCGTTATATCCCGCAGCTGGGTTCTGGCCCAGATTTGTCACAAGGCATCGGCTTCAGGTCATGTCGACATGCTCGACACCCCCGAGGAGCGTGTAAAGTGGTATGATCACGACGATCATGTCGACTTTGATGTGTGTGCCGACGACCATTGCCAGCGTTACCAGGGCATAACAAGGGCGAGCCGCGCCCAAGTACGCAGTGCCATTCTGTCGACTTGGGGCGAAGTGTTAATGTACGGCGACGAGCTTTGCGATGCCCGCTTCTCCAAGTGTTGCGGAGGCGCGTTTGAGGAGTTCCAGTACTGCTGGGAGCCACGGCGGCATGACTATCTCGTGGCCGCGCGTGATGCTGTTGATGGTGCCCCGTTGCCCGATTTGACCGTCGAGGCCAATGCCCGAGAGTGGATTCTCGGTCGTCCCGATGCTTTTTGCTCCGATGTCGACGAGTCGATTCTTGCCCAGGTGCTCAACAACTACGACCGTGAAACTGTCGACTTCTACCGCTGGATAGTCGATTACGATGTCGATGAGCTGTCGGAAATCGTGCGTGAACGGTCGGGAATCGATTTCGGTGAGATACGTGACCTTGTTCCGCTTGCACGCGGCACATCGGGGCGTATCTATAGGTTGAAAATTGTAGGCTCCAAGCGCACTATGATTGTCGGCAAGGAGCTCGAAATAAGGAAGTGGCTGTCGCGCAGTCACCTCTACAGCTCGGCTTTCATGGTTGAGCGCACCTTGCATGGATTCCGTCTTCATGGCGCAGGATGGGGGCATGGAGTGGGGTTGTGTCAGATAGGAGCCGCCGTGATGGGTGAGCGTGGCTTCAATTATCGTCAAATTTTGTCACATTACTTCAAAGATGCTGAAATCAGGTCAATCTATTAATTGGGCGGCTAAGTGGCCGTGGATGTGGATATCCACACTCTATTTTGCTCAGGCGTTGCCCTATGTGGCTGTGATGACACTCTCGGTCATCATGTATAAGCGCATGGGGATAAGCAACACCGATATAGCCCTTTACACCTCATGGCTCTATCTGCCGTGGGTCATAAAACCTTTTTGGAGCCCTCTTGTCGACCTTATACGTACCAAGCGGTGGTGGACGGTGACGATGGAGCTTTTTATTGGCATCGGGTTGGGTGCTCTTGCATTCACTTTGCCGTTGTCGTACTTCTTTCAGGCTACATTGGCTGTGTTCTGGGTCGTGGCGTTCATGAGCGCTACCCACGACATTGCCGCCGACGGATTCTATATGCTCGCACTCACCGAGCATCAGCAGTCGTTTTACGTGGGAATACGCAGCACTTTCTACCGCATTGCAACCATCGTAGGGCAGGGACTGCTCGTTATGCTTGCCGGAGTCATTGAGGAGCGCACGGGCGACATTCCGCTTGCGTGGATGGCCGTCATGCTTGCGTTGTCGCTTTTCTTCCTGGTTGTAAGCCTCTACCACGGCGTTATATTGCCTCGGCCGATAATCGACCGTCCTGCTCCGGGCGTTACGGCACGCAATATCATACGTGAGTTTCTGGCTACATTTGCATCATTCTTCAAGAAGAAGCAGGCATGGGTGGCTATCGCATTTATGTTGCTCTACCGACTTCCCGAGGCGCAGCTTGTCAAGCTCATCAATCCGTTTCTGCTCGATTCACGCGAGGCGGGAGGTCTTGGCCTCTCCACTTCGGAGGTAGGATTTGTCTACGGCACCGTAGGCATTATAGGGCTTACACTCGGAGGCATCATCGGCGGCTTCGTGGCAGCCCACGGTGGCCTCAAGAAGTGGATTTGGCCTATGGCGTGGAGCATTTCGCTCACATGCGGCACATTCTGTTATCTGGCCATCGTACAACCCTCCGATATGCTCTCGATCAATGCCTGTGTCTTCATCGAGCAGTTCGGTTACGGATTCGGCTTCACGGCCTATATGCTCTATCTCATCTACTTCAGTGAAGGCCCGTTCCGCACGGCCCACTATGCGATATGCACCGGTTTCATGGCTCTCGGCATGATGCTCCCCGGCATGGCTGCCGGATGGCTTCAGGAAACGATGGGTTATGTCAACTTCTTCTGGTGGGTGATGGGATGCTGCATCGTCACGATAGCAGTTACCGCCTTTATAAAGGTCCCCGCCTCATTCGGCCGCAAATAACCCCGATGGGGAGTACGTGCTTGCATAATTCCGGCATTTTGTTAACTTTGTTAAATCCTCATTTGCTCAGTCATCTTGCTATGTGATGCTGCATTTGATTAATTAATAGTTTTATTCTTTGGAATTATGAAATACAACTACATTTCATCATTGATTGTGTACGTGATGCTGTCGTGCGTTACATTTAACCTGAATGCGCAATTTCAACCGCAGCGACATCCCTATGTGGAGTATCTGATAACGCTCGACCGTCATGACCGCACTTATAAAGTGGGCGAGAAACCCCAAATAAAGATTGAGGCTTATCAAGCGGGCATTCCGTTGGACGGTGTAACGGTGAAGTACTGCACCGGAAAAGAGATGCTTCTTCCGGCGATGAGCGATTCGACTCTATTTGTCAATGGTGTCGCCACAATCGACATGGGCACCATGACCGAGCCGGGATTCCGTGAGTGCAATCTATCTTTTTCCGTAGCGGGACAAAAGTTTGACGATGTAGTGAAAGCGGCGTTCGAGCCCGACAGAATAAAGTCATTCACCAAGATGCCCAAGGATTTCAAAAAGTTCTGGGACAATAAGATAGAAGCGGCCCGAAAAGTGGATCTTGACCCTCGGCTCACCTATATAAAGAAGCACTCTACCGATGAAGTCAGCGTGTATCTTATTCGATTGACCGTAGGTGAGGGCGGCCGTTATTTTTATGGATACCTTTCAATGCCTAATGACGGAAAGAAGCATCCGGCAATGTTCTGTCCTCCCGGTGCCGGTCCCTATAAAAGATGGCCGCAACCCGACCTTGCCAAAAAGGGTGTTATAGTTCTTAATGTCGACATACACGGATTGAGCCCTGAGTCTTCGCAGGACCTTATCGATTCTGCGTCGCCTCAAATATGGGGCTACTGGGAACGTGGATTGACATCGCGTGACTCTTGCTATTTCAGGCAGGTATATGCCGGATGTGTGCGTTGTGTCGATTATCTTGCTTCACTGCCTGAATGGGACGGTGAAACTATTGTGACCATGGACGGCAGCCAGGGTGGGGCGCTATCCATCATTACGGCCGCACTTCATGACAAAGTGAAATATGTAAGCGCCGATTATCCTGCACTTTGTGACTTGACGGGATTTGCTAATGGTCGAGCCGGAGGATGGCCCAAATACTTCATGGACTCTAAGTTTGCCGAATCCGATGTGCCCTCGGTGCTTTCAACGTTGCCCTACTACGATGTAGTCAACTTTGCCCGGATTCTCAATGTGCCGCTATACTGTGATTATGGCTATAATGACGACACCTGTTCGCCTACATCTATCAACAGTATGCTCAACGAAGTGAAATCACCGAAAACCGTATCGGTTACCTACACCAACGCCCACTTCAACTATCCTGAAAACAACCGCAAAGCCTCACAATGGGTTCTCGAGCAGCTCTTCGGTCCCCAATAACCATCTCCCTCGCCACTGCCCCTCCGCATTTACCCCTCGCCATTCTCTCCCGACAGCTTCTCTAATCTCATAACTATCGAAATTGTTTTCGTAGTAATATACTTTGGATTATCTTTGCAATAGTTCCGTTTAATCTCTTAAAGAAGAAAATATTAATTTCGAGTATATAAATAGGTATGCAAGCGTGATGGAGTAAAGCTAAAAACAATTATAATGATTACCCAATAATTGACATGAACATAGATATACGTACTCTGATAGGTGAATCTACAGCCTATGACAAAAAACAAATGCTTGAGGTCAAGCGTCCTAAAAGCTGGCTTAAAAGTGTATCTGCCTTTGCCAATGGCGAAGGGGGAATGTTGATTTTTGGCATCAGTGATGATAATCAGGTAGTAGGACTTGCAGATGCAGAAGGTGATGCAGAGAGGATTAGTGAATAGGTAAAAAGTAAACTTGATCCGGTTCCGGCTATTAATCTTGAATACAAGGAAATAGACGGGAAAAAGCTGGTGCAAATACAAGTGTATCCGGGACAGGAAACTCCGTATTATTACATTGGAGATAAGCAACGCATTGCATTTGTCCGTGTTGGCAATGAATCGGTTACTGCTGACCGCATGCAACTGAAAAGTCTTGTATTAAAAGGCTCCGGTCGCACTTACGATAGTTTGCCTTCCAACTATAGATTTGAGGATATGGCATTCTCTAAACTTAAATCAGTCCATTACAAAAGGTTACAACGCTCGTTTGAAGACAATGAGTTTGTTTCCTGGGGAATTGTTGATGAAAACGCCAAGCTGACAAATGCAGGTGCATTATTGGCTGATGAATCTCCCATACGCCAATCTCGTATATTCTGTACCCGATGGAATGGATTGGATATGACTAATGGTTTGGGCGAAGCGATTGATGATGTTGAATTGGAAGGATGTATAATCGGTCAATTACAGGATGCCGTATCTTTTGTAAGAAATAATTCTCGGAGGAAATGGTGGAAGGAAAATGATTATCGTGAAGAACTTCCGGATTATCCTGAACGTGCTGTAACGGAAGCTATAGCGAATGCAATTATTCATCGTGATTATATGCTGATGGGAAGTGAAATACACATTGATATGTATGATGACCGTTTGGAAATCTACTCTCCGGGCGGTATGTTGGATGGCAAACTCATCCAGCAGCTAAATCCGCTTACGGTGCCGTCCAAAAGAAGGAATCCGTTATTGGCTGATTTTTTCAGCCGATTGGGCCTAATGGAAAGGCGAGGTAGCGGAATGAAAAAGATAATTGATTCCTATAAGAGGTTTGAGCGTCGATCTAATTATCATATTCCTGAATTTCAGTCAAATGCATCTGAATTTCATGTGGTGTTATGGAATTTGAATTATGTAAGCGATAGCATAATATATGAGAAAGAGTTCCAGAAAGATGTTATAGGAATGGGAAAAGAGTTCCTAAAAGGGAATAATAAGTTCCGAAAAGAGTTCCTAAAAGCACAGCGGATGATTTATAAAATGATTTCGGCAAATCCGGGAATCACTATTGCCGAAATGGCTGTAAATATAGGCGTTTCTGACCGACAAGTGCGTAAATACATAAAGAGAATGACTGATATGAAGTTCATTGTTAGGGATGGAGGCCGAAAAAACGGGGTATGGAAAATAATTGACGGTGATTATGAAGACTTTTTTGATAGAATATGACCGTATTGCTCAATATTGATTTATTAATCCGCAAAGGAGAAGTTGTCACATTGCTATCTGTTCACGATAAAAAGGCGGAACACGAAACTGTGATTGCCATGTAGCTAACATTTGTTGAGCTGTTTGCATGGCAGGATGCCCTCGACTTTCGGTGAGTCGGGGGAATTGAATTGCGGGGGTATTGCGGGGTTAGCGGAGTAGGGAGGTGCGGACGCGCTTGCCTTTGAGCTTTTCGGAGGCGATGCGCGACAGGAGCGTGGCGGCTTCGTCTGCAGGTACTGCGGCAAGCGCGCTGTGATCCTTGACGATTATGCGGCCTATCGACTCGGGCTTCATGCCTCCCTGCTTGATGAGGAATCCGGCTATGTCGCCGCGCGATATTTTCTCCTTTTTGCCTGCGTTGAAGTATATTGTGGCTGTCGAAGTCTTTATGGGGTCGGTCGAGGAGCCTGTAGGCGAATAGCTGCGATCGAATGTGATGTATTCGGGCAGATTATCGGCTTCGGAAGTGATGACATATACTGTGCCCGATGCGTCGACACGCGCCGTGCGTCCGTTGCGGTGAGTCCACGTTTCCTCGGTAAGCGGCAGGTGGTAGTGTATTATCGAGTGTACCGAGTCGATGTCGAGGCCGCGTGCGCCGAGGTCGGTCGACACGAGTATCGGTGTCGTGCCGTTGTTGAGCAGGTCGATAGCCTTCTCGCGGTCGGTCTGGTCGAGAGCGCCGTGATACAGCCCCACGGGCAGTCCGGCTTTCTTCAGGTGGTCGAATACTCTCACGGCGCTTTCACGGTGGTTTACAAAGATGATGACTTTGCCGTTGTTGAGCGACTTAAGCAGGTCGATGAGAGTGTCGATTTTGTCGCGTGCCGGGCTCTCTACTTCAACGATGGCGGTGCGTTCTCTCGGTTTTTGACCCTGTTCCAGGAAGTCGATAACTTCAGGCGACGACATCTTCAAGAAGTCGGGCATGTCGACAAGCCGGGTAGCCGATGTGAGGATGATGCGCGACAGATTGGGCATCGTGCGTATAACCTTGCGCATCTCGTCGTGGAATCCCAGTTCAAGTGATTTGTCATACTCGTCGAGCACAAGCACTTTCGTCGTGTAGAGGTCGACATGCTTGCGGTTGATGTGGTCGAGCAGTCGACCCGGAGTCGCTACGATTATGTCGGGAGCCGGGGTAAGCGAGTTTTTCTCATCGGCCATGGGGTGACCACCATAGAGTGCCACCGTCTTGTAGCCTGTGGCTATTTCTCGCACTACCCGGTAAATCTGCATCACCAGCTCTCGCGACGGAGCAATTACCACGGCCTTGACCTCGCCCGACGGCTTGCCGAGCGCTCGCAGCATTGCTATCGTGAATGCAATCGTTTTGCCCGACCCTGTGGGCGACAGCAGCAGGGTGTTGGCCGATGTTGATTCCATCACGCGCTTTTGCATGGGATTGAGTTCGGCTATGCCGAGTCGTGATAATTCCTCGATCGTTGCATCATTCTTGCTTTTTTCGGTTCGTTCCCGGGCAGCCTGTGCTGCCCCTCTACAACTGAACCGCGTCAAGGAATCCTAAGCAAATATACGAAAGATTTTCGAATCAAACCCGATAGAGCCGTGTATTTCTGGAAAAATATCGCTAATTTTGTGAATATGAAGAGCGATATCACGTTTTTGCCCGAACGCAAGCAGCGCGACCTGCACGAACTCGTCGCATTGATCCGCGAGGAGATCAGGGATGTCGTAATGATTATCCTTTACGGCAGTTATGCGAAGAACACCTACGTCGATCTGGACGAGCGGCACGATTTCGGGGTGCGCACCTACTACATGAGCGACTACGACCTGCTGGTCGTTACGCAGCGGCGGCTGGGTGTCAGGGAGGCGACGGTCAATGCACGGATCAAGGAGCGTTTTTCGGCCGGCAAGGGCGAGTTCCAGACCTATCCGCAGCTTATCAACGAAAGTTTCACCAAACTCAACCATGCGCTCTCCGAGGGGCGATACTTCTATGTCGAGATCGTAAATCAGGGCATCCTGCTCTATAATTCGGCGAAAGAGGAGCTGGCGACGCCGCGAAAGCTGGACTACAACGAATTGTCGAGAATGGCGCAGGAGTATTACAATAAAAAATTTACACGAGGAGAGAGATTTTTATATCATGCCCGGATAGATTACGACGACAAAGAATATGTTGAATGTTCATTCTTTTTGCATCAGGCAGCCGAGTATTTTATAAAGACGATCCCCTTGGTGTATAGTCTGTACGGCTACAAGGAGCACGACCTGCATTTCCTCTGCGAGCGGAGCAAGCCGTTCACGACGGAACTCGCGAACGTCTTTCCGTGCGACTGCGAGGAGGAAAAACGCCTGTTCGAGCTGCTGCGTGCCGCCTATATCGAGGCGCGTTACAACGATAAGTTCGTCGTAACGAAGGCCGACATCGACGCTCTGCTGCCCAAGATCGAGCTGCTGCGCGATGTGGTCGAACGGGTCTGCAACGAGCGGCTGGCCTACTACGACAGCCGGATCGAGAAATAGCCCCCCCTTATGACGCAGAAACAGGCCATACAGCTCTTCGAGCAGCGGAAGGTGCGTACCGTGTGGGACGACGATGCGGGGAAATGGTACGTTGCCATTGTGGATGTCGTTGCCGTATTGACCGACAGCATCGACGCCGCAGCCTATTGGCGTAAACTGAAACAGCGGTTGAAGGCGGAAGGGAACGAAACCGTGACAAGTTGTCACGGTTTGAAAATGCCTGCTGCCGACGGGAAGATGCGCATGACGGACGTGGCCGATACGGAACAGCTTTTTCGTTTGATTCAGTCGATTCCTTCTCCGAAAGCCGAACCGTTCAAGCTGTGGCTGGCGTCGTTGGGGCGCGAGCGGCTGG
>OOAE01002494.1_pt1 | contig 10014 bp, 7 predicted proteins | sample 1671271 | NCBI WGS metagenome assembly OOAE01 (sample SAMN06348139, study PRJEB24527) | human gut metagenome | biome: human gut; feature: ankylosing spondylitis patient; material: feces | host: Homo sapiens | place: China | collected 2015-10 | reverse complement strand
CCCCCGCCGTAATGCGTCCAGCTACGATATCATCTCGGATTTGCTGGTAAACATACTCATAGAGCGATGCTTCGCCGCGTTTTTCCAAATTGTAGTCAAGCATGAGTTTATCACCTGACCTTATCGAGCTGTTCAATCTGGTATTAAGCTGACCTTATTATTATCTCGAAAACTGAGTATTTTGCCATGCCCAGCTCCCCGATAGGATGTTCCGTCAAGCAATGCACATGCCAACCAAGGGAGCAACCATGGCAGAACAGACCAGCAAGGCAGATCGCGTCAAACTCAATCGCGAGCTCGCGCAGATGCTCAAGGGCGGCGTCATCATGGACGTCACCACGCCCGAGCAGGCACGTATCGCCGAGGAGGCAGGCGCCTGCGCCGTCATGGCTCTCGAGCGCATCCCGGCCGACATCCGCGCCGCCGGCGGCGTGTCGCGCATGAGTGACCCCAAGATGATCAAGGGCATTCAAGAGGCCGTCTCCATCCCCGTCATGGCCAAGTGCCGCATCGGTCACATCGTCGAGGCGCAGGTCCTTCAGGCCATCGAGATCGACTACATCGATGAGTCCGAGGTTCTCTCCCCCGCCGACGATGTCTACCACATCGATAAGACCCAGTTTGACGTCCCGTTTGTCTGCGGTGCCCGCGATCTGGGCGAAGCGTTGCGCCGTGTTGCCGAGGGCGCCACAATGATTCGCACCAAGGGCGAGCCGGGCACGGGCGACGTCGTTCAGGCCGTGCGTCACATGCGCAAGATCCAAAAGCAGATCCGTGACGTTGTTGCCCTGCGCGACGACGAGCTCTTTGAGGCAGCCAAGCAACTGCAGGTTCCGGTCGAGCTGGTGCGCGAGGTCCATGCCACGGGAAAGCTTCCCGTCGTGAACTTTGCCGCCGGCGGCGTAGCGACCCCCGCCGACGCCGCGCTGATGATGCAGCTGGGCGCCGAAGGCGTCTTTGTCGGCTCGGGCATCTTTAAGAGCGGCGAGCCCGCCAAGCGCGCAGCCGCCATCGTCAAGGCCGTGGCAAACTTCACCGATGCCAAACTCATCGCCGAGCTTTCGGAAGACCTGGGCGAGGCCATGGTGGGCATCAACGCCGACGAAATCGAGATCATCATGGAGGAACGCGGGCGCTAGTCCAGCAGAAGGGATCGCACATGAGCGATTATGCAGACCAGACGGTCGCCGTGTTGGCGGTCCAAGGCGCTTTTGCCGAGCACGAGACAAGACTATCCGAGCTGGGCGCACGTTGTATTGAGCTGAGGCAGGCGGCTGATTTGAAGCAGGACTTTGACCGTCTGGTACTTCCCGGCGGCGAGTCTACCGTTCAAGGGAAGCTGCTTGATGAGCTGGGCATGCTCGAGGAGCTTCGCACCCACATTGTTGAAGGCATGCCCGTCCTTGGCACCTGCGCCGGCTTGATTCTGCTGGCGCGCGACCTTGCCGCACACGACGATAAGGGAACGCCGCGCCTAGCAACCATGAACGTACTCGTTGAGCGCAACGCTTATGGCAGACAGCTCGGCAGTTTTCGCACCAAGGGCCAGGTGTCCGGCATCGACGGTGAAATGCCATTAACATTTATCCGTGCACCCCGCATCGTCGAAGTGTACGGCAATGCCAAGGCCTTAGCGAAAGTCGACGGCCGTATCGTCGCCGCCCGCCAGGGCAACCAGCTCAGCGTCACCTTCCATCCCGAACTCGATGAAGACACCCGCCTCCACGAACTGTTCCTACAAATGTAGGCATCGAAATCAACAAACGAAACGAGAGTGGATAATCTCCCACCTTGAGCATGAATATGGGCTCATACCGGGAGATTATCCACTCTCATTCTTTGGTGCAAATGATCCCTTGGGGATGCCGATGTTTTGGTACCGACAGCGAGCGCCCACCAGAGCGAACAAATTGACATGAAAAGAGGACGGCATAGACCTTCTGGTCATGCCGTCCTCTTTGAATGACAAGTTGTCGCTCTGGTGCCCGCGCAGCGTCGGGCAGTTACGGCGTTTGGTAAAACGCCGTAACGAACTACCGCGTAACTCCCCTAGCTCATCATCGCATTCATCATCTCGGTGGTTGCGGAATCGTCAGCAGACCACTCGCCATCGTCATTGGCGGTGTACTTGAAGGTAACCTTGGTGTCCTTGGTCTTAGCGGCCTTGGTCACGTCGACCATGACCTGGCCGGCCATCTTGTACAGGTCGTCCTCGGAAGGCATCGTATCGAGCGCCGCGATCTTCTCCTGATACTGGGTGGCGAAATCTTCAACGATCTTGTTCATGGACTTGCAGGTAATGGTGACATCGGCAGTCGCGGTGCCCTTGTCCTCGTCGACCGTCACATCGCCGATCTTGTAGTCAAAACCCTCGAGATAGCTCTTGGCGTACTCCTTGGGATCGATGCCCAGCTGCTCGAACTCGTCGCCCGAGGCCTCTTCCAGGCCGGCGAGGAAGTCGTCGCCGCCGTTCTTGACCTCGTCAAACTGCGTCGTAAGATCCTCGGTGATGAGCTCCTCAACCGAAGGACCTCCGCAGCCGGAAAGCACAACCACGCACGCGACCAGAACAGCCATCAGGGGCGCAAGCAGCAGCTTCTTCTTCATGACATTCCTCCCAACAAGCGGCACCGCGCTTCCCGACGCGGTGCGCGTCGTAACAATAAGGCCATACTAGCCGATAACGAACACCCCCGGCAAAGCAAAGGCGCAGTCGGCTCGATTTAACGTCCGAACGGTTTACCGGTCCGCCCAACGCGCAATAAAACGTTCCGCCGCATTGCAATAAAAAAGGGCGGCCGGATAACCCGACCACCCCAAAACACCCTTATGTTGCCGCAGACTACTTGCGGACGACCTTGACGATGGCATCGCCAGCGGAGACAGCGGAGTCAGCCTCGACGGCGAGCTCGACGTCGGCGAACTCGGCGGTGTTGGACACAGCCACGACGACGCAGTCCTTGTAGCCGGCAGCGGCGATCTTGGCGCGGTCGATCTTGAGCATGGGCTGGCCAGCCTTAACGACATCGTCGGCCTTGACGAAGCCCTCGAAGCCGTCGCCGTTCATGTTGACGGTATCGACGCCAACGTGCACCAGAACCTCGATGCCGCTATCGGACTGCAGGCCCACGGCGTGACCCATGGTGACGGTCACCTTGCCGTCGCAGGGAGCGTAGACCAGATCGTCCTCGGGCCACACGGCGCAGCCCTTGCCCAGGACCTCGCCGCCAAAGACGGGATCGGGCACATCGGCCATCTTGATGACCTTGCCCTTGACGGGCGAGCACAGCACGTCGGCGCCGGCAGAAGCAGAGATGGAGGACGGAGCAGCGGCAGTCGCGGGCTCAGCCTTCTTCTTGAACATGTCAAACAGACCCATACGTTTTCTCCTCTTGATTAAGCGCAACGTTGTGCGCATGCCTATGGTGATTATAGTGCCAAATGGTTCAAATGCTAAGGTGGGGACTCGAATCGCGAGCCCATCCCAACGCTTTTCCCCGGTGGCACTCATATTGTCGATTAATCCAGGCCCTCGGCACCGTTGGACTTGATGATCTTCTGGTAGGCGTAGAAGCTGTCCTTGCGGCGGCGCTCGTAGGTACCGGTGCCGTCGTCGTACTTATCGACGTGGATGAAGCCATAGCGCTTGCGCATCTCGCCGGTGCCGGCGGACACCAGGTCGATGGGACCCCACCAGGTGTAGGCGATCAGGTCGACGCCGTCGGCAATGGCCTCGCCCATGGCCTTGATGTGGCTCTGCAAGTAGGCGATGCGGTACGGATCGTGGATGGAACCGTCCTCCTCGACCTCATCGTAGGCGCCCATGCCGTTCTCGACCACCATCAGCGGAATCTCGTAGCGGGCGTAAATCTCGTTGAGGGCGATGCGCAGGCCCAGCGGATCGATCTGCCAGCCCCAATCGGTGGACTCCAGATAGGGGTTCTTGCCGCCAAAGGTCATGTTGCCCTCGGTCATCTCGTGATCCTTGTGGGTGCCCACGGTGCCGGACATGTAGTAGCTAAAGGTGTAGAAATCGACCTTGCCGTCGGCGATATCCTGCAGGTCACCGTCCTCCATCACAAGCTCGACATCGTTCTCGGCCCAGAAGCGCTTGGCATAGAACGGATACTTGCCGCGCACCTGCACGTCGGAGCAGTACCAGTTCATGGTATTCATCTCCTGCTGCGTGGCGAACACGTCGGCCGGATCGCACGTGGCGGCATAGGAGAGGATGAAGCAGTCCATGTTGCCCATCTTAAACTGCGGATAGTGCTCGTGGGCATAGCGCACGACGCGGCCGCTGGCGACAAACTGGTGATGCAGGGCCTGCATACGGGCCTGCGGCGTGGTGTGGACCGCCGAAGCCGGGCCCTCAAAGCCCTGGATCATGCTGGTCCCAAAGAGGTTGCCCATGTCCTGGGTGCCGCAGTTGATCTCGTTGAAGGTGAGCCAGAACTTGACCTTGTCCTGATAGCGGTCGAAGACGGTCTGGCAGTACTTCTCAAAGAAGCCGATGAGCTCGCGGCTCGCCCAGCCGTTGTATTTCTCGACCAGGTGATAGGGCATCTCGTAGTGCGACAGGGTCACGAGCGGCTCGATATTGTGAGCGCGCAGGCAGTCGAAGACGCGGTCGTAAAAGGCGAGGCCGGCCTCGTTGGGCTCGGCGTCGTCGCCGTTGGGGAAGATGCGGCTCCAAGAGATGGACATGCGGAACATGTTGAAGCCCATCTCGGCGAACAGCGCGATGTCCTCCTCGTAGTGGTGGTAGAAATCGATGCCGTCATGATTGGGGTAGAAGCGGTCGGGGTCGATGTCGATCGTGATCTGACGCGGCTCCTTGTAGCTGCCGCCCAAGAAATGGTCGTCGACCGAAGGACCGCGGCCGTCCACGTTCCAAGCGCCCTCAAACTGATTGGCGGCCGTGGCGCCACCCCAATAGAAACCCTCGGGGAACTTGATGTTTGCCATGAGCATCTCCTTTGCATTGCGGGTCGATAGGCCGAGTATCGCCCACGCACGCGACAGACAGGGGCAGGGGTGCCAAACCCGACACTTCTTTTCGCAGACGCGCGCTGCAACAGCGCTGCAGCTGAAACTTTTTGACACCGAAGGAGCGAAGACGATCCGCTCCGCGCTTACCGGCGGTATGCCGCGGGGGTGCAGCCATACTTGTCGTGAAACTTACGGTAGAAGAAGCTCATGTTTTCATAGCCCACCGCATGCGCAGCCGCCCCGGCCGTGGCGCCGCCGCACAGAAGCTCGGCCGCACGTACCAGGCGTCGCTCCTGCACAAGCTGCCTAAAGGTCTTGCCCACATGCCGCTTGAGGAGCGCCGTCGCATAATTAGGGCTCAAGCCAAACTCCGCCGCCATCCCCTCGAGGGAGCACGCGGCGAATTCGCGATCGATATAGCCGAGCATTCCCGTCACCAGGGCAGTGGGCCCCGCCGCGCCGTCCGCCGCGCCGCGCACCAGCTCGCGCTCGTAGCAATCCATGAGCTCGGCCAAAAACAGCTGAAACAGACGCAAGACGATCTCGGGACCGTTGGGGCTCGGGTCGTACAGCTCGCAGAGCATCTCCTGCATGTAGCGCCGAATCCGACGGCTCTCGCCGCAATGAAAACGGACATGGCCCCGATGGTCCGTCTCGCTGTTGAGCGCGTTGAACAAAAACCGCGAGACCGCGCTCTCGCGCGAGAGGCTCGACTCGAGACTCCGGCGCAAAAAAGAGCGTGAAACGGTCATGCTTAGCATGATGTCGTCCTCACCAAGCGCCGCCACGGCATGCGGGCAGAGGGCGTCGAGCAAAAGCACCTCGTTGCGGCCCAGCTCGAGCCTCTCCCCCGCCACCGTTTGCGGGCAGCGTCCGCGATACACATAGCTCAGCTCCACGTAATCATGCACGTGCTCGGGAACTGCATTAAAGCGCGAGTTTTTCCTTATCGTCAGGCCACGCGGCATGCCGGGCTGGGCATAGGCAAACCCTGGCTGCCCAATCTTGCGCACTGGGCATCCGTCGATTTCGACATGCTCGGTCATAATCGACCAATCAAATGCCATGCCGTCTTTATAAGCGATCTCACTGGTGCTCAGTTCGCTGAGCCTACGCTCGAGCTCGTCGATCTCCATGGCTTGCCAATCGTTGATTTGGTCATAGTTCGTCGTGATTCAGATATTAGCAGAACGCGCCGACGCGTCCATAATCTGTGCTATGCAGCAGATCGATCGAGCCAAGGAGGATCCATGACCGCGTACTATCAGCAGGTGCTCGAGGGCACATACGACAACCACGTGCTTCCGTTTTTGTGGATGAAGGGCGAGAGCCATAAGACCATTGCCGAGTATCTGGAAAAGATCGCCGGCGCCGACATCCACGAGGTCTGTCTCGAAAGCCGCCCACACCCCGATTTTTGCGGCGAGGGCTGGTGGCGCGACTTGCGCTTTGTCATTGACGAGTGCAAGCAGCTGGGCCTTAAGCTCTGGATCTTGGACGACGCGCACTTCCCCACGGGCTTTGCCAACGGCGCCGTCAAGGAGGCCGTGCCCGAGCTCCGCAAGATCGTGCTCACGCACCGCACGTTCGACATCGTGGGCTCCACGTCCGCCGCGAGCATCGCGCTCGCCAACATGCTCGACAAAACGGAGCGCTTCCACGGCGTGACATTTATGCAGGACGGCAGCCCCGTCGACGTCGCTTACCGAGTAATCGACGATGCAGACGGCAACCCCAGCCGCCTGGTCTTCGATGCACCTGCGGGCCTCACGCAGGCATGCGTGATGTTCACGAGCGGCAAGACCTCCTACAACGAGGACTACATCAATATGGTCGACCGCGCCTCGGTGGCGCAGCTCATCGATGCTGTCTACGAGCCGCATTTTGAGCATCTGGGCGATGAGTTTGGCAAGACGATCCTGGGCTTTTTCTCCGATGAGCCCGGATTTGCCAACGAGAAGGGCACCACGGGCCCCGATGGCATCTCGGACACGCTCATCGGCAAGGCCACCGCGCCCCTACCCTGGTCGGCCGAGCTTGAGCGTCGCCTACGCGCGGCACTGGGCGAGCGCTACCTGGCCGAGCTCCCGCACCTGTGGGACCGCGAGCCGGCCGGCGCGCACGTACGCCACGTCTATATGGACATCGCGAGCACCCTCTATAAGGAGTGCTTCTGCGACCAGCTCGGAGACTGGTGCCGCGCGCGCGGCGTGCAGTACATCGGCCACGTTATCGAGGACAAGGACTGCCACGCGCGCCTGGGCGTGGGCGCCGGGCACTACTTCCGCGCCGTGGGCGGTCAGGACATGGCGGGCGTCGACATCGTGATCAACCAGCTGGTACCCGGCATGGACCGCGGCCTTCACAGCTACGGACGCGGCGTGTGGGACCTCGAGTTCTATAACTACGTGCTGCCCAAGCTGGGCTCCTCGGCAGCACACCTCGATCCCAAAAAGCAGGGGCGCTGCATGGCCGAGGTCTTTGGCGCATTTGGATGGCACGAAGGCCTACGCGAGATGAAGTGGATCGCCGATCATTTTTTGGTGCGCGGCGTCAATTGGTTTGTGCCGCATGCCTTTAGCATGGCCGCCTTCCCCGACTGGGACTGCCCGCCGCATTTCTATGCGCATGGCCAAAACCCCCAGTTTGCACACTTTGGGCAGCTCATGAGCTACATGAACCGTACGGCGAGCCTGCTGAGCGGCGGGCGCGCAACGACCCCGGTGGCGCTTCTCTACCATGCGGACGCCGAGTGGGCAGGCGAGGCGAACTTTATGCAGCATGCCGCCTCCGAGCTTTTGCGCGCGCAGGTCGACTTTGACATCGTGCCGGCAGGGGCATTTGAGGACGCAGGGCGCTATGCCGTTGAAATTGCCGCAGACGGTAGCGGCTTTAGCGTGAACGGCCAGGCATACCGCTGCCTGGTGATGCCCGGAGCCGAGTTTGTCGGCGGAGCCGTGCTCGACTTTGCCGCGCGCGCCGCAGCCGCAGGTGTTGCCGTGTACGCGCTGGATGAGTTGCCGAACAAGCGCTACGACGGTGACACTGCAGGCCGCGAGGGCTTTGCCTCCCTGGATGCAGCCGCGGTCGCCGACATCAAGCTCCTGGCGACCACCGAGCTCGCAGACACACTTGCCAATACCGGCATGCAGACCGTGGTTTGCGCCGAGCCCCAGTCCTGGCTGCGCGCACTGCGCTACGAGCGGGCGGGCGAGAGCTATCTGATGCTCGTCAACGAGCATCCCAAGCAGGGTATCTCCACTCAGATTGCGCTTGCCGACGGCACACCCGTTGCAGGCGCGCGCCTCGACCTGCTCAACGGCACCGAGCCCGCCGCCTTTGACGGCACGCTCGAGCTGGCTCCCTACGAGAGCTGCATCGTGGTCCTTGGGGCTACAGGTTCCGTTGCTGTGGCAACCGCCGAAGACGAAGCCACATGCGTCGACGGGCCCTGGGCGGTTGCCTTCTCTGCCCCTGGCACCGATGCCTTTGGCGAGTCTGTTGAGCTTGCAGACCTGCGCGACCTTTCCTCGGCCGAGTTCCCCGGCAAGGCCGGCACATTCCGCTACCGGGCCTCCTTTGTCCTGGGCGAAGCGGCCACCCGCACCGTCATCGACCTTGGCGAGGTCTTTGAGACCGCAACCGTCACCCTCGACGGCAAATCCCTCGGCACACGCATCTGTCCGCCTTACCGCTTTGAGGCCGGCGCGCTTTTGGCCGGCGAGCACGCGCTTACGATCGATATCATCAACACCCTCGACCACGCCGTCCCCGACATGTTCGGCATGACAGAACCCTCCGATCCCAGCGGCCTACTCGGTCCCGTCCGCGTGCTCGGGTAGCGACCCGGGCGCAAACGGCCCAACAAGGACAGCGCCCCTATGTTGAGCCCGCACAGCGTCGAGCGGTCCGTCGTTCATAGACCGGCGGACCAAAACTCCCAGCCAAGCCGAACGTTTTATTTATCGCTATGATTGGTTTATCGCGACGCAAACGCATAGGAGCCATATGGATATCAGGCGAAAGATCACGCAGGGCAAAAGCCTCACCCCCACCGAGCAACAACTTGGGCGAACGGCCCTCGCCATGGGCGAGGATGTGCGCGGGCTTTCCATTAAGGAATTTGCCGCGTGCGCCAACGTTTCGGTCGCGAGCGTGCACCGCTTTTGCAAAAAGCTCGGCCTCGAGGGATTCAAAGACCTCAAGGTCGAGCTCATCCGCCAGGCGACCGAGGCGGGCAACCGGCGCGACGTGGACATCAACTTTCCCTTCGATGCCACCTCCGCCCCTGCGCAGGTGATGGAGCGCATGGAGGGGCTCTACCAGACCACCTTGGCCGAAACGCAGGAGCTGCTCGACCCTGCACAGCTCGACCACGCCGCCAAGCTCATCATGCGCGCCGGCACTGTGGACATCTACACGGGCTCGCATAACCTGTATCCAGCGGGAATGTTCCGCGATCGCCTGCTTTCCGCCGGCAAAAGCGCGACGTGCCACGACAGCGTCGAGGCGCAGGTGCGCACGGCGCTCGCCTCGGGTCCCGACCATGTGGCAATCGTCATCTCCTACAGCGGCCTTGCCCCCAACCTCAAGGAGATCTTGCCGATCCTTAGCAGTCGACATGTCCCGGTCATCGTCATCGGCACGCCGTACTGTGCCCGCATTCACCCCGGCTTTGCCGCCTATCTCACGGTAAGCGACCACGAGAGCATGACGCACCGCATCACGCAATTCGCCAGCCATATCGCCGTGCAATACGTACTCGATTCGCTCTATAGCAGCTACTTTGCCAAAGATTACGCCCGCTGCTCCGAGTTCTTAGAGCGCTCGTTCCCCTACACCCGCCTCCCCGGACTCAAGTAACAACGAGCGAGGATTATTGGACACTCAAATAACGAGCGTGGATAATCTCCCGTTTTTGACCTGGATGCAGGCTCAAAGTGGGAGATTATCCACGCTCATTTTGCGGGTAGTCATTGGGGACGTTCTTGAATGATTAGTCGTTTAAGAACGTCCCCAACG
>OOAE01002487.1_pt1 | contig 10034 bp, 9 predicted proteins | sample 1671271 | NCBI WGS metagenome assembly OOAE01 (sample SAMN06348139, study PRJEB24527) | human gut metagenome | biome: human gut; feature: ankylosing spondylitis patient; material: feces | host: Homo sapiens | place: China | collected 2015-10 | reverse complement strand
AGATCTCGCTCTCCTGCGAGGGCTATGCGTTCAAAGCCAAGGGCAAGACCGTCGTTCAAAACGGATGGAAAGCCATTGAAGAACTGTTCAAGGCTTCCCTCAAGACGAAGGAAAAGGACGATCCCATGAAGTCCCTGCCCGAAGTCCATGAGGGCGATGTTCTGGATGGTGTGTCCGCCAGCGTCACCGAACACTTCACAACGCCTCCGAAGCAGTACACGGAAGACACGCTCCTGTCTGCGATGGAGACTGCCGGAAACGATCAGTTTGACGATGACACCGAGAAGAAAGGTCTCGGCACTCCTGCGACCCGCGCCGGGATCATTGAAAAGCTGGTGAAGTCCGGCTTTGCTGAACGCAAGGGCAAATCCCTCATTCCCACAAAGGACGGCTGCAACCTTGTCTGCGTCCTGCCGGAACAGATCACTTCTCCCGCAATGACGGCGGAATGGGAAAACACGCTCATGGAGATTGAGCGCGGCAATGCGGATGCAGACGCATTTCTCAGCGGCATTGTCCGGATGACCGGGGATCTCGTGAAAGCCTACCCGTTTCTCTCCGATGCCGAAGCCCAGCGTTTCGGCACGGGCAAGGAGGAAATCGGCAAGTGTCCCCGCTGTGGTTCTCCGGTCTATGTCGGCAAGGGCAACTTCTACTGCTCGAACAAGGCTTGCTCCTTCTGCCTGTGGGAAGACAACAAGTTCTTTTCCAGCAAGAAAAAGAAGCTGACCAAGAGGATTGCAAAGGAGCTGCTGGACAAGGGCTGGTGCCGAGTGACCGGGCTTTACACGCCGAAGAAGCCTCAGCTCTACGATGCGGTGATTCGTCTGGATGACAGCGGCGGCAAATACGTCAGCTTCAAGATGGAGTTTGACCGATGACCCGCCCAAAGTATGTTGCTTCATGCAGCGGAGGCAAAGACAGCGTAGCGACGCTCCTGCTGGCTGCACAGCACAATGAACCGCTGGATGAAGCCGTGTTCAGTGAGGTCATGTTCGACAAAGACACAAGCGGTGAAGTCCCGGAACACCGGGACTTCATTTATGACCGGCTCAAGCCCTTCTGTGAAAAGGAGCTGGGCATCAAGTTCACCATTCTCCATGCAGACAAGACCTACGATGACGTATTCCATCATGTCATCACCCGCGGACCGCATAAGGGCGAGGTTCGCGGCTTCGCATGGGCTGGGATGTGTGCAGTCAATCGGGACTGCAAAATCCCGCCCGTCCGCAAGTACAATGCTGCGCTCTCGTCGGACACTGTGAGCTATGTCGGCATCGCGGAGGATGAGCCAAAACGCCTTGCGCGTCTGGACGGCGTGAAGAAGGTCAGTCTGCTTGCCAAATACGACATGACCGAGGCGGACGCCTACAAGCTCTGTCAGGAACACGGGCTGCTTTCCCCAATCTACACTCACTGCCGGAGAAACGGCTGCTGGTTCTGTCCCAACGCCAGTGACTCGGAGCTGCTGCACATGGTCACAAAGCACCCGGATATGTTTGACCGGCTGATTGAATGGGAGAACGAGGATAACATCTTCCATCGTCGGATGACGCGCAGAGAAACCCCGTCTGAGGTAAAGGCTCGTTTATTGAGCAAATCCCAGACGGGGTTTTCTTCTCCCAAAAGCAAATAAGAAATGGAGGTTTGAGATGGCTGAAAACAAAAACGCACAGCAAGTCCGCGAAATCACGGACAAGCTGGAACAGGGCATCAAGGAGCTTTTTGAATCCGAGCGGTTCAAGGAATATCTCCGCACGATGTCCAAGTTCTACAACTATTCCTTCAACAACACGCTGCTCATTGCGATGCAGAAGCCGGAGGCAACCTATGTTGCCGGTTATACCTCGTGGCAGCGCAACTTTGACCGTCAGGTCATGAAGGGCGAAAAGGGCATCAAGATTCTTGCACCCGCGCCGTACAAGGCGCAGGAAGAGCGTGAGAAGATTGATCCTTTGACGCAGAAGCCGGTGATCGGCGCAGACGGAAAGGCTGTCACGGAAACGGTCGAGGTTCTGCGTCCTGCCTTCAAGGTGGTGAGCGTCTTTGATGTTTCTCAGACGGACGGCAAGGAGCTTCCGGACATCATCGTCGATGAGCTGAAAGGCACCGTCGAAAACTACGAGGCGTTCTTCGATGCGCTCAAGCAGGAATCTCCCGTCCCTATTTCCTTTGAGGACATTCCGGGCGGCGCAAAGGGATTCTTCTCGCCGGTTGAAAGCCGCATTGCCATTCAGGAGGGCATGAGCGAAATCCAGACGGTCAAAACCGCCATTCACGAGATCGCCCACGCAAAGCTCCACGCCGTCAAGCCGGATGAAAAAGCCGCGCCAGAAGATAAGAAGGATCGGCACACCAAGGAGGTTGAAGCGGAAAGCGTTGCCTACACCGTCTGCCAACGATACGGCATTGAAACCTCGGACTACTCCTTCGGCTACATCGCCGGTTGGTCATCCGGCAAGGAAACCAAAGAGCTGAAAAGCTCTCTGGACACCATCCGCAAGACGGCGGCTGAGATGATTGAGGGCATTGACGCCAAGCTCAAGGTGCTGCTGGCAGAGAAAGCACAGTCCGCAGAGATGGAAGTCGAAGCTCCCGTAAAGGAAGCTGTTCCGGAGGAAAAGCCGGAAGTCCCCATTTACCGCGAGACGGCAAATTACGCCTATGAAGCCGGTGAGATGGAAGCATATCGCGCCTCCCTTGCTGCAAACGAGAAATGCCGCAGTGCGATTGAAGCGGCAATCAGCTCCAACTATGGAGATAACCGCCTGAATGCGGAAGCTGCCGTGAAAAGCGTCCTTGAGCAGTTCTCTCCGGAGCGCGTCCGGTATGTCCTTGCAAACACCATTCAGCAGAAAGACTTCGACGGGCGCATTCCGCAGCCCCTCAAGGAATGGGCGAAGACCGTTGATGTCTGCCCGGAGAATGCCTCCCGCTTCCTTGTGGATAAACCCAATCCCGGACTGACGGCACTTTTTGTCGATGCGTTCCGTCAGCAGACCGAAGCTCAAAAGGATGTCACTTCTGAGAAGGCAACGGAAAGAGACCCGGAGGTCGTTGCATGGGAGAATGATGAGATTACCTCTATTGAGGTAAAAACCGTGGAGGTTAAGTCTCCCTTTGCTCCTTTGCCGGAAGAAGCAGCAAAAGCACCGAAGGCACACCGCCTGACTGCCGAAGAGAAGGAGATCAAAGCCGCCGTCATGGACACGCTCAAGGGGCAGATTGCCTATAACAACGACGGTATGCGGGCGTCCTATCGCGCCTCTAACCACTCCTTCAATCTGCTGGCACGGAACGGCGTCAGGATCGAGGGCAACACGGTCACGCAGAACGGTGAGCCGCTGTTCAAAATCCATCGCCGTCATGCGGCGCGGAAAACACAGGGCTGTTACCGTGAGCTGATGCCGACGCTGGAATACGTCAAGCAGGAGCAGAAACAGGAAAAGCCCTCCATCCGTGATCAGCTCAGGACTGCCGCAAAACAGCAGCCGGAGAAGAAGTCTCCGGTCAAATCCAAAACGCACGACATGGAGTTGTGAGAAAGGAGACGCATGAAGAAATACACAGACGTTGACATCATCGCGGAGCTTCAGAAGCTCGTGGATAGTCATGTGGACAGCTACAAGGAAGACTTCGACATCGACAAGCGCATCATCCGCCGCGCCGCCGAAAGCCAGAATCCCGAAGACAAAACGCTGATGTGGTTCTGCCGTCCGCATGGAACGCACTGCCTCAACGAAAATCAGGTCTTTATTCAGGGAACGCGGGATCACAATACCTTCCGTTTCTATGCGGAACAGACCTACGACGAGTGCATTGCCCGTGTCATTGTCCCGAAAGCTGTCAAGCGCGGCAAGGTGTTCGGGGATGTCTTTGAGATCAACTACCGGGAACAGGCGGCAAATGTGGCGCAGAACTCGGTTGCGCCGGATCATGACCGGCTGACCTTTGTGGATGGCTTTGTGCTGGAAGCCCCCTGCCGCAGCAGCTTCGATGCAGCAATGGCTCTGGTTAGTGAGCATGGCGGCGTACAAGCCCACCGGACGCTCCCGAAGGACGCGGAGGCTCTGACAGAAGTGTTGACCAAGCAGAAAAGCCGCCGTGACAGACTGCCGGAGGCAGAAAGGACAGAGACGCTTGCCCCTCTGCCCGTTGCAGAACTCCGCAAGTACGAGGCAGTCAAAAAGGCGCATCCCGACGCGCTGGTTTGCTTTGCCCAGAACGGCTATTTTGAGCTGTATGGCAAGGACGCGGAAAAAGCCGCGCCCTTGCTCGGCACGAAGCTCCTTGAGAAGAAGGTGCGCGGCAAGCCCTCCATGCCGGTGACCGGCTTCCGTGAAACTGCATGGGTAGCAGCATCAAAGAAGGACGGCGAGACCTTCAAGGAACTCAAAGCCGCAGATTACATTCCTGTCGGCGCGACGCTGAATGTGGACGGAATCAAATGCAGAATTGACGCGGTTGATTTTGCCGCCGATGAAGTCCGGCTGACGAACATCGAGGACAAGAACCGCCCCATCCGCTTTTCGGAAAGCATCCAGTATGTCCGCTCCTATGTGGAGGATGCCGGAACTGCCATCTACGACACCATCCCGAAGAAGCCCGCTGCCCGTGAATCCATCCGTGACAAGCTGAAATCCGCGCAGAAAGCCCAGCCGTCCCACACACCGAAGCCGCAGAAAAACAAAGGAAAGGATATGGAACTCTGATATGAAGAATTTTACCGTGGAAGAAATCAACCTGATGTGCTGCTTCAATACGTCCAGCCGCAAACGGCTGATCGACGATATGAAGAGCGTCACCCTGAACGACATGGACGGCGAGATCGCAGAGCTGATGTATAAGACCATCCGGAAGCTCGAAGCCATGACTGACGCAGAGTTTGAGGAACTGTATATCATGCCGGACGGCATGATGGATGACTGAAAGGAGGATGCCTATGCCCGTATTAGACGGTAATTTTGAAGCCTTCGTCACAAACCTTGGCAAGTACAACGAGGGTATGCTGGTCGGTGAGTGGGTGAAGCTGCCCACCACCGAAGAAGAGATGCAGAAGGTTTTTGAGCGTATCGGGATCGGCAAGCAGGATGAGTTCGGTCAGCCCTATGAAGAGTGGTTTATTACCGACTACGAATGCCCGATCTACGGCGTCCAGAAGATGCTTGGCGAGTACGAGAGCCTTGATAAGCTCAACTACCTTGCCGCTTTGATTGACGAGCTTTCCCTGAGCGATCAGGAAAAGCTCGTTGCCATTATGGAGGCTGGCTGCGATGAGGTCAGCGACATCGACGATCTCATCAACCTGACGTTCAATCTGGACTGCTACGACATCATGCCCGGTATCAACGACGAATATGACCTCGGCTATTACTATGCCAACGAAGCCGGTATCTACTCCGAAAAGGATCTCGGTCCTCTGGCAGACTACATCGACTATGAACGCTATGGTCACGACATCGCTTATGATGAACAGGGACGCTTCACCGATGAAGGCTATGTCCGCGTCGCAAGCGAACGCTGGGACAGACAGTTTAACGGTGAGCTGGACGATATTCCCGACGAATACCGGATCACCGGCTCAGGGGAAGACGCCGAGCGTGACAGCACCATCGCCGTTCTCGTCGTTGAGCCGGGAAAGGAGCCTTATGTGAAGGAGATTGACTCCGGTCTGGAGTCCTTGCAGCATGAGGTCGGCGGCTGCATCGAGGCAATTTATCCCTACGAAGACCCGGTTGCCTTAGTCTGCAACGAGGAAGGCAAGCTGGAAGGTCTGCCCCTGAACCGCGCTCTGCGTGATGAGGACGGTGACATCTACGATGTTGTTGCCGGAACATTCATGGTGGTCGGCTTGACGGATGACAGCTTCGGCTCTCTGACCGTAGAGCAGATGCAGAAGTTCGCTGACCACTTCAAAGTGCCGGAGCAGTTTGTCAAGCTGGGCGATAAGATTGTGGCGATCCCCATGATCTCGAAGGAGCAGCAGAAGCAGGAAAGCATCGAGCAGAAGGACTTCGAGATGAACGCCGACACCTCCGGGCTGACGGTTGCCGGTCACATCGGGACGTGGCACACCATTGACCAGCACGAAGTCGGCGGTCACAGCTTTTACCTGATGGAGCATGACACCTACGGCGATGAGGCGGCTTGCATCATCGTCGATGAGCGCGGCAAGCTCGTCCTTGATGATGTCTACAACGGCTTTGACGATGACACGCTCCGCCTTCTCGACCTTGAGGTCAAGGAAGTGCCGGAAATGCCCGATCCCGCGCTCTCCGTTCAGGATATGAAGGACTACGGCTACGCATGGGCTGGCGTTCTTCCCGCCGGTCAGGAAGCGGCTGAGAAGGCTTTGGAGAAGGGTTGCGAGGTTTACCGTCTCTATTCCGATAACACCGAGGGCTTGTGCGTAGATGCCAAAGAGATTGCCGATCATGCGGCAAAGGGCGGAATGCTCGGTATCAGCAAGGAAAGCTGGATGGCAGCTCTTGAGAAGGAAAACTACCTCAAGGCAGCGGAGATGTCGATGGAGGATGACTACGGCATGATTGATGGGATCATCAACAACGGCCCGAAGGAGGACAAGACCCTTGATGTCAAAGCCCCCGAAACCGGCGAAAAGTCCTCCATCATGGAAAGGCTCAAGTCCGCAAAGGCTGAAAAGCAGAAGGAATGCTGCCCTCCCCAAAAGCACAAAGGAGAGATTGAGCTGTGAGCAGAAGTCAGAAATGGCGGCAGGAGTGGTCGTTCTTCATCGGGGACAGCGGACGCCGGAAGTATAACCGCTTCTGCGTCCGCTGCGTCCATAGCTGCAAGCAGAGCTTCCGTGCGGATCTCATCGCCTGTCCGCACTTCTCCCGGAAGGGGGCGCAGAGTAGACAATTAGGGGTCGAAAAAGCCTGTGATTGCAAGCCTCAGAGCGACGCAAATTGACCAACCTAAGTGATTGTATTCCCTGCGCAATTTCTTCTTTAGCGCAGAAATAAGTGTCGATTTCGGCACTTGTTTGAATGCCCGGAAAACGAACCAAGAGCCTCTGTCGATGCCCGTTTTGGGTGTCGGCAGAGGCTCTTTTTTTACGACATATTCAAAATAGCGGACAGCAGCTCTTGAACCTGTTGCCGGTATTCCGGCTTTATATCCGAAATACGTCTGGCAAGCGCAAGGGCTTCCGCTTCTGGCGCGTCAGTCCCAAAAATAATTCGGTCTGCGCTGACGCCGAGCAAACGGCAAAGACGCTGCAAGGCTTCAAGAGAGATACCGGAAGCACCACGCTCAATAGCACTCAGGTGATTCGGCGTCATGCCAAGCATTTCTGAGAGCGTGTCCTGCGTATAGCCCGCCTGTTCTCTTGCCACTTGAATATTGCCGCCGATTTCAATATTGATGTCCTTCTTCTCTCGCATAGCCTCACCACCTTTGCATTTAGTGTACCTAACGGCGGTGTCATTATCCACGGTACTCCGTCGTTGATTTTACTAACGACAATGCGTTGACTGTCCGTGATGAGGGTGATAGAATGGAGTTACCTACCAAAAGAGTGAAAGAAGGGGTGTCATGTCGCGCATTATTGAGTTTAGAAAGTCTGCTCAAAAAGCTGAAAAGCAATCCGTTCAAGGCAAGACTTGTGCGTTTACCGGTCATAGACCACAGAGTCTTCCGTTCGGCTTTGATGAATCCGATAAGCGTTGTACTTCTTTGAAGTCTGTTATGCGGGATCAGATTGTAGCACTCATCGAGAACGAGGGCGTCACGCATTTTATTACCGGCATGGCTCTTGGCGTCGATATGTACGCTGCGGAAATTGTACTCGATTTGAAATCAAAATACCCTCGCATTACTCTGGAAAGCGCAATCCCTTGTGAGACACAAGCGATCAAATGGTCTGTGGCTTCACGGGAACGGTATTATAATATCGCGGCAAAGTGTGACAAGGAGACCATGCTGCAACGGGAGTACACGCCGGACTGCATGGACAAGAGAAATCGGTACATGGTCGATCACGCCGATTATATTCTCGCAGTATGGAATGGATGCCCCAGCGGTACCGGGAATACCGTGAGATATGCCCACAAAAAGGGCAAATCTATCATCGTTATCAATCCGGTTTCCCTTGATGTCACGCGGGAATAAGGAAAAAAAATCCCTTCTGAATCAAGCGTTGTGAAAACCGTGAAGTATTTCCCGATAGCGAATACACATTGCACTGCTCAGTGATTATTGGAAACGTGTACGGCGTATGCTGCCCAGTGAACATCTCCATGGAACACATCGAATTTTCGCGGAATCGCAAAACGGAAAGTGTCACCTTATGAACAGTCCATTGCCGAGGGAAAATTAAATCGCTGGAAACGGGAACGCCCCCGGCACTGTGCGTCTGGCACAGTGTCGGGGGCGTTTTTCCGTGTCTTAGTTATGAGCCAGTTCATTTAGGAGCTGCTTTCGATAGTCCACATCCAAGACGCAGCGATGGAAGTCCATCAGACGGTGTTCGTCGAACAGCTTTTCACAGAGCTTGGTCAGCGGATGATTCATCAGCCTTGCAGAAATCCCGACCTCGTTGAAAAACCTTGCCCATGTGAAGACCTCTTCTAAATCCTCCTGCTCAAGCGTGGTGGGAATGATGGCGTTGCAGAGACGTACAATGGGGCTATCCGCAAATCGTTCTGCCACTTCCTCCGGCGAGCATTCATAGCGGTCACAGTCAAAGGAAAGCGCATCCTCAATTTTAAGATAATTTTCGATTTCATCCCGCGTCAAGGTTATGGTGTAGTCTCCCATACCAGACGGCACATCAATATTCTCCATGACATCAAGTTCGTAACGAGAGCCGCCGATGATTGCCTCAAAGGAGAAAGACTGACCGATTACTGCTGGGTTTTTGTCTATCTTGTCCTCGTTCAGAAATGACAGCGGATTGTACTCTGTCAGTTCCCAGTCGATTTTTCCTCTCTCTGTTTGCTCGGCAATCTGCTGGATCAGATGTTGTTCTTCTTCGTGCAGATTTTCATTGTACAACATGATACACCTCCGTTTTCTGATTGTCGTTTTTTGGGGGGCTGCTCTATGTTTCCGAAGAGACTGCCGTTTGTATCATCATTCCTTGGCTGAGGGCAGACTTTGGTAAAACCTTTTTAGCTCATCCAGACTGCTTGTACGATTCTTGATAGGCAGGGAGTCCCATGTGATGTCATGATAGCGTTCCGGCGGCTCGTCCCGCAGTCTTCGGTCGATAATGCAGACAATGCCGGTGTCTGTGAAATTGCGGATCAATCGCCCGATACCTTGCTTGAGCTTGATAATCATTTCGGGAACGCGGACATCCATCAGGGCATCCTTTGCGACGGAACACTTATACTCGATAATTGGATCGGGGACAGGGAACGGAAGCCGGAAAATGATGACATTGGAAAGGCTTTTTCCTTCAATGCTGATTCCTTCCCAATATGCACCCGTCCCCAGAAGTACGGAGTTCGTATCTTCCTTAAACTCAAGCAGCACCTTGTCCTGCGACGATCCCGGCTGCTGCATCAGGATTTTGTACGGAAGATTTTTCTCACTGAGAATGGAGTAGACCTCTTCCATGTCGGTCTTTGCCGTAAACAGCACGAGTGCCTTTCCATTGGAAATGCTCAGGATCTCAAGCAGCCGCTCCACACCCTTTTCAATGAAGGCTTCATGTTCTCTGGTCGGGTGCGGGAGATCGTCGCAATAGTAGATCATGGCGTGTTCATCGTATGGATATGGGGAAGGCTTTGGCTCGGATAAGCAGCCGCGATCACCAGCGGGAAAGCCGGTATTGCTGATAAAGTAAGAATACTGTTCTTCCAGAGACCCGCTCGTGGCGTTCGTCAGCGTGGCAGAGGTCAAGATGGTTCTTTCATCACCATTGAAGTATAGGCGGCTCACAATTTCTTTTGTGTTTTTAGGGCAATAGACGAGTTCCGTGTTGCTGCCGTGCTGCTCAATCCAGATCAGCATATCATCTATCCGGTCAAGAAGCTCTGAAAGGGACTCGCTGACGGCATCCAAGA
>OOAE01002472.1_pt1 | contig 10102 bp, 9 predicted proteins | sample 1671271 | NCBI WGS metagenome assembly OOAE01 (sample SAMN06348139, study PRJEB24527) | human gut metagenome | biome: human gut; feature: ankylosing spondylitis patient; material: feces | host: Homo sapiens | place: China | collected 2015-10 | reverse complement strand
GAAGCCTATGTTATGCAAACATAGTGCGAACCGAGAGCAGAGCGTCAAGCGTGCTTGAACGCTATGCCGAGGTGAAGCCTATGTTATGCAAAGTTACGAAAAAACATTGACAAGCATACACAGAATCTCCAACAAGCTTTCTTAAAAACGTTCCACAGGCGATTTTCCTTTAGCATTTTAGTAGCGGACACGGTTTTTTATATTAACTTTGCGAAACTGATTCGGCACGATTTGCCCAATCCTCATACCCTGGTGCATTCGGAGCACGAAGAGAAGAGGCTTTGGCATGCAGCCAATGCGATTCCGCCAAACGGTTCACGCCTCTGCATAAAGCACCATTATTTTCCATCCATCCTATCCGAAAGAATGACACTATCCAATTTTTTCAAGAAAATATTCAGTCCGTTTCTGATGGGCAACTGCCTCGGCATGATTGTCGTTTCGCTGGCACTGGTTTTCGTGACGCTTGAATTTCTGCAGTGTTACACCAACCACGGCGACAACGTCACCATGCCCAACATGAGAGGACTGAAATTAGACATCGTTGAACAGAAGTTGGAAGCCTTGGGGCTCCGCTGCGAAGTGGTCGACACGGGCTACATCGACACTTACGTCGGTGACGTGGTGCTCGAGCAGTCGGTTAAACCTGGCGATAAGATAAAGGTCGGCAGAATCATCGAGCTCACCATCAACGCCTCCAGCGCACGGGCCATTGCCCTGCCACAACTCGCCGACAACTGCTCACGCCGCGAGGCCGAAGCCAAGCTGAAATCGCTGGGCTTCAAGAGCATCATTATTGAAAGAATACAGGGCGACCAAGACTGGGTGTACAATGTCAAGGCGAACGGAGAAACCGTACAAGCCGGCACTCGCATCCCCGTAACAACCCGCATCACGCTCGTCATCGGCAACGGCGCTGTCGACGAGGAATTTAACGGCAACGACAGCCTGGACTATGAAATCTTCGGTCCTGGCAACGAAGACAACGACATCATCGAGGACGGCGGCGGCGAAAGTCTGACGCCCTCCCAAACACCTCCTGCTGAATAATTTATAATGACACTACCTCTCAACAATACGAGCCTGCAAGAAGACATCGACGACAACGACGACGAGAACAACGAGCTATACGAACACTTCCGGGTCGTGGCCGACCGCGGGCAGCAACTGCTGCGCGTTGACAAATTTCTGCAGGACCATCTGCCCGACACATCGAGAAACCGCATCCAACTGGCGGCACGCGCTGGATTCATCCACGTCAACGGTCAACCCGTCAAGAGCAATTATCGCGTAAAACCAGGCGACGTCGTCACACTCCTGCTCGACCGTCCCCGCTATGAGAACAAGATTGAGGCGGAAGACATCCCTCTCAATATTGTCTATGAAGACAGCGAACTGCTCGTTGTTAACAAACCAGCCGGACTGGTAGTGCATCCGGGATGTGGCAACTACACGGGAACGCTCGTCAACGCCATTGCCTGGCATCTGCGCGACAACCCCGACTACGACCCTAATGACCCAGGCGTAGGATTGGTACACCGCATTGACAAAGATACTTCAGGACTGCTTGTCGTGGCCAAAACGCCCGACGCCAAGACGAAACTCGGCGTGCAGTTTTTCAATAAGACCACCCGCAGACGCTACAACGCACTCGTGTGGGGCAACTTGGAAAACGAAGAAGGACGCATCGAAGGCAACATCGCACGCAACCCCAAAGACCGCATGCAGATGGCGGTGTTTCCTCCCGATTCGGGCATCGGCAAGCACGCCGTCACCCACTACCGCGTCTTGGAACGCTTTGGCTTCGTCACGCTCGTGGAGTGTATTCTCGAAACGGGACGTACACACCAAATACGTGTCCACATGAAACACATCGGACACCCGCTATTTAACGACGAACGCTACGGCGGCGACCAAATTTTGCGCGGCACGCAGTCGAGCTCTTACCAGGCTTTCATCCGCAACTGCTACGCCATCTGCCCACGCCAGGCGCTACACGCCAAGACGCTCGGATTCAAGCACCCGAAAACGGGCAAGGAGATGGATTTCACCTCCGAACTGGCGGAAGACATGCAAAAACTCTTGGAACGCTGGCGCACCTTCACCGCCGGACTGAAATAAAAGTCATCGGCTACTGCTGATGGTGACTCCACACAACAGACACAACTATAAGTAGGTGTTCAAAATTATTTTTATAATATATGCCAAGAGCATTATTTTCACATTTGAAATATCCTCTCGGGCGCATCTACTTACCTTGTTTTCAGTCGCAATGCCCGCATTGCTTCTTCAACCAAGGTGGCGTATCTGCATCCCGATAGAACATTTCAAATGTAAAAATAATTCTGATCACCTACTTAATCCAAATAAAACAATGAAAAGAACAATTGCCATTGTAGCTGGAGGGGACTCCTCCGAGCACGATGTTTCTCTGCGCAGCGCAGAAGGCATTCTATCATTCATGGATACCGAAAAATACGACTGCTACGTCGTTGAAATGAAAGGAACTGACTGGAAGGCGCTCTACAAAGACGAGGTCTGCCCCATCGACCGAAACGATTTCTCATTCACGGCTAAAGACGGACGACACACGTTTGACTTCGCCTATATCACCATACACGGAACACCGGGAGAGAACGGCATCCTCCAAGGTTACTTCGACCTCATCGGCATGCCATACTCAACGAGCGATGTCCTCGTGGAATCTCTCACCTTCAACAAATATGCGCTCAACAATTTCTTGCGCTCCAACCCCGACCTCAACATTTCCGAATCGGTGCTCTTGCGCAAAGACCAGATTGACATGAGCGATGAAGACATCATTGCCCGCGTTGGTCTGCCCTGCTTCGTAAAGCCAAACGCTGGCGGCAGTAGTTTCGGTGTCACGAAGGTGAAAAGCGCCGACGCGCTCCGTCCTGCCATTGAACGCGCCATGATGGAGAGCAACGAAGTGATGGCCGAAAAGATTATGGTCGGAACAGAAATCACCTGCGGCTGCTATCGTCGCGGCAAGGAAGTGGTGGTGTTCCCCATCACGGAAGTTGTCACCACGCAAGACTTCTTCGACTACGACGCCAAATACAATCACAAGTCGGAGGAAATCACACCGGCACGCATCGCTCCCGAAACAGCGGCACGCGTGTCTGAGATGACCACCAAAATCTATAACTACTTGGGCTGCTACGGCATCATCCGCATCGACTATATCCTCTCTGGCGAAAAAGGCCATGAAGACATCAACCTGTTGGAAATCAACACCACGCCAGGCATGACAGCCGCCAGCTTCATCCCGCAACAGGTAGCCGCCTCCGGACGCGCCATCAAAGACGTGCTTTCAGACATCATTGAAGGACGCTTCGAATAGGCCCCTGAAAATTCTGCTCTAAGCATATTACAGTAATAATTTCAGGAAATGCCGTAACCTCCAAAATTCTGCGCTGGGGGAGCCACTCTCCGTCAGCCGTCAAAACGAACACCCCTTAAAGAAGGGCATGTGAAGACACATTGTCTTGACATGCCCTTTTTCTCCATTAATACCAAAGCCATGAACATTCCTCAAGAATACGCCGACATCCGTCCGTTCCAGCCAGAAGAGCTCCCCGCAGCGTTCAATCAGTTGCTCTCTGACCCCGAATTTCTTTCCATCCTGCCGCATGTCTTCAATGGTGTACCCGTCGAAGACATCAAGGCCCAGTTGCACACATGTACCGACACGCTCGACTTCCAAAAGAAATTCGTCTATGCCATCGTGAAAAGAATCCTGGCAGAAAAAAGTGACGGCTGCGACCTAAACGCCGACTCTCTTCCGAGCAAAACAGCCAACTATACCTTCGTATCCAATCACCGCGACATCGTGCTCGACGCCGCCCTGCTCGACGTGATGCTCATTGACAACGGTTTCCAAACCACCGTTGAAATCGCCATCGGCGACAACCTCCTCATCCGTCCGTGGATTGAGACAGTGGTGAAGCTCAACAAATCGTTTATCGTGCGCCGCAACCCCGGCATCCGCGAGATGCTGCAAAGCTCTAAACTCATGAGCCGCTACATGCACTTTGCCATCAACGAAAAGCACGAGAACATTTGGATTGCACAACGCGAAGGACGCGCCAAAGACTCTGACGACCGCACGCAGGAATCCCTGCTCAAAATGCTCGCTATGGGCGGTGAAGGCGGTCTGGTTGAGAGCCTCAAACAACTCAACATCGCGCCGCTGGCCATCTCTTATGAATACGACCCCTGCGACTTCCTGAAAGCTAAGGAGTTTCAGTTGAAACGCGACAATGAGAACTACAAGAAGACGCAGGCCGACGACATGGCAAACATGCAAACGGGCATTCTTGGCTATAAGGGCCGCGTTCACTACCAGACGGGAAAACCTGTCAACGAATGGATTGACGAATATGCCACACTGCCGAAGGGCGAAATCTTCAAGGCCATCGCCGCACGCATGGACCGCGAAATCCATGCCAACTACCGCCTCTTCCCTGGCAACTACATCGCTGCTGACATGCTTGACGGAAAAGAGGACTTCAAGGCACACTACACGGCCGACGACCGCCAACGCTTCGAAGCTTATCTGGCGAAGAAACTTTCGCTCATTGACGTTCCAAATAAAGACGAGGCTTTCCTGCGCGAACGCATCCTGACGATGTATGCCATGCCTCTCCGTAACCAAATAACCGCTCTGAATCCGTGACAACCATCAAACGCCTTTTTCTCCACCTGCTGCTGGCCGCCTCATGGATCATGACGCTGGCGGCATGCAGCAAGGACGATGATCCCATCGTGGCTTACCGACAAGACTTGGCCGAACTGGCCACTGACCACAACGGGCGCGTCGCAAAACTCATTCTTGACAATGCCGACACCTTAGCGGTGACTAACAAGGAGGCCATCACACAAACGCTGGTGCCCGACACCGCCTACCGCGTCAGGGCCGTCTTTCTGAAGGAAGCACAGGGGGCGGAGGTGGTCAGTCTGCAAACCGTCTTTTGCATGGCGCCGCTCGCGGAGAAGCCTGCGGAAATGAAAGCGGATGCCATCACGGCAGAAGCCATCTGGCGCTCTGGCCGCTATCTCAACTTGCTGGTATCCTTCAAAACTTCTGGGGCTGAGAAACACAAAATCATGTTTGTGGAAGACGGCATCACCACTGAAGCCAACGGCGCAAAGATGTTGCACATCAAACTGACGCACGACAGACGGAACGACGGGAGGACATACACCACGCGTTCTTACATCTCATGCCTGCTCAGCGGATACAACGACATCCTGATGCCACAACGCGACTCCGTGTCCATCGCCGTCCCAACGGGCAACGGATTTTCCATCCGACATTTTGCCTATTAAATTAAAAAGAGAAGCCACGTGCCAGAATTGTGCTGGCTGGCATCATCAAATGTTTCTTGAACATTCCAAATACTTCCGCAACACCATGCCAAACGTCAACTTTCACCCCATATCGCTCAACGACAAAAACGACATACGAAGTGCCGTCAGTCAAACGGAATGCCGCAACTGCGACCTCAACTTCATGAATCTGATGAGCTGGAGGTTTCTCTACGACACCGAGACGGCCCACCATGAAGGATGGCAGCTCTTTCGATTCAAAAGTAACGGACATCTGGCCTACCTCATGCCAGTGGGAAAGGGCGACCTACACCACATCGTGCCGACCCTCATGGAAGATGCCGAACAACAGGGAGCGCCTTTCTTGATGCTTGGCGTGTGTGAGAACAATCTGGCACTGCTCGACGAAGCCATGCCGGGATATTTCTATGCCACGGCGGACCGTGACTTCACCGATTATATCTACCACCGCGAAGTGCTCGCCACGCTCTCGGGCAAAAAACTCCAGCCCAAACGCAACCACTGCAACAAATTTGAGGCGGCCTACCCGCATTTCGCTTACGAAGCGCTCTCGCCTGACGTCTTTGAAGAATGCCTGGCGCTCGAAAAGCAATGGGCGGAAGACAAAGCCGACGACTACACGCCGCAAATGCGCCACGAGATGAACGATGAGCGACGCTCAATGGCCTACGTGTTTGAAAACTGGGAACACCTCGGCGGACAAGGCGGCCTCCTCCGCGTTGACAACAAACTGGTGGCATTCACTTATGGTGCGCCCGTCAACTACGACACGTTTGACGTCTGCGCAGAAAAAGCAGACACAGAGTTTGAAGGGGCCTTTGCCATGATCAACCGCGAATTTGTACGCCACCTACCAGAATCGTTCAAATATATCAACCGCGAAGAAGATTTGGGCATTCCAGGACTCAGACAATCGAAACTTAGCTACCACCCAAGCGTCCTGCTGCACAAATATGCCGTAATGACGCGACATCCGTTTGCGGAATAAGAAGAGGGCATGCTTTCATCCCCATACATCTTTTGACTACTAACACAAATCTATGATACTCACTCCACAAGAAATAAAACAACAGACACGTGCGCTCTGGAAGGAATGCTTCCACGACAGCGAAGAATTCATGGACATCTATTTCGAAGAGAAATATACCGACCAACAGAACATCACCGTTCGCGAAGACGGCAAGGTCATCGGCGCCATGCAGGTCATCCCCTACCCCATGACTTTCCACCGCCTGATGATCTTCACGGGCTATATCTCTGGCCTTTGTGTTTCGCCGGAACACCGCAAACGCGGGGTCGCCTCGCAACTGCTGCGGCAGGCCCATCGGGAACTCTACCGGCAGGGGGCTGCTCTGAGTTTCGTGATTCCAGCCGATGAAGGCTTACGGCATTTCTATGAGAAACCAGAACACGGTGCCTATTGGACTGCCACCTACCGCAAAGAGGTGGAAATGGAAGATAAAGGGGAAGACGACCCGCACGTGGAAATCCAGCAACCCGATGAATGGCCAATGGAGCTCTACGTTTTCTTCCGCCGCTATTCGGGCTTCGATTTTATGCTCCACCCCTCTGAAAACGATTTCTTCGCGGCCCTGGCCGACTGCGATAACGACAACGGCTACGTTCTCGTGGCACGCCGCAAACGCCGCATCGTCGGTCTTTGTCTCGCTGTTCCAGAAGCCGATGGCCGCGTCTTCATGCGCAGTCTGCTCGTGACGCATCAGGAAGTGAAAGACCTCTTCGTGCGCCAGCTCAAGCAGCTCGCCGATGTCGACCACATCTATGCTCGTGTGCCATCGCCAGGCGCCGTGAATGGTGCCACGCCATTTGCCATGGCCCGCGTCATCAACGTGAAACATTTCCTCTCGGCCGTGGTTAAGGCCTATCCCGATTTTGAAATACACATCGGAGTAGACGGCGACCTCGACGTGCCAGAGAACAACGGTTTCTACCTCGTCGGAAAAGGCAAAGTGCAACTAACCGACCAACGCCCCGATAGCATCGTCACGCCAGGCGGTCTGGCAGCCATGTTCTTAGGAGCTCACCCGACGCTCATCGAAATGATGCTCAACGAATAAGGGCATAAGTAATGGTGAAAGCCTTCGGGCTAAGTAAACCCAATCTTCTTCACACCCAACCACACAACAACATGAAATCGAAAATCCTCCTCGCTTTGAGCCTGCTCTTCATGCCGCTCATTTCCTCAGCGCAGCAAGCCGTTGACCTCGGACAAGTGGCGCTCTCCAAATGGCGCATCGGAACAGGCAACTATAGCGGTATCACCTCTCTCGGCAACAACCGCTACGCCGTCGTCTCTGATAAAGAAATCACCGATGGCTTCTTCACTTTCCTCATTGACCAAAACGCCACAACGGGTGCCATCGAGAGTGTCTATCTGGAAAGTTTCAAGGGCAATTCCTCGCCAAAGGTGTCGGCAGCCACGGGCATCTCTGTCCGCGACTGCGAAGGCATCGCCTATTTTTCTCCAGCAGGCACGGTATTCATCGCTGGCGAAGGTGATCAGAAAATCTTGGAATACAATATGGATGGGCAGCCAACGGGGCGCGAACTGACAGTGCCGAAAATCTTCGGCCTCGGCAACATCGTCCCCAACTACGGATTTGAATCGCTCGCCTACTGCCCAACCACACATCGTTTCTGGACCACCACTGAGAGCACACTGCTCAAAGACGGAAACGCCGCAGGACCGATGCACCCCGGCGAACAAAATCTGCTGCGCCTGCAATCTTTCAGAGACGACCTGCTCCCGATTGCACAATATGCCTACCGCATGGACCGCGGAAAGGCCGACGACTTCGGAAAAATCTATGTCTACGGCGTGTCTGAAATTGCCACACTGCCCGATGGACGCCTCCTCGTGATGGAGCGCGAGGCAGACATCTCCAACGGCTACCTCAGTTCGCAATGCACCTGCAAAATTTTCATGGTGAATCCGCAGGAGTCGTGGATGATTGATTCGTCGACAGATTTGCAAAAACTCGACCCGAACAAATTCATGACGAAGCGGCTCATCGCCACTTTCACCACGCACATGACGCCTTTCAAACAAAACTTCGCCAACTACGAAGGCATGTGCCTGGGCCGACAGCTTAACGACGGCCGGCAGACGCTACTCCTCATCAGCGACTCTCAAGGAGGATATGGCAAAGGTCCTGTCCATCTGAAAGACTACATCCGCGTACTGATTCTTCCGGATTTCTGAGACAGACTGAGATAACGCAACACTGATACAGCCACATAAGGGGCGACTTGAACTTAGCCATTCAAGTCGCCCCTTACTATAAGTAGGTGGTCAGAATTATTTTTACATTTGAGAACCGCAGATGCCAGTGGCTGAAGCGTCTTTCTCGCTTCAGTCCCTCTACTTTTTAGCGAACGCGGGACGAGGCACGAGCGAACGCGGGACGAGACGCAAACGAACGCAGGGCGAGACGCGATTGAACGCAGGAGGGCGTTCGCTAAAAAGTAGTAAGATTGAAGGACGACGCATTACTTTAGGGTGTTCAAGATAGAATATAAATATTGGTAGCAGCGCCCTCGCAGCGGAGATTTGCGCCAGCCCGCATAATCGTCTGTTGCGGCGCCAGCATTGTAGCTCACTTTGCTTGCAAAGTGAGGGCCACGAACACGTAGCGAATATGACTAACGCTTTAGCGCATGACTTTGTTGGATTTTTTGCCGTGTTTGGCCGCCACAATATTCGTCCCCCTCACTTTGCAAGCAAAGTGAGCTACAGTGCTTCGCCTCAGACCTTCGCCGAATATTCGCGCAGCCCGCTTGTTGATATGCACAACCGCTATATTATATTTGGTCAAAAATCGTGCAGAATTTTCTTTATTTTGAACACCCTACCCGAGAGGACATTGCAAAATAAAGAATAATGCTTCAGCATACATAAAATAATTTTGACCACCAACTTAGTAATGTTGTAAAAATATGCCCCATTTTAAAGTGTGCCCTTCTTTTAACGTTACTAACCTGGTTTACCCGAATATCCATCTGGCATATTTAGGCATTACCCTATAGCAGGCTGCAACAATTCCCCAGCATAAGAGGAAAGTGACTACGGCTGTTGCAGGGATGCGGACGGCGACCGGAACGGCTGCCGCGTCTGCAATAATATATCCCAATCCCACAACGAAGTAATGCACGACATAAATGCCCAATCCACATTTGCTGATATTGGTCAGAGCAGCAACGACCTTGGGAGATTCCACCTTCAATTTCCTGACAATCAAGAACAAGGCGACAGCCATCAGAGCCACATTGGGAGAACAATAGAGGAAGAACAACTCAAGTTCTTGCTCCGAACAGGCGGGAAGAGCAGTCATAGACTTGAAGCCCACATAGGTAACGGCATATCCAAGGGCAAACATGGGTAAGGCAACGAGCAGCGTCTTGCCCCATTTCCACTCCTTCACTTCTTTGAAAAGGAAATGCCCCAGCAACAAATAACCGCTGAATCCTGAGAAATAATAAAATGTGCCAAATGAGTTCCATGCGCACTGACCGAAAAGGTCGGGAGAATAGAAAGAATACGCATAAGGCAAGAGCAATGTAAGCGCCCAGATGCCCAAAATGAATTTCTTCTGTCTGCGACTTGCCGCTTCAAACCATGAAGACAAAACCGGCATATAGAGGTAGAGACCTATCAACGCGAGTTCGAGATAATATTCTAAAAAGTAAAGAGCAGAAAAACATCCAACCT
>OOAE01002447.1_pt1 | contig 10203 bp, 7 predicted proteins | sample 1671271 | NCBI WGS metagenome assembly OOAE01 (sample SAMN06348139, study PRJEB24527) | human gut metagenome | biome: human gut; feature: ankylosing spondylitis patient; material: feces | host: Homo sapiens | place: China | collected 2015-10 | reverse complement strand
TCTGCAGCGTCTCGCTGGTGGACAGCCCCATGCGCCACGCCCATCTGGCCGCCATCGGAGCCGCCCGAGAGGCCGGTGTGATCGTGAGCTTTGACCCGAACCTCCGCTTCCCCCTCTGGCCCGACCGGGAGATGCTGCGCCAGACCGTGCTGCAGTTCCTGCCGCTGTCCAACATCCTGAAGGTCTCGGACGAGGAATTGGAGTTCCTCACCGGCACCGCCGACATCAAAGCCGCCCTGCCCCAGCTGTTTGCCGGGGATGTGCAGCTGGTGCTGTACACCTGCGGCAGCAAAGGGGCCTACGCCTACACCCGCGCCGCCCATGCCTTTGCCCCCTGCCAGAAGGTCAGAGCCGTGGACACCACCGGTGCGGGCGACGGCTTCATCGGCTCCTTCCTGTGGCAGCTGAGCCGGGACGGCGTGACGGTGGACAAGCTGGAAAAGCTGTCCTGCAAAAAGCTGGAGGATTACCTGGACTTTTCCAACCGGTTCTGCGCCCTGAGCGTACAGAAGCACGGTGCCATCGACAGCTACCCCACCCTGGCCGAGATGGGCCTCTGATCCTCTCGCATTCTGCGCCCGTTCCGGCCTTTGCCGTCGGAACGGGCGTTTTTGCTTTCCGCATTGTAATATTACATTCAAATATAACAGATGTAACCTATTTCTGCACTCCTGTTTTTTGCCTGCCGGGTTGTGGTGGGCCGGAAGATATGTTACCATAGAACCAACAGACAGGAGGTTCTTTATGCCGTTTGAATTCGCATTTCTGGACTGGCTGCAGCAGTTCCACAACCCGGTGCTGGATGCGCTGGCCGTCTTTCTCAACTACGCCGGTGAGCACGGTGAGATCTGGATCGCGTTCACGCTGCTTTTGCTGCTGTTCCGCCGCACCCGCAAGGCCGGGTGCGCCATGGCCACGGCGCTAGTACTGTATCTGGTGGCCGGGGACTGCATCCTCAAGCCGCTGTTCGCCCGGCCCCGCCCCTGCGACGTGAACACGGCGATCACCATTCTGGTCAAGCGTCCCCACGGGCACTCCTTCCCCTCCGGGCACACGGCCTCGGCTTTTGCGGCAGCCTTTGCGCTCTGGCTGCAAAACCGGAAGTTGGGCGTCCCCGCGCTGGTGCTGGCGGCTTTCATCGCCTTTACCCGGCTGTACCTGTATGTGCACTTCCCCACCGATGTGCTGGGCGGCCTGGCGCTGGGCCTTGCACTGGGTGCCCTCGCCTCGTGGATCGTTGACAAGCTGGCAAACAAGTCTAAGAAAAAACAAAGCGTATAATGTAAAACACCCTCCGCTGGAGCAGAACGGCTCCAATGGAAGGTGTTTTTATTTGCTTTGTCGGCCACACTTTACGGTACCGGCCCACCACAGCACTTCCCTGTGAGGGCCGAAAAAAGAAGAACCGCCGCGTCGTTCTCTTGTGTGATGCAGCGGCTCTTCTTTTGCAGATGGGATCTTGCTTTTCTTCCTGTTGCAGGGGCTTATTTCTTAGCTTCGGCGCGCTTGCCCAGTGCGTAGGTTGCAACGAATCCCAGGACCACAGCCACAATCATCACGATGACCGAGACGATAAGGTTGTAACTGGAACCGGTGGGGTCAATGTAGGCAGGCAGGCTGATGAAGCCCGGCGTGGAGATGACGTACTGGGTCATGCCCAGGATACCGGCCAACAGACCACCGATGCCGCCACCGATCATAGCGCCGATCAGCGGGTAGGTCTTGGGGAACAGCACACCGTAGACGCCCGGCTCGGTGATGCCGCACAGAGCGGTGATACCGGCGGAGACGCTGACGGACTTTTCTTCCACATTCTTGGACAGCAGGGATGCGGCCAAGCAGGCACCACCAACGGCCACGTTTGCGGGAGCCATGCCAGTGCAGATCAGCGGGTCAGAGTTGACAGCTGCCATCAGGGCAAAGACCACAGGGTAGGTGGCGTTGTTCATGCCAAAGAAAACCATCAGCGGGGTGGTGATGCCGATGACCATGACGGCCAGCGCGGGAACTGCCTGGTACAGAGCGTAAACACCGTTTGCCAGCCAGGTGCCCACGGTGTTGCCGATGGGGCCGAGAACGATCAGGGTGACAGGCACCGTGATCAGCATGGTCAGCAGCGGGACGACGATGGTCTTGAGAAAGACCGGGATATGCTTTTGCAGGAACTTGTAGACCACGCTCATGAACAGCACGCCCAGAATGACCGGGAACACGGTGCTGTTATAGCTGATAGCCTGCACCGGGATGCCGAAGAAGTCCAGACCTTCGGCACCGTTGATGCTGGAGTACAGCAGGATCGCGCCCAGAAATGCGCCCAGGAAACCATTGGATTTCAGGCGGGCAGCGGCTGCAAAGCCGATGAAGATGGGCAGGAAGTAGAAGGTCGCCTGGTTGATGGCGTAGAAGATGGTGTAGGTGCCAGACTCCGCCGAGACGCCGAACACGTTGGTCAGCAGGGACAGCACCGCACCCGTCAGGCCGCCTGCCACCAGCACCGGGATCACCGGGCTGAACGTGCCGCCGATGAAGGAGAGGATCGCGTTGCCGATGTTGCCGTGATCCTGTGCCAGATCCTTGGCTGCGGCCTCATCGTCCTGCACGCTGCCGCCGGCCTGGATGCCGTCGATCTTGACGACCTCTTCATACAGGTCAGGGACATCCTGGCCGATGACCACCTGATATTCGCCGTTCTGGATGATGACGTTCAGCACGCCGGGCACCTGCTTGACGGCATCGGTGTCAAACTTGGATCTATCCCGCAGTACAAGGCGCAGACGGGTCATGCAATGGGTCGTGCTGACAATGTTGTCCGCTCCGCCGGCCTGCTTGATGATGCCGGCCGCCATGGCCTTATAATCTTTCTTTGCCATTATTTCAGCATCTCCTTTCCCCAGTCCTGACCGTTGGAACGGATCAGCTTGGAGTACCAGTAGAAGGAATCCTTCCGGATACGTTTCATGGACAACTCTTCCACGCTCTTGGCCGCGTTCTGCTCCTCATCGGTGGTGTCGATGTACACCAGACCGTAACGCTTTGCCATGCCATTGCCGGTGGACAGCAGATCGGTGAAGGACCAGGGGTTGTATGCGATGACCTCGCAGCCGTCCTCGATGGCCATGCCCAGCTGATAAATGTGCTCCCGCAAGTAGTCGATGCGGCCCTGATCGTGCACCTGGCCGTCGGCGTCCTTCGTCTCATGGGCGCCGTAACCGTTCTCGGTAATCATCATGGGCAGGTGATAGTGATCCCACAGGTAACGCATCTCATAGCGCAGGCAGGAGGGGTCGATCTCCCAATCCCAGTCGGTGTACTCGACATAGGGATTGCGGGTCAGAGCGTAGCGGCCCGGCTCCACGGGGAACACCATCTGGCCCTTGACGCCGTTCTTATTCAGCAGATAATCCTGCTGTTTTGCGTCATGCGGCGCATACTTTGCAACGTTGCTGCGGTAGCAGTTGACGGCGATGAAATCGATTTTGGCGCTCTTCATCAGTTCTGCATCGCCGGGCTGCATTTCGATGTCGATGTCGTTCTCTTTCCAGTAGTGCTTGATAAAGTTGCTGTACTCGCCGTAAACATAGGTATCGATCCAGAACTTCTCGGTGAACTCCTCGGCGTTCATAGCAGCGATCTGATCCTCGGGGCGGCAGGTCTCCGGGTAGATGGGCACGCAGCCGGGCACAGGGCCGATCTTGCCGCCCGCCACCATCTCATGGCAGGCGTTGACAGCCTTGGCATGGCACAGGTTCATGATATGGTTGATCTTCCACTGATCCTTGAACCAGTCGTCACAGCCCTTGCTGACGCCCAGCCAGTTGCCATAGCAGATCTGCATATTCTGCTCGTTCAGCGACAGCCAGTATTTGACCCGGTCGCCGAAGTTCTCAAAGCAGACGCGGCAGTAGTGCTCGAATCTTTCCACGGTGTCGCGGCTTTTCCAGCCGCCCAGCTCATCCACCCAGACCGGCAGGTCGTAGTGATACAGGGTAACGATGGGGGTGATGTTGTGGGCCACCAGCTCATTGATCAGATTATTGTAGAACGCGATGCCTTCGGGGTTCACCTTGCCGTCTGCATGAGGGATGATGCGGGACCAGCTGAGCGAGAAACGATAGCTGGAGAAACCGCACTCTGCCATCAGGGCCACATCTTCCTTGTAGTGATGATAGTGATCCGCCGCATAGGTGTTATCCGCAAACGGCTTCTTGGTCTTGGAGTTCAGGTCGATGATGGCCGGCGTGCGTCCGCCATCGGCGACTCCGCCTTCCACCTGCCAGGCAGCGCTGGAAGCGCCCCACATGAAGTTGTCCGGGAATTTGGGGTTGTGTCCGTAATACATAGTGTGATCCTTTCCATCTTTGTCAGTCTGTTCTGCCGTCGCAGAAGCCCCCGCGGGTCCAATTCTTTGCAGGACTATCGTAACACATCTCCGACAAAAAATGGGGTTCGCGATGCGAACCCCGTTTGGATGGTTGAACAATTTATTCTTTTGTTTTTGAGCAGTTCCACGGTTTCACCCGTCATTCTGCACATCTTTGCACCCGCATTTTTTGAGAATTCGACAAAGGCAGTTCAGAAATTGGACCCTGCAACAGGTCAGTCTCCCGGTATTTATTCACATAGTAGCTGTACAGGATATCAAAGAAATAGGTCATACCATACTGGGAGTACACCGTGCGGGCACCGCTGTTGTCCTTTTCGCTCAGGTAGATCACCTGATCGTAGCTTTTCCACATTTTTATGGCGTGGTTGACCGTCACCAGCACCTTATAGGCTGCAGCCTTCTGCACCATTGGCTCCATCAGGGTGGCAAAGTTGCCGGTGGCTGAAACTGTAATGAGCAGGTCCTCCGGTGTCAGCACTTTCAGATAATCCAGCGTATAGTGGGCATCGGACACGATCTGCACCAGCTTGCCCATGACCACCATAGACTGCTGGAAGCTGCGAGCCGCCATGCCGGAAAAATCCGAGGTGAAGAGCACCACATGTCGGCTGGCATGAATGCTTTCGGCCAGCTTATCCAGTACAGCGGGAGTGGCAATGCGGTTGATCTCCTCCATCATCTCCCCGATGCTGCCGGAAAGGTATTCCTTGTAGTCCGGACGCACGCTGTAGCCGATGAAGTAGTTGCACTGGCGCTTCCATTCATCGGCCTCAGCCTTCAGGTCGGAAAAGTTGTCAAAGCCGATGGACTGGCAGAACCGCCGGATGCCGCTGCGGGACACATAGCAGGCATCCGCCACGTCGTAGATGTTCAGATCCCGCAGCTGGTCGAAGTGATACAAAAAATACTGCGCCAGCACATAGTACGGGTCTTTCGGTTCACTTTCGTTCATCACTGCCAGCAATGCCGTCATCAGGCTGAAAGCCGTATTTTTCATGGTTTTCTCCTTCCCTGTTTTTGCAGGAATCACACCCCAAAGAATTCCTTGGCGATGTCGGCGCTGCGCTTGGCGTCCTTGGCGTACCAGTCTGCGCCGATCTTTTCGGCGTATTCCGGGGTGAGCACGGCACCGCCCACCATGATCTTGCAGTCCAGTTTGGCTGCATGCAGGGCGGCAATGGTCTCCTCCATGCTCTTGAGGGTGGTGGTCATCAGGGCCGAAAGGCCCACCAGATGCACATCCTTTTCCCGCACGGTGTTCACCACGGTCTCCACCGGCACATCGCGGCCCAGGTCGATGACCTCAAAGCCGTAGTTCTCCAGAATGACCTTGACGATGTTCTTGCCGATGTCGTGCACGTCGCCCTTCACGGTGGCCAACACGATGCGGCCCTTGCTGGCGCTGCCCTCGCCCTTCTGGGCAATGGCGGTCTTGATCTCCTCAAAGGCGCTCTGGGCAGCGCTGGCAGCCTGCAGCAGCTGCGGCAGGAAGAGAGTGCCCTTCTCATACTTGGCACCCACGATGTCCAGCGCCGGGATCAGGGCTTCGTCCACCACTTCCAGCGGCTGCTTTTCGGCCAGCAGGGCGCGGGTCTGGGCGGCGGCGTCGCCCTTCAGGCCCTTTTCCACCGCCTTGATCAGCGCCGCATAGGGGCCGGAAATTTCAGCGCTCCCGTCGGAAGCTGCCGCCGCAGGCGCTGCCTGGGCTGCCTGCTTCAGGGCCATGGAGGCAGGCACCCGGTTTGCGTAGCGCTCGATGTACTGCATGCTCTGCGCGTCCCGGTTGGTCAGCACGTTGTAGGCATATACGGCGGCCATCATCTCTTCACTGGAGGGGTTCATGATGGCCAGATCCAGCCCGGCATACATGGCCATGGTGAGGAAGGTGGTGTTCAGGTAGGGGCGGCAGGGCAGGCCGAAGCTGATGTTGGACACGCCCAGGATGGTGCGCACGCCCAGCTCCTTCTTGCAGGCTTCCAGCGCCTGCACCGTGGCCAGCACATCCTTCTGCTGAGCGCTGGCGGTCAGGGTCAGGCAGTCGATGTAGATGTCCTCGCGGGGGATTCCGGCTTCCAGTGCCGCCTCGGTGATGCGGCGGGCAATGGCCACGCGGTCCTCTGCGGCGGGCAGGATGCCCCGCTCGTCGATGGCAAGGCCCACGATGGCCGCGCCGTACTTTTTGCACAGGGGCAGGATGGCCTTGAGCTTTTCCGGCTCGCCGTTGGTGGAGTTGACGATGGGCTTGCCGTTGTACACCCGCAGGCCGTTTTCCAGTGCCTGCACGTTGGAGGAATCCAGCTGCAGCGGCAGGCTGACCACGCTCTGCAGGGCCTTGACCACCTGCGGCATCAGGGCCGGTTCATCCACGCCGGGGGCACCCACGTTCACGTCCAGCACCTGCGCCCCGGCTTCCACCTGGCTCACGGCTTGTTCCAGAACGTAGTTCATATCATTCTCCCGCAGTGCCTGCTGGAAGCGCTTTTTGCCAGTGGGGTTGATGCGCTCGCCCACCACGGTGATGCCGTCCACGTTGACATAATTCATGGGGGTGCACAGCACCGAGGGCATGGCGTGGGCCGGGCGGCCCGGCACACAGCCCTTGAACACCCCGTTCAGCAGCCGGATGAACTCCGGCGTGGTGCCGCAGCAGCCGCCAGCGGCAAACAGATTCAGCTCCCGGTAGGGCTTCATTTCCAGTGCAAACAGCTGCGGGGTAATGTCGTAGCCGCTGCCGTCGGCCCGGGGCAGGCCCGCGTTGGGCTTGACGAACACCGGGAAGTTGCCGGGCACGGCCTCGGTCAGGCGCTTTGCCATGGGGAAGATCTCCTTGGGGCCCAGCGAGCAGTTGATGCCCACGGCGCTGGCCCCCAGCCCCCGGGCGGTGACGCCGAAGCTCTCCACCGTGCAGCCGGTAAAGGTGCGGCCGCCGGCTTCAAAACTCATGCTGGCCAGGATGGGCAGGCTGGAGTTTTCCCGGGCGGCCAGCAGCGCGGCCTTGAGCTCGTACAGGTCGGTGAAGGTCTCAAAAAAGATCAGGTCGGCCCCGGCCGCCGCACCGGCCCGCACGATGCGGGCGTATTCCTCCACGGCATCCTCAAAGGCCAGGGCGCCGTTGGGTTCCAGCAGCTCGCCCAGCGGGCCGACATCCAGCGCGGCAAGCGCACCATAGGGCGCACAGGCCCGCTTGCAGTTGGCAATGCCCGCCGCAATGATCTCTTCCAGACTGTAGGTGCTGCCCGCCAGCTTGTGGGCCGACGCACCAAAGGTGTTGGCGTTGATGATGCGGCTGCCCGCTGCGGCATACTGAGCATGGATGCCCTCGATGAGCTGCGGGTCGGTGATGTTCAGTTCCTCCGGCCGGGCGCCCAGCTTCAGGCCGGCCGCCTGCAGCATGGTGCCCATGCCGCCGTCCAGCAGGATGGTATTGCTCTGCTTGAAAAGTTCACTCGCTTGCACAGGTCTTTCCCCTCTTTCTATACTCACACCGGGTGCGCAGCACGCAGTGGCCGCACCCGGCCAGTTTTCCCTTTACCGGGTGGCCGCTGACCCCCAGAATGGCCGTTACGCTCTTGCGCGGGGTCATCAGGTTGGTATCGGTCACACACAGGCCCGCCCGGCGCACCGTATCCAGCGCGTTTGCCACCAGCGGCTGTACTGCAATATCCCAGTCACCGTAGCCGGGCGAAAACCGCCCGGTGAGATACTTTCCCTCTTTTGCGGCCCACTGGCGCAGCTCTGCTTCGGCTGCGTCTGCGGCCTGCTCGGCCAGCGCGCTGCCCAGTGCGTCGGACGCAACGCCCGCCGCGATATCTCCCACACCGGCACGGCGGATCTGTGCATCCACGCCGGGGCCAAGGGTCACGGCCAGCAGCACCGCCTGCGGGCAGTTTTCCAGATGCTTCATCACATCCCCACCCCGCAGGATGCCTGCTTCGGCAAGGGCAGCCGTGTCCGCTTCCAGCCAGACCGCCCGGGGCGTTGCCGCCGCCAGCAGCGGCATGGCGCATGTTTCCAACAGGGTCATGGTGCGGTCGTCCGGTTCCCCTCTGGCCCCGAAATACCGCGCTGCCTGTGCTGTATCGATCGCCGCCGGTTTTGCCAGCACCAGCGGCTGCGGTGCACCGATCATCCGCCGCACCTCCTTGCTTTTTTGAAATAAAGTGGTCTTAAGTATACCGCACCTGTGGGATTTTATCAATCCCGCAGAGCGGCGGATAAAAGAAAACTCCCTCAGTCACAGCTCACGTCGTGCCAGCTCCCTCAAGGAGGGAGCCTCTGTCGAAAAGGTAAGCTTTTCGGTTTTGCCAAAGGCCCCATCCCAGAGGGGGCTGTCTGTGAAGCAGACTGGGGGAATTCGTTCTTTATTTGATGCAGCTGGAACAGGGCGTATAGCCTGCTTCCACGGCTTCCTGATAGCTGGAGAAGAGGATCTGGTTCTTCTCTGCCGGCAGGTTCGGGCAGGTAGGCAGATGGAACTTTTTGCTGTTCACATTGCCGATGTACGCCTGCTGGGCCGTGCTGGATGCCGCCGGGTCGGTGGGGTTCAGCGCGGAATCTGCCGCAAAGTGCTCGGTGCCCACGGTGTAGTTCTGGCCGTCACTGCCAATGGTGATGGTGCCCTGCAGGTCGGTGCGGTACACATCCACCCCGGCATCCCGCAGGATGCTCAGCGTTTCCTCGTGCGGGTGGCCGTACTTGTTGTTCACGCCGCAGGAGATGATGCCCATTTCCGGCAGCACCGCGTTCAGGAAGAGGTAGCTGGTGGAGGTGCTGGAACCGTGGTGGCCCACCTGCAGCACATCGGCCCTGAGGTTCGCGCCGCTGTTCACAAGGTCGGTCTCCGCAGTCTTTTCCATGTCGCCGGTCAGCAGGAAACTGGTGGAGCCGTAGTCGATGCGCAGCACAATGGAGGTATCGTTGGTGTCGCTGTACTGTGCCACCGGGCCAAGCATGGTCACGGTAGCGCCGCCCAGCGGCCACATCGTGCCCACGGCAGGCACCTCTACCTGCAGGCCCTGCTGTTGGGTGTACTTGACAAAATCCTGAAAGCACTTGGTGGAGGCATCGGTCACCGGGCTGTACACATGGTACGCCGGGAAGTAGGCCAGTGCGGCAGCCAAGCCGCCTACATGATCCTCGTGCGCGTGGGAGCAGAACACATATTCCAGCTGCTCCACCCCCTGACTCTGCAGGTAAGAGACGATGAGACTGCCGTCGTCCACATTGCCGCCGTCGTAGAGCATGAACTGTCCGTCGCATTCCACCAGCACGCTCAGCGCCTGACCCACATCGATGAAATGCACCTCCAAGGGTGCGTCCACCGTATCCACAGCCGCCGCAGCAGAAGCGGATGGGTTCGGCACTACATCGGCGCTTCCGCCCGGGACGGACGGCAGTCCGCTGCAGCCCGCAAGGCTCAGCACCAGTGCGGCGGCAGCGGCCAGCGCAGCAAGGCGCTGCCACAGGCCTTTCTTAGGCGCGTTTACTTTTTCTTCTTTCCAGTTTTCCACGTTGTGTTCTCTTTCTGTTGATCGTTTTTTGGCTTGCGCGCGGGTGCCGAATGGGGCGCAAAGCGTGCGCCGGGGCTGGGCGCACGGCCTGTCGGTGCAGCGGCACGGCTCTGGCCGTGGGCAGGCTTGCCGTTATGGCCCTTCTGGTTCGGGCGCACCGTATAGGTGCCGTCATTGTGGATCGTCACATCGGCGGCTTCGGCCCGGCGGGCAGAGCGCTGCACGGCGCGGCGGCCTACGGCGGGCACCAGCAGGGGGATCAGGTCCTCCCGGTGGGTCATCTTCAGCGCCTTGACCACCTTTTCGGCG
>OOAE01002442.1_pt1 | contig 10232 bp, 9 predicted proteins | sample 1671271 | NCBI WGS metagenome assembly OOAE01 (sample SAMN06348139, study PRJEB24527) | human gut metagenome | biome: human gut; feature: ankylosing spondylitis patient; material: feces | host: Homo sapiens | place: China | collected 2015-10 | reverse complement strand
TAATTAACATCGTAAATATCATAACATTCTATGATAAAAGAAGAAATATCAATAGAAAAAGGAGAGTGCTTGACTTATGAAAAAAATAATCACATATGTTATGATATTTACGATGTTAATTACAACGGCTGCAGTTTCTATGGCGGTTCCTGCATCGGCGGCGGTGAAAAAGCAGAGCAAAAGACAGGTGACATTGATTCGAAGCTACAATAAAATATACCGCAAATGCAAAAAGAACTTTAAGTATGATGGTCCGCAGCTTGAAATGAATCAAGATTCTTACAAAGAATTCAAAATCTGGGACAAAGAACTCAATCGTGTATACAAACTGCTTTATAAAGGGTTGTCGGCAAAGCAGAAAAAGTTTGTTCATGAATGGCTTATCGACCTTTGCGGCACGCGCGCCGCCATCCGGGCCGGATACAGCGAAAAGAGCGCCGCCCAGACTGCCAGCAGGCTCATGAAGGACCCGGCGGTGCGGGAATATCGGGACGCGCTGTTGAAGGAGGAATTCGACAGCCTGGGTATCACCCGCCACTCGCTGGCGGTGGAGGTGTGGCGGGTGTATGAGCGGTGCGCTGCCGCCACGCCGGTGCTGCAATGGGACAGCAATATGCGGGACTACATTGAGAGCGGAGACTGGCAATTTGACTCTAAAGGCTGCCTGAAAGCCCTTGGGATGCTGAACGGTATGCTGGAGCGCATAGAGCGCAGCGAGGACGAGGACGCCGCCGACGGCTACGAGACGATGCTTTCCGGTGGCGGCCGGGAATTTTGAGGAGGATGGACATGAAACGAGAGGAACTGCGGAAGCTGCGGCAATGGCAGGACAGGCTGGAGACGGCCAAGGAGGCCATACAGCCGGAGCTTGACCGGATGGGGAAGCGGGAGAGTATCTACGACGGCGATCCCACCATCTACCGGCCGGACGGTGCCAAAGCAGAAGCGGGCCGGGCTAGCCACGTGCGGAACGTGGCCTTTGAGCTGATCGAGGCGCAGGTGGAGAGTGATATCCCCACCCCCAAGGTGACGGCCATCCGGCAGGAGGACGAGCATCTGGCGGACGTGGTGGAGAACCTGCTGCGGAACGTGATCGACAAGCTGCCCTTTGAGCGGCTCAACGATGAAGGGGAGCGCATCAGCCCCGTGCAGGGCGGCCACGGCCTGCTGGTGGACTGGCAGGACGGCATCAGCGGCAAGGACTGGATGGGCGACCTGCGGGTAACGATGATGCACCCCAGAGGGATCATCCCTCAGGCCAACGTCAGTCAGGTGGCGGACATGGACTGGATCTTTCTGGAATCGCCCGCCACCCGGCGGCAGATCAGAGAGGCCTTCGGCGTGGCGCTGGAGGAGAACGAGAATGAATCCGACCCCGACGCCCGGCGACTGGGGGACAGCCCCGACAACAGCGGCGAGATCGTGACGCTGGTGACCTGCTACTACCGCAACGGCAAGGGCGGAATCGGCCGCTACCGCTGGGTGAACGACACGGTGGTGGAGGATCTGGAGGACTATCAGGTGCGGCGGGTACAGAAATGCGCCGCCTGCGGCGAGGTGGGAGACGGCCACCGCTGCCGATACTGCCAGAGCACCAAGTTTACCGTGGAGGTGGAGGAGTACGAGGAGCTGACGGAGGATATCGTCACGCAGAACGGCACCTCCATACCCGCCATGACGGAGCAGCGGGACGAATTCGGCCAGCCGGTGTTGGAGCCGCTGACGGACGGGGCGGGCGTACTGCCGCAACTGCGGGCCGTGAACGGCCCGGCGGCGGTGCGGTACATGCCGGTAATGGTTCCCACCCGCATTCCCTACTACAAACCGGATGTGTATCCCATCGTGGTGCGGAAGAATGTCAGTAAATTCGGGCGATTTCTGGGCTCAAGCGACATTGACGCCATCGCCGACCAGCAGAACACCATGAACCAGCTGTCCACCAAGATCAAGACCAAGGTGCTGGGCGGCGGCAGCTTCACCACGCTGCCCAGGGACGGGGTGTCGATCGTGAACGATCAGGACAACCGGATCGTGCGGGTGGACAGCCCCAACAAGATGCAGATGATCCACACGTTCAACACGCAGGTGGATATCAACATGGATCTGGCGCTTCGGGCACAGGTCTATGAGGAGGCCCGGCAGACAATCGGCATCACCGACAGCCTGCAGGGCCGGAAGGATCCCACCGCCACCAGCGCCGTGGCCAAGGAGTTCAGCGCCCAGCAGGCGGCGGGCCGCCTGGAGAGCAAGCGAGTGATGAAGCGGGCCATGTATCAGGACTTGTTCGAGGTGATCTTCAAGTTTTTTCTGGCCTACTGTGAGGAGCCCCGCTGGCTCCACAAGTCCAATGAGAACGGGGAGACGGAGTATCTGGTATTCGACCGCCACGATTTTCTGTATCAGGATGAAGCAGGGGAGTGGCAGTATAACACCGATTTTCTGTTCAGCTGCGACAGCGCCGCGCCGCTGGCCACCGACCGGCAGGCTCTGTGGAAGGAAGCGCGGATGAACTTCCAGCAGGGCGCCATGGGGCCGGTGAACGAGGTGACATCCCTGCTGCGGTTCTGGACGCAGATGGAGAAGCTTCGCTATCCGCTGGCGGCGGACATGCGCCGCAGCTTCGAGGAGGAGCTGGAACGCCAGCAGCAGGCCGCCGCCCAACAGCAGCAAGCCATGGCCGAAGCGCCGGTGCAGGCGGGCGGCATGGGTAGGAACGCGGCGCCTGCTATGGACGCCGCCATGATGGAAGGGGGCGGCATGGTATGACCTGCCCGGAATGCGGACTGGAAATGATGATCTATCAGGTGGTCACCGGGCCTGACGGCACCGAAAGCGTGGAGTACGTCTGCCGTAATAAGCGCTGCGGTCGCTATGATCGGCGGTTGACAAGGGCTAAAGAGGCGGAGGTGCCGGAGGATACCGAAAAATAACACGCGGCTTCGCGGCTGCGCCGGGGGAGCGATCCGAGCGCCGCCTGTGGCGGATACAGCGAGGTGAGCGAGTGGCAGCGGTCAAAATTTCAAGCGTCCGCCGCAAGGCAGCGCGGAAATTTTGGGCACCGCAACAGGGCGACCGGCCTTTCGCTGGAGCATCCGCTACAAGGGCCAGGCAAAGAATCTTCACATAGACCAGTTTCGCGGCTGCGCCGGGCGGGTTTGCACTCCCCGCTCCGGATATCCTCCTCTTTTCTTTCATGCCGGGCATCCCGAACGCAAGTCGGGTGTCCGGCGGAGCCGAGAAGCCTCTACACATGACATTCATTCGCTTGGGGACAGCGGGAAAAACCCTAATACCCACGAAAGGAGGAAGGACACATGAAGAAAAACACATGCGGCTATGCCGGTAAGGTTGCCAACGTGGGCAGCCAGCGGGTGGAAGCACCCTGCGCCAAGGCTGCGCCCGCCCCCAAGGGCAACGTGCGCTACAGCGGCAGCGACCTGCGTACCGGCACCAGCGGCGGCACCGCCAAGAAGAACAAGTAAGGCCGCCTGACGGCAAATGCCTCCCTCACAGAGGGAGGTGTCGAGCGCAAGCGAGACGGAGGGAGAGAATTTAAGTCTTTTATTCTCTCCCCCAGTCGCCTTCGGCGACAGCCCCCTCCCAGAGGGGGCCTTATGGGTGCGGATCACCGCACTGACATTTCGCTTGGCCCCGGCGGAAATGGGGCGCTTTCGCACCGAGAGCGGAAACATGGAGGAACACATGAGTTTGACACAGGAAGAATACGCCCGCGCCTTTGGCGTGGAGGACGATATGCCCGCAGCGGACGCAGACACCGACACCGGAAACACCGGCGCAGAGCAGGACGTGCAGGAGCCGGAGAGTGCTCCCGCACCCGATGGAAACGGTACAGGCGGCGCGGAGACTGATCCCGCCCCGGCGGAAGATACCGTGCAGGAGCAGGACGTGGAGACACGCCGCCGTCAGGCCTACGGCCGGAGACAGCGGGAAAGGGAAGCCCAGCATCATGCGGCGGAGGCCGCCGCGCAGGCCCGTGTGGATCGTATCTACGCGGACATGTTCCACGGCCAGAACAACCCCTACACCGGACAGCCGATCCGCAGTGAGGCAGACTACCGGGCCTATCAGGAGGCTGACCGGCAGGCCCGGCGCACGGCGCAGCTGCAAAGCGCCGGCATTGACCCGGAAACCGTGCGCGGCATGGTGGACGAGGCGGTACGACCCCTGCGGCAGCAGGTGCAGCGGCAGGAGCTGGCTGCCATTCAGGAGCAGGCCAAGGCCGTAAACGACCGGGCGCAGGAGACCATCCGGCAGGGTGTGGAGAGCGTCCGGCAGCTGTACGGCGCGGAGGTGGGCAGTCTGGAGGATATCGCCGCTATGCCCACAGGGCCGCAGTTCAACACCTACATTCAGAAGGGGTTGAGCATCGAGGAGGCCTACTATCTGGCCAACCGCAAGGACATCGACGCCCGGCGGCTGGGCGCGGCCCGTCAGGCCGGGATCAACCGGGCCAGCGGAAAGGGCCATCTGGCGGGAATGCCCGCCGCGGCAGGGGAGAGCCCCTATCAGCCCACGGAGGCGGAGAAGGAGGCGTATCGGGCGTTTCTGCCGGACGCCACCGACGCGGAGATCGCCAAGGCCTACGGGGCGTACCGGAAGTAATGACAAAAGTAATGACTTTTGAAAGGAGCTGAAAAGCAGCATGTTTGCATTGAGCAGAATGAAGGTGGGCCTGACGCCCCCGATCGAGTATAAGACCGCCACCGCCGACGAGACCTACGCCGTGGGCGAGGCGCTGAAAGTGGCCAGCGGCGCGGTGACGAAATGTACCGGTGCGACGAAGCCCGCCTATGTGTGCGTGGGCCCCGTCAACGCCATGGGCGAAGTGCCCTGTGTGGCGGTGCAGGACTACATGGAGTTTGAGACCACGCTGGGCGTGGCCCCGGCGGAGAGCGCCACCGTAGCCGTGGGCAATAAGCTGACCATCCACACGGACGGCATGTCCGTTACCGCGACCACCACCAGTGGCGTGGCCGAGGTGCTGACCATCGACGGCCAGACCGTGGGCAGCCGCGTTGTGGTGCGATTCTAAGAAAGGAGATCATGAGACATGAGTGGTTATTGTACCGTATCCATCGGCTCCGGGCTGGTGGATTCTATCTATGGCAACTGCCAGGTGCCCCTGAAAAGCTATCTGGAGAAGCGGGGCGAGGCCTTTGAGCGGGAGAGTCTGCTGAAGTACCTGTTCCGCATGGAGAGCAGTCGTCACTTCGCGGAACACTATACCGGCGAGACGGCTATGGACGATTTTGAGCCCGTAGGCGAGGGCGGCGCCTATCCCCACACCGGCTTTCAGGAGAGCTATGGCCGCGACATCGTGAACGAGACCTTCAAGCAGTCCTTTGCGGTGACGAAGGAACTGGTGGAGGACGCCATGCTGGGCACCATGAAAAAGCGGGCCAACAAGCTTATCACAGCCTATGGCCGCACCCGAGAGATGCTGGGCCGTACACTGTATGCCGGCGGCCTGTATGGTACGCAGGTCAATTTCAAGGGAAAGAGTTTCTCCTGCCACAGCGCCGACGGCCTGAACCTGTTCCACAAGGAGCACGCTAACAAGGTGACTGGTGAGAAGCAGTGCAATCTCTACAAGGGCGCGTTCAGCGCCACCGTGCTGGGCAAGATGGAGACCGAGATGCAGAACTATACAGGCGACAACGGCGAACTGCTGGCAGTGGCCCCGGACACCATCTGGATCCCCAACGACGAAGCGCTGAAGGACAAGGTGTTCAGCGCCATCGGCGCGGACAAGGAGCCTACTACCGCCAACAACGCTTTCAACTACCAGTATGGCCGGTGGAACGTGATCGTGGATCCCTACCTGACGTTGGCGCTGAAGAAGCTGGGCAAAAGCAGCGAGAAGCCCTTCTTCCTGCTGGACAGCAAGTTCATGGAGGTCAACGACTGCGCCATCTTCCAGGATCGCGTAAAGCTGGAGATCCGCAGCGTACTGGACGAGAGCAACGACAACAACATGTGGAAAGGTCGCGCCCGCTTCTCTGCCGGTTTTGTGGACTGGCGCGGCGTCGCGGTCGGCAACATGAGCACCGGCACCGATCTGACCTAAGCTGAGTACATAGCGCGGAAAAAGGCCCGGTTTTCATGACCGGGCCTTTTTTGAAGAACGGAAGGGAGGAACGCCTATGACTTGGGGCGATGTAAAGCTGATCGCCTTGCAAACCATGTTCTCCAACGAGGGTGCGGTCATCACGGTGGACGACATCAATCAGGAGTACATCAACGCCATGCCCGGCAAGGCCAACGAGGCCATGCAGCAGATCACGGCGGTGGGGCGGCCCATCTTGAAGGACTGGCACATCAAAATCGCCGACGGCGCCGACGAAACGGTGGAGACAGACAAGCTGACGCTGCCGGCGGTGGAAAAGCGCTACAAGATCAGCCTGAGTTTCTATCTGCCCCGGTTCCGGTGCATCGACCGGGGCACGGTGATGCTGGACGACGGCAACATCTACGATGTGGCAGAGGACTGGAGCATCGAGGGGGATGACGTGCTGGTGATCCCCGGCAATGTGACGGGGGAGTACACCGTATGGTATCGGGCCTATCCCCAGACCATCACCACCCAGACACCGGACGAGGAGACCATCGACATGCCGCCTGATGCGGCGGCGCTGATCCCCCTGTACATCGCGGCAGAGCTCTACAAGGAGGATGAACTGGCCATGGCAACGGTGCTGCGCAACGAGTATGAGGATGGCTTGCAGAAGCTGCAGGCGGCATGGCAGGCGGGCACAGTGGGCCTGCGGGCCGAGTCGGCCCGGTATACGACAGGGTGGTGTTAAGCAATGGCGCAATTCAACGTACCCAGCGAGACAGCCCGCAACAGCCTTGTGGTGGAGACGTTCCGGGGCGTGGATCTGAACAACAGTCCCAGCAACGTGGACAAGTCCCGCTCTCCGGCGGCGCCCAACATGATCCGGGATCAGGTGGGCAAGGTGCGCAAGCGAATGGGATATACCACCAAGCTGACGGCCCCGGAGGGCGCTGCCATCAATGGGGTGCATCATCTGCTGGAGGAGACGCTGATCCACGCGGGAGCAAAGCTCTACCGGCTGGTGAAGGCCACGGAGGGGACATGGAGCCTGACGGAGATCGGGGCCATGGCCAACGCACGGAGCCGCAGCTTCGTGTTCGACCAGAAGCTGTACCTGCTGGATGGCGCCACCTATCAGGTATATGACGGCGAAACACTGTCGGCGGTGGCAGACAACGCCACGGTGCCCACCATCATCATTTCCAGACGGCCTACCGGCGGCGGGCAGGTATACGAGGGACTGAATCTGCTGGGGAAGAAATGGACGGAAAGCTTTCTGGGAACGGCGGACGCCACGGAGTACCAGCTGACCACCAAGGAACTGAGCGACGATCCCGTGACGGCAAAGATTCTGGATGCGGAGGGCAACTGGGTGGACAAGGTGGAGAACACTGACTTCGCCGTTGACCGGGAGAAGGGGATCGTGACCTTTACCACCGCGCCGGGTGAAAGTCCCGTCAAGGGGCAGGACAATGTGCAGATCACAGCCAGCAAGGTGCGGGAGGACTATCTGGACGCCATTAACAAATGCACCATCGCGGCGGTATATGGCGTAGGCGGCAGCACCGACCGGGTGTTCCTCAGCGGCAACGCAGCCAAGCCGGGCATCGACTGGTACAGCAACTTCGAGGATCCTGCCTTCTTCCCTGACACCAGCTATACCAAGCTGGTGCGGGACGGCGGCGAAGTGACAGGCTATGCCGTTCTGAGCAACACGCTGGCGGCTTTCATCAACGGAGCCAGCGACGAACGAAATGTGGTGGTGCGGGGCGGTACTCTGGATGAGGACGGCGACGCCCTATTCCGGGTCAGCAATACCATGATAGGACAGGATGCCGTGGCGCCGGATACCTTCTGCCGCACCGATAAGGAGCCGCTGTTTCTTACGGAGCGGGGTGTGTTCGCTATCACGGCGGAGGAGCTGACCGGCGAGAAATACAGCCAGGAGCGCAGCTACTACATCGGCAGCGCCCTGCGTGCAGCGGCAGGAAAGCGGGAAGCATCCGCCTGTATCTACGGTGATTTCTACGCGCTGGCGCTGGGTGGCACCATCTACCTGCTGGACTTGCAGCAGAAGACCTACGAGCGGAACAGCCCCTACAGCAGCTATCAATACGAATGCTATTACTGGCCAGGGATTCCGGCTACGGTGCTGTTTTTGGACGGCGACGCCTTGTGCTTCGGCACGACGGACGGGAGACTGTGCCGCTTCGGCACCAATGTGGACGATGTGACCGGCTACAACGACAACGGAGAGGCCATTGACGCCTACTGGGAGACCAGCGATTTTGACGGGAAGATCTTTTTCCACGTCAAGACCTTCACCGGCGTGGCGGTACGGCTGGCAGCGGCGATCAACACCGGCGTGGCGGTCTACGCACAGGTGCGGGGCGTCTGGAAACAGGTGTTCTCCAGCGGGACAAAAGCCCGGTATTTCGATGGGAGCTTCCGCTATATCGATTTCAGCAAATTCACATTTTCCACCGACCGGACACCCCGGACGCTGTTCGGAAAAATCAAGATCAAGAAAGCGGACAAGGTGCGTTTCCGGCTGCAAAACAACGTACTGAACGAGCCCTTCGGACTGTATGCCTTCGGCTTGCAGTTCAAGGAGCCAGGCGGCAACTACAAAAGATAGCGAGGTGAGAAACCTATGGCGATCACAGATCACAAACTGAAAGACAGCGACATTGCGGCAAAGGGTGTAGTGGCCGCGCCGACGATCCTGAACGGGACGCCGGAGGAGAACAAGAAGGTATTCGACCGGCTAATCCGAGAAGCGTTTCAGGGCGAGTATAACAGCCTGATCGACGCACTGGTGGCGCTGGGGGTCGAGCGATTGATCCAATATGGCAGTGAAAGCATGAAGCACATCCGTTTGAATGCGGACAAGCACATCGAGGTTTCAGCGGATGGCGTAAGCTGGGAGGAGGTCGCCTCCTCCGGTCATCTGATCTACAGCATGGACGGAAGTTTGCTGCCGCAGCGCAGCAGACTGAAATTTGACAACTGCGAAGTGTCGAATGACGAGACCTATACCATCGTACACGGCGTGAAGGGTGAGAAAGGCGATACGGGAGCTACCGGCGCCCAAGGCCCGCAGGGAGTTCAGGGGCAAAAGGGCGACACAGGCTATGCGATCATCCCTGAGGTGGATCAGGATACAGGTCTGATGAGCTTCCGGATAGGCGCCAGCGGCGCGGTTCCCGCGCCCGTCTATGTACGAGGCCCACAGGGGCCCCAGGGCGTACAGGGCGCACAGGGTGCTCAGGGCGTACAGGGCTTGCAGGGACTCAAGGGCGATCAGGGGCCGCAGGGAATACGCGGCCCGCAAGGCCCGGAGGGCCCGCAGGGCTTGCAGGGCAGGCAAGGGCCAGCCGGTGTAATGGGGCCGCAGGGCCCACGCGGCGAAAAGGGCGAGACAGGCACGGCGGGCACGGCAGGCGCGAAAGGTGAAAAAGGCGAGGCAGGAGCGCAAGGCCCGCAGGGGATTCAGGGACCGGCGGGCAAGCAGGGCATCCAAGGGCCGACAGGGGCACAGGGGCCGCAGGGTATCCAGGGCCCCAAGGGCGACAAGGGTGACGATGGCCGGTCTCTTGAGATCAGCGACGTTTATCCTACACTGTCGGCGCTGCGAGCGGCCTTCCCCAGCGGGACAGACGGCGCGTTTCAGGTCAGCGCCAATGGGGAGCTCTATATCTGGTCGGAGTCCAACGAGGATTGGGTCAGCATCGGCGCATTGCAGGGCCCGCAGGGGCCGCAGGGCGTACAAGGCATTCAAGGCCCCCAAGGCCCGCAGGGTGAGACCGGAGAACAGGGGCCGCAAGGCTTGCAGGGCCCACAGGGGCCAAAGGGTGACACCGGCGAGACGGGGGCGCAAGGCCCCAAGGGAGAACGAGGTGACACCGGCGCGACAGGCCCCCAAGGTGAGACTGGCCCACAGGGAGAGCAGGGCCCGCAGGGAATCCAAGGCCCCAAGGGTGAAAAAGGTGATACAGGGGAAACCGGGCCGCAAGGCGAGGTAGGCCCGCAGGGCCCGAAAGGGGAAAAGGGCAACACCGGAGCCACTGGCCCCAAAGGTGACACTGGGCCGCAAGGCCCCACCGGCCCCCAAGGCCCCAAGGGCGACGGGGTGGAGGTGTCCGGCAGCAAGGGT
>OOAE01002441.1_pt1 | contig 10239 bp, 7 predicted proteins | sample 1671271 | NCBI WGS metagenome assembly OOAE01 (sample SAMN06348139, study PRJEB24527) | human gut metagenome | biome: human gut; feature: ankylosing spondylitis patient; material: feces | host: Homo sapiens | place: China | collected 2015-10 | reverse complement strand
TTCGTCGGCATCGCAGCCAGCCATTTCGGCATGACGATCGACCCCGGCGTGCTGAGCTTCATCAAGGAGTTCGGCCTGATCCTGTTCGTCTTCTCGATCGGGTTGCAGGTCGGGCCCGGGTTTTTCTCGTCGTTCAAGAACGGCGGTATGCAGCTCGTCGGACTGGCGTCGCTCATCGTCGGACTGGGTGTCGCCACCGCCTATGCGCTGCATCTGGCCACCGATACGCCGATCCCCACCATGGTCGGCATCCTGTCGGGCGCCGTGACCAACACGCCGGGACTGGGCGCCGCACAACAGGCTTACAGCGACGCTTCGGGGATCAACGACCCTTCGATCGCACTGGGCTATGCCGTAGCCTATCCGCTGGGCGTCATCGGCATCATCTTCTCGATGATCTTCATCCGCTATGCGCTGCGCATCCGTTTCGAGAAGGAGGACGAGGCGCTGGCGGCGATGAGCAACGAACACAAGAAATACGCCGACAAAATATCGGTTCAGTTCACCAACGCCGTACTCGACGGCCGGACGGTGGGCGAGATGAAGGAGCTTATCAACCGCTCGTTCGTCATTTCGCGGATCGCCGACGCCGACAACCATATCACCGTCGCCACGCAGGACAGCCGCCTGCATATCGGCGACAAGCTGCTGATCGTCTGCTCGTCGGAGGATACCGACGCCATCACCGCCTTTCTGGGTCACATCATCGACATGCCCTTCGAAGAGTGGGGATCGCTCGACAGCCAGCTCGTATCGCGGCGCATCCTCATCACCAAACCTTCGATCAACGGCAAGAAATTCGCCGACCTGCACCTGCGCACCAAATACGGCATCAACATCACCCGCGTCAACCGCGCCGGCGTGGATCTGATTCCTTATCAGGGCATGGAGTTGCAGGTGGGCGACCGCGTGATGGTCGTCGGCTCGGAGAAGGCGATCGCACAGGTGGCCGACCTGCTGGGCAATTCGATGAAGAAACTGCGCGAACCGAACCTCGTCACGATCTTCGTCGGCATCGCCCTCGGCGTGCTGCTCGGCTCGATTCCGCTGCTCAACGTCCCGCAGCCGGTCAAACTGGGGCTGGCGGGCGGCCCGCTGATCGTGGCGATCCTGATCGGCCGTTTCGGCACCCACTTCCATCTGGTGACCTACACCACCATGAGCGCCAACCTGATGTTGCGCGAGGTGGGCATCACGCTCTTCCTGGCGGCCGTGGGTATCGGCGCGGGCGACGGTTTCGTCGACGCGATCGTCGGCGGCGGTTACCGCTGGGTAGGCTACGGCGTCATCATCACCGTCGTTCCGCTGCTCATCGTCTCGCTCATCGCCCGGCTCGGAATGAAGGTCAACTACTATACGCTCATGGGTCTCATCGCGGGCAGTACGACCGATCCTCCCGCACTGGCCTACGCCAACTCGACGGCAGGCAACGACATGCCGGCCGTGAGCTACGCCACGGTCTATCCCGTCGTGATGTTCCTGCGCGTGCTGACGGCACAGATATTCATTCTCTTCGCACTGTAACACAATCGCGAAATAACCGAAAAGGCCGCTCTCAGGAGCGGCCTTTCTTGTCGGAGGATTTCAGGTCGTGCAGCGGGCAATCGCGTTCGCAGGAGGCGCAACCGCCCGAGGTGTTTCCCCGCCCGCGGCAAAAGAGCCTTCGGACGATGATCCACACCAGCGCGACGCCGACGAGCGCAACCGCTATATCCTGCCAATTCATTTACAACAACAAGGCGATATGATAGACGATCCAAGCCACGAACCATGCCACGGCCGTACTATAAACCATCGACGCCAGCGCCCAGCCGCGCCCCGCTTCGTTGCGGACAGCCACGATCGTGGCGATACAGGGAAAATACAACAATACGAAGACCAGGAATGCCAATGCCGACGCCGGCGTGAAATCGCCGCTTTCGCGCAATGTCTGCGCCAGCGACGCATCGTCGGCCGTCGCATCCTGCGAATAGAGTACGCCGAGCGTGCTGACGACGATCTCCTTGGCCGACACGCCTGACAGAATCGCCACACCCGCCTTCCAGTTCAGGCCGAGCGGTTCGACAGCAGGCTCGCACCAGCGCCCCAACTGCCCCAGATAGGAGTTTTCATAGTGTTCGATCTCCGGTTCGCCCGCTACGGGACGGGGGAAATAACTCAGGAACCAGACGAAGAGCGACGCCACGAGAATCAGCCCTCCCATCTTGCGCAGGTACTGCGCACTCTTGTCCCACATGTGCGACAGCGTGGCGCGCATCGTCGGCATACGGTAGGGGGGCAGCTCCATGACGAACGGCGTCTCGTCGACCTTGTAGAGGAACCGCCGCATCAGCCGCGCCGTGACCACCGCCAACGCGATACCCAGCAGGTATAGTCCGAAGAGCACCAGCCCGCCGTGGTCGGGAAAGAAGGTTCCGACGAAAAGGATGTAGATCGGCAACCGCGCGCTGCACGACATGAAGGGGGTGATGAGCACCGTGATGAGCCTGCTCGAACGGCTTTCAATCGTGCGCGTGGCCATAATGGCCGGCACGTTGCAACCGAAACCCATCACCAGCGGAATGAACGACTTGCCGTGCAGTCCGATGCGGTGCATCACGCGATCCATGATGAAGGCTGCGCGGGCCAGATAGCCGGAATCCTCCATGAAGGAGATGAACAGGTAGAGGATGATGATATTGGGCAGGAAGACGATCACGCTTCCCACGCCGCCTATCACGCCGTCGATCAGCAGATCCTTGAACGCTCCGTCGGGCATCGCCTGCTGCAACCCCGAACCGATCCAGCCCACCAGTGTCTCGATCCACTCCTGCGGATAGGCACCGATGTTGAACGTGCAGTAGAACATCAGCCACATGAGGAAGAAAAAGATCGGGAACCCCCACAGCTTGTGCGTGACGAACGCATCGATGATATGCGTCGTCTGCGCCTGCTCCTTGCCGCCCGGCGTGAAGGTCTCTTTGAGCGCACCCGAGATGAAACCGTATTTCTGATTGGCCAGCGCCGTTTCGACGTCTTCGCCCAACTCCTCCTCGACCTGCGGCACGGCACGGTCGCGCAAAGCGATCCACTCGGCGAAATGGGGACAGTCGGCCAGCTGCGCTTCGACCTCCTTGTCGCGTTCGAGCAGCTTCATGGCGAAATACCTCGGCGGGAAGTGCTTGGGCAGCTCGTCGCGGTCGGAACGCAGACGCTCGTACAGCGGCCGGAGCGCCTGCTCGACGACAGGGCCGTTGTTGATATGGATATGGCGCACGCGGGGATCCCGATTTTCGTAGACGGCGATCACCGTGTCGAGCAGTGTCTCCAAACCCCGCCCCGTCTTGGCCACGACGGGCACCATCGGCACGCCGAGCATTGCGCCCAAATGCTCGTAATCGAGTACGGCGCCGCTCGCTTCGAGTTCGTCGTACATGTTGAGCGCCACGACCATCTTGGGGTCGATGTCGATCAGTTCGGTGGTAAGATAGAGATTACGTTCGAGATTCGAGGCCACTACGGCGTTGACGACCACGTCGGGCGTGTCGTTCACCAGATGGCGGCGCACGTACAACTCTTCGGGCGTATAGGCCGAGAGGGCGTAGGTGCCGGGCAGATCGGTGATGACGAACCGGTATCCTCCGTAACGATATTCGCCGCGCTTGGCGTCGACGGTCACCCCGCTGTAATTGCCTACATGTTCGTGGCCGCCCGAAATGGCGTTGAACAGCGAGGTCTTGCCGCTGTTGGGATTGCCGATCAACGCGACGTTGATCGTGCGGCTGCGCGTGGAGATCGCCTCCTCGAAATCCGCATCGTCGGGTGCAGAGAGCGTTTCCCCCGCCACGGAGAGCTGCTGCTGCACCTCTTCGGCGGTGATAACGACGATCATCGCGGCCTCGCTGCGCCGCAGCGAAACCTCGTAATCCATAATCCTGTATTTGATCGGGTCACGCAGCGGGGCGTTCTGCAAAACGTCCACCCGCTTGCCGCGCACGAAACCCATCTCCATGATCCGGCGTCGGAATCCGCCGTGTCCCAGTACGTTGAGGATCGTGGCCGACTGTCCGGTTTTCAATTCCGAAAGACGCATTTTTCTCTTCAATTAACTTCGCCGCGCAAAGTTAACGGAAAAAAGCGGTTTTCCGATACCTCGATATAGGTATTCTCCCGACCGCGGTGCAAGGGCTACCATCCGCCGCCCAGCGCCTTGTACAGTCCCACGTAATTGACGTATTGCTGCACGGCGATCTCGACGAACTGCATCTGCGAAGCGTAAAGCTCGCGTTCGGCGTCGATCACGTCCAAATAGGCCGACATGCCGTTGCGGTACAACTCGCGGTTCATCTCGCTGATCCGGCTGTTGGCCAGCACCAGCTGCGCCTGCCGCGTGGCCTGTTTGCGATAGGTCTCGATGCTCACCAACGCCTTTTCGACATCGGCGAAGGCTTCGATGACCGTCTGCTCATAGGCATATACCTGCTGTTTGTAGACCTCGACGGCCGCCTGCTCGGTGCGCTTCAGCTTTCCGAAGGCAAACAGCGGCTGGGTGATCTGTCCGACGGCCGACCACACCCACGGTTTGCCCGAAGTCATCTCTTTGAGCGTGTTTCCCGCCACACCGCCCGCTCCGGTGAGCGCGATCGACGGAAAACGCACGCTGCGCGCATAACGGGCCTTGTAGGCAGCCGCTTCCATATTGTAATAAGCCTCCATGATGTCGGGCCGCCGTTCGAGCAACTCCGACGGAAGTCCCACCGGCACGTCGACCGGCCGGTAATCCTCCATGAGCCGTACGCCCGCCCCTACATCCTGCGGACGCTGCGGATTCTCGCCCAACAGTGTGCAGAGGGTCAACTGCATCTGCGCCACGGCCCGACGATAGGTGGGTATATCGGCAGCGGCCGTATAGACCAGGCTGCGCGCCTGTTGCAGCGCCACGCCGTTGGCCATCCCGTGACGATACATCGAGTCGATCAACGCCGCCGATTCTCGCCGCAGGGCATAACTGCGCTCGGCGATCCGCAAATTACGCCGGTAGCCGAGCAACTGGAAATAGGTCGTGGCCACCTCGGCCGTCAGCGACAACATCACGCCGCGCAAGGCCCACTGCGAAGAGAGCAGCTCGGCCCGTGCCGCCCGCGTCGAGTTTCTCAGCGCACCGAAGAGCGACACCTCCCACGTCATCTGCGGCTCGACGGCGTATTTCTGGACGATCTTCGTCTCTGCATTATAGTCGCCTTCGGCCGATACGCCGACGCCGAACGAAGGCAGGAACCCGGCGCGCGCCACAGCGATCTGCCTATCCGCCTCCTCGACGCGCGAGTAGGCGACGGCCAGATCGCGGTTGTTCGCCAACGCCTGCGAAATCAACGAGTCGAGCGTCGGATCGCGGAAGACATGCCACCACTCCTCGCTGCCCGCGAGCGAATCCTGCCGGAACCGGCCGGCATACAGGTAGTTGTCCGGCGTCTCCACCTGCGGCGGATAGAGCCGGGGATTGCAGGCCGTCAGAGCGGCCAGCGCGACGAGCAAAAACAACGTGCGTCTCATAGGTTCTGCGATTTTAAGTCCCGTTTGCGCTCGAACCGTCCCAGACGGGCGATCAGGTAGTAGAGTGAGGGGTAGATGAAGATTCCGAGCAGCGTGGCCAACAACATGCCGCCCACCAGCGCCACGCCCATGATGTTGCGGGCGGTGGAGTAGACGCCGTCGGCGAAAATCAACGGCATCACCCCCAATATGAAGGCGAAGGCGGTCATCAGAATGGGGCGCACACGCAGCTTGGCGGCGCCGACGGCGGCATCGACGAGCGACTGCTTCTGCTCGAAGAAAAGCCGGTCGGCATACTCCACGACCAGAATTGCGTTTTTGGCCGCCAGTCCGATGAGCATCACCAGCGAGATCTGCATGTAGATGTCGTTGATGAAGAGCGAGTCGAACAGATGAGCGAACCACAACAGCACAAAGGCGCCCAGCACGGCAGGAGGCACTCCCAGCAGAATAGCCGCCGGAAGGCCCCAGCTCTCGTAAAGCGCCGCCAGAGCCAGGAAGACGATCGCCAGCGACAAGAGGTAAACCAGCGACGAACTCTTCGATTCATTGCTCTCGACGAGCGACGTACCGCTCCACGCTACATCCACGTCGGCGGGCAGCACCTCGCCGGCCACCTCCATGACGGCTTCCATCGCCTGCTTCGACGATACGCCGTCGGCCGGTGCGATGTTCAGGGCGATCGAGCGGTAAAGGTTGAACTGCGAAATATAGGCCGGGCCGACCGTGTCGCGCACGCTGACGAAAGCCGACACGGGCACGCTCTCGTTACGGGCGTTCTTCACGAAATAGCTGTCGAGCGACGTGCGGTCCGTCCGATAATCGGGTGCGGCCGACAGATAGGTCTGGTACAACTTTCCGAAACGGTTGAAGTTGTTGATGTAAGCACCGCCCAAATAGGTCGTTATGGCCGAATAGACGTCGCTCAGCTCCACCCCTTCCTGCATGGCGTAGGCTTTGTCGATCACCAGCCTTCGCTGCGGGACGCCGGCGTTGAACGACGTGGTGGCCGTAGCGATTTCCGGCCGGCGGCGCAGCGAATCGAGGTAACGCACCGTCTGCTCGCCCAGGTAAGCCGTACCGCGCCCTTCCAAATCCTGCGTAACGGCCGACAGGCCCGACGTGACGCCCAGACCCGGAATCGACGGCGGGATGAAGGCGAAGCCCTCGGCCTCGGGCAGCCCCTCGTAGAGCATCCCGTTGAGCGCCGCGGCGATCTGCATGGCCGAGCGTTTGCGGTCGGAGTAGTCGACCAGCTTGACGAAGACCACGCCGCTGTCGGTTTCGGCGATGCCGGCCAACATGTTGAACCCAGCGGCATAGGAGGTATACTGCACTTCGGGCAGCGAGCGGATGATGCGGTCGGCCCCGACCAGCGCCTCCTGCGTCACCCGCAGCGACGACGCTTCGGGGGCATTCACCACGACCATCACGTAGCCCTGGTCCTCTTCGGGAAGGAATCCGCCGGGCATGAAGTACCATGCCGCACCGATCACACAGCCGATCGCCAGCAACAGCACGGCGGTACGCGCCATGTGGCGCACGGTGGCGGCGATCCGCGAGGAATAGCCTTCCAGCCAGCGGTCGAACCGCCGGTTGAATGCGGCGAAGAAACCCTTCGCCGCCTCCTTGCGGGGTTTGAGCAGCAAGGCGCACAGCGCGGGCGACAGCGTCAGGGCGTTGAAGGCCGAGAGCACGACCGAGACCGAGATCGTCACGGCGAACTGCTGGAACAGCCGCCCCGAAATTCCGCCCACGAACGACATCGGGATGAAGACGGCCAGCAGCACGACGGTCGTGGCTACGATCGGCGAAGCGACGTTGCGCATCGCCTCGATCGCCGCCTCGCGGGATTTCATGCCGCGTTCGATGTTGACTTGTGCGGCTTCGACTACCACGATCGCATCGTCGACCACCAGTCCGATCGCCAATACCAGCCCTAACAGCGAGATGATGTTGATCGAGAAGCCCAACAGCGGGAAGAAGATGAACGTGCCGATGAGCGAGACCGGAATGGCGACGAGCGGAATGAGCGTCGCCCGCCAGTCCTGAATGAAGAGGTAGATAATGGCGATCACCAGCACGAGCGCCAAAATCAGCGTGAGGATGATCTCCTTCACGCCCGAGCGGATGCTCTCGGTCGAATCGACGATCGTCGTACAGCTCACGCCGTCGGGAAACCGTTCCGACAACCGCCCGATGGCCGCCTTCACGCGGTTGCCTACGTCCACGGCATTGCTGCCCGGCTCCTGATAGATGACCAGCAGCGTGGCCGGCTCTTCGCCGAAGGCCGAAGCGACGCCGTAGGACTTGCTGCCCAGCGCCACGTCGGCCACGTCGCGCAGAAAGATCTGCTCGCCGGCGGGGGTGGTCTTCACGACGATCGCCGCGAACTCCTCGGCCGTGGAGATCTGGCGCGGCATGGTGACCGTATAAGTATAGGTAGTCCCTTCGGGCGACGGCTCGGCGCCGAACTGGCCGGCAGGGCCGACCGCAGTTCGTCGAGCGACACGTTGTAGTAGTTCAGCAGATCGGGCTTGACCCAGATGCGCATGGCATATTCGCCGGCGCCCATGATCGAGACCTTGCCCACGCCGTTGATTTTGAGCAGCTGGTTTTGAAGATTGATGTAAGCGTAGTTCGAGAGGAATTCGTTGTCGTAACGGCCGTCGCTGTGCAGCGCGAAGACCATCAGAAAACCCGTCATCGTCTTCTGCGTCACCACGCCCTGCGTGACGACCGACGAGGGAAGCAGTGCGGTCGAGGTGGCGACGTTGTTCTGCGTGAAGATCGCATCCAGATCGGGATCGGTACCCACGTCGAAGACTACCTGCAACACCATCGAACCGTCGTTGGCACTCGTAGACTGCATGTAGAGCATGTCGCTCACGCCCATCACGCTCTGCGCCACGGGCGTGGCCACGGCGTCGTTGACCGTCTCCGCGTCGGCTCCGCTGTAACTGGCGGTCACTTCCACGACGGGAGGCGTAATGTCGGGATACTGTTCGATCGAAAGATCGAAAATCGAAATCGCGCCCAACAACACGATCGCCAGGGCGATGCAGATAGCGAAGATCGGCCGGCTGACGAAAAATCGTTCCATAGGCTATTTATTCGTATTGATCGGGGTCGGAATAACCTTCTGACCGTTGTGCAACTTCTGAATACCGGCCGTAACGACCCATTCGCCCGGCTCGACGCCCGACAGGATGCACCACCGGTCGCCGGCAATACGGCCGAGCGTCACACGCCGGTATTCGGCCGTGCTGTCGCGCCCGACGACCCAGACCGAACTGAGATCCTGCATCTGCGTCACGGCACGCTGCGGTACGACGACGTAGGGCAGCGACGGTCCGACGTTGGCCGTCACGCGGGCGAACTGTCCGGGTTTGAGCGTATAGTCCGGATTGGCGAATTTGACCACCAGCACGATGGTTCCCATCGAACTCGATATGTCTTTCTGCGTATAGCTGTACCACCCCTTCGAGGGATAGACCACACCGTCGGCCAGCGAGAGGGTGATGTCCGAGAGCAGACCGTCGTTTTCATAGATCGACGGGCGCGTCCCCGCATAACGGAGATACTGCGCCATCGGAATGGCGACATCGACCGCAACGGTATCGATGTTCGAAATGGTCGTCAGCACCGAAAATTGGGTACCCACGCCCACGTAGTCGCCCGTATGGGCGCTGCTCGAAGCGATGATGCCGTCGATCGGAGCATAGATACGGGTATAGCCCACCTGCAACCGTGCGTTGCGCACCTGCTGCTCGGCCGAACGCACGGCGGCCTGCGCGGCGACGTATTCGGCCGTATACTGGTCGAGCTGCGTCTGACTGATGGCGTCGATACGCGCCAGCGGCACGGCGCGTTCGTAGTTGTTGCGGGCCGAGACCTCCTGCGCACGCGCCGATTCGAGCGAAGCTTCGGCCGAAAGCAGGGTGGTGGAGAGCAGGTTGGGGTCGATCGTAAAGAGCAGCTGCCCCTTTCGAACCGGCATACCGCTGCTGAAATACTTGTTCACGAGATAGCCGTTGACACGGGGTTCGATCAGTGCGTCGAAATTGCTTTCGACACTGCTCACGAAGCTCATGCGGTTGGGGACGGTGTCCGTCGCCGCTTCGATCACCTCGACGCGCAGGGAGGGCTGCGCTCCGGTTGCATGCCAGCAACGCCGCAAGGGCGCAAAGGAGTGTTCCGATTTTGTCCATTGAGAGCCATGATTTTTTCCTGAAAGAAGGCAAAAAACATACCGGTATTCGGTCTTGAATCTCCTAAAACACCGTGAAATAGCGCTTCAAGCGTATTTTTTTTATAAAAATATTTTCTCAATTCGAGATATTTCCTATATTTGCAAACGATAAACAACCCAAAATTTACGATTATGGAAAAATTAGTTGAGCAAATCAAAGCCCAGTACGCTCTTTTCGCTGAGAACGCAGAGGCTCAGGTATCTAAAAACAACAAAGCCGCCGGCACCCGCGCACGCAAGGCTGCGCTGGAAATCATGAAGCTGATGAAGGAATTCCGCAAGGCTTCGGTCGAGGCTGCCAAATAAGTTTGGAACCTGCAACGAATAAGGGCTGTCCCGATGGGACAGCCCTTATTGTTTCGTTATTCCTTTTCACGGATTATTCCGCCACGGATGCACGGTCTCGCCTCAGCACCGGCGGTTCCGCTCCGCGTGCAAACCCGACCGACCCCCGC
>OOAE01002434.1_pt1 | contig 10280 bp, 10 predicted proteins | sample 1671271 | NCBI WGS metagenome assembly OOAE01 (sample SAMN06348139, study PRJEB24527) | human gut metagenome | biome: human gut; feature: ankylosing spondylitis patient; material: feces | host: Homo sapiens | place: China | collected 2015-10 | reverse complement strand
TCGATAGCTTTTAAGTAACTTACAATAATCAATTAATTTTCTAATTTTCTAATTTCAAAACTACTATGTGGTTAACAAGCTCATCTATAGGAAGGAAGCTCGTCATGGCTATCACCGGAGCGTGCCTCGTCCTATTTGTAACGTTTCACTGCTTGATGAACGCAGTAGCCATTGTCTGGCCGGCATCTTACAATGTAATATGTGAGTTGCTTGGCGCCAACTGGTATGCACTTGCAGCCTCGGCCGGTCTTGCGCTTCTCTTCATCATACACATTATTTATGCAGTGTGGTTGACACTTCAAAACCGTAAGGCTCGCGGTAACGACCGCTATGCTGTAACCGCCAAGCCCAAGAGCGTAGAATGGTCGTCGCAGAACATGCTCGTGCTCGGTATCGTTGTACTTGCATTCCTCGTTGTGCATCTCATCCAGTTCTGGGCCAAGATGCAGCTTCAGGAAATTCGCGGTGTGGAAGGCACACTTCCTCCGTCGATGGGTACGCTGTTCATCCAGGAGGCTTTCTCCATGGTTTACACTCCGATCGTCTACATCATCGGCTTCATCGCATTGTGGTTCCACATGAACCATGGTTTCTGGTCGATGTTCCAGTCATGCGGTTGGGACAATGACACATGGCTTCCCCGCCTCAAGAAAATTTCGTGCTGGTGGACAACAATCGTTATTGCCCTCTTCATTGCCCAGGCTGTAGTGTTCACAGTAAACGCTCACAACGATTTCTACAAGACTGACGACGCACTCCGCAGCCAGTATGTAGGCGTTATCGGCAAGATGGTAGGTCTTCCCGTTGACCGTGTTTCAAGCGAGCAGCTCCCGATGGTTATCGAGCAGAACCTCAATGTGCTCAGTGATCCTCAGTTTGCCGCTCAGCTCAGCGATCCTCAGGTTCAGATGCAGACCGGACTTACTCCCGAAAGCCATCAGGAATTGCTGTCGAAGTATCAGCATGCCAAGGCGTTCCTCGACTACTTCATGATTGACAATGAAGCAGCTCCTGCCGCTCAACCGATTGAAGAACAACCCGAAAACTAATTAGCGATATGGAAAATACTAAAGAAAACGTTAAAGTGATGAATCCGGCTGATTCTAAAATCCCGGAAGGTCCTATCGCTGAGAAATGGACCAACTACAAGGCTCATCAAAAACTCGTGAACCCCGCCAACAAGCGTCGCCTCGACATCATCGTCGTAGGTACCGGTCTTGCCGGAGCTTCGGCTGCCTCTTCGCTTGCCGAAATGGGATTCAACGTATTGAATTTCTGCATTCAGGATTCGCCCCGTCGCGCTCACTCAATTGCAGCGCAGGGTGGTATAAACGCAGCAAAGAACTATCAGAACGACGGTGACTCGGTGTATCGTCTATTCTATGATACAGTAAAAGGTGGTGACTACCGTGCACGCGAGGCCAACGTTTATCGTCTTGCCGAGGTGTCAAACAACATCATCGACCAGTGTGTGGCTCAGGGCGTACCTTTCGCTCGTGAATACGGCGGCTTGCTTGCCAACCGTTCATTCGGCGGTGCCCAGGTGTCACGTACATTCTATGCCAAGGGCCAGACAGGTCAGCAGCTCCTTCTCGGTGCCTACTCTTCGCTTAACCGCCAGATTCAACTCGGCAAGGTGAAGAGCTACAACCGTTACGAGATGCACGACGTGGTTATGATCGACGGCCGTGCCCGCGGTATTATCGCCAAGAATCTTGTGACAGGTAAGTTTGAGCGTTTTGCCGCTCACGCAGTGGTTATCGCCACCGGCGGTTACGGTAACGCTTACTTCCTTTCGACCAACGCAATGGGATGTAACTGTAGCGCGGCTATGGCATGCTACCGCAAGGGCGCATACTTCGCAAACCCCGCCTACGTTCAGATTCACCCCACCTGTATTCCCGTACACGGCGACAAGCAGTCAAAGTTGACCCTCATGTCGGAGTCGCTTCGTAACGACGGCCGTATCTGGGTGCCCAAGAAGCTTGAGGATGCTCAGAAGCTTCAGGCAGGTGAGATTCGCGGTTCGCAGATTCCCGAAGAGGATCGCGACTACTATCTCGAGCGCCGCTACCCGGCATTCGGTAACCTCGTACCCCGTGACGTTGCATCGCGTGCCGCCAAGGAACGCTGCGACAAGGGCTTCGGTGTCAACAACACCGGTCTTGCCGTGTTCCTCGACTTCAGCGACGCCATCAACCGTCTTGGCAAGGATGCAGTGGCACAGCGCTACGGCAACCTCTTCGACATGTATGAGGAGATCACCGATGTATCGCCTTACGACGAACCGATGATGATATTCCCCGCCATCCACTATACAATGGGTGGTATCTGGGTTGACTATGAGTTGCAGACTTCGTTGAAGGGCTTGTTTGCCATCGGCGAATGTAACTTCTCGGATCACGGTGCCAACCGTCTTGGTGCTTCGGCTCTTATGCAGGGTCTTGCCGACGGTTATTTCGTGCTTCCCTACACAATCCAGAACTATCTGTCGGATCAGATCACAGTTCCCCGCTTCTCTACCGACACCAAGGAATTTGACGAAGCCGAGGCCAAGTGTATCGCCGCTCAGGAGAAGCTTCTCAAGACCAACGGAAAGCGCTCGGTCGACTCTATCCACAAGGAACTCGGACACGTTATGTGGGAGTATGTCGGAATGGCACGTAACGAAGAGGGCTTGAAGATTGCTCTTCAGCGCCTGAAAGAGATACGTAAGGAATTTGAAACCAACCTTTATGTGCCCGGCACTGCCGAAGGCATGAATGTTGAGCTCGACAAGGCATTCCGTCTGAACGACTTCATCACCATGGGTGAGCTCATCGCTTATGACGCTCTTAACCGTAACGAAAGCTGCGGCGGTCACTTCCGTGAAGAGTATCAGACTGAAGAGGGTGAGGCCAAGCGTGACGACGCCAACTACTTCTACGTTTCATGCTGGGATTACCAGGGAAGCGACGAAAAGGCGCCCGAACTCATCAAGGAGCCCCTGCACTATGAGGCTATCAAGGTTCAGACACGTAACTATAAGTCATAAAATTTCACACAACATTAGAAAGTAAACTCAAATGGCAAATATAACTGTTAATCTTAAGATTTGGCGTCAAGCCGGGCCAAAGGCTAAGGGTGAATTCAAGACTTATACAGTCGAGACCGATACCGACACCTCTTTCCTTGAAACTCTTGACATCCTCAACGAGCAGCTCGTTGAGAATCATGAAGAGCCCGTAGTCTTCGACCACGACTGCCGCGAGGGTATCTGCGGTATGTGCTCACTCTATATCAACGGACATCCCCACGGACCCGCTACCGGAGCTACAACATGCCAGCTCTATATGCGCCGCTTCCACGATGGTGAAACAATCACCGTAGAGCCCTGGCGTTCGGCTGCATTCCCCGTTATAAAGGACCTCATGGTCGACCGTAATGCATTTGACAAGATTCAGCAGGCCGGAGGTTATGTATCGTTCAACTGTGGCGGCGCTCAGGATGCCAACAGCCTTCCCATCGCCAAGACTGCAGCTGACGCTGCTATGGACTCGGCTACCTGTATAGGTTGCGGTGCCTGTGTGGCTGCTTGTAAGAACGGTTCAGCAATGCTCTTCGTTTCGGCTAAGGTAAGCCAATTCGCTCTGCTGCCGCAAGGCCGCGTAGAGGCTGCCGAACGCGCTCGTGCTATGGTTGCCAAGATGGACGAATTGGGATTCGGTAACTGTACCAACACCGGTGCTTGTGCCGCGGAATGTCCCAAGTGCATCTCGCTGAGCAACATCGCTCGTCTTAACCGCGAGTTCATCAAGGCTAAGATCAAGGAATAATAAATTCCTTATCCAATACAATACTTAAAAAGGATTCAATTCCCTCATTGGGGATTGAATCCTTTTCTTTTAGAGGTGTATGCGGTTCATGATCGGTTCCCGCAAGCGAGGATATAAATAGAACAGGGGATGCCTTTACGGGCATCCCCTGCTTATTTTAATCAAGATTGTCGATGCAAATTATTTTGCAAGATAGGCTTTAACCTGAGCGAGAACTGCAGGAGCGGTGAAGCCGAACTTCTCATCAAGTACCTTGTAGGGTGCCGATGCTCCGAAGTGGTCAAGACCGAATACTTCGCCGTTGCGACCTACTACGCCGCGAAGGGTAGAGGGAAGACCCGCGGTAAGACCGAATACCTTGCCGTTGGCGGGAATAACGCTGTCGCGGTAATCCTGAGGCTGTACTTCAAACAGACCGATTGATGGAACTGACACAACGCGTGCAGTTACGCCTTCGGCGCCGAGAAGCTTGGCAACCTCTACGAGAAGTGATACTTCTGAACCGTTGGCAACGAGGGTTACATCGGGGTTGGCTGCGTCTACTACCACATAACCGCCCTTTTCAGCACCGAGTGCTTCGTTGTAGCGGTCGCCGCTTGCTGCGGGCAGGTCGGGGATGTCCTGACGGCTGAGGATGAGGGCGGTAGGAGTCTTGGTGTTCTCCATGGCCATCTTCCAGCAAACCGATGTTTCAGCAGCGTCACCGGGACGGAGAACGAGCATGCTGGGTTCGCCCTTGAAGTTGCGGAGCTCTTCCATGAGGCGTATCTGAGCTTCCTGCTCAACGGGTTCGTGAGTCGGGCCGTCCTCGCCTACGCGGAATGCGTCGTGTGTCCAGATGTACTTAACGGGAAGTTCCATAAGGGCTGCCATACGCACTGCAGGCTTCATGTAGTCGGAGAATACGAAGAATGTACCGCAAGCTGCGATGCAACCTCCGTGGAGTGCTATACCGTTCATGATGGCTGCCATTGTAAGCTCGGCAACACCTGCCTGAAGGAATGCGCCGCTGAAGTCGCCGTGAGTGAGGGCGTGGGTGTTCTTGAGGAATCCGTCGGTCTTGTCAGAGTTGGCAAGGTCGGCTGAAGCTACGATCATGTTGCCAACCTTCTTTGCAAGCTCGCCGAGTACATCGGCCGATGCCTGACGGGTTGCGATGTTGGGCTTGTGGGCGATAGCCTTCCAGTCGATTTCGGGAAGCTTGCCTGCGATGTAGCTGTCAAGAAGAGCAGCCTGCTCGGGATTGGCTGCACGCCAAGCCTTCTCCTCTTCGTGACGGAGCTTCACTGTTGCGCGAAGCACTTCGGCACGGTCGGCATAGAGCTTCTTGGTGTCTTCCCAGATGTGCCAGGGATCATTGGGATCGGCTCCGAGGTGCTCCATGGTCTTTTCGTAGGATGCACCTGACTTGCTCAAGGGGTTACCGTGGGTTGAGCACTTGCCTTCGTAAGACTCGCCTTCGGCGGTGACTGCGCCGCGACCCATAACGGTCTTGCCTATGATGATTGTAGGACGGTGCTTCTCCTCGATGGCGGTTTCGAGAGCTCCTGCCATTGCAAGGGGATCGGTACCGTCAACTTCGATTACGTTCCAGTTCCAAGCGCGATACTTGGCAGCGGTGTCTTCGGCAGTAACGGCCTTAACCTCGGTAGAGAGCTGGATGTCGTTGCTGTCGTAGAACATGATGAGGTTGTTCAGTCCGAGATATCCTGCAAGACGGCCTGCGCCCTGTGAAATCTCTTCCTGTATACCACCGTCGGAGATGAATGCGTAAGTCTTATGGGCAATCCAGTCGCCGAAACGAGCCTGGAGGAAGCGCTCGGCAATTGCGCTACCCACTGCCATTACATGACCTTGTCCGAGGGGACCTGAGGTGTTTTCAACGCCACGTTCGGGGTGAACTTCGGGGTGACCGGGAGTTACGCTTCCCCACTGGCGGAATTCCTTAAGCTCGTCAACGGTGTACTTGCCGGTAAGGGCGAGCACTGCATATAGCATTGATGACATGTGACCGGGATCGAGGAAGAAGCGGTCACGTGCAATCCAGGTGGGATTGTCAGGATCGGTTACTAAGAAAGAAGAGTAGAGCACGTTGACAAAGTCGGCACCGCCCATAGCACCTCCGGGATGGCCTGACTTGGCCTTTTCCACCATTGAAGCTGCAAGGACACGGATATTGTCGGCTGCGCGATTTAAAACGTTTTTGTCCATAAGGTTAATTAAGTTTAGGTTGTTATATTAGGATTAATAATGTTTATTTACATTACACGAGTTCCTCTTTAAGTTCGTCCTCAAGGTCGACGGGAATGTCGGTGTTGACATTCTTGCATCCTACGAGGCCGTAGATGAGAAGATAGCCGAGGCATGCCACGATGAGCCAGTAGCTTGTCATGTAACCGGCTTCCTTGGCTATGAATTGCTGAACGAGAGGTAATACGCCGCCGCCTACAACCATCATCATGAAGATGCCCGATGCCTGAGCGGTGTATTTGCCAAGGCCTTCGACTGCAAGGTTGAAGATGCCGCCCCACATTACCGATGTGCAGAGTCCGCACAATACGAGGAGATAGGCGCTTACGGGTACCGAGGCTATTTCGCCGGCAGGGCCGCTGTAGATGAATGAGGGCACGCTTACGGTGATGCTCTTGGGGAGGCATATAGCGGCGATGACGAGGCATATACCTACTGCCGACACGGTGATGAGCTGAATGCGGGTCGATATCTTGCCGCTGATGGCACCGCTGAGGCTTCGGCCTACGAGCATGAGCAGCCAGTAGATTGCTACGATGGCTCCGGCGATTGTCGATGCGTCACCTATCACGCCTGCTCCCGATGCCTTCTGGTCGGCAAGGTAGAAGTTGAGGGTGCCGGGGATGCCGATTTCGATACCTACGTAGATGAATATACCGATTACACCAAGCACGGTGTGACGGAAGTTCCAGGGGCTGTGGCTGTATTTTACTTTCTTGGCGCCCGACTTGGCAAGGTTGGGTTCGGGTATGCTTACGAATGAGATTACGATGAATGCTGCAACGAATACGCCGATTGCGATGAACAACAGGGGTGCAACGGCCTGCATTGTGGTTGACTTTGAGAGCTGGCCGATGAGTGCGCCTACGAAGAGGGGAGTAAGAGTTCCCGAGAGTGAGTTGAGCGCACCGCCTGTCTGAAGAAGCTGGTTGCCCTTGTTGCCGCCGCCACCGAGAAGGTTGAGCATGGGGTTTACGACTGTGTTGAGCATGCACACGCAGAAACCGCAGATGAATGCTCCGAGCAGATATACGAAGAAGTTCAAGCGAACTACAAATTCCTTTGTTACCATTTGTCCGCCTTCATCGATGCTTGATGTCATCGAGAAGAGGGAGGTGTCGGTACCGATCACTCCTGAAAGATATTGAACGAAAAGACCAATTACGCCCACTGCCATGGCCCACAGTGCGGTCTTTTTATAACCGATTTTTACGAGAAGGTTTCCTGCCGGGATACCCATGAAGAGGTAGGCGAGGAAGTTCATCATGTTGCCCATCATTCCGAGCACGCTGTTACCTTCAAATTCATTTCCCCATATAGTGCCGATTGGGGCAGCAAGATTTGTGACGAAAGATATCATTGCAAATATGAAGAACATTGCAATGATTGCGATTAATCGTCCGTTCGATTTAGATTGAGTTGTTTCCATTGTTTGTTATGAACAGTTGGTTATTTGATGATTAATTTAAGATATTAGTATAATCGCGTAAATTTAACTAAAAAATTTCAGCCGACATTGCAATGATGCTATAAAACATAATGCAAATCGGCTGAATTACTAATATTCTCTCTCTCCAAATATTGTTGTTCCTATTCTGACCATGTTGCTGCCGCATTCTACGGCAATTTCATAGTCGTGGCTCATGCCCATGCTTATGATGTTGAAGTCATTGTCGTCGGCGAAATATTTCACTTTTAGCGCGTCGAAAGCCGATTTTATAGCCATGAAATCCTGTCGTATTCTGTTCTCGTCGTCGACATTAGAGGCCATGCCCATGACACCTCTTATCTTTACCATGTTGAGTCGATCGAGCAACCCGGTGCCGAGCAGCTCGTTGATTTCATCGAGCGTGAATCCGAATTTGGTTTCTTCCAAGGCCACGTGAAGCTGAAGGAGCACATCAACCTGACGGGATGTGTCGCATGCAGCATTGTTGATCTTAATGAGCAGTCGCTCCGAGTCGACACTGTGAATCATCTTCACGTAGGGCACTACGGTTGACACTTTGTTGGTCTGCAGATGGCCTATGAAGTGCCACTCTATGTCATCGGGCAGTGAACGTGCTTTTTCTACCAGTTCATTGGCACGACTTTCGCCGAATACTCGGTGACCACCTTCGTAAGCCTCCATTATGGCTTCCTTGGGGTGGAATTTTGACACCGCTACCAGCTCCACGTTTCCGGGGAGATTGGCTTTGATGTCGTGTATGCGTTGCGCTATGTCGTTCATGGCGAGCCGAGGAGTGATTTGTTATGCTTCAGCAGGTGAGGTAGATGACAGCTTGGCCTTGTAAACATCCATTATAGTGGTTTCGGCGATGGAGGCTATCTCGAAGTCGGCCATTGTGCCTTTCATGCCTTCCATGAAGTTGTCGAGTGCGCCTTTGAAGTCGGTTGCGGCTACGAGTATGTGGGATGTGGTTTTCTTTTCTACCGCGCTTTTCTCATCGATGGTGATGAAGTTTACCTTTACGTGATACCACTTGTCGGCTGAGTCGTCCCAGAATATTTCCGATATGTTGGTGCGCTTTACAGCCGATACTGAAAAGTCGCCTGAAATGAACGGGGTTACCTCCTCGATTATGCGTGCTTCGGCTTCGGTAAAGCTTAGAGCGTCAACCATGTAAGGCTCGTTGACCTTCTTTTGCATACCGTTTTCCATCAATTTATCGTAGCGCACTTTACATTCAAACCATTGTGCCATTTTTTTTCTGTTCAGTTTAATTGTTAAATGAAATTATAATTGTAATACAAAGTTACGAAAAAAAGTCAATCACCCTATAGCGTCAATTCTTAATGAACCATAATATTTCCGCTCAATCAATGCCCGCTTGGAGGTAACTTTTCAATCGTGTGCGATATATCAGTCGATAAGTGCGTTTTAGCTCATTCGACAGGAATGATGCATCGATTAACCGATCTATATCGGGATACTCGCGACGGAAGCGCGTTAACTCCTTTTTGACGATTTTCTCACCCAACCCCATTGTCAGCCCGAACTCATAGAACGCCGCCCCGGTAGGTATGGTTGGATTCTCTTTAGATGAGAACAGGCCTTTGTCGAGGGCAAATATCGTGTCATCGGGGATGTGTATCAGCGTGTTGATTAAGTCATATGCCGGAGATAGAGTATTGCTTCCATCGGGGCGTCTTATGATTGAAAAGTTTTTCAAATGAGCGTCACCGTTTGCAAACAAGAAGTTGAACAACATCAAGTCAAAGAACTTTACAAGTTCTATTTTTGCCGCAGGCAGATACTTTTTAATCAAAGTGGCTATGTCTTCATAACTTCGAGTGTCATATTTATAATTTTTACCGTTTGTGTCCTCCGACACTCCGGCAAGCGACGCAAAGTCCTCTTGCTGTATCTTATTGCCGTCGTTGTCAACATCATATCGTCGCGTTATATAGGCCATCTCGTCGTTTTCAAAAAGGCAGATTGCGTTGGGCGCCGTGTCGATTCCATATACTTGTTCTGCAATTTGCATGGTGAGATGCTCATTGGCAGGCCCGAATTCTGGGTGGAGGTAGTCGGTGAGTCGAGGCTTGAGTATGTATCGCCCTTGCTCACCTTCTTGTGTCAAAGTGAACTTATCATCGTGAATTGTAAAGGAGTACTTTGGCTGTGCCCCTGATAACGACATTCTTTTTCTGTTTGAATTGAATTTAGTTATTACTTCATTTGATGCGAGAGAAGTATAGGGGAGCACGTGGCTTACCGGAAGTCCTGATGTGAGCCTTTTCAACGCTGCCGGAGAATAGGTTGAATAACCCGGAATGAGAAGTGAGGGGCAGTGATTTATTTCCATCATTTAATGGGTTTTATGGTAATGGCTCCCGGAGTGTCGTATTGTGCAGTTGCCAACAATAGTCCGAAATTATCGTTTTCGTCAATTTTAAGGAATCGGGACTGAACGCGGCGATTGCTTCCTTCCGATAACATGTTGGAGAAGAACGGAAACAGGTGAGTGGAACGATACTCTTGTTGAGTAAGCGGAAGTGTCAGGCTTACCGGTGGATTTGAACGGTTTTGATAGTATGTGTTATCATACTGGAATATGTAATCATTGCGATTATTTTCAACGATTACTCCGGCTAATACATTGTTTATATATACGTTTGCCCTTCTCATTATTGATTCATAGTTTTAATGGTTATTTTTATTTCAAGGCCGAGGGTGTCAAGTACTTTTAGCAGGACTTTCAAAGTCGGGTT
>OOAE01002420.1_pt1 | contig 10334 bp, 8 predicted proteins | sample 1671271 | NCBI WGS metagenome assembly OOAE01 (sample SAMN06348139, study PRJEB24527) | human gut metagenome | biome: human gut; feature: ankylosing spondylitis patient; material: feces | host: Homo sapiens | place: China | collected 2015-10 | reverse complement strand
TTCCCTACACGACGCTCTTCCGATCTGTGTTTCGAGGTTGTTTCCCAGCTTGTATTCGGGGAAGACGAAGTGGTCGCAGGCGTAGAGATCGCCGTTGAACTCCAACGCCCCCGCATGACCGCAGTTCTTCGAGAGCGTGCAGACGCCCGGCGCTTCGCCCACCCAGTTGGCCAGCGTGGCGTCGAACAGCTGCACGAAAATGCGCCCCACGTCGCCGACGACCCACTCGTCGAACAGCGCGCAGGTGAAGCGTCCCCACTGTTCGGGCGTGACCGAAAAATCGGCCAGCGGGGCGCCGGCGTCGGCTGCCGAGGCGAGCTGTCGGCCGTCGTCGTGCGGCAGGATGCGTTCCACGACGGGGGTGAATTGCAGGAACCGGCAGCCGATCGAGCGGAAGAACCGGTAGAATCCCGCGGGGTCGTCGGCGTTGCGGCGGTTGACTACGGCCAGCGCGTTCCACTCCACGCCGTGTTTCTGCAACAGCGCCACGCCCCGCATCACCGCCTCGAACGTGGGGCCTCCCTGCCGGTCGCGGCGGTAGAGGTCGTGCGCCTCGGGCGGTCCGTCGAGCGAGATTCCCACCAGCCAGCCGTTTTCGCGGAAGAACTCGCACCACGCATCGTCCAGAAGCGTGCCGTTGGTCTGGATGCTGTTGTCGATCTGCCGTCCGTCGGCGTAACGTCGTTGCAGTTCGATCACGCGGCGGTAGAAGTCGCGCGAGCGCAGCAGGGTTTCGCCTCCGTGCCATGCGAAGGATACGGCGTCGCCCGCCTGTGCGGCGATGTAGTCGCGGATGAAGCGTTCGAGCAGTTCGTCGCTCATCGTCTGCGCTGGTGCGGCGGGGTAGAGGTTGCTCTTTTCGAGGTAGTAGCAATAGGTGCACCGCAGGTTGCAGCGCGCACCCGCGGGTTTGGCCATTACATAGAAGGGCCGCACGTATTGCCGGTATGAGAGTATTTCGTCCATTGCGGTGTCAGCGTCGGTTTGTCGCACCTCCCTTCGGAGGAGCTATTCGGCCGTCCGGCCCTTCGCGGCGAAGACGGAGCCTTCGCATGCGGTCGGCCTGCCGGTCAGACTTCGGGGATCTCCATTTTGAAAAGCGGATTTTCCGGCTCGGTGTGCGAGGCGCGGATGAATTCCCACATCCGGGCCACCACGTCGGGGTGGTCGGCCGCCACGTCGTGCTCTTCCAGCAGGTCGTGCCGCACGTCGTAGAGTTCGAGCTGCGTATTTCCCTCCTTGACCTTGCGCAGCAGCCCTTTCCAGTCGCCCCAGCGCACGGCGACCCATCCCTTGCCGCCGGGGAATTCCCAGTAGAGGTAGTCGTGTTCCTGCTGGCGGCGCTCCTTGCCGCGGATCGTGGGCCACAGCGAGATGCCGTCGGTCGGGGGCGTTTCGACGCCGGCGATGTCGCACAGCGTGGGCATCACGTCGGGGAAGTAGCCGACGTGTCCGTTCACGTGCGGCCGGTCGATGCGGTCGCCCCACGCCACGATGAAGGGCATCCGGATGCCGCCTTCGCGCAGCGACGATTTGCCCCATCCCTTGCCGCTGCGGAAGGGATGCGCGCTCTGGAACCATTCGGTCGAGGAGCAGGAGTTCGACGCCGGCCCGTTGTCGCTCGTGACGACGATGATCGTGTCGTCCCAGATGCCCAGCCGCTTCAATTCGGCCACCAGCCCGCCGACCTGCCGGTCGAAATAGGTGATCATCGCGGCGTAGGTGGCGTGCGGCCAGCGCGAGGGGAAATACCCCTTGCCTTCGATCGGCGCTTCGTCGCCGAACTTCTCGACGTAGTACTGCACCATCTCGTCGGGAGCCTGCATCGGGCTGTGCGGGATGGGCGTCGTCCACATCAGGAAGAAGGGCCGTTCGCGGTTTTCGTTCACGAAGCGCAGCACGCGGTCGTACATGATGTCGGGGCTGTACGTCTGCTGCGTATATTTGTCGTAGCTGTGCGGGTCGAGCGGATCGGCGCCCTCGTCGAGCGGCGTGCCCGGGGGCAGCAGCTCGTTGTCCAGATAGATGCGGCGGTCGTTCTCCCAGAGGAAAGGCGGATAGTAGCAGTGCGCCTGTCGCTGGCAGATGCAGCCGAAATATTCGTCGAAGCCCATCTTGTTGGGCGTACTCTCGGTGGCGGGGCCGCCGACGCCCCACTTGCCGATCATCGCCGTGCGGTAGCCGCCCTGCCGCATCACCGAGCCGAGCGTCGGCGTGCCCGCTTTGAGCGGGGCCTGTCCTTCGAGCGTCGAGTCGCGCAGCATCGCTTCGTGGTTCCACACGTCGCCGCGCGCGGTCATCTCGTCGTTGGCGCGGATCTGGGCGTGTCCCGTGTGCATGCCCGTCAGCAGGCCGCAGCGGGCGGGCGACGAGAGCGGAGCGGCCGAATACATGTCGGTGAAGCGGATGCCGCGTGCTGCCAGCGAGTCGATGTTGGGCGTTTCGATGCGCGTCTGGCCGTAACAGCCGAAATCGCCGTAGCCGGCGTCGTCCATCAGGATGAAGATCACGTTGGGCTTGCGTTCGGGCATCTTGTCGCATGAAACGGCCGTCAGCGCGGGGACGGATGCGGCCCCCAGGACGAGTGCGCGGGAGAGGGTGGAAGTTTTCATTTCGGGTTTCTTTTTCGGGAAGTTTTTAGTAGTCTTGTTGCTTTTCGTTTGCAAATATAGTCTTTTCAGGCAGAAAAGAGCTTCTCTTCCCGAAAACTTATAATTTTCTCACCGACCGGCAGACGATCAGCGAAGGCGGCAGACGCCGTTGCTCCTCCCCGCCGGTTTCGCCCGCGATCCGTTGCAGGAGAATTTCCATCGCCTGCGCGCCGATCTCGTCGCTGGGCTGGCCGACGCGGGTGACGGCGGGGTCGAGGTAGTCGAGGTAGTCGTAGTTGTCGAACGAGACGAGCGAGATGTCGTCCGGAATGCGCAGTTTCATTTCGCGCACGGCTTTGAGCGCACCCAGCAGAATCGTGTTGCTCAGCGCGAAGATGGCCGTGGGCCGCTGTCGGACGTGCAGCGCCCGCAAGGTCTGTTCGTACCCGTTGCGGATCGAGAACCCGTCGCCCGTGACGCGGGCGTAGGCGCTCAGCCCGTTGTCTTCGAGCGCCTGCCGGTAGCCCCGCACGCGGTCGGCCGACGGGATCGAGTGGCGCACGCCCTGGATGCAGAGGATCCGCCGGTGGCCGCGGTCGATGAGGTGCTGCGTCGCCTCGCGGCCGCCTCGCAGGTTGTCGGTCACCACGTAGGGCAGCGAGGTCTTCGCGAAGTGGCGGTCGATGCAGACGACGGGCGTCTGGTGCGCGGTCGCTTCCAGAAAGGCGGGGTCGTCGCCCGCCGGGGCGATCAGGATGCCGTCGACCTTGCGCGACAGGAGCGAACGGACTCCCTCGCGTTCGTTGCGTTCGTCCTCCGACGTGTCGATCAGGATGACTTTGTAGCCCTTCGCCCGCGCTTCGTGGACGATGATGCTGGCGATATGGGCGAAATAGGGGTTGTCGATGCTGGGGATCAGCAGACCGAGCGTGTCGGTACGGCTGGTGCGCAGCCCTTTGGCCAGCAGGCTGGGCGTGTAGTTGCAGCGTTCGGCCTCGCGCGCGATGAGCGCGACGGTCTTCTCGCTGATACGGTATTTGGCGGCCTGTCCGCTCAGTACGCGGGAGACGGTCGAAACCGAAAAGCCGGTGCGTTGCGCGATGCTGATGAGGGTCTCTTTCGACATAGGCGGGTCTATTTCGAGACAAAGTTAGAAAAATATGTGAAAAACAGGGCCGCGATTTTGTTTTTTTACTTTTCGTTTTTACTTTTGCAGAACTTGCACAAACGTTTGCGTTGAAGCTGGACGGCTGTTTTGCGGGATGATGACCGCGGTTGTCCGCACGCCGGATGCGGAGCGTTTGAACCTGAAACTTTACTAACTAACCGATTTGTTCGATTTATGGGAAAAATAGTGGTGATCGGCAGCGCCAATACCGATTTGGTGGTGAAGACCGACCGGATGCCTTCGCCGGGCGAAACGATTCTCGGCGGCAGCTTCATGATGTCAGGCGGCGGCAAGGGGGCCAATCAGGCCGTCGCGGCTTCGCGGCTGGGTGGCGAAGTGACCTTCGTGGCGCGCGTGGGGAACGATCTGTTCGGCGAGCGTGCACTCGCGGGCTACCGCGCCGAGCGGTTGGACGTGCGCCATGTGACGCGCGACGCAACCGTGCCGTCGGGCGTGGCACTGATCTGCGTCGATGGGGCGGCCGAGAATTCGATCGTCGTGGCCCCGGGCGCCAACGAGCGTTTGTCGCCGGAGGACGTCGACCGGGCGGAGGCCGAGATCGCGGCGGCGGATTTCGTCGTGTTGCAGCTCGAAATTCCGCTGCCTGCGGTGATGCGTGCGGCCGAGGTGGCCGAGCGGCACGGCGTGCGGGTGATCCTCAATCCCGCCCCTGCGACGGCGATCCCCGACGAGCTGCTGCGGCGCTGCTACCTGCTTACGCCCAACCGCGGGGAGTGCGCCATGCTCACGGGAATGCCCGTAGCCGATGCGGCCGGTGCGGAGCGGGCGGCCGATGCATTGTTGGCGCGCGGCGTGCGGCACGTGGTGGTGACGCTCGGCAGCGAGGGTGCACTCGTCAAGGGGGCGGAGAGCTGCGAACGGGTGGCGGCACGGAGGGTCGAGGCGGTCGATACGACGGGTGCGGGCGACACCTTCAACGGTGCGCTGGCCGTGGCGCTTTCCGAAGGGCGTCCGCTCTCGGAGGCGGTGCGTTTCGCCACGGCGGCTTCGGCGATCGCCGTCACGCGCATGGGCGCCCAAAGCGCCGTTCCGATGCGCGAAGAGGTCGATGCACTGCTGGCGGAGGTCTGACTACGATGCACGTGCGAAGCGTGCGGCGGGGCTGTGATCGGATCCCGATGTCGAAAATAAACGAGATCCGGCGAATTTCAGAATTTGAAATTCGCCGGATTCTCATTGCCGAAGTCGCGGACCCGCGTCCCGACGGCATCCCGACCTACTCGAACCGCTCCATCACGCGCTCCATCTTGGCGCGGATGCGGTCGTTGCAGAGATTGCCGATACTCCCTTCGTGGGTGTGGCGCACCTCGCGCGTGGGCCGGTACGTCCCCGCCTGCACCTGCTCGCCCACGCGGCGGTAGGCCTCGCGGAACGGCACGCCCTGCAACACCAGCCGGTTGACGTCCTCCACGGTGAAGAGGTAGTCGTAACGCGCATCGTCGAGGATATTCTCCCGCACGCGGATATGCTGCAACATGAAATCGCACATCGCAAGGCATTCGGCCAGCGTCGCGGTGGCAGGAAAAAGGATGTCCTTCAACAGTTGCAGATCGCGGTGGTAGCCCAGCGGCAGGTTGGTCACGAGCAGCGCGATCTCGTTGGGAACGCCTTGCAGGCGGTTGCACTTGCCGCGCATGATCTCGAAGACGTCGGGATTCTTCTTGTGGGGCATGATGCTCGATCCGGTGGTCAGCTCGTCGGGGAACGACACGAAGCCGAAGTTCTGGCTCATGTAGAGGCACACGTCCATGGCGAAGCGCCCCAGCGTGGCGGCCACGGCGGCCACGGCCGCGGCGGCGGCGCGTTCGCTCTTGCCGCGGCTCATCTGCGCCGCCACGACGTTGTAGTTCAGGTCGGCGAACCCCAGCAGCCGCGTGGTCATCGTCCGATCCAGCGGGAACGACGAGCCGTAGCCGGCCGCCGACCCCAGCGGATTCTGATTGGCCACGTCGTAGGCGGCCGCCAGCAGTCGCATGTCGTCCACCAGCGTCTCGGCATAGGCGCCGAACCACAACCCGAACGACGAGGGCATCGCCACCTGTAAGTGCGTATAACCGGGCATCAGCACGTCGCGGTAGCGTTCGCTCAGCTCCTGCAATCGGTCGAAGAGCGTGCGCACGCGGTGCGCCGTCTGCCACAGTTCGTCGCGCAGGAAGAGTTTCAGGTCGACCAGCACCTGATCGTTGCGCGAGCGGCCGGCGTGGATCTTCTTGCCCACTTCGCCCAGACGCCGCGTGAGCAGCAGTTCGACCTGCGAGTGGACGTCCTCCGTCCCCTCCTCGATCTCGAACCGCCCCTCCTCGATCTCGCTTCGGATCTGTTCCAGCCCCGCCAGCAGGGTCTTCAACTCGTCGGCCGTCAGCAGGCCGATGTGTTCCAACATCCGGATGTGGGCCATCGACCCTTCGACGTCGTACCTGGCCAGCCGCATGTCGAGCTGACGGTCGTCGCCCACCGTGAAACGTTCGATCATCTCGTCGGGTTCGAAACCCTTGTCCCATAATTTCGCCATCGTCAATATCTTTTCGCCAGTTCGGCAATGTAACGTATGTAACCTTCCACCCCCTGCTCCACTTCGCTGCGGAGCACGTATTCGTCAGCCGTATGCGAGCGCGCCGAATCGCCCGCGCCCATTTTGAGCGACGGGAACGCCATGAGCGCCATGTCCGACGTGGTGGGCGAGACGAAGCGTTCGACGCCGAGCGCCGCGGCCGCCCCGACCAGCGGGTGTTCGGGCGCGACGGCCGAAGCGCGGATGCGCGTCGAGCGCGGCACCGCTTCCGAACGCATGTGCCGGCGCACGATCTCGACCGTCTCTTCGTTCGTATAGGCGTCGGTCGTGCGTACGTCCACCACGAAGCGGCACTCGGCCGGCACGACGTTGTGCTGCGTCCCCGCCTCGATCTGCGTGGCCGTCATGCGGATCGGCCCCAGCAGCGGCGAGCAGCGTTCGAAGCGGTAGCCGCGCAGCCATGCGATGTCGTCCGCAGCGATGTAGAGGGCGTTGATCCCCTCGTCGCGCGCCGCATGGCCGGCGCGGCCGTGCGCCGTGCAGTCCAGCACTACCAGTCCGCGTTCGCCGACGGCCGCCCGCATCCGCGTCGGCTCGCCCACGAGCGCCATGTCGATCGGCCCCAGTGCGGGCAGCAGCGCCCGCGTGCCGTGTTCGCCCATGCACTCCTCCTCGCCCGAGAGGGCCAGCAGCAGGTTGAAAGGCAGCTCTGCATCGTAATAGTGGCGGAAGGCGGCCGTGAGGGCCGCGACCGACGCGCCGGCGTCGTTGGCTCCCAGCCCGTAGAGCCGTTCGCCCTCCCACGTCGCTGCGAAAGGGTCGCGCGTCCACGCCGCCGTGGGACGCACCGTGTCGTGGTGCGAGTTGAGCAGCAGCGTGGGCTTCGCGGCGTCGAAATGCGCCGCGCACGCGTAGACGTTGTTGTACAGCCGCTCGGCGGCGATGCCGTGCGCCGCGAGGTGGCCCGTCAGCAGATCGGCCGTGCGCGCCTCGTCGCGCGACACCGACGGAGTGGCCACCAGCTTTTCGAGCAGTACGACCGCCTCGGCCTGCAATTCATTCAATCTCTCCATAAGCCTCTGCGCAATCGTTTCGTCAACCCCGGATCATGGTGCCGCCCGCGTCGAGCAGCGCCTCGGCCTGCTTGATGACCACGCTCTCCACGCCGCTGGCGACGGCGCGCAGCGCCCCGTCGATCTTGGGCAGCATCCCCGCGCTGATCGCCCCTTCGGCACGCAGCGCGGCGTAGGTGTCGGGCGTGATTTCGGCGATGACGCTCCGTTCGTCCTCCACGTCGCGCAGCACCCCCGCCTTCTCGAAACAGAAGACGAGCTGCGTCGGCGCGATGCGCGAAGCGGCGACCGCCACGGCCGACGCCACGCTGTCGGCGTTCGTATTGAGCAGCGTTCCCCGCCCGTCGCACGTGATGGCCGAGAAGATGGGCGTCAGCCCCGCATCGAGCAGCGTGCGCAGCAATTCGACGTTCACGCCCCCCTCGGCGATGTCGCCCACATAGCCGTAGTCGACGGCTCCGGCCGCACGCCGCACCGAGGTGACGGCATCGCCGTCGGCGCCCGACAGCCCGATCGCGCGGCAGCCAGCGGCCGACAAGGCCGCGACGAGCCGCTTGTTTATCAGTCCGGCGTAGACCATCGTCACCACGTCGAGCGTCTCGCGGTCGGTGATGCGCCGCCCGTCGACCATGCGGCTCTCGATGCCCAGCTGCGCGGCCAGACGCGTGGCGAGCTTTCCGCCGCCGTGGACGAGCATCTTCGGCCCTTCGAGCGCAGCGAAAGCCTCGACGAAGCGCGCCGTCGCCTCGGGCGAATCGATGACGTTGCCGCCGATCTTGACTACGGTGATCCGTTCCATAGCTATTCCAGTCCCTCCAACAATCGTTTGAGCACCACCTGGGCCGAGATCTCGCGGTTGGCCGCCTCGGGAATCACCAGACTGCGCGGCGACTCGATCACCTCGTCCGTGACGATCATGTTGCGCCGCACGGGCAGGCAGTGCATGAAGAAGGCGTCGTTCGTGAGCGCCATCTTCTCGGCGTCGACCGTCCATTCGCGGTCGCGGCTCAGCACCCGGCCGTAGTTGGGATCGGCATAGGCCGCCCAGTTCTTGGCATAGACGAAATCGGCCCCTTCGAGCGCGCGACGCTGGTCGTGTTCCACACGTGCGCCGCCCACGAAGCGGGGGTCGAGTTCGTACCCTTCGGGATGGGCGATCACGAAGTCGTAGTCCGCGGCGTTCATCCACTCGGCGAACGAGTTGGGCACGGCCTGCGGCAGCGCATTGGGATGCGGCGCCCACGTCATCACCACTTTGGGACGCGCCGTGCGCTTGTGCTCCTCGATCGTGATCAGATCGGCGAAACTCTGCAACGGGTGGCGCGTAGCGGCCTCCATCGAGAAGACCGGACGCCCCGAGTAGCGGATGAACTGTTCGAGCACGCGCTCCTCGTAGTCCTCCGTCTTGTCCTGAAAGCGGGCGAACGACCGCACGCCGATCAGGTCGCAGTAGGAACCCATCACGGGGATCGCTTCCAGCAGATGTTCGGCCTTGTCGCCGTCCATCACCACGCCGCGCTCGGTTTCGAGTTTCCATGCGCCCTGATTCACGTCGAGCACCATGACGTTCATCCCCAGGTTCATCGCCGCCTTCTGCGTCGACAGGCGGGTGCGCAGGCTGGAATTGAAGAAGATCATCAGCAGGGTCTTGTTCCGCCCCAGATGCTGGTAGGCGAAGCGGTCGCGCTTGACTTCGAGCGCTTCGGCCACCGCCGCCGCGAGATCGCCGATGTCGGCGACACAGGTAAATTTCCGCATGGTCGTATCCGTTTTTTAATGAAAATCCTCCAACAATGCTTTCAGGCGCGCGACGAATTCGTCGGCCTGCGCCTCGCTCAGCCCCAGTGCCGGCAGCAGCCGCACGGTATGCGCTCCCGCGCCGCCCGTGAAGACGTGCTGCTCGAAGACGAGCCGGCGCCGCAGCTCCGAAGCCGAACCCTCGACGTCGAAACCGATCATCAGGCCGCGTCCGCGCACGTCGTGCAGCGCGGGCAGCGTGCGCAAACGTTCGAGCAAGCGGTCACCCACCCTGCGGGCGTTCTCGACCAGCCCCTCGGCCGCGATCGTGTCGGCCACGGCGATCGCCGCCGCGCAGGCCAGATGGTTGCCGCCGAAGGTGGTGCCCAGCATCCCCTTGCGGGCCTCGAACTGCGGCGCGATGAGTACGCCGCCGATCGGGAAGCCGTTGCCCATGCCTTTGGCCGTGGTGATCAGATCGGGGCGGATGCCGGCTGCCTGGTGGGCGAAGAAACGCCCCGTGCGGCCGTATCCCGACTGGATTTCGTCGAGCACCAGCTGCGTCCCGGTCTCGGTCGCCGCGGCGCGCACGGCGCGCAGGAACTCGTCCGCCGGGCAGTGGATGCCCGACACGCCCTGAATGCCTTCGACGATCACGGCGGCGAACTCGCGCGCGGCGAGCTTGCGCTCGACCGCCCCGATGTCGTTCAGCGGCACGAACTCCACGTTGGCCGTGGCGTTGAAGGGCGAGCGGATCGCGGGATTGTCGGTCACCTCGACGGCGCCCGACGTACGGCCGTGGAAAGCTCCGCCGAAGGCCAGCACCTTGGCCCGCCCCGTGTGGAACGACGCCAGTTTCAGAGCGTTTTCATTGGCTTCGGCGCCCGAGTTGCAGAGGAAAAGCCGGTAGTCGTCGTAACCCGAGATGCGGCCCAGTTTCTCCGCCAACTTCACCTGAAGCGAATTCTCGACCGAGTTCGAGTAGAACCCGAGGCGTGCGACCTGCTCCTGCACGGCCCGCACATAGTCGGGCTGCGCATGCCCGATCGAGATCACGGCATGGCCGCCATATAAGTCGAGGTACTCGTTTCCCTCGCTATCCCATACATGACATCCCTTGCCTTGTACGATCTCTATATTAAATAATGGATATACGTCGAATAAATTCATCTTTATAGTATTTTTTAAAACGCGGAGGGTTTTAAGTGTAAGCCAACCGTCTCCTCCAACCC
>OOAE01002415.1_pt1 | contig 10358 bp, 8 predicted proteins | sample 1671271 | NCBI WGS metagenome assembly OOAE01 (sample SAMN06348139, study PRJEB24527) | human gut metagenome | biome: human gut; feature: ankylosing spondylitis patient; material: feces | host: Homo sapiens | place: China | collected 2015-10 | reverse complement strand
CCCATGCAACGGAATTGCAGAAGGGCGGTGAGGGCCCGGGGAAAACCTCACGGAACTGACATGGAAAACTATCTGCCGCTGTTACAATCCACCTCTCTTTTTGCCGGGATCTCTGCCGGGGAACTGCGCCCCCTGCTCAGTGAGCTGGGGGCCTGCATCCGCAGTTATGGCCGTGGCGAGGCGCTGGTGCAGGCCGGGGCCCCCAGCCGCCGGGTCGGCGTTGTGCTGACTGGAAGCATCGAAGCCTACCGCCCGGCACCGGGCGGGGCACGGATCCCCATCACCCACATGGGGCCGGGGGGCGTGTTTGGTGACGTGCTGGGCGGTTCCAGCCTGGACAGCCCGGTCACGGTGGTGGCATCCGCCCCCTGCGAGGTCCTGCTCTTCCCCTACGAGAAGCTGCTCCAGCCGGACGGCTCCGCTGCCCGCCAGCGCCTGCTGCAGAATCTGGTGCGGACCATCAGCGATAAATATTTCCTGCTCTCCCGCCGGGTGGACCTGCTGGTGATGAAGACCCTGCGGGCCAAGGTCTGCGCCTACCTGCTCAGCGAGGCCGAGCAGCAGGGCAGCATGACCTTTACCATCCCCTTCTCCCGCATCCAGCTGGCCGATTACCTCAACTGTGACCGCAGCGCCCTTTCCCGGGAGCTGAGCCTGATGCAGCGGGACGGCCTGCTGGACACCTACCGTTCCAGCTTCAAGCTGCTGGAACCGGAGGCTCTGCGGCAGATGATTCTATAAAAGGAAAGTGATCTATAACTATGTCTAAACCAATTCTCTGGATCGTGATCCCCTGCTACAACGAGGAGCAGGTGCTGCCCATTACAGCGCCGATGTTCCTGCAAAAGATCACCAGCCTCACCGAAAAAGGCATGATCAGCGACAAGAGCCGGGTGCTGTTCGTCAACGATGGTTCCCGCGATAAGACCTGGGAGCTCATTTGCAGCTTTGCAAAGCAGGACGCGCATTTCATCGGCATTTCCCAGAGCCGGAACCGGGGCCATCAGAACGCCGTGCTGGCGGGCCTGATGGAGGCCCGCGCCAATAACTGCGACATCACCATCTCCATCGACTGCGATGGTCAGGATGACATCAACGCCATGGACGAGATGGTACAGAAATATCTGGACGGTGCCGAGGTGGTCTACGGCGTGCGCAGCCGCCGGGACACCGACACCTTCTTCAAGCGGTTCACCGCCGAGGGCTTCTACCACCTGATGAATGCCCTTGGCGCGGATATCGTGTTCAACCACGCCGACTACCGGCTCATCAGCGCCCGGGTGCTGGACAGCTTTGCCGACTACAAGGAGGTCAACATCTTCCTGCGCGGCATGGTGCCGCTGGTGGGCTTTAAGAGTGAGCAGGTGCTCTACGAGCGGCACGAGCGGCTGGCCGGTGAGAGCCACTATCCCCTGCGCAAAATGCTGGCGCTGGCCTTTGATGGCATCACCAGCCTTTCCAACAAGCCCATCCGGCTCATCACCGGGGCAGGCATCGTGGTCAGCCTCATCAGCTTCATCGGCGTGATCTGGGCCATCGTGCAGGCGGCCATGGGCAGCGTGGTGGCCGGCTGGGCCTCCACCATCTGCATCGTCTGCTTTGTGGGCGGCGTGCAGCTGGTCTGCCTGGGTGTCATCGGCGAATACATCGGCAAGATCTATATGGAAACAAAGGCCCGCCCGCGCTACATTATCTCGGAGCGCACCTGGGCCCCCTATGAAAGGAAGTATCACGGATGAGCAAACAGAGTTGGCGGGGCAGCACCCTGCTGAACCCGGAGCCGCCGGTGCTGGTCTCCTGCGGCGGGCTGGAGCAGCCCAACCTCATCACCATCGGCTGGACAGGCACCATCTGCACCCAGCCCAGCATGGTATCCATCAGCGTCCGCCCCGAGCGGTACAGCCACCACCTCATCAAGGAGAGCGGACAGTTTGCCATCAACCTGCCCACTGAACAGCTGGTGCGTGCGGTGGACTGGTGCGGCGTGAAGAGCGGCCGCGACAACGATAAGTTTGCCGCCTGTAAGCTCCACGCCGCCCCGGGCAGCGTTCTGACCGACTGCCCCATTCTGGAGGAAAGTCCGGTCAATCTGGAATGCAGGGTCACGCAGGTCATCCCGCTGGGCAGCCATGACCTGTTCCTGGCCGAAGTCGTGGCCTGCGATGTGGATGAGAGCCTGCTGGATGAAAACGGCAAGCTCTGCCTGGACAAAGCAAAGCTGATCGTGTACAGCCACGGCGAGTACATGAGCCTGGGCAAAAAGCTGGGCACCTTCGGGTACAGCGTGCGGAAAAAGAAACCCGGAAAACGGAAAAAATGATCTGACCTGCAAAAGGCGGGGCATCAGTGCAGTAAGCTGATGTCCCGCCTTTTTCTGTTTTGTTCCCTTCCCCCAACAACAAAAGCCCCGCCGGCAGAGGGAATTGCCAGCAGGGCTCCGGTAATGTCAATATGAACTTAACCTGGCTCTCCTATCATGAGAGCTGTCGAGCGGATGCGAGACGGAGTGGTTCAGTCCTCCGCACCCTCATCCAGGTTGCCCAGCTTCTTGGCCTGCTCCACCACAGCGGGCACCAGCATCTCGGGCAGGATCTCGTAGCGAGCAAACTCGGTGGTGAACCAGCCGCGGCCCTGGGTGATCTGCCGGATAAAGGTGGTGAAGTTGCTCAGCTCAGCCAGCGGGACCTCGGCAATGACGGTCTGCATGCCGTCCTCATCGGGTTCCATGCCCAGCACGCGGCCGCGGCGCTTGGTCACATCGCCCATGATATCGCCGGTGTTGTCGTTGGGGACATGGGCCTTCAGGGTATGGATGGGCTCCAGAATGACGGGGCCTGCCTCGGGCATTGCAGCCTTATAGGCCAGCTTTGCAGCCATGATAAAGGCCATCTCGGAGCTGTCCACGGGGTGGTAGCTGCCATCCAGCAGGGTAGCCTTCAGGCCGACCACAGGATAACCGGCCAGCACGCCCTTTTCGGCGGCAAGGCGGACACCCTTTTCTACAGCCGGGAAGAAGTTCTTGGGCACGCTGCCGCCGAACACCTTTTCCTCAAACACGACCTGCTCGCTGTCACAGGGCTCGAAGTTGATGACGACATCGCCGAACTGGCCGTGGCCGCCGGTCTGCTTCTTATGGCGGCCCTGCTTCTGGCAGGCCTTGCGGATGGACTCACGGTAAGCAATGCGGGGAGCTTCCAGACCGATCTCCACGCCGAACTTATTCTTCAGCTTGGCCTTGACCACATCCAGATGCTGCTCACCCAGGCCGCCAATGATCTGCTGGTGGGTCTCGGCATTATTGATGTAGCTCAGGGTCGGATCTTCTTCCATCAGGCGGGCCAGCGCACTGGAGATCTTGCCCTCGTCGCCCTTTTTGGCCACGGTGACTGCCATGAACAGGCTGGGCAGCGGGAAGGTAGCGGCAGGCAGCCTGACCACGCGGGAAGCATCGCACAGAGTATCGCCGGTCTTTGCGCTGACCAGCTTTGCCACAGCGCCGATATCACCGGCACCGATGCCGTCGGTCTCGGTCTGCTTCTTGCCGATGACGGTCAGGGGCTTGCTGATCTTCTCGGTCTCGCCGGTGCGGGCGTTGACCAGAGCAGCGCCGCCGGTCACCTTGCCGCTGATCACGCGCAGGTAGCTCAGCTTGCCCACGAACGGGTCAGCCACAGTCTTAAAGACATAGGCTGCGGTGGGCTCGTTCTCATCACAATGCAGCTCCACAGGCTCGCCGCTGGCATTCTCGGCCAGGATGGCGGCATCGTGCTGCGGGCTGGGCAGGAGCTTGTGCATATTGAACAGCAGCATATCCAATGCCTGCTGGTTGACGGCGCTGCCGCAGAACACGGGGGTAATCAGGCCGTCCTTAACGCCCTTGCGCATTCCCTCAACGATCTCCTCGGTCGTAAAGGGCTCGCCGCCGAAGAACTTTTCCATCAGCTCATCGTCGGTCTCGGCAATGGCCTCGCTCATGGCCTCGATCAGGCCCTGGAAGCGGTGGCCGATATCGGGCAGCTCCACCTGGATCTGCTTGCCGCTCTCATACTTGAAGGCCTTCTGGCTGAACAGGTTGATGTAGACAGGGGTGCCGTCGTCCAGTTTGGCGGGCACAACACAGGGGCAGACGGTGGAGCCGAACTTAATCTTCATCTCCTCCAGGATCTTGAAGTAGTTGGCATTTTCCAGGTCGCACTTGGAGATGAACACCATGGTGGCCTTGCCGTTCTTGCGGGCCAGCTGGAAGGCTTTCTCCGCGCCCACGGTCACGCCGCTGCGGCCGGAAACACACACCAGCACACTCTCGGCAGCGCGGATGCCCTCATACTCACCTGCCTCAAAGTCGAACAGGCCCGGCGCATCGATCAGGTTGTACTTGATGCCTTCGTACTCCACCGGCACCACGGATGCCGACAGACTTGCCTTCCGCTTTGCTTCCTCAGGGTCAAAGTCCGAAATCGTGGTGCCGTCCTCAACACGGCCCATACGCTCTGCTGCGCCCGAAAAATAGACCAGTGCCTCAGTCAGCGTCGTTTTGCCGCTGCCGGCATGGCCTGCAATCAAGATATTACGGATGTTGTTGCTTGCGTATTTCATATCGGTTTTTCCCTCATTTCCGCCGCACGGAGCAGTCTCTCCGTTTTTGTGGCATATTTTACAAAGATAATACCACACTCAAAATGATTTTCAAATAGATTGTCCGAAATTTTCTTTCACCTGCCCGCCAAACTTCCCAGGGTTCTTTTGTGCATTTTGACCGGATGCGCGCAAAATCGATTGCAGGACGTGGGTTGGCATGGTACAATAGACCCAATGAAAGATAGAGGGAGGCACTTTGCCATGAAACGCACCGATTATATCAACTGGGATGAATACTTTATGGGCATCGCCCTGCTCACCGCCATGCGCTCCAAGGACCCCAGCAGCCAGGTGGGAGCCTGCATCGTCAGCCCGGAGAACAAGATCCTCTCCCTGGGCTACAACGGAATGCCCATTGGATGCGATGACGATGCCATGCCGTGGGAGCGCGAGGGCGACCCGCTGGACACGAAGTACATGTACGTCTGCCATGCGGAGCTCAACGCCATCCTGAACAGCGCCCACAACAACCTGAAGGGTGCCCGGGTCTACGTGACCCTCTTCCCCTGCAACGAGTGCGCCAAGGCCATCATCCAGTCCGGCATCTCCGAGGTGGTGTACTACGGCGACAAGTACCACGATTCCGATTCCAGCGTGGCGGCGCGGTTCATGTTCAAAAAGGCAGGCGTGCGCCTGACCGCCTACACCCCCAGCGGGCGGAAGGAACTGCTGGAGCTGTAAGGGGAGCGAAACCTCTCCCAAAACTTTCCCTTGAAAATACAGTTTATTCGTTATATAATAGAACCACCTTAACGAATAAATATACGTTTTGCGTTGCATAGAGAGGAAAGTATACAATGAGTCTGAAAAATCGCAGTTTTCTGAAGCTTCTGGACTACACCCCTGCCGAGATTGAGGAGCTGCTCGATCTGGCCGCTGACCTGAAGGCCAGGAAAAAGGCCGGCATCCGCCACAATGAGCAACTGGCTGGCAAGAACATCGCGCTGATCTTTGAAAAGACCTCCACCCGCACCCGCTGCAGCTTCGAGGTCGCCGCTCACGATCTGGGCATGGAGGTCACCTACCTTGACCCGTCGGGCAGCCAGATCGGCAAAAAGGAATCCATTGCCGACACCGCCCGGGTGCTGGGCCGGATGTTTGACGGCATCGAGTACCGCGGCTATGGGCAGGAGATCGTGGAAGACCTGGCCCATTACGCCGGTGTTCCGGTCTGGAACGGCCTGACCAACGAGTTCCACCCCACCCAGATCCTTGCCGACTTCCTGACCATCCGGGAGCACTTTGGCAGCCTGAAGGGCATCCATTTCGTCTACTTCGGCGATGCCCGCTACAACATGGGCAACAGCCTGATGGTGGGCTGTGCCAAGATGGGCCTGCACTTCACCGCCTGCGCCCCCAAAAAGTATCAGCCGGATGCCGCCCTGATCGCCCAGTGCCAGGCCATTGCCGCCGAGACCGGTGCCACCCTGACCTTTGAGGAGGACCCCGCCAAGGCTGCCCAGGGTGCCGATGTCCTTTACACCGATGTGTGGGTCTCCATGGGTGAGCCCATCGAGGTCTGGGCCGAGCGCATCCACGACCTGGCCCCCTATCAGATCAATCAGGAGCTGATGAATATTGCAGGCCCAAAGGCCGTGTTTATGCACTGCCTGCCCGCCTACCACGACCACAAGACCGCTGTGGGCAAAGAGATGGGCGAGCGCTTTGGCCGCGATGCCATGGAGGTGACCGATGAGGTATTCGAGGGCCCCCAGAGCATCGTCTTTGACGAGGCCGAAAACCGGATGCACACCATCAAAGCCGTGATGGCAGCTACGCTGGGCTATCAGAAGTAACTGCGTCTCTCTCAGCACAATATGCACAGGCCCGGTCGTTTCCGAACGATCGGGCTTTTTGTTTCTGTCTCCCGTTTTGGTCTGCCGGAGGCTCCCCTGTAATGGGTTCTGGCTGTGCGGGAAAATTTCCCATTCTCCGAAAGCGTTGCAATTACAGTTGAAAATCCGTTGCAAAACCCATATACTAAAAGGGTAATGCACTGGAAAAGGAGGGAGACTATGGGCGGAGGACATCTTTCCCGGCCGGACTTCGGGATGCCGCAGCCGGACCCGGACCACCCGCTGACCGAATTCTATCTGCTGCTGCAGCACGGGCTGGACAAGGCGGGGGTTTTCCACCTGCCTGCGCTCTATGCCAGCTTCCGGGCACCGGCCCGGCGCATCTATGCCGACGAGGCCGCCGGGTGCCTCACCCTCAGCGAAACGGCGGACGAGGGTGCTGTCCTGCTCTCTGCTCCCCGGAACCTCCAGCTGCTTTACAGCAGCCTGCATGTGGAGCCGGATGGCTCCCCCGCCGCCCTGCTGCTCACCGAGGAGTGTTCCCGCGCTGTCTGCGCGGTGCAGCTGCTGCCTCCCTTTGTCTGGGAGGACCCGCTGCCGCCCCTGCCGGATGTCCCGGCCGCTCTGACCCTGCAATTGACCCTGCAGGATGTGGAGGCCATCGACACCGACCCTGCCGCCCTTGCCCGCCGCCTGTGCCAGACCACCCGGCAGAAGCACTGGCTGGCCCACCCCAAAGCAGATCTGTATCTTGCGGAGAAAATTGCCCTTTTCCAAAGGCTTTATCGTTAATGCAATAATCCGTGCGCTTCACCCGTATATGGGGTGAAACGTCCCTTTGAAACAGTTGTTTCCACCAGCCCCGCCCGGGGCCGCAAAGGAGAGAAAGAGACTTATGGGACAGTTGACCAAAGACGAAGTTTTTGCGCTGGCTGTACAGCGATACAGCGACACCGTGTTCCGCGCCGCGATGCACAATTGCAGCTGCACCGCCGATGCGGAGGATGTGGTGCAGGATGTGTTTGAAAAGCTCCTGCGCTACGAAGGCCGCTTTGAGAGTGAGGAGCACCTCAAAGCCTGGCTGCTGCGGGTCGCCATCAATCGCTGCCGGGATATCACCCGGGCCGCGCGCCAGAAGGACACCGAACTGGACGAAAACATTCCTGCCCCGGAATCCGGAAATGACGGCAGTGTGCTCGATGCGGTGCGCACTCTGCCGGAAAACTACCGCAACGCCGTGTACCTCCATTATTACGAGGGCTACACCGCCGCCGAGGTAGGCCGGATGCTGGGTGCGCCCACCAACACGGTGCTCAGCTGGCTGCGGCGGGCACGCGCCCAGTTACATACGCTGCTGAAGGAGGAGATCGAAGATGAGGTGGTATGAATACAAGATGGAAGTGGACGATCTGCACGCTTCCGATGACCTGAAGGCAAAGCTGCTTGCCCTGCAGGCCAATGCCGCCGAAACCCCCGGTGCCAAGAGCATCGCCATGCCCGCGCCTTCCCCGACCCCCAAAAAACAGAAGAAGCCCCTCCGCTTCCCCGCCCGGCGCTGGGCCCAGCTGGCCGCCTGCGTGGCAGTCTGCGGGGTCTGCCTGTACGGTGCCGTGTATGCCTATGAATGGAAAGGGGTCACCCTGCTGGGCGGTGGCTCTTCCTCCAACTACTCTGCCGCCAAGGCATCCGCCCCGCAGGCCGCTGTTTACTCCATGGAGGACACTGAAAACGCCACCTACGGTGCTGCAGACAACGGCATCTCCTCCTTCAGCGCAGAGGACGGCTACCGGTCAGCAGAGACTGCCGCCGGCGGTTCCCTGCTGACCTCCGGCGAAGCGGAGAGCGATGCTTCCACCCGCACCGCCGACAGCGCCAAGATCATCTATACTGCCAACCTCACGCTGGAGACCCGGGATTACGATACCGCCCGTGCGGCACTGGATGCGGCCCTTTCTGACGCGGACGGCTATATGGAATCCAGCAGCGAGTACACCAACACCGACAGCACCCGGAGCGTCAGCCTGACTTTGCGGGTGCCTCAGGACAGCTACAAGAGCTTTCTGGCCGCCGCTGCCCAGTCCGGCAGCGTGACCTACCAGAACCAGCAGGCGGAGGATATCACCACCCGGTATATGGACACCGAGGCCCGGCTGGCCAGCCTGACCGCCCAGCGCACCCGCCTGCAGGAGCTGCAGGCCCAGGCCGACACCCTGGCCGACCTGCTGGAGATCGAGTCCAGCCTGAGCGATGTGCAGTACCAGATCGAGAGCTGGCAGAGCCAGCTGGACTGGTACAGCAATCAGGTCTCCTGCTGCACCGTCTATATCACCCTGAACGAGGTGGAGACCCTGACCCCCACCAGCACCAGCTTCGGCGCAAAGCTGCTGGCCGCCCTGCGCAATGGCTGGACCGGCTTCGTGTCCGGCGCACAGGCCGTGGTGGTGTTCCTTGTGGGCGCATGGCCCGCCATCCTCATTGGCGCGGTCTGCGGCGTGATCTACTACCGTGTCCGCCACCCCAGAAAGAAAAAGTAAAAAACTTTACCAAAACCCTTGACATCCACCCGCCTCTGTGGTATTATACTTGAGCAGTCAGCGAAGAGCTGATGCAGACAAGTAAATATCGCGGGGTGGAGCAGTCTGGTAGCTCGTCGGGCTCATAACCCGAAGGTCGTTGGTTCAAATCCGGCCCCCGCAACCACCAAGCATCTTGAAGTGATTCAAGATGCTTTTCTTTTTGTCCTATTTCCTTTCCCTGCATCCCGCTGTACCCGGACACAAAAAAGCTCCCGACGTTCTGCGCGTCGGGAGCTTTTGCTGTTATGCGGTCTTCCGGGTCACTTCAGCACCGCACCCAAGTTTGCACTGGTGACCATGCGGGCATAGCGGCTGAGCCAGCCGGTCTTGATGTTGGGCTCGGGCGCAACGTACTTTGCCTTGCGCTCGGCCAGCACCTCGTCGCTGACCTCCAGCGTGATCTTTGCATTGGGGATATCAATACTGATGAGATCGCCCTCCTCGATCAGGCCGATGGGGCCGCCGGAAGCAGCCTCGGGGCTGACGTGGCCGATGGCCGCGCCGCGGGATGCGCCGGAGAAGCGGCCGTCGGTGATGAGGGCCACGGCCTTATCCAGCTTCATACCGGCCAGAGCGGAGGTGGGGTTGAGCATCTCGCGCATACCGGGGCCGCCCTTGGGGCCCTCGTAGCGGATGACCACCACGTCGCCCGGGACGATCTGGCCTGCGTAGATGGCCGCAATGGCGGTCTCCTCGCTGTTGAACACGCGGGCCGGGCCGGAGTGCTGCTGCATCTCGGGGGCCACAGCGCTGCGCTTGACCACGCAGCCGTCCGGAGCGATGTTGCCCCACAGGATCTGCAGGCCGCCGGTCTGGGAGTAGGGGTTCTCGATGGGGCGGATGGCCTTTTCGTTCAGGATGTGGGCACCCTTGATGTTCTCCCACAGGGTCTTGCCGGTCACGGTAGGCACATCCAGATCCAGCAGGCCCTTCTTGGCCAGCTCTGCCTGCACAGCGGGAATTCCGCCTGCGGCATAGAGGTCGGGCATGTGGGTGGGGCCTGCGGGGGCCAGATGGCAGAGGTTGGGGGTCCTGGCGCTGATCTCATTGAAGAGCTTCAGGTCGATGGGCACACCGGCCTCGTAGGCAATGGCCAGCAGATGCAGGACGGTATTGGTGGAGCAGCCCAGCGCCATATCGCAGGTCAGTGCGTTGCGGATGGAGCGCTCGTTGATGATCTGGCGGGCGGTGATGCCCTTGTTGACCATGTCCATGATGGCCATACCGGCGTGCTTTGCCAGCTGCAGGCGCTTGGAGTAGACTGCCGGAATGGTGCCGTTGCCGGGCAGGGCAATGCCGATGGCCTCGCACAGGCAGTTCATGCTGTTGGCGGTGTACATGCCGGAGC
>OOAE01002396.1_pt1 | contig 10442 bp, 10 predicted proteins | sample 1671271 | NCBI WGS metagenome assembly OOAE01 (sample SAMN06348139, study PRJEB24527) | human gut metagenome | biome: human gut; feature: ankylosing spondylitis patient; material: feces | host: Homo sapiens | place: China | collected 2015-10 | reverse complement strand
GCCGGAGCGGTGCTTAAGCCGCAAGGCGGGAATTGTGCGGTGTTGCCTTAGGTTTCTCCACGGCGGGATGAGGGCATCCCGCCCTACAGCATGGTTGTGAGCAAATAAACAATCATTTTTTCACATCGTCCTATACAAATATTTTACGGCGCGGGGCATATGGTTGGTAATTTTCAGGCTCGTCCGGGACATTGAGGACGCCGTTCCCTACCGACAGTCTAAAAAGCTCGGCTCCAATTCCTAATTGCTAATTGCTAATTTGGTCTTACTTTTTTGCGGCACGCAAAAAAATGCCCGGCTGCTAGGCAGCCGGGCGTTACGCTTATTGCAGGGAGTTAATGTACTCGTTCAGGGCCTCTTTCCAGGGGCGGGGCTGGGGCAGGTTGTCCAGGCGGAGCATTAGGTTATCCAGCACGGTGTAGCTAGGGGTGCTGCCAGCGTCCGCTGCGCGGATGGGGTGCAGCTCCAGTTTATCTTCCATATGGGCAGCTTTCAGGATGGCTTGGGCGAAGTCATAGCGGCTGCAGCGGCCCTGGCACACGATATGGTAAATGCCCAGGGTATCATGGTCGATCAACTGCTCCACCGCGGCGGTCAGGTCATCGGCCGAGGTAGGGGAGGCAAAGCGATCCGTGGGAACGGCCAGCCAGGGGCAGGTGGGGTCTGCGGCGGCGTTCAGCACGGTGGAAACAAAATCCCGCCCGATGCCGTACACCCAGGCGCTGCGCACGATCAGGTAGCGGTGGCACAGCGTGCGCACAAACTCTTCGCCCGCAAGCTTGCTTTTACCATACAGGCTTTCAGGGGCGGGGGCATCGAACTCATTATAGGGGTGGTGGCTCGCCTTGGCAAACACATCATCGGTGGAGAACTGCACCATCTTGGCCCCCAGCGCATCGGCGGCAAGGGCCAGGTTGCGGGGGGCCAGGGCGTTGACGCGGTAAGCGCGGTCGGGGTCCGTCTCGCAGCCGTCCTCATCATTAAAGCCGGTGCAGTTGATGATGACATCCGGGCGGTTGGCATCCGCAAAGGCGCGGACTTCGGCGGGGACAGTCACATCCACTTCCGCCACATCGGTGGCGATCAGCTGGTATTTTTCGCGGTCAAGCCGTGTACACAGCGCCTGACCAAGATGGCCGTTGGCACCGCTGATCCAAACTTTGAGCATTGCTGTTTTCCTCCATCTGGAACGGGGCAGTAGAGCACCCCGGAATTCTTCTCATACGCGGTTTTATTATAGCCCTGCTGGTTGAGAAGTGCAATGCGTTTTGCCGGATTTGGCGAAAAAAAGCGGCGGGATCAGCCTACATCCGTTACGGCAACATTGCTTACCAGGTCGTAGCTGGTTTTGGTGTTCCAGTCGCGGCGGATGACGGCTTCGGCGGTCAGGGCGGTGTTATCGTACAGGATGCTCCACTGGGTATTGCTGGTCACATCCTGCGGGTTGGGGGCCTGAGAGGCCGCCTGCAGGGCCTGCCAGGCAATTTCCCGGTCAATACTGCCTGCATTGGCATCCAGGATTTCCTCGATGGCATCATAGCGCTCCCGGCCATGGCCGTAAACGCCGTTGCGCTGGTTGGGCAGAACGTTATCCTTGTACATGACAAAGAAGTTGGTTACGCTGCGGCTGGGGGTAACGGTCAGGGGGCGGGCAGGGTCATTGCAGTCGTATTCCAGCACGCGGCCATCACCGGAAGCATCGGTGATATAGAAGTGGTAATCCCGCCCGCTGGAAGCGAACATATCATATTTGCTCAGCAGCTCTACAGCTTCGGCTGTGGTGGCGGCGCGGTCCAGCACCAGGCGGATGGCAAGGGTGGTAGCGATCATCGGCTTGCCGGTCTGCTGGTAGGTGGGGTCACTGTCCAGCGTGAGAACGGCGATAGAAACGCCTTTTTCATTCATGCCGTCCAGGCAGATGAACGGCGCGGTGAGGGTTGCCAGCTTTTTGGCCATGCTCGCGTCCGGCGTGTTGGCGTTGATGTTATCCAGTGCGGCAAAGGCGACCGAGGCGTAACCGTCCTTGGGGGTGCAGTAGACCAGCATGGCGGAGGTATCGTTCTTGAAATCATAGTTGCGGCCCATCAGGGTGTGGCCGTCCGTGCCCTGGGTGCAGAACGCGCTGCAGCCAAAGTTTGGGGCTTTCATATGGATGGGCAGGTAGGGCAGGGCTTCGGCCAGGATGGCATTGATCATGCTCTGGTTATCGGTAATGCCGCGGTCGATCAGGCGGTCGAGATCATACGCATAGTCAATATCCATGCGGTAGAGGTTATAGTTTTCGTAATCGGTCAGTTTGCGGATGCTGTGGATGCTTTTGAGCCGGGTAAAGTACACCCCGCCGCCAACGGCGGCGGCGATGATGACCACGGCAACCAGAGCGGAAATGATCCATTGAATCGCTTTCATCTTTTTCTCCTGTTCATGACGGGTTGGCGGACAAACGGGGGCGGTGCTGGCTGATTATGCTTTTACGGAATCCGGCAGCGGGAAGGAAAAACGCATGGCAAGCGCTTTGAACAGCTCCTGCATGACCTGCACGGCAATGGCGCGGATATCCAGCTTGGCGATAAAATCCAGCACCTGCTTTTGCTCTGCGGCGGGCACCGCGTAAGCGTTTAAACTCATGGAAAGGAAGCGGGCCAACTTTTTTTCCAGCGTAAAGTATTTATCGCACGGGCGGGACATATAGCCCCGCATTATACCCGCAGAGCCGATCTCCAGTTCATAGAAGTCGCTTTCGGTATAGCTGGGCAGGTAGGGGCCGAAAATGCGGTACAACTCGCTGGAGGTGTGCTGGTAGATATACTCGGACGCTTCGGTGTGGCTGTAGGCTTCCAGGTAGATATCCCGCAGGTTCTCGTTCAGCTCGGTCAAAGCCAGCTGGATGCTGGTCTCCACCGCGTACACATAGACGGGCGGCAGCTTTTGGCCTGCGATCTGGCCCGCCATATCAAACTGGCTGCCGAACATGAATTTGACCAGCTCCACCAGAACGCCATCCTTGGTGCGGAACACATTCTGGAAGGTACTGATGCTGACATCGGCTTCCTTGACAATTTCGGCAACAGTGGTGCGGGTATAGCCTTTTTCCAGAAAGAACCGAACACAGGCCGTTAAAATGCGGCGCTTGGCGTCGGCGCTGTCATATCGTCTGGGCATTAGAATCACGCTTTCCGTATTGGTTTATATGCCAATTATAGCATTTGGATGCAGCGGGAACAAGTGGCCGGGATGGAGAAGATTTGGGCGGATATTTGGTGATATTGGATATCGGTTTTGATTGGGGTAACATAACCAAAGGAGCCGCCGCAGATGCGGCAGCTCCTTTGGATTATGTAGACATTTCTTTTAGATATACTTGTTGATGTAATCGGCGGTAACGAAATAGTTGGTTATCCGTGTGTTGGCTTCGGTCATGGCAAGGTAATCGTTTTGCATACATCATCCTCTATTTTCCGAATCAGCAGTTCCATGCTGTATACGTCACGCAGGTAATTTACTAGAATTTTATGGTTATAATTGGCCATGGCAGTTAAACCTTCCTTTCTTTTCCGGTTGGCGGGCGCACGATGTGCGCCCCCTACGGGGAGCGCGCCAGATTACGGCTGATTTTTACGGCAAAACAAAAAGCCCGCACCCATACGGGTGCGGGCCAGAAAAGCTGAAAAGGTCAGAAATTACTTATTCTTCTCTTCATCCAGGCGGTCGAGCAGATCCCAGACGCCGAGCATATACTGGATGCCGAGGGCACGGTCATACTTGCCGTAGCCGGGGCGGCAGTTGCCGGGGCCTTCCTCCCACAGCTGACGGCCGTGGTCGGGGCGGATATAGCCCTCAAAGCCGTTGTCGTGGTAAGCGCGCAGGATCTCGATGATGCCGGTCTCACCGCAGCAATCGCGGTGGGCAGCCTCAGAGAAGTCACCGTTATCAAAGTGATGGATGTTGCGGATGTGAGCGAAAGCGATGCGGTCGCAGTGCTTGCGGACGATCTCGGCAACATTGTTGTTGGGGTTGGCGTTCAGGCTGCCGGAGCACAGAGTCAGGCAGTTGTACGGATCATCCACCATGGACAGGAAGCGGTCGATGCTCTCGGCGTCCACCAGCAGGCGGGGCAGGCCGAAGATATCCCATGGGGGATCGTCCATATGGATGGCCATCTTGATGTCGCACTCGCGGCAGGTGGGCATGAGGGCTTCCAGGAAGTACTTCAGATTCTCCCACAGCTTCTCCTTGGTGACAGGGGCATAGGCCTTAAACAGCTCGTCCAGCTTAGCCATACGCTCCGGCTCCCAGCCGGGGAAGGTCATGTGGTACTTCTCGGTGAAGTCCAGGATATACTTGGCCATAGCCTTGTAATCGTCCTTGATCATATCCTTCTGATAGAACAGGGCGGTGGAGCCATCACCGACAGGGTGGAACAGGTCCGTGCGGGTCCAGTCAAAGATAGGCATGAAGTTATAGCAGATAACCTTAACGCCAAACTTGGACAGGTTGCGGATGCACTGCTTGTAGTTTTCGATATACTGGTCGCGGGTAGGCAGGCCGATCTTGATATCGTCATGGACGTTCACAGATTCAACAACGTCGCCGTTGAAGCCGTAAGCGTGGATCTGATCCATGACTTCCTTGATTTCGCTCTCTTCCCAGATCTCACCGGGCATTTTGTGGTGCAGAGCCCAGACGATGGTGCTGACACCGGGGATCTGCTTGATGTCGTTCAGTGTGATGGGGTCGTTGCCCTCACCATACCAACGCCAACCCATTTGCATAGGCATAAGTGTTTCCTCCTTGGTTGTTGTTTATATCGCAATCATCGGATTGAGAATCAATAAAGCAATCAGGCGTTGACAGCGTCATGCAGGGTCTTGCGGACAGCGCCGGGGCCTGCGATCTCAGCCTTGAAGTAAGCCTTGACCTTGTCGGCCAGAACGGTCTTGGTCAGGTCAGAGCCAAAGATGGAAGCATTGCTCAGGATGCTGTCCAGCTGGTCGGTGCAGCTGTCGGGAGCACCGAACTTGATGGTAGCCAGCTTAGCCTGCAGGTCATCCTTCAGGGGGTCTGCAGAAACTTCGAATGCATTGCCGTTGTCATCAATGGCAAGCAGGTAACGCAGCCAGCCTGCAATGGCCAGAGGAATGGACACCAGAGTGTTCAGGTCGCGGCCTTCAGCAACATAGCTCTTGATGGTCTCGCCAAAGCGGATGCCGACCTTCTGGGAAGTATCGGTAGCGATACGCTGCGGGGCGTCCGGCATGAACGGGTTGGGCAGGCGCTGCTCAACAACTTCATCGATGAATGCCTTGGGCTCCAGGATGCCGGGGTTGACCACAACGGGCAGACCTTCAACATAGCCCAGGCGCTTGATGAGGGCAACGATATCGGCATCCTTCATCTCGTCGCAGATCAGGGTGTAGCCCAGCATGCAGCCGTAAACGCTCATGGCGGTGTGCAGCGGGTTCAGGCAGGTGGTGACCTTCATGCGCTCGGTCTTGTTGACGGTGTCGCGGTCGGTCATATAGACGCCGGCCTTTTCCAGCGGGGGACGGCCATTGGGGAACTTGTCCTCAACAACCAGGTACTGCGGGCGCTCTGCGTTGACAAAGGCAGCAATGAAAGTGTTCTTGCTGGTAACGATGGGCTCCATATCCTCGATGTTATCCTTGACCAGCTGCTCTTCCACGATCTTGTGGGGGCGCGGGGTGATCTTGTCGATCATGGACCAGGGGAATGCGATCTTGCTCTCGTCTTCCAGGTAAGCGATGAAGTCCTGGCCGACATAGCCCTTTTCAGCCCATGCCTTGGCAACGGTCATCACGCTGGACTGCAGCTTTTCGCCGTTGTGGGAGCAGTTGTCCATGCTGACAACAGCCAGCGGGGCGGCACCAGCCTGGAAACGCTCGAACAGCAGGGCAGCGACCATGCTCATGGCGTGGCGTGCGTGTGCCGGACCTTCGTCGATATCAGCCTGCACAACGGGCATCAGGCTGCCATCGGGACGGTACAGGGCATAGCCCTTCTCGGTGATGGTGAAGGAGATCATCTGCAGGCCGGGATCGGTGAAGATCTCCTTGAAGCGTGCCATCATGGCAGCGTCAGAAGAATCAGCGCGCAGGCCCTCGGCAACAGAACCGATGATCTCGCGGCTGGTGGAGCCATCCGGGTTCAGGGTGACCATCATGGTCAGATTGTCGAACGGGGTGTAGATCTTATCAATGATGTCATAGTCAAAGGTATCGGCTGCAATGATGCCGCGGTCCTGCAGACCTTCGTTCAGCAGGCGCTGCTGGAGAGCTGCGATAAAGCCGCGGAAGATGTTGCCTGCGCCAAAGTGGACCCAAACCGGATGCTCCTTGGTTTTGGCAGTCATAGCGTCATGGTCAAAAGCGGGCAGCTTAACGCCCAGGGCTTCCCATTCAGCCTTCTGGTTCTTGATGGATGCAGCGTTCATTTTCATGGCGAAACACTCCTTCAGATTTTGTTTTGTGATATCTTCGGTGGCCTTGCTTTGCAGCACGGCCGGTGTTGTTCATTCAAACCGTGGATAAGTATAACCCTTATTTTTTGCAAATCAAATTGGCGTAATTGCTTGAAAGATTGCAAAAATTGCGGTACTATGAAAGTAGAAAGAGAGATGACAGGATTATGGCAGAAAACAGCTTTCAACCCTTTACACGGCGGCAGACCATGATCCGCCGGGATTTTGAAATTTACCGCTACCGCTACATGGATGAAGTAGAGCTGCACCACCACGATTTTTATGAAATCTACATGCTTTTGCGCGGCAGTGTATCTTATACGGTCGAAAACCGCATCTTCCACATGCGCGCGGGGGATCTGATGCTGATCAGCCCGCTGGAGCTGCACCAAGCGCGGGTTGACAGCAATGATGAACCTTACGAGCGCATTGTGCTGTGGGTGGACCGCGGGTATCTGGAATCCCTTTCCAGCCCGCACACCAGCCTGACCCGCTGCTTTGACACCACGGTGCCCGGCCATACCAATCTGCTGCGCCTGCCCGGCCCCCGCAGCGCCGAGATGCGCCGTGAGCTGGACAAGCTGCGCAGCCTGCACATGCAGGAAAGTTATGGCAGCGACCTGCTGGCCGTTTGCAGCCTGGTGGAGCTGATGGTTGCCATCAATCAGAGCGCGGCGGACCGCAGCATGCAGAGCGCGCTTTCGGCCGATATGGCATCTGACCGGGTGGTGGACGGGGTATTGAGCTACATCAACGAGCACTACAACGAAGCCCTGACGCTGGATGCGCTGGCAGAGCGCTTTTTTATCAGCAAGTACCATTTGCTGCGCAAGTTTGAAGCGCAGGTGGGCACCACGGTGCACCGGTATATCCTGCAAAAGCGGCTGCTGAACGCCAAGCAGCTTTTGGCCGGCGGGCTTGCCCCCAGTGAAGTCTGCACCTACTGCGGGTTTGGGGATTACGCCAACTTTTACCGCGCGTTCCGCGCGGAATACGGCACCACGCCCCGGCAGTATGTACAGAGTTTGCGTGGGTAAAGTTCAAAAAACTGTCGTTATTGGTATTATATCATACCCTGCCAATGGCTACAATAGGCGATTTTGCGAAAATTTTGGCAGGCAGTGCAGCAGCCGTGCTGCACCGCTGCACGCAAGGTCAAGTTTTCACTTTCCTTTTGCGACAAAATAGCGTACAATGGGGGCAGCTGTTTTTGGGGGTATCAGGTACACCTTAACAGCTAAGGCAACACCGCACAATTCCCGCCTTACAGCTTAAGCACCGCTCCGACGGCTGCGGCACGGCATCTGCGTCGCCAAAATGCTCGATAAGACATCCAGTATTATCTGCGCTTTTGGCCTAGCAGCTGCCGCACCTCGCTCGCCGTATCGGCACTTAGAATTATGCGGTGTTGCCCTAAGTCGGGAGGTGGGCAGATGAACCAGCCAGACCCACAGCGCCGCATTGCGGGCGGGGTCGAATATGAATTGACGCGCCGCCGGGTGCGCAACCTGAACATACGGGTCCGCACGGATGGCAGTGTAGCCGTCAGCGCGCCGCGCCGGGTACCCTTGAGCAGTGTGGACGCTTTTGTGGCGGCGCATGCCGGATGGGTTGCCGCGGCGCAGGGCCGGATGGCGGTCCACATGGCAAACCGTGCCGCCGAACCGCCGCTGCCGAGCAAAGCCATCGCCCTGCACCAGATGCAGGCACTATGTGCGCAGTATTACCCGCTGTTTGCCGCCACCTGCCCGCGCGGAGAAATGCCCCGCATAGCGGTGCGGGACATGAGCACCCGGTGGGGGAGCTGCTCCCTAAAAACAGGAACGCTGTGTTTTGCCCTGCGGCTGTGTGTGATGCCGCTGCCCGCGCAGGAGTATGTGGTGGTACACGAGTTTTGCCACTTTGCCCACCCCAACCACAGCCCGGCTTTCTGGGCCGCCGTGGCCAGGGTGATGCCGGACTATAAGGCACGGCAGGCGCTGCTGAAGGGGAGATAGGTACCTTTTATTATTTTCCATTCTCCTTATTTGGGATGCCGTGAATTAAAGAGTTTTGTGGGGCAGAGCGCCAGTGTCTTGTGTTCCGGGAAGATTCCCCGCACCTTACTGATAAGTACCCATTCATTTATTTTGAGCCGCCATTATTCTTTCATTTATTTCAAAATTTAATATCGAGGAGGCGATCTGCACTTTGTCAGATTCCAAACGCTACTCCACGCTGGTGAACAACACCATCCTGTTTGCCATTTCCAACTTTGGCTCCAAAATCATCAGCCTGATTATTCAGCCATACCTGAGTTACGCGCTGGCCAGCCCGGATGTGATGGGTGTGACCAGCCTGATGCAGTCGGTGGCCAACCTGCTGATTCCGGTGGTCAGCCTGGGCGTCAGCTTTGCGGTGATCCGGTTTGGCCTGGACCGCAAGGTGGATAAATCCAGCGTATTCATGAACGGCCTTGCCACCATCCTGCTGGGCTTTGCCTTAATGGCGGTCTGCTGGCCGCTGGTGCGGCTGATCCCCAATGCGGCGGATTATCTGGTTCTGATTTACGCCTGTGTATTGATGAGCTGCCTGCGCACGCTCTGCACCCAGTTCATCCGTTCCCGCATGCTGAACCGTCTGGTTGCGGTGGATGGCGTTTTGACTTCCGCCACGCTGCTTGGGTTCTATTATCTGTTCCTGGATGTGCTGGATCTGGGCGCGAACGGCTACCTGCTTGCCATGGCCTGTTCGGATGCGCTTTCGGCAATCTTTGTTTTTATTGCCGGGCACTGCCACCAGTATTTCAGTTTCAAAAAGTTCAACAAAGCCCTTTGGAAGGACATGCTGCGTTATTGCATCCCCATGATCCCGGCTTCCATCAGCTTTTGGATCATCAACGCTTCGGACCTGTTCTATGTACAGGGCATGTGTGACGGCATTGACGGCAAAAGCAGCACCTGGTGGGTGGGCCTGCTGAAAGCCGGGTATTATCTGCCGCAGATCATTACCATTGTGGGGCAGATTTTTTATGAGGCATGGCAGCTTTCGGCTGTGACAGAGGAATCCGAGCGTTCGGCGTTCTTCAGCAAGGTGTTCCGGGTATATGCGGCGGTCATGTTCTGCTGTGTGGCGGGCGTCATCTGGCTGTGCCAGCCCATGATGCACGTTTTCCGCGAGGATTACTTCCTTGGCTGGCAGTTTGTGCCGTTCCTGACACTGGCTTCCATGTGCACCTGCCTGAACAACTTCCTGAACAGCGTGTATGTGGTATACAAGCGGTCCACCAGTTCGTTCTACACCATGTTGGTAGGTGCCGTGGTTAATCTGGTTCTGAACTTTTTGTTCATCCGCTGGTTTGGGCCGTGGGGCGTTACGATGGCAAGTTTCATCTCCCTGCTGATTGTTTTCCTGCTGCGTGCTTACTCCACCCACGGGCTGCTGGAGATCGACTTTCACCCCGCCTGGATGCTGCTGAACCTGGGGCTGATCTTTGTGGAGATTGCCATGCTGTTCAAGCTGGAGCACTGGGTGCTGCCGGTCACGGTGCTGACCTTTGCCATCTGCCTGCTGAACTTCCGCGAGGTGTTTGCCATGGTGGAAAAGCTGCTGGGCATGGTTCTGCACCGCCGCAAAAAATCAAATTAAGTTTTAAACAAGTTTTGTTTTTCTTGTTGAAAGATTGCCCGTGCGTTGTGCACGGGCTTTTTTCTTTTCCGTTTTGTGGGCGGTTCTATTATATCGTGCCGCACTATGATATAATACGGGTGATGATTATTTTGGGGCTTTGGCCCGTGGCAGCCTAAAACGGCACCGTTGTATTTTTTAGGTGGGCGGGCGTACGATGTGCGCCCCTACGGTCTCTACAGGGTAAAAATAGCATTTTTGATTTACAAAATCATTATATTTTGATAAAAGCAGGAGGGAAACCAACTATGCCGCAGATCACGATCGGCAAAGGGCTTGCTTTTTATGAGGAAGCGCA
>OOAE01002387.1_pt1 | contig 10465 bp, 8 predicted proteins | sample 1671271 | NCBI WGS metagenome assembly OOAE01 (sample SAMN06348139, study PRJEB24527) | human gut metagenome | biome: human gut; feature: ankylosing spondylitis patient; material: feces | host: Homo sapiens | place: China | collected 2015-10 | reverse complement strand
CGTGACGGGACTCTGCCGTAACTTTGTTCGGTCCGGGTGATTATTGTGCGCTTACAAAGGAAATGCGTATCGGTCAATCAGCCGTTCTTGCGCTTGATGACCAGCGCGGCTCCGGTCAGCGACAGCAGGGCGCTTACGCCGTACAGCGCCACACCGGCGTCAAAGGTCTTGGGAGAAGAGATCGTCGTCTCCGGTGTATTCGGCTTCTCCCGCCGGATCGGGGTGGTGCTATATGTGTAGATGTTCTCGAAGGTCATCTTGTCTACCGGATCGCCCTGAACATCATCGTACGGATGAATCTCAAAAGGCAGCGGCGTTCCGTTCTGATCCTCTCTGGGGTCAAAGTTAACATACCACTTGGCAGTGGAGTACGTCCAGCCGCTATCGCCGCCGTCCACCTCACGGACAGAAAGACCCTCACTGATATATTTCTGAACCTGGTATTCCGGGCCGCCGGCAGGCATAGGCTATAGCGATTACCGTAAACACGAAGACCATCGGCAGCAGATGCTTGGTGGTTCCTTTCAAGAGACAAGGCCCTCGCTTTCTTCAGGCTATGTCCGCAGACACACCTTAATATATAGCATAAAACGCCGCCCGCCGCAACTCTTTCCTGCCGGACGGGAAAGAAAGAGGGAGGACGCTCATGAGAGTGCTCTCCCTCAGTAAGACTGTCAGGATGCTCTTTATAGCGCCGGGAGACTCGCTCCTTAGGCGAGAGGCGAGGCATTATGACGCAATGAGTGAATGCAAGCCTTCATAAGCCCTCATTCTCTTTGTTACATCCTTCTTATGGAATGTGTATGGATGGCAACCAAAACCACGGAGCATATCAATAGCATACGAAGTCTGCCTGAAGCACCTTTGGATAAGACGAATTCATATTTTGTCTTTTTCTTTCTGCTCCATAAGCCAGACCGTCATATCCCACAAAGTCTCCTCCATTGGGCGCGGCTGATATGCAAAACATTTCGATGCTGCGGCATGACTGAATTGCCCGTTTGAGGCAAGAACGGCAACGGAATAGGGAGTGAAAAACAGTGGCTTTCGATCCTTCAGACTCCGGCGTTCGTAGTATGGGGCTGCCAACTTTGCAAGACTCAATGGCAGACAGATGGGGTGATACTTCAGCTTTGCGGCCTTTCCGACAAGCTGAAGCATCTTGCGAATCGTAATATAGTGGCCGGACAGAATGTATCCCTTGCCGGGCTCTCCGCTTTCGGAGCAGGCCAGAATACCTTTTGCAACATCCCGTACATCCACAAAATTATACCCGCCGCGAACAGCAAAGGGCAACTTCCCGGCCAGAAAAGACTTTGCCATTGAGGTGAAACTCCCTCCCTGTATGTCGCCTGGGCCGATGATGCCGGAGGGAAAGACAATGCTGGCATTCAGCCCGCGCTCTGCCGCGTTGAAGACCAGTTCGGTTGCGGCCGCCTTGCTCTTTGCGTAATCGCCGTCTACAAGACCCGGAGAGAAGTCACAGCTTTCCGTGATAACGCAGCCCTCTGGTTTTTCCGGTATGGCATGGACGGAGCTGACATGGATTAACTTTCCCACATCGTGTTCTAAACATTGTCGAAGGATTCTCCATGTTCCGCCCACATTGACCTGATAGAGTTTTGGGCCGGGTCTGGACGCGACAGAGACGATACCCGCGCAGTGAATCACACAGGTACGGCTATCGGCATCCGCAAAGAAGTCTGCAAGTGAGTTTTTATCACACACATCGCCGACGATGATATGGACTTCCTTCGGGAGCAGGTTGATATAGGGGTCGTTATGCAGCACAAGTGTACGCACCTGAGCGTCGTGGTTCACCAGCTCCTCCACAACAGTTCTGCCGAGAAAGCCGGTGGCACCTGTAATGAGATATCTATCGTACATCTAAAAAGTCTCCTCTCAAAATAGGCATACAGGTGTTGATTATCTTTCACGAGTATAGTATACTTAAAGTGAAAAGTAGAAACAATCAGCACTTGCCGTACAACTGAAATAAAATCAACACAGCATACCAAAGTGTTGATGAACGTTATAATCTTTAATTGAGGGTGATTTCTAGATGGAGAAACTAGATGCGAGGAAACGCTATACACAGATGATACTCAAGCAGTCTTTTTTGAAGCTGCTGAAGGAGAAACCGGTCAATAAAATCACGGTAAAGGAACTCTGCCAACTATCCCAAATCAACCGGGCTACTTTCTATACCCATTACAGCGACTGCTTTGCACTGCTGGAGAGCATCGAGAATGAGCTCATTGATGAGTTTGAGAAATCCCTTCGCTATGTCAATTCCTTTGATGTGACGGCTCTAATTGAAGCCCTCTATGACATGGTCGATCAAAATCAGGAAGCCTGTCGGACACTCGTTCTGGGGAATACCAGTTCGGCTGTCATTGCGAAAATGATCGCTTTGGCGAAAACCGATAGCCTTGCTTATTGGCACAGGGAATTGCCAAAGGCCAGTGAAACCGAGTTGGAGATGATGTATACACATCTTTCCAACGGCTTGATGCATGTTATTGTAGAGGGTTATGACAAGTACAGCAAGGAGGAACTGATCCGCTTCGTCAGTCAGGTAGTGAAGGTTAGCCTTTTGCTGTTCCGATAAAAGAATGCTCGCAAGAAAGAAAGCCTCAAGACTGCTACACCGTGGATGCTGAAAAAAGACGCAGTATCAGCTCAGCCGCCATCTGCTCGCTATGGAGGGCCTTTGTCTGGTGCCTCGGAGGGTGGAAATTAAAAAGGGAGGGTAACACGCAATGTTAAGAACAGAATTTCGAGCAGCCCTTTGTAACGATCCGTATGAGATACGGCTAATGCGAAACCTCTATGATTCAGCTGTAAAGCAGTTGTCGCTGAAATTTGAAATACTGAACAATGAGTTCAAAGTGCTCTACGCGAGAAACCCGATCCATCATATTGAAGGGCGCGTAAAATCTGTGGAAAGCCTTGCAGCCAAGCTGCTGAATAAAGGGTTGCCACTGACCATCGAGACGGCGCGGGAGAGCATCAATGATATTGCCGGTGTCAGGGTAGTGTGCAGTTATATCGACGATGTGTACCGGGTGGCGGAGATGCTGGAGCTGCAAAAGGATGTCAAGATTATCAAAAGGCAAGACTATATCCGCACACCAAACTATAACGGATACCGCTCATTACATCTGGATATCCGGGTGCCGGTGTATCTGTCAGATAGGACGGAGCAGGTAACTGCGGAAATTCAGATCCGCACGATTGCTATGGACTTTTGGGCCAGTCTAGAGCACGATATTCGGTATAAGGTAGATAAGACAAAGTTGCCGGAGGGCATCAACGAGGAGATGCTTGAATGCGCGGGCAAGATCGCCGAAATTGACCGACAGATGCAGGAGATGTATCGGAGGATCAAATCCGCTCAAGGAAATATGGATTGTTAGGGGATATCAAATCTTTAATAAACGGCATACGCAAAAAGGCACTGTACCTTTTCAGTGATGCTTGTACAGTGCCTTGGTTACTTATAGAATTCTATCATGATTCTCTACTGGGGCGGCTTGAGTGTCACGGCGCAGAGCCGCCTCGCGCAAAATGATCTCTCGCTCGGAAAACGGAATCTTCTCGCCGTTGATTAGCTGATAGGTTTCGTGACCCTTTCCGGCGCAGAGAATGATGTCACCCGTCTCTGCCATGTGTACTGCTGCACGAATGGCGTCTTTTCTATCCTCAAAAAGCAGATAGGGCTTCGTTTGATCGTAGTAGGACAGAATCTCCCAGTTGATCTCATTGGGATCTTCAGTGTCCGGATTGTCTGCCGTAATGATTGCGAAATCGGCGTATTTTCCAGCCGCCTCACCCAGCTCTTTGCGGCGCTTTTTTGTCCGGCATCCGACAGAGCCGAGCAGACATATCAGCCGATGGGGATGGTATGTCCGAAGAGCCTGAAGCGCATTTTCAAGGCTGAACCCATTGTGCGCATAGTCAAGGACAAAGGTCACTCCCGGCAGTGCGTCCACCACCTCAAAGCGTCCGGGGACGGAAAGCGTCTGCAGAATCTGGGCGGCGTCTGCCGCTGACACACCGTAAATTGAGGCTGCCGCAATGGCGCCCAGCCCATTATACACGGAAAGCTCTCCGGGAGCGCAAAGCCTGACGGCGGTATTCCCACCCTGTGAAACACAGGTAAAGTCGATGCCCAGCGCTGCTTTTCCGCGAAAGGGATGGGTTTCCGCGGCAGTGAACCGGCAATGGTCGGACAGGGGCTGGTGCAGAGAAAAACCAATGAAATCCGTGTTCTCACCCGGATTCCCAACGACAGCCCTCCAATGGGAATCATCGAGATTGCAGACAATGTGTTCCGGCGCAAAATCGCGGAACAGTCGTGCCTTCGCCGCTCGATAGGCGGCAAACGAGGGATGCTCCACCTCTCCTATATGGTCATCTGCCAGATTCGTAAACAAGCAGGTATCAAAGCGGACGCCCTCCACTCTGTGTGTGGCCAGCGCTTGCGAGGAAACCTCCATTACCACATGTGTGATGCCACGATCCACCATCATGCGAAAAAAGCGGTGAAGCTCACTGCTTTCCGGTGTCGTGTTGACGGTATCAAACCAATCCTTTTCCATCAGCACGCCATTGGAGCCGACATACGCACACGGAAAGCCGCAGCCAGAGAGAATCTCCCGCAGGAAAAATGCCGTTGTTGTTTTGCCCTTGGTTCCGGTAATGCCGATAACGGTCAGCTTCTCCGCAGGGCGGCCATAGAATGACGCCGACAGACAGGCTAGCGCGTGGCGCGGATTCTCCACAAGTATCTGCACCGCGTCTTCCGGGAGCGAGACAAGCCTACGGCTGCATACAAAAGCACGGCAGCCGGCGGCATAGGCAAGCGGCGCGAAGCGGTGTCCGTCCGCATGAGCGCCGGGCAGGCATAAGAACAGAGAACCGGCAGAGACGCGGCGGGAATCGTAGTCGATGGAATGAATCTGCTGCTCCATTTGGCCAGACAGAAACGCCTCGGCAATAGGGCGGTCAGAGACAGAAAGAACAGGGTAGTCCTTGAGTATGGAGGAAAGCTTCATGGTTTCAAATCCTTTTGTGTGGCAGGGTTGGCTTACAAACAGACAAGCCTTAGAGCTGCGGCTTGGTACGAAGCAGATATATACGCCCAAGGAAATCAGGCGCCCTCTGTAATATCGGTGAAATATTGCCTTTTCCGGCAAATCAAAGATGGTGACTTGATGTGTCTTGCTAAGTATTCTAAGTCTATCAGCTTTTTCTTATCCCGTCAATCGCTTTTAAAAGCAGCCATCCTTGGCAAAGCTCAACAATCACGGAACTTCTCATGTAGGTTTTGTGAAGATGCAGTCCGCTGAAAAAAGTGGGAACATGGAGACACAAGTATCCGTCCAAAAAAGTAAAAGAATCTCAAGCATAAAAAGAAGGTGTAAAAAAATGAACTATGGATAGTTCTATAAAGACACCGATAAAGGCCAATCAGGACCAACTGATAATGGGCCATCTTCTGGAGCCGATTGCCGCCTATTGGTATCAGCAGAAAACCGGCAATACGGTCTATAACGATACCAATTTGTATCAGCACGCAGATCATCCATGGGCGCTTGTGGATTTTGACCTCCGCTTCGTGCGAAAGGAGGATTTGCTTTCTGCGTTCAGCAAGGACATCCGTCCGTTGATGCTGGACTGTCCGCCGTGCCATGTCCAGTAGCTCCCCGATCTCTCGGTCGCTCATGTCCATGAAGTAAGACAGCAGGATCACGTCGTGCTTCTCCCGCAGGAGCTTGGCCAGCGCCGCCGCAAGGCGGTCATCGTTGACGGGGATGTGGCATCCACACACTCCAAATTCAACGGAGTGAACGTCCTAGCAGCAAAGCTTCGCAAGAAGCTCCGAAGGCAATTCCGAAAAACTGCGTTCCCGCGCCCTGCGGCGCACCTCTGACCGCTTCATATCCGCGTTTTCCTGACGCAGTATCTTCTTGCAATAGCTGTCGAATATGTGCCGGACGCTCTCTTTCTGGTTCCTGGGAAGCTTCAAAGCGTCATCCTCCTTTGCTGCCGGGAAAGGGTTCTCTCCTTCCCTCTCACTAAATACTCCGTTTGAAGTGAGCCGTTTTGGCCAACTTTTTGAAAAATTTTTCAAAAAATTTTTCTTCGCATTTTTCACGGTGTTGTTTCCTCCATTCCGTCATTTTGAAAAATTCGCAAATGATGGAAACGGAGGGCCCCGGCAGCGAGGGAAAAACGACAGCTTTCGACATAGAAAAAGCGCACAGCCAACACAAAGTTGGTTGTGCGCTTTCTTTCTATTATGGCAAAAGCGGGGGCGCTTGACGCACCTCCGCTCCTGCCATATAGAGAAAATCACGGAAAGGCTAAAAATTAGTTCTCTTTGCGCTTACGGGTAACGATCACCGCGCCAGCCATGACAGCCACAAGGCCCATGCCCAGATACAGGGTGATACCCGCATCGCCGGTCTGGCCGGACTTGACGGTCTTACCGTCGTCCTTCTTGGTGTCGGTGCTCGTGCTGGGCTTGCCGGGCTTGGTGCCGGGCTTGGTCAGCTTGGCGTAGGCCGCCTCGGCGTCCGTCAGCGTCTTGAGCACGGAATCGGGCACCAGCTTCTTCTGATCCTCGGTCAGACCGTCGTAAGCCTTGCGGGCCGCGTCGATCTTGTCCTTGCTGTTCTTGGTGACGGTGCCGATGCCGTTGATAAGGTTAATGGCCTCGTTGGCTGCGCTCTGATCCTTCTGATCCTCGCCCAGCTTGTCGATGGTCTCGGTCTTGGTCTCCTTGCACACCGTGCAGATGAAGGTCTTGACGCCCTCCTTGCCGGTGGTGGGCTGGGTGGTGACGACGCCATCATCCCACTTGTGGCCGGTGGCTTTGTCCACCACGTTGGTGCGGCTCACCTCGGCCTTGCAGATGGTGCAGTAGACCACCTCGTCGTGGGAACCGTCCTTGGTGCAGGTGGCGGGAACTTCCTTTTCCTTCACCGCGTCGCCGCCAACGTGCTGGCAGGCGTAGCCGCAGGTGTCGCACTTGCCGTTCGTCCACTTGTGGTCGCAGGTGATCCCACAGCGCTTGCACTTGCCGGTGGCGCTGTCCCAATCGTGGCCCAGAGGCTCATCAGTGACGATGGTGCGAGACAGCTCCTTGAGGCAAACGGTACAATAGACCACATCGTAGTGTCGACCACCAGTGGTACAATTTGCATTCTGAATGCTTACCTTAACGATCTCGCCGGGGGTGTGCTTGGTGCACGGCTCGGACACCTGCCACACCAGCACAGGATAGCCGTTGTTGATGTTGGCGCCATCCGCCTTGAAGCCGTCGCCCAGCGTGGTCAGCATGGCGTCGGACTTCAGCTCAGCGGCGGTCTTGAAGGCGGTGACGTCCTTGGCGTTCTCGCTCTTTTGGCCCACCAACTGAGCGCAGGTACCCTCAAGGGCGTAGACCTGGAAATCGCGGTAGGTGTTCTGCCCTCCTCCGCCAGTGTGCAGTTTGCCCACGGCGGCGCCAATGGTGGCACCGGTGCTGCCCGTCACCTTGCCGGTGGTGTAGCAGTTGCTCACCTTGCCGACGTCATAGTTATGGGTGTTGGGATACTGCCAAAGACTATGGCTGCCTGCAATGCCGCCCGCGAGATTGCCGGTGACATCGCCGGTGTTGTAGCAGTTGGTCAGTTCTCCGATGCCCGTGCCTACAATACCGCCTGTCGTGCCGCCGGAAATGCTGCCGGCGTTATAGCAGCTCTCGATCAGTGTGACCGCGCCGCCACTGCAATAGCCCACGATGCCGCCTGCCGTGAAGCCGAAAATACTGCCGGTGTTCAGGCAGCGGGAGATCGTCTGCTGCGCGGAGCCCATGTCCGCCATGATACCGGCGGCGGTGCCACCATTGACCGCAGAAATGGCGCCGTGGTTTTCGCAGTCGGCCAAATCGATGCCCTTCGAGAGTCCCATACTGCTGTTGACCATGCCGCTTACCTTGGAACTGAAGGCCTTGGAAGTCACTATACCGTAGTTTTTGCAGCTCTTGATTTCAACTGCATTAGCCACACTATTTGCGATCTGTCCCAGTATACCGGCCACATGATCGTAATCCGACTGCACATCACCGTAGTTTACGCATCGAACGATACCTGTCACCCTGCCATAGCTTCCACCCACAGCCGCCACTCCGGCAAAGGCTGCGGTCGCACCAGCTTCGGTCATTTGTCCCATTGCGATCTTGCCGGAAACGGAGGCATAGTTGACACAGTCCTCGATCCGTCCCTGATACAGCAGGTAACGGACAAAAGCCGCGCCCGCCTCGCTCTTACCCTTGATGGTCAGGTTCTTCACCGTGCCGGTCAGCAGGTTCACCAACGGGGAGCCGGTAAAGCTCACCGTCAGCGTATGACCCTGACCGTCGATCTCACCGGAGAACATCTTGTCCCCCTGATAGCCAAGGACCGAGTTGCCGACACTATAATGATTGATGTTCTCGCCCAAGCCCTGCCAATCAAGGCCGGAGATGTCGATATCAGCGGCCAGCTTGGCCTTGGCATCATAGTGGCCCTGCTCATTCACGTACTGCTGGAACCAGTACATATCAGCGGCATTTTTGATTTGATAATACTCATCTGCGTTCTTCTCCGGCTCACCGGCCACGGTCACTTTTGCTGTTGCCGGAGCATAATGAGCCGCGGTGGTCTTGGCACCGGCATCCGTCGCCATAATATAATAGGTGCCCGCCTTGGTAAAAGTGTAGGAATAGGCGCCGTCACCGTCCATGTCACCGATCTTGTTCCAGTTGGCGTCATACACTGCCGCTTTCAGGCCGCTGATGGGTTCCAGCGCGGGGGACTCGCCGTCCAGTCCGGCGCTGGTGCCCGCCTTGAAGGTGGTGGCTGTCAGCGTCTCGCCTGCCATCACCGTATAGGCGTCCTGACTGAACTGGTTGAAGCCGCCATCCTTATAGAAGTCCCAGTTGGTGAACAGGCCCACGTCCAGCCGGTCGCCGTCGGACAGCAGGATATAGTCGCAGGTACTGCCCCAGCCCTTGCCCATCAGGGGGTACTCATGGTTGCGGAAATACATCAAATTTTCGTCGTGACCCCAGAACTGCTTCATGTAAAGGCTGGTGGCAGAGCCGGTGGGATTCAGTGCCGGAGTGCGGTTGCTGTTATAGGCCAGTCCGCCATCCATGTACAGCACATCAGTGGCCTTTTTGTAGTCCAGAATACCGGAGGTACCCTTGCCGCACTGGCTGGCGGGCAGGCCCATGTAATACCGCTCAATAATATAGATATAGGCGTGGAGAGCGGTGGGGCGCTCGATGACCGTATCGTTGTTGTAGCTGCCCCAGCCAAACTCGGTGCCATAACGGTAATACTTGCCCAGGCCGTAGTCGTCCAGATCAAAATAGGGAACGGTCACGTCCAGATTGGCCAGAATGGTGCCATCCTTGCCCATCAGGGGAATACCGTCGTTGGAAATGGTGACGTTGACGGTCACGCTGTCGGCGTTCGTTTCGTCGTACATGGGGGCGACAGCGGCAGTAAAGTAGGCGGTGAATTTCTGGTCTGCTGCTGTAACGGTGATCTGAGCGGTCTTACCGTCCCTGCTGGCAAATTGGTTGCCCGCCTCGTCGGCCACATAGTCCAGCTTATACCACTCGTCTTTTGGCGTGGCGGTGACTGTCCAAATACTGGAGTTGTCCTCATTTGCGCTAAAAGCGGCGGTCACAGAGCCATGTGTCGCGTTGCTGCTGGTAACAACAGGAGAAAATGTGGCCGTTTCATCCGGGTTCGCAGGAACATTATCGTAAACAAATTTGACCTGAACATCCTTGGACAAAACCCCGCCGAAAGCAAAGCGAATAGACCCAAGCTCACGAGCTATGGATACTCCTTTGGAAAATCCATCCACTGTACCGGCAACAAGATTGTAGTTCTCGCCTGTGTATTCGTATTCAACACCATTGACAACAACAGTACTGACCTTGCAGGTTGCCGTGCCAATCGTAATTGGATTGGCTACTCTGATCGTAAGTGCCCTCTTGCCGTAGGTAAACTCACCAGTTTCTCCGCCTTTGACGCTTGACGGTGTAGTGACGACCTCGACATTCTTGTCCCAGATATTGGAGGTCACATAAATCTTGGGTTCAGCGGCGGGTTCCTCCGACTGATCCTCGCCACCGGCAGACTCCGCGTCCTGCTGCTGCGGTTCCTCTGCCGGTGTGTCCGGCGTTGTATTTTCATCATTCTGCTGCTCCGCTGCGGGAACGGTCTGTGTTTCGGCCACAGGTGCATCGTCCTGCGGCGTGTCCACATCCACAGCAAAGGCGCTGACCGGCAGCAACGAAACCGCCATCACCAGCGCCAGCAAAAGCGAGACAATTCTTTTCTTCATCTCGTGATTTTCCTTTCTCGTTTAGATTTTTTCTATATTAAAAGGCCGGTGGCCTGAATTTTTGAGGTGT
>OOAE01002386.1_pt1 | contig 10477 bp, 4 predicted proteins | sample 1671271 | NCBI WGS metagenome assembly OOAE01 (sample SAMN06348139, study PRJEB24527) | human gut metagenome | biome: human gut; feature: ankylosing spondylitis patient; material: feces | host: Homo sapiens | place: China | collected 2015-10 | reverse complement strand
AAAGGAATGTGGTTTTATGGCTGATTATTATATAAAACATTTATATATGGTAATAACTAATAAGATAAATGGGTTTATATGGAAAAATATATAAATTTACAGTATAATATTATAATATGAAAGGTCAGAAAGGGAATTATAAAATGAATGGAATAAAACGTGTTAAATATGGAAATTGCCCATTACTAGAAGTTACTTATCAATTAAATTTTCCAACTATTCTATCTATTGAGGCAGAGATGCCTGCAAAATATCAGGATAAAATAAGAAAAGAATTTCCACAATATAGGATGCAAACAGAAAGAGAGGGGGAAATTATTGTTGACGTTGGTGGAGATGATGCAAATCCTGTTTTTAGACAACGACCAGTAAGAAAAATACATCACTTTATTTCTGAAGATGGACAATGGAGATTGTCATTGGCTAAAAATCAATTATCAATTTCTACATTACAATATGATAATTGGGAGGATTTGAAGAAAAAATTTTCAAAACCACTAAAAGCTTTTGTAGATGTTTATAATCAAACATATTTTGAAAGAATAGGGTTGGAGTACATTGATGCCTTTAATAGAGAAAAATTGAATTTAAAGAATGTGGAATGGAAAGAACTGATAGAACCACACTTGTTGGGGTGCTTGGGATTGCAGAGCAATAAACCATTTAAAATAAAATCTTCAAAACTCAATACGGAAATAGTTATGGATGATATAACTGTTAAAATCATTTCTGGATTGGGAACAGTTAATAAAAAAGAAAATATTATAAATGAAACATTTATTTTGGATTGTGAATATTCAAAGGTTGGAAAATTTGGCCTTTATGAAATAGAAGAAATTGCGACAATGCTACATCAAACATCTATAACTTTTTTTAGAAAAGCTATTACACAAAAATTACACATGGCAATGGAACCTAATGATATAGAGGAAAATTAAATGAGAAATAATTATTTAGATGATACAAGAAATATTTTTATAAAAAAATCCTATTTGGGTGAAAATGAACCTTTTTTAAGAGATGTTTATTCAATGGTTTTAGACGAGGAAATTGATATTTTTTCTGAATTACCATTAGAAATTTTTATGGAAAGTAAAAGAAATCAAGAACAAATAAGTAATGTTATGCGGACTTTCAAAAAAGAATATATCAGGTATGTAAATTCAAAAGAAACAAGAAATGTTTTACCAAAATTAAAATATTGTGTTGATGAAGAAGGTGCAAAAATTATTCAGTTATCGTCGGCATGGAATGAAGGAAATGCGTCTTTGTATTTTGCATTTGAGAAAAACGAAGATGAGAGTAGTTTTGGAATGGTATGGAATGACAATAGAAAGAAAAATTTTGAATCAAGAAGTGGAAACATTTGTATGAATGACATAGACGAAGTTGTTCATGAAGTTTTAGAATTTATATTTAGGGTTTATTAATTATGAAAAATACAGAAGAAAATTATCCACAAAAAATGTTACGTGGTATATCATCATTTGATTTTATAAAAGATGGAATTTTGTTGGATCAGGCTTTTGATTTGGATCCTGCAAGAGAAGATGGTTATTGTGAAATATCAATAACATGGTATGATAACAAAGATTCATTTGATACCATAATGAAACAATTTTCTGAAAAGAGACAGGAACTTCAATTTAAAGCAGGAGCAGCAGAATTAGATCGAGCTGACTTAACTAGAATTTTAAAAATCCACTTTATTGGAAAAAATCTGAAATATGAAAGAAGACCAACAAAATCCAATAAATATCATGGTAATATACTTGTAAAAGATAACTTAAATAAACAAATAAAAAGAATAATAAAATGTAGTTTATCATCATTGGCTACCGAAATTATATATCCTAATCCTAATTATATAGAATCAAATGATGAGAAATAAGTGCATTTATGTTGTCAGATCATTAGATTAGAGTGTTTTTATGATATGGCTGATTATTATATAAAAGAATCAAAAAGTATAATACCTATATAAAACAGAAAACGCCATTGGATTAGTTACCAATGATGTCCAAGTACATCCTTCTACAACATGATAGATGATTAATTACAATATAACATAGATGTGTATAACGTCAAGAAAACATTATGATTTTTTCTATAAAATACATTTTTAAATAAGTAATCCTTTTTTACTACAAGTTTATAAATTTTAATTTTAAAAGTGTGGAAACCAGGCAAAAGTTTTGGTTTCTACACTTATTTTTTTGTTCTTTTGGAATGCAAAAATCCTGATTTTCCTTGATTTTGTAAAATAAAAAATAATTAAAAATGATAAAGCAAGGCGACAACCATATTGAAAGAGATGGGAATGGAATGCCAATTGCCATTTTAAATTATAACAGAAAGGAAAGAAAAGCATGAATACCAAGAGATTATTAAGACATTTATCAATTATCATGTTCTTGCTCTTTGTTGGAGTTTTTGCTCAAGCAACTCAGGTTAGTGCAAAGAATGTAAAAAATTACAGTGAGTTATGTGCTGCAGCAAAGAACAAGGATGTAACAACAATTACAGTGACAGGCAGTATTAAATTAACGGGAAATGTTGAGTTTACTGGAACAAAGACATTAAAGCCGTCAAGTGGTAGTAAGTTAATTTATGTGTATTCTGGTGATTCTACAAACTGGATTCACGTAAGTGGTAATCTTACTCTCAGTGGAAACTTAACCATTCAGGGAAGAACATCAAACAGTAAGTCACTCATATGGGTAGACAATGGTACACTTACAATGGGAGATGGAGTAACATTAAAGGGAAATACTAACACTGACAAGGAAACTGCAGGTGCAGTGTGGCTTGATGGCAAGTCAACCTTCAACATGAAGGGTGGCACCATCACGGGATGCAAAAATATTCATGTCGGTGGTGTAAACGTAAGCTCCAGATCAACATTTAACATGAGTGGAGGCACAATTACAGGCTGTACAGCTACTGGTGAGAGTAAGGCTAATGGTGGAGGAGTAAACAACCATGGAACATTCAACTTTACCGGTGGAACAATTACCAAAAACACGAGCACTGGTGAAGGTGGTGGTGTGTACAACACCGGAACATTCAACATGAGTGGAAGTGCTGAATTAAGTCACAACAGTTCCAAACAAGAAGGCGGAGGACTATTTTCTAAAGGAAATAATACTACCGCAAAAATCACCGATGGAGCAGTAACAGGCAATTCAACTGATGATGGTTCAGGTGGTGGTGTCGGAAGTTACTATGGAGCAACTTTGCAAATAGGTAATAAAAATAACACAACAAGAGGTGGATTTCCATTATTTGATCATAATACTGCTAATGGCTCTGGCGGTGCCATTAGAGGTAATGGTGGATCTGGTGGAGAAAGCTGTGGTAACACTTACATTTATGGTGGAACCTTTGATGATAACACTGCAACTGACAACGGTGGAGCTGTGTCAATTTATGGAAGAGGCTCAAATGCTGGCAAGGCATCAAACTTCATTTGCAGATATGCCGTGATTGAAAGAAACACTGCGGGGAATGGTGGAGGAATTGACATTGCTGAGAGTGTTTCAGTTAATGAATCCGTCAGAAACTGTCTCATGATAAACAACAAGTCAAGTGAAAATGGTGGTGCAATTAACACTGCATCAGGTCTCACAGTTCAGGCACCAATGCAGTTTGCTTATGACACTGCCAATAACAGGGCAGAAGGGAACTATGCAGTTGGAAAGGGTGGAATCATCTATGCAACATCAGGAACCCTCACACTCACGGGAACGTCAGACAGTGCATTGTATTTTGAATTTGGTAAAAGTGGTTCATCAGGTGGTGGTGTGTATGCCACTGAATCTGCAACTGTAAAAATAAATGACAATGTTAACATTTCAAGATGCAGGGCAGGAAACACGGGCTGTGCAAATCGCCAAAATTGGAACCTGGGTTATGGCTCGGTGAAGGACTCAAATGGCAATCTCCTTGATGCAAACGGTGGTGCCATGTTCATAGGTAAAAAGTTGGAAATCAAGTCAACAAATGGAAGTGTAAACATCTATGACAACTGTGCAAGTAACGGTGGTGCCATTTATCTTACTGAAAAGGCAGATCTTGAAATTGATGCCAATACAAATCGTAATTCAAATGTATACATGAACATTTTTGATAACACTGCAAAACATAATGGTGGAGCAATTAGCACACGAGGAAGCATTTCTGCATTAAAATATGTAAACTTGTTTAGAAACTTGGCTCAGGGTGAAGATAACTATGCCGGCAATGGTGGTGGAATCTATAAGGCAAATGGTACTTACAACAATGAGGTAACTGGAATTCAGGACATCAAGCTTACTTACAACAAGGCAAAGAGCCTTGGCGGTGCTATTTACAATGAAGGAAATGTAACAAGTGGCAACACAGTTGCAATTAACGGAAGCTCTGCGATTTACGGTTCTGCCCTCTACAATGTGGGTTCATTCAATGTCTCGGCATTCAATGCACATGATAATGGTGGAACCCTGACACTCAAGAGAGTGACTGAAACAACAAATGGCACAAGTAACTACAAGGAGCATGTTGAACCGTCATATGATGGAAGTTCCGTATTCACCACGGATGGTGCTGTTTACAACACCGGAAGTCTTTCACTTTCAGGTGCAGGCAAGATTCAGAACAACGTGGCAAAAAGTGGAGGCTCGGCCATCTTTAACAATGGCACAATATCCAACCTTAACGGCACAATTTCAGGTAATTCAGGCTGTGAGTCGGTAATCTATAACTGTCAGTACAAGTCAATTGTGGCAAGTGTGGATGACACAAATGTTCTTTCAATAACTGACAACAAGGGGGTAAATATATGGAACTATGGCTCAATTTCTGTAAATGGTAATAGTTCTGATAAAACAAACTTTACCGTTAAGAATGGTACATTATATGGAGAAATCCTTAATGGTGTGTCAAGTAACTCAATTGTTGCATCTTTTTATGTTACAGGAGCTACAATTGATATTGGTTCAGACACAAGTTCATCAAAACTTTATGCCATTAACAATGCAAGAGGCAGAGTTACATTTAAAAACTGTAAAGGAAAAATCACATCAAATAATGGAATTACTGTAAACAACCAGTCACCAAGTACATTTGTATACTCAGGTGATGGTGAAACTGTATTTACTAGTTCTGCAACTAATGGAACAATCGTTCAGAATGATGGTGGAGCTTCTGTTGGAGCTGGTGCTTATATTTTCCCAATGGAAAAGAGTGAAATAACTACAAAATATGGAATTTATAACAATACAGATGCAACTCTTACTGTTGCTGCTACAATTGTAGGAAAACAGGCTAATTATGCAGGAACAATGGAAACTGGAATTTATAATCAGGGAGAATTAAAACAGTTTGCAGGCACAATTACAAGTGAAACCAAGTATGGAATTGATAATAAAAATCTTATTGAATTTTGTGAGGGACAAATAAATAATTGTGACACGGGACTTATGAATGAATATCAGGGAGTCAGTGAAAATAAGGTAACTGTAATCAAAAAAATAATCACTGATTTTGAAAAAAACAAAAGAGCACTTCTTTCATATGGAAATGTAAATTCATTGGGAGGAAACTATAAAAACAATGGAGCAGATGATGTTGATGGCTCTGCAATTTATACATTTGGAAATAATGCAAAAGTTTACATAGGTGATGCTGATACAACAATAAGATATAAAAATCCAATTATTGCAGGAAATATTGCAAAAGATGGTACAGTGTATGTTGGTACAGGGTCAAAAGTGACCTGTGATGGACAGTTTAATAACTCATTGGCAAATACAGCTCAGAGAGGCGGATTTGCATACATTGGAATGTATGGAACTCTATTGCATAAAAAAGGAAAACTTCCTTATGGCTCAGCAGAGAAAGGTTCAGGTGTTTACATTTATTCTAATGGAAGTATACCAAAGGGAAGTTATCAGATAATGGGTGATGCTTCATTGGCTGATGGAACAGATGTTTATGAAGATCCATATACTTATGTGGAAATAGTAGGTGAACTTACAGGAAATGATATATTCACTATAACTCCATCGGAAGATTCAACAAATAATGGACGTGTTATAGCAGATGTAACGTATGATGGGAAAAATAATAATGACATAACAGCCAAAGATTCATTATACATTTCAGGAACAATGGATGATGAAAACAATGGACTAACTGTTAAAAAGAGATTTGTTTCAACAGGAAAATATGATGTAAGATGTACAGACAAACTTCAGAATGAGGGAAAAATCAATCTTTTTACTGGAAAAGACAGGGTTGACAGTAATAAAAATACAAGTGGATATGAAACAAACTACACAGAATTAAAGGCAACAAATGATAGCACAAATGATGCAATTATCTTAAGTGAAAAATATGAGGTGAGATACCACACTAACCTTGAAAAAGGTGTTGAAGTTTTAAATATGCCAGGAACATCAGAACTAACAGATGTTGAAGGAAGTGACTGCAAGGTTACAGGATATGGTTCAAACCATACTGTAAGTTCCCTTGCAAAGATGGAATTTACTTCTTCAGATGGTACAACATCTGCTTATACTGCATACATTGCAGACAAGCCAACTTTTGATGGCTATGATGAAACTTACTTTAAACTAGTAGAATCAACAGTAAGAAAAACAACAAGTGTAACAACAAATGTATCAAATCCTAGTGATCTTGCAGATATGCCATTTAACGAAGAAACTTCAAATGAATATTATACAATAAAGGATGGAAAAATTTACATTAATAAAACAGGAATTTTCTCAATGAACCTAAGTATATCTGGAATGGCAACAAACCTTTATCTTTATGACAATGGGGAAAAAATCACATGGAATAAAGGCACCAACATTACAAGTAATTCAGGTAAATTCACCTCAAATCCAAAGTGTGAGTATTATTTACAAAAGGGAGATGTTATTTCCATTAAGAATTATAAGTATTCAGGAATGCAGGTAACAAGTGGTACAATTTCATTTTCAAACATGCCGGGACTTGAGGCACAAAAGAGTTTCCAAATGAAAATGGGTGATGCTTTTTTTAAGCCAAGCCAAACAACTTTTTATCCACTCTTGGATTCATGGAGTTCCATAACTTATGGTAATACAAATTCTGTTGACGGAAACATCCACATGTCAACATGGGAAAATCAGACAATTTCTCTTGATAAAGGAGACATCATAGGACTGTATACAACAACAGAGAAGTATTATGCATCAGGATCAATTGAACTTGATTTTTCAATTCTTGAACATAATACATCATTGGCAACAGTATATACAGAATACAAGTATTGGTATGAAGATTACACAATGTCAGATAGAGAGCCAAAGGCAAGAAAACATACATTCATAAAAGATAAGTCATGGAATGAAAACTCTGATGGAAATGGAACGGTTCATTCCCTTGGTGCAAGGTATGATGACAACAATGACCTTGATGTATATGCCATCTGGACATCGGTAATTGATAGTTATGAGGTTCAAGTATATCATTTTGTAATGGACACAACAGGTTCATATGATAAGGCAAAGGTATATCAGCTTTCAAAAAACACAGTGAATGATTATGGAATGCATACAACAGTAAAAGTTCTTGAAAATCAAAAACTTACAAACATGGACAATGATACATTAAACAATTATATTGATAATCAGTTTGTTGATAAAGGTTACACAAAGTATTCAAGATACGAATTAGAAAATACTAATGATGATGGAACACCAAAAAGTGATGGAACAACAAAAATTTCAATATATTATAGTAGACAGGCATACAAGATGGCTCTTTATGGTGATGATGGAGTTTACAACCTGTATGCAAGAGGAACATCAGGAATGGTGGGCTCTGCAACTGCAACAGGCACTGCAAGATATGACACATACTATGGTGATGAAAGTAAGGACGGAAGGGAAGTTCTTGCAAGAACTGTTTACTATGCAACAAGAAAGGGTACTGACATTTATTTCAGAGCTCAGTTAAAGAAAAACACAACACTTGAGGGATTCCATCTTTGCAGAGATGAAGGATTGAACATATATGGTCCAAAAATGAGTTACACGGATGAGGGAAACAGAACTTATGTAATGATTCGAAGCACGGTTTATGCCAGTGACATTCAGGTTGTTGTCAAGACATACAAGGACGGTCCGGTGACAGTAAGATATGCTCTTGAAAACAGAAACAATGACAATTACACGGTCATTGAGGGCAAGAACACAACCATAAATTCAAGTGGAAACAAAATAGATGTAAATAGTTTACTTAATAATAAATACATTCCAACTGATGGCTCATTATATTATGGATATCTTCTTTATACTAATGAAGAATCTGGTGGAAGTTCAAATGAAAAAAAGAAATTAACAGATGATTTTGTTGTTCATAGGGGTGATACTATTACCATTGTTATTGAAAGAAAGAAGTACACGGCAACATTCATTCCTGGTGACAGAGCGGTTTACACACAGAGTTGGGTTAATGATAATGAAGATGACTATACCAAGGAATATGACAAACTTGGGACAACATGTGTTCAAACTGTTAAGGCATATGTGCCGGATGCAAAATCAAGATTTGGTCTTACTGATGAAAAGCCTGATGTAATACATGCAAAAGGATTATCAGAAAAGAAGAGTAAATGTGTATGGTATGATGTATCAGATGTATCAACAGTAGATGATTCAACAATAGCATTAAGCAAATCAGAAAACTCAACATACAAAGAAACCGATTCTGATTCACTTGATGTAACAATGAATAACTCAAGTGTTAAATATTTGTACAGCCATAAACCAACATTTGCAAGTATAGAATTTCAGCATTATTTAATGAATGGAAATCATAATTATGACAGTCTTCCATCAAAGACTGTAAAAATGACAAATATGTCAATGGATGATGCTCACTTTAATGTTAAGGATAATGTATGGACAGACTATATTGACAATGATGGATATGAACTTGATAAAGTTGAAATTGGAAACAAGACATATGATCCTGATGATATAAATCAATCCATTGATGTTGAAAACACTGATACTGTTTATGTTAAGTATTATTACAAAATGAAAAAGATTAAGGTTAAGTTTTACATTGATGATAACTTTGAATCACTTACAATGAACACAGGTGAAAAAGATGAAAAGAAGTATGACTTCAACAGTGAAACTAATGCAACAAGGAACATTGAAACTCCAGTTCACGAAATGGAAATTTATGATGGAGATACAATAAAATTCACACCAAAGATTAACAGTTCTTTTAATAAAAAAGGGTATACTCTGGGAACAGGATTTTACTTTGCTTCATATCCAAATGAGAATGATGGAAACGGATGGCAGCTTGAAACTGATGGAACAAATGAAAGCATTAAACTTGACATGAGTAAGGATAATCCAATAACACAGGCCATTGCTAAGTATGGATATTTACCTGTATGGATATTTACAGACAATAAGCCAATACTTTACACAGTCAAGTATAATGTCAACTGTCCTGCAGGTGAAAGTGCCTATACTGGCCACATGGATGATTCCATTATGGAATATGACAGAGAACAGGATCTTACTGAGAATGATTATGCACTAAAGGGCTACAAGTTTAAGGGATGGGCAACAGAATCCACAAAGGACAAAAATGAAGTTGTTTATAAGGACAATGAAACGGTTCTTAATCTTACTGACAAGGCAGGAGACGTAATTAATCTTTATGCTGTATGGCAAAAAGTGACAAAGATAAAGGCAAACATGATGATTGAGAATAAGTTTTTTCCTGTGGGATATGACCTTAACTTTGACAAACTGTTTAAGAATGCAATAATCACTGATGGAAAAGGAAACATGATAGATCTTCGTTCAGCAGGACTTGAAATCATTGAAGTTTCAAAAGTAATTGGAAACTGGCAGGATGACTCAAGAGTTCCAATATATCCGGCTGATAATGCATATGACGTGGCTGATGATGCAATTGAAGAAAAGGACATTCCAAAGTACATTTCAACTGAAAAGGAAGGAAAATATCTTGTAACCGTAAGGGCTCATGATTTTGATGAGGATGGACAGCCTGATCAGGAAATGAGAGCAACATTCAGGGTAACAATTTGGGCAATGCACAGAACTGAAAGATATGTCAGAGCAATTGACAAATATGCACTTGACACAATTCCTGCTGATTCAAAATGGGCAACAGGAGAACTTGGTGCAGAACTGATAGCATCAATGAATAAATCTGGCTATTCTCAGGCGAAATATGTATACAGAATAATGTACACAGATGTTGATAAGATAAGAGAAAAACTTAAGAATAACAAATACTACTATAAGAACATAAGAGGATGGTTCAAGGAGAACATAAAACCTGTGATTGCTCCTGACTATTTCTATGAACAGAGAAGTCAATATTAAAAATATATTAGAAATAACTAACAAAACAGTACCTTGGTACTTTGGTACCAAGGTACTAAGGTACTGTC
>OOAE01002385.1_pt1 | contig 10477 bp, 10 predicted proteins | sample 1671271 | NCBI WGS metagenome assembly OOAE01 (sample SAMN06348139, study PRJEB24527) | human gut metagenome | biome: human gut; feature: ankylosing spondylitis patient; material: feces | host: Homo sapiens | place: China | collected 2015-10 | reverse complement strand
TGGCCTCCGCGGCCCGCTCCGCCGAAAAGCCGCAGAATTCCGCGAAGGAGTCCTGCAGGGGCGGGCCGATGAATTTGATGAGGGTGCTCTCCGGCGGCACCGGCTCCCCCAGCTTGTCAAAGGCATACCGCAGGCTGTTGAGGATGCCCTCCTTGGAGTCTGTCAGCGTGCCGTCCAAATCAAAGAAAATATAGTGATACATACACTTCTCCCCTTATTCTTCGCCGGAGAGATTCTATCATGTTTCGCCCTCCTCCGCAAGAGGGGGGCGGCGCTTTTTCCAATGTAGCAGCGTCCAAACCAGCACGCCAGCCCCGGAGACGGCGCCGGCGATCAGCACCCCCTGCCGCAGCCGGAGCCAGAGTGCCACATCCGCCTCCAGCCGCCCCCGCAGGATGGTCCAGCTCTCCGGGAAACCGCTTTGGACCAGCTCTTCCCCATATCGGGCGATCCAGGGCGCCAACACCTGGTCCAGCTGGCCGTCCGCCAGGAACCACAGCCCCGCCAGAAGTACCGCCCACGCCAGCCACACCAGCCAGAGCCGCCGGGTCCGCCGCAGGAAGCCGCCGCTCCGGTGGAGCATTGGCCGCAGCCGCTCCGGTATCCACAGCAAAGAGGCATCCGCCCCCGCCCGGCGGCGCAGGGCCCGCTCCAGCACGGCGCACAGCAGCGCCAGCCACGCCGCCGTCATGCTGCCGGGGGAGAAGCCCTCCACCTGTACGGCGGACAGCGCAGCCGCAGCCGCCGTCATGACCACCAGCAGATGCAGGCGGCTATTTTCCCGGCTCTCGTCCAGTCCGCAGGCCACCGCCGCCGCCACGGCGGACGCCGACACGCCCAGCGCCCATTGAGCGGCGCTGCGGCCCACCAGATACACCGACTGCACCAGCAGCAGCGCCAGCGCCGCCAGCAGCGGAGCGAAGCCCTTTCTGGCGTACATTTTCGTGTCGCAGAAGGCCATGTTGGCACTGTAGATCAGCACGGCAGAGGCGGCGAACCGCAGCCCCGTCTGGAAATCGAAAAACACCAGCGCGCCGACACCTGCGCCCAGCAGCGCCCATAACCCCCGGCTTTTCCCGCCGGAGACAGCGGCAGCCGCCAGCGCCCACGGCGCGTATATGCCGCCCACCCGCGCCGCCGACAGCGCGAACACCAGCACGCTCTGCAAAAGTCCCTGCCGCAGCGCGTCCGGCAGAAGCTTGTCCCGCACCGTTGGCCGTATCATGGATCCGTCCTCCCTTCGCCCCATGACGGGGCGTTTTTTTCGCATGGGCCTATTGTACGGGAAATTCGCCACGCAATTCGTCGGGAAATGGAACGGCCGCCGCGTTTTTTGAGAGGGCGTGTTTTTGCCCCGTTTTTGCCGCCGAAAATTCCAAAATTCTACGTTTTCTTCAAAAAGCAGCTGGAATTTTTGTGGAAAACGCGGTGGATGTTTCCGCCCCTTTCCATTGAACCGTTTGTCAAAACACGGTATAATCAAATAAAGTAAGTATCGCAAGGAGAAACCGCCATGGAACGCATCAGCAAGGAGAACTACTATTTGAACATCGCCCAGACCGTGCTGGAGCGGGCCACCTGTCTGCGCCGGGTGTTCGGGGCCATCATCGTGAAGAACGACGAGATCATCTCCACCGGCTACAACGGTGCGCCCCGCGGCCGCCGCAACTGCGTGGACATGGGCCTGTGCACCCGCGAGGCCATGCAGGTGCCCCGGGGCGAACGGTACGAGCTGTGCCGCAGCGTCCACGCCGAGGCCAACGCCATCATCTCCGCCGCCCGGCGGGACATGGTGGGCGGCACGCTGTATCTGGTGGGCCGCAATGCCCAGACCGGCGAGCTGCTTCACGATGCCACCTCCTGCGCCATGTGCCGCCGACTCGTCATCAATGCGGGACTTTCCAAGGTGGTCATCCGCAATACGGAGACGGAGTTCTCCACCGTGGACGTGCAGGACTGGGTGGATCTGGAGGACGACGTGCCGGATCTGCGGTAAAAGAGTCGTAATAAAAGGCCCCCTTGTGTAAAGGGGGCTGTCAGCGCAAAGCGCTGACTGGGGGATTGTCGGTTATCGGACAACCCCTCCGTCAAAAATCAAAGATTTTTTGCCACCTCCCCTTACACAGGGGAGGCAGCGGGCCGACAGAGTCGTCGGCCCCTACACCCAAAATATAATATCTCCGCAAAAACGCATCCCCTTTTATCCCATCTATCCGGCCAATGGCCCGATACTATAATGAATACAAAGGAGAATGTCATGATGTTGAACGAGAAAACGGTAGCCGCCTATACGGCTATCCTGCAGGAAGAACTCCTGCTGGCAACAGGGTGTACAGAGCCCATCGCCGTCGCGTACTGTGCTGCCAAGCTGCGCGAGGTGCTGGGCGGAAAACCGGAAGAAGTGCTGGCCGAGGTCAGCGGCAACATCCTCAAGAACGTGAAATCCGTGGTCGTACCCAATACTGATGGCCGTCGCGGCATCGACGCTGCCATCGCGGTAGGTATTGTGGCGGGCGACGCAGACGCGGAATTGCAGGTGATTGCCAACGTCACAGAAGATGACGCAGCCGCCATTCAGGGCTATCTGGATGCTACACCCATCAAGGTCACCTGCCCCGTGACCCCCTGCCTGCTGGATATTTTTCTGCACGGCAAGCGGGCGGGACACACCGCCGCGGTACGGGTGGCCAACAACCACACCAACATCATCTACATGGAAAGGGACGGAGAAGTCCTGCTGGAAAAGCCCCTCACCGCCAATGCGGAGGACAATTTGCAGGACAAGAGTGTTCTCAACGTAAAAGACATCATCACATTCGCTGAAACAGTACCGTTAGACCGCATCGAACCTGTTATCGGCAGGCAGATCGCCTGCAACACCGCCATCGCCGAGGAGGGCCTGCGCAACAGCTGGGGCGCCAACATCGGCTCCACCCTCCTTCAGCGCAGCGACGATATCGAGACCCAGGCCCGTGCATGGGCCGCCGCCGGGTCTGACGCCCGCATGAACGGCTGCGAAATGCCGGTGGTCATCTGCTCCGGCTCCGGCAATCAGGGCATCACCGCTTCCGTCCCCGTGTGGCGCTACGGCAAGCTGATGGGAGCCAGCGAGGAGAAGATCCTGCGGGCCGTATGCCTCAGCGACCTGATCACCATCCACCAGAAAACCGGCATTGGCCGTCTCAGCGCCTACTGCGGCGCGGTGTCCGCCGGCGTCGGCGCAGGCTGCGGCATCGCGTGGCTGCGGGGTGCGGACTATGATGCCATCAGTCACACGCTGGAAAACGCGGTGGCCATGATCTCCGGCTGCATCTGCGACGGGGCAAAGGCCAGCTGCGCCAGCAAGATCGCCATGGGCGTGGAGTGCGGCCTGCTGGGCTACAACATGTATCTGGGCGGCAACAACTTCCAGCCCGGCCACGGCATCATGGGCAAGGATGTGGAGGACACCATCCGCCACGTGGGCGTGCTGGCGGCTCAGGGCATGCGGGAGACCGACCGGGTGATCTTGAAGATCATGACGGAATAAAAAGAAGTTGGCGCAAAATCTAGCGATTTTGCTGCCAAAAAGCTTGCGGCCGGCTGCGCGCGTCCTTCGGACACACTGGCGGCCGAGAAGAATTTTTCTGACGCGCATGTCGTCAGAAAAATGATTTGATTATTTCGCGCCGTGCGCGGCGCGAATTCTGCGAAGCTTTTACAGGCGGGCCGGGATCGGCCCGCCTGCGGCGTTTTTCGCCGAAAAATCCGCATATATCCGCCCTTTTCCGGCTGGTTTTTTCCGGAAAACCCCTTGCAATCCCACTATAAATATGGTAATATACTTCATGGTAGTATGTGTTGACTAAGAGTGGACGTTCTGTCCGCTCTTTTTGTTGAGCAAAATCCGTTTCTTAAAAATCGGAAATCGTTGGATAATGAAGCGAGGAACGCTATGAAAAAAGTCACCGACATCGTGTGGGAGCTGGCGGAGCCGGTCGTGAAGGAGAACGGCTGTGAGCTGTGGGACGTGGAATACGTCCGGGAAGCGGGCCAGTGGTATCTGCGGCTGTATCTGGACAAGGAGGGCGGCGTGGACATTCTGGACTGCGAAGCCGTCAGCCGCAGGGTCAGCGACCTGCTGGACGAGGTGGACCCCATCGAATCCAGCTATATGTTCGAGGTTTCCTCCGCCGGTGCGGAGCGGCAGCTGAAGCGGCCCTCGGACTTTCAGCGCTTCATGGGCGAGCCGGTGCTGGTGAAAACCTATAAGAACCGGGACGGCCGGAAGGAGTTCGCTGGGAAGCTGGCGGGCTACGAGGACGGCGCGGTGCTGCTGGATATGGGCGGCGCAGAGCCGGTGCGGTTTGAAAAGGCCGAGGTGGCGCTGGTGCGCCTGCGTGTGGAATTTTAAGTATACAAGCTTTGGTTTAGATAGAAGGAGTTAAGATCATGAAATGTGACGAGATTTTTGCGGCGCTGGCTATGCTGGAGAAGGAACGGGGCATTCCCCAGAACTTCATGATGGGCAAGATCATTCAGGCCCTGACCACCGCCTATAAGCGGGATCACGAGGGCGTGGAGAACGTGATCGTGGACGTGGACGAGGACAAGCACGACCTGCGCATGTACGTGCAGAAGGAGATCGTGGAGGAGGTCATGGATCCCGCCAACGAGATCTCTCTGGAGGACGCCAAAAAGCGCAGCGCCAAAAACGAGCTGGGCGGCGTGGTGAATATTCCTGTGGAAAATGTGGAATTCGGCCGCATCGCCGCCGGCAACGGCAAGCAGGTCATCATTCAGGGTCTGCGCGAGGCCGAGCACGGCATGATCTATGACGAGTTCAACTCCAAGCAGCACGAGATCCTGACCGGCACCGTGGTGCGGATCGACCCCCGCAACGGCAACGTGATCCTGAAGATCGGCACCGGCAGCGAGAGCACCGAGGCCGTGCTGTCCCAGAACGAGCAGGTAGTTGGCGAGACGCTGACCGAGGGTCAGATGGTGAAGGTTTATCTGGTGGAGGTCCGCCGCACCACCCGCGGCCCGCAGGTACTGATCTCCCGCACCCATCCCGGTCTGGTGAAGCGCCTTTTCGAGCTGGAGGTGCCCGAAATTTACGACGGCAGCGTGGAGATCCGCTCCATCGCCCGCGAGGCGGGCAACCGCACCAAGATGGCCGTGTGGTCGGAGGACGAGAACATCGATCCCATCGGCGCCTGCGTCGGCCCTCGCGGCCAGCGCGTCAACGCCATCGTGGAGGAGCTGCGGGGCGAGAAGATCGATATCATCAAGTACAGCGAGGATCCGGCAGAGTTCATCGCCGCGGCACTGGCGCCCGCCGATGTGCTGGAGGTGCGTCTGGCTCCGGAGGGCAAGGCCTGCCGCGTCATCGTGCCTGACGACCAGCTGAGTCTGGCCATCGGCAAGGAGGGCCAGAACGCCCGTCTGGCCGCCCGGCTGACCGGCTATAAGATAGACATCAAGCCCGCTTCCCACAGCGAGGACTGAGTATAAGGAGGTGGCCGGTATGGCTGTGAAACCCCGGAAGATTCCCCAGCGGCAGTGTGTCGGCTGCCGGGAAATGAAGGACAAAAAGGAGCTGCTGCGGGTCGTCCGCACGCCGGATGGTGAGATCCTGCTGGACGGCAGGGGCAAAGCCTCGGGCCGCGGCGCGTATGTATGTCCCGACGTGGCGTGCCTGAAAAAGGCACGCAAGTCCAGAGCGCTGGAACGGGCGCTGGACACCGCCATTCCCGAAGCCGTGTACGACGCGCTGGAAGCGCAGATGGAAGGCGGCGAAGCATGACGGAACAGGTATTGTCTCTGCTGGGCCTTGCCAAAAAGGCAGGCCGCGTGGAGGTGGGCGAGGAGCCGGTAGGCGCTGCCGCCCGTGCCAAAAAGGCGCGGGTCATTCTGGTGGCGCAGGACGCCGGGCCGTCCTCCCAGCGTCGGGCGTTCTCCTTTGCTCAAACCGGGGCGTGCCTGTGCCTGACGCTTCCGGCGGATAAGGACGCGCTGGGCCGGTCACTGGGCCGCAGCAGCGTAGCCATGTGCGCCGTGACGGATATCGGCTTTGCCGGAGCCATCGCCAAAAAGCTGGCGGCCATGGACGGCGGGAAGTACGGCGCGGCGGCGGCACAGCTGGACGTGAAGGCCCAGCGAGCCATGGAGCGTCGGGCCGAGCAGGCGCGGCACGAGAAGAATCTGCGGCAGGGCAAGCGCCGTATCCACAGCGACAAGCCGCCGGAGACGGAGCATCCGCCGGAGGAAAAGGCCGCCAAGCCGCCCAGAAGCGGCGAAAAACGGCCCTACCGCAAAAGCGGCAGTCCCCCGAAAAAGCGGACGCAGCGTCCGGAGGAGCGCTTTGCCGGTTCTCTGCCGGTGAAGCGGGGCAAGGGCAGCAGCCGGAAAAAGTCCGGCCAACAGTAAGCAGGAACATACACGGCGTGATATCCGCGCCGTTCACTAAGATGGAGGTGGCTTTATTTGGGTAGCGTAGCAAACAAATACAGAGTGCATGAGGTGGCGAAGGATTTCGGCGTCGCCACAAAGGACATTACGGAGATCTTGACCAAGTATGCCGAGACCCCCAAGAACCATATGCAGGTGCTGGAGGATCGGGAGCTGTCTCTCATTTTCGAGTATCTGACCCAGCACAACCAGATCGCCAGCATCGCCACGGTGTTTGCCGAGGGCGCCAAGGCCGAGGAGAAGAAGCCGGAGCCGAAGAAGCAGCCCCAGCAGAACGACAAGCCTCAGGCGCAGAAGCAAGGCAATCCCCAGCCGAAGAACAACCAGCCCAACGCCAATAACAATAGCAACAGCAGCAACAACAATAATAACAACCAGCCCCAGAAGCCCATGTCCCGCGTGCCCCAGAAGCAGGTGGTGGATACCCGCAAGGCCACCAACGTGAATCTGGACAAGTACGACGAGAAATTACAGGACATGGCCGACCGCACCAGCGGCAATCGTGGCCGCCGCGATAAGGATCAGCTTCAGGGCAAGGAGAAGTTCCGCAACTCCAAGCAGCGCCAGAACGGCCCCATGACCAACAAGCGCAAGCAGGAGGAGGCCGACCGCATGCGTAAGCTGCGGCTGGAGATCATCAAGAATACCCCCGTCACCGTGCAGATCCCCGATGAGATCAGCGTGGGCGAGTTGGCCAGCCGCATGAAGAAGACCGGCGCAGAGGTGGTCAAGTGCCTGATGAAGAACGGCGTCATGGCCTCTCTCAGCCAGATGATCGACTTCGACACCGCCGCCATCATTGCCGAGGAAATGGGCTGCAAGGTGGAGAAGGAGGTCGTGGTCACCATCGAGGAGAAGCTGATCGACGACCATCAGGATAAGGAAGAGGATCTGGTGCCCCGCGCTCCCGTTGTGGTGGTCATGGGTCATGTCGACCACGGCAAGACCAGTCTGCTGGACTATATCCGCAACGCCCACGTGGCGTCCGGCGAGGCCGGCGGCATCACCCAGCACATCGGCGCGTATCAGGTGGAGATCCACGGCAAGCCCATCACGTTTTTGGATACCCCCGGCCACGAGGCCTTTACCTCCATGCGCGCCCGCGGCGCCATGGTAACGGATATCGCCATTCTGGTGGTGGCCGCCGAGGACGGCATCATGCCCCAGACCGTCGAGTCTATCAACCACGCCAAGGCCGCCGAGATCCCCATCATCGTAGCCATCAACAAGATGGATAAGCCCGAAGCCAACCCCGACCGCATCAAGCAGCAGCTGACCGAGTACGGTCTGGTGTGCGAGGAGTGGGGCGGCGACACCATCGTGTGTCCCATCTCCGCCAAGACCGGTATGGGCGTGGATAACCTGCTGGAGATGCTCACCCTGACCGCCGAGGTCAGCGAGCTGAAGGCCAACCCCAACCGCGCCGCTCAGGGCACCGTTATCGAGGCCCGTCTGGACAAGGGCCGCGGCCCTGTGGCGACCCTGCTGGTGCAGAACGGTACGCTGCATCAGGGCGATATCATCATTGCCGGTACCTCCGTGGGCCGCGTCCGCGCCATGGTGGGCGACAAGGGCCAGCGGGTGACCGAGGCCGGCCCCAGCGTACCTGTGGAGATCACGGGCCTCAGTGAGGCTCCCTCCGCCGGTGCCACCTTCAACGCCGTGGCCGACGAAAAGCTGGCCCGCGAGCTGGTGGAGCAGCGCAAGGCCGAGGAAAAGGCCAAGGCCAACGCCCCTGTCACCAAGGTGTCTCTGGAGGATCTGTTCAGCCAGATCCAGGCAGGCGAGATGAAGAACCTGAACCTGATCGTCAAGGCCGACGTACAGGGCAGCGTGGAGGCGGTGAAGGCCTCTCTGGAGAAGCTCAGCAACGACGAGGTGCGCGTCCGCGTCATCCACGGCGGCGTCGGCGCCATCAACGAGTCCGACGTGATGCTGGCCTCCACCTCTCAGGCCATCATCGTGGGCTTCAACGTCCGTCCTGACGCCGCCGCCCGCGACAGTGCCGCCCGCGCCAACGTGGACATGCGGATGTACCGCGTCATCTACGACGCCATCAACGAGATCGAGGCCGCCATGAAGGGCATGCTGGCTCCCAAGTACCGGGAAGTGGTGCTGGGCCACGCCGAGGTGCGCCAGACCTACAAGGTCTCCGGCGTGGGCACCGTGGCAGGCTGCTACGTGCAGGACGGCAAGCTGCAGCGCAAGGACTGCCAGGTGCGTCTGGTGCGCGACGGCATCGTCATCCACGAGGGCGTGCTGGCCTCTTTGCAGCGGTTCAAGGACTCCGTCAAGGAGGTCGTGGCCGGATACGAGTGCGGCCTGAGCATCGAGAAGTACAACGACATCAAGGAAGGCGACATTGTGGAAGCCTTCACGATGGAGGAGATTCCGCAGTGATAAACTGGTGAAAAGTCTGATTAGACCGTTGTAGGGGCGGACGACCCTGTCCGCCCAAAGCGGTATCCGAAAGCGTCCCGGTAGACGGCGGGCCGACAGAGTTGTCGGCCCCTACAGGTCTCTGCTTTTCAATGGCTTTTCATCGCAAAACACCACATTACCCAAGGGGCGGGCGCTGCGCCCGCCCCTTTTTCAAGAAAGGAGCGCTATTATGGCATCCAACCGTATCGGACGCATCAACGAGGAGATCCAGCGGGAGCTGTCCGGCCTGCTGCACACGGTGAAGGATCCCCGCGTGGCGGACGCCATGCTGACCATCACCCACGTGGACACCACCAGCGACCTGCGCTACAGCCGCATCTACATCAGCGCGCTGGACCGCACCGACGAGAAGGATCTCATGCGGGGTCTGAAGTCCGCCAGCGGCTACCTGCGCCATGAGCTGGGCCAGAAGCTGCAGCTGCGCTATACGCCGGAGCTGCAATTCTTCGCCGATGATTCCATCGCCCACGGAGCTCACATTCTGGACATGCTGCACCACGTGAAGCCCGCCAACCCCGCCAACGCGGACATTGTGCTGCCGGAGGACAAGTAATATGGAACGACCCATTCTCTCCGCCCGTGGCGCCGCCGGATATCTGGAGGCGCTGGACAATGTGCTGCTGCTGACCCACGTGCGGCCGGACGGCGACACCATCGGCAGCGCGGCGGCGTTGTGCCGGGCGCTGCGGGACTGCGGCCAGACGGCCTATCTGCTGCCCAATCCGGAGATCACCGCCACCTATGCCCCTTACGCCGCGCCCTACTGGGCCCCGGAAGGCTGGCAGGCGGAGCACATCGTCAGCGTGGACATTGCCGACGCGAGCCTGCTGCCGGAGAACGCCCAGTCCTACCGTGACCGCATTGAGCTGGCTATCGACCACCATCCCTCCCAGACGTTTTTTGCCCGCAACACCTGTCTGGAAGCGGACAGCGCCGCCTGCGGCGAGATCGTGTATGAGATCATCCAGCATTTGACCGCCCTGACGGCGGATATTGCCCTGCCCCTGTATGTAGCCGTCAGCACCGACTGCGGCGGTTTCCAGTACGGCAACACCACCGCCCGCACCCACCGCATTGCGGCGGCGCTGATGGACGTGGTGGACGTGGCAGCGGTGAATAAAATGTTGTTTCGCACCAAGAGCCGGGTGCGGCTGGCCATGGAGTCCCGCATGGTGGCGGACATGAAGCTGTTCGACCACCAGCGGGTGGTGGTGATGGAAATTCCCCTGTCGCTGCGGCAGGAAATGCAGGCCACCGACGCGGATATCGAGGAATTGAGCGCCCTGCCCGCTCTGGTGGAGGGCACCGACTGCGGCGTGACGCTGCGGGAGCTGCGCCCCGGCACGGTAAAGGTGTCGGTACGCACCGGCCCGCGGGTAGACGCCTGCGCCCTGTGCCGTATTTTGGGCGGCGGCGGCCACCATGCCGCGTCAGGCGCCACGGTGGAGGGTACGCTGGACGAAGCCCGTATGGCGGTGCTGGCGGCGTATCGGAGGGTTATTGGCGCGTGAGAGGGGTTTCGTCCCTGCGGGGACGAGGTACTTTTGGCCGTTGTCCCAAAAGTACCCAAAAGGACAACCAG
>OOAE01002384.1_pt1 | contig 10479 bp, 5 predicted proteins | sample 1671271 | NCBI WGS metagenome assembly OOAE01 (sample SAMN06348139, study PRJEB24527) | human gut metagenome | biome: human gut; feature: ankylosing spondylitis patient; material: feces | host: Homo sapiens | place: China | collected 2015-10 | reverse complement strand
CGGCTCGGCGGGGGCGGGGATGGGCCGCAGTTCCGGCTCATACATCCGGTAGCGCACCAGGGTGCGGTCCCCGGCCTCCACCGTGACCTCGCAGTCGTGCAGCGTGCCGTCCGCGGCAAAGTCTGCCCCGAACCAGCCCTGCGGCGAGAGGTCGGCGCGCGCCTCATACAGGCAGTCCCCGCCGCGCTGCACCCGGATCACGGCGCCGGGCTGTTCCCCGGTGACATAGACCCGCACCTCGCCGCGGCCGTCGGGAAGAAGCTGCAGACCCACGGCGGCATCCCGGGTGGCGTTGCCCACCCGGCCCACCCCCTTGTAGGGCAGGAAATACTGGACAAAGGTCTTTTCCTCCTGGGGCTTGAGCCAGGAAAAATCCGGCTGATTGTCGGTGAACACGCCGGTCATCAGTTCAATGTACGGCCCGTCCGCGTCGGTCAGGTTGCGGTCCCAGGCGCGGCCGAAATCGCCGTTGCCCCAGGTCCACTGTTTTTTGCCCGGCGCCACATGGTGGTCCGCCACATGAAGCAGCCCGGCCTGGCGGGATTCGTCGTAGTTGCCCACAAAGTCAAAGTCCGAGTGGGCCGCCATGTAGGAGGTCGGGACCGGCACGTTCTTGTAGCGCGAGATGTCCACCCCCGCCGAGTAGTCGCACTTGTAGTATTCGCCGGTCGCAATCGGGAAGGTCGAGACCGCGCGCCTGCCGTGGTCCATGACGGCGTTCACGTCGGGCGGAAAGACCGAGTAGGTGTGATCGTTGACCGGCACCGCGGGGTTGGCCCACCACAGGAAGGTCTGCGGCAGGTCGGTGGGATTGTACAGCCGGCCCCGGATTTCCAGATACGCCTTGCCGGGGTACAGGCTGATTGCGGCCATCCCCTTGGTGCCGTACATCTTGTCGGTCTCGCCGACATAGACGGTCACCGAGCCGTCGTCGTGCTCGGCCACGCGGTAGTCCACCGGCGAGAAGGTGGTCGGGCGGTGATGCTGCGGCCAGTTGAATTCAATCCCGCCCGAAATCCATGGCCCGGTCAGCCCCACCAGCGCCGGTTTGACGACGTGGTTGTAATAGACAAAATCATAGCCGTTGGTCTTGTCGAGGGCGCGGTGAATCCGTCCGCCCAGTTCGGGCAGGACCATGACGCGCAGATACTCGTTTTCCAGCCAGACGGCATGGTAGGCGACCTCCCGGCAGACATCCGACACCTTCTCGGTCACCGGCAGCGGATAGACCTTGCCGGTGCTGCCCTGGTAGGCGCGTTTTTCAATGAAAAGCGGATATTTTTCCGGCTCGGCGGCTGGATAGGTCGGAAGAAGAACGGTCTCCTCCCAGATTTTTGCGGCGTGGTTCATCATCAGCAACCCTCTTTCCTGGCAGGGCGGGCTTTCCGCCGCGCCCCGATGCTCCCATTGTACCGCGGACGGCCGGCGGGAAAAATGGCTTATTCTCAAAAATGATGGACAATCTTGCACGGCGGCGCTATACTGTGCGTATGGAACTGCAGATTGAACGAAAACCCGACGGCTTTGCGGGGGAGACCTACATCGTCCTGCCCACCGAAGCCTTCTCGGACTATATCGGGCATCCGCTGGTGCGCCGTCTGTATCTGACGGACGCCGGCTTCTTTCCCCATGCCGCCCACCATTACCGCGAGCGCAGCGAGGGCATTGAGGAATACATCTTCTTGTGCTGTACCAGCGGCCGCGGCGTCGTGGAGGTGCAGGGCCGGACCTTCCCGCTGCGGGACAACGAGGCGCTGTGCATCCCCCGCCTCTGCCCGCACCGCTACTGGGCCGACGAGGAGGACCCCTGGAGCCTGCTCTGGGTGCATTTCCAGGGCGAGGACTGCGGCTATTACCCGCTGGACCGGCCGCAGGTCTGCCGGTTTTCGTCGGCCGGGACGGTCCGCCGGATGGAATTCCTCTTCAACCAGCTGTTCCGCACGCTGGAACAGGACTATACGCTGGGCAATTTCATCTACCTCTCCCAGCTGCTGGCGCTCATCCTGGGCGAAACCTACGCCCGCCGGCAGGAGGACGGCACCACGGCCCGGCAGAACCGGCAGGTCACCCGGGCCGTGCGGTATATGTACCGCCACCTGGACCGGGAACTCACGCTGGCGGAACTCTCCGCCGCGATGGGCACCTCCCCGAGCACCCTCAGCGCGGTGTTCCGGCAGTGCACCGGCCATGCGCCGATGGACTTCTTCACCCGCCTCAAGATGAAGCAGGCCTGCCGGATGCTGCGTTCCGGCGGGGAGTATGTCTACGAGGTCGCCCGGCAGCTCGGCTACCGGGACCCCTACTATTTCTCGCGGGCCTTCAAGAAGGTGATGGGGGTCTCGCCGCGCAGCTACCAGAACGGCCTCGGCCGGTCCGACCCGCCCGGGGACGAGGAAACCTGACCAACGGAACCTTCCGTTGGTTCTTTTTTTGCCGCGGACAAAGCAAGATTGTCCATCTTTTTTCAGGATTTGCCATTGGCGGCGGCGCACCGCCACGGTACAATAAAACCAAAACCGTACAGTGGGGGAGAATGACGATGCAGACAACGATGGATCTTTCGGGCCTCTGGGAAGTGCGGCTGGGCGACGGGGCGCCGGCCACGGTGCATCTGCCCGGCACGCTGGAGGAAAACGGCCTCGGCGAACCCGAAACCCCGGCCCTGGAAAGCCGGCTGACCCGCCGGTTCCGGTGGGAGGGCGAGGCGGTCTTTTCAAGAGAGGTGACGCTGCCCGACCACCCCGGCCGGCGGCTGATCCTGGAAGCCGAGCGCGCCCGGCAGCTCCGGCTTACGGTGGACGGGCAGCCGGTCCCCACCCTGCAGGGGACGCTGAGCACCCCCTACCTGTTTGAGCTGACCCGCTGGGCGGGGCGCCGGGTGCGGCTCTGCCTGCTCTCGGACAACCGGTATCCGGGCTGGCCGCGGGAGGAGATTGTCCATGCCTCGGCGGCGACCGACGAGACCCAGACCAACTGGAACGGCCTTCTGGGTCGGCTGTGCGTGCACAGCGTTGCGGACTTCTGGGTGCGGTCGGTGCGGGTCTATCCCCACGGCCGGACGCTGGATGCGGCGGTGGATCTGGCGGTGCCCCGGCAGGCGCTGGACGCGGTCGGCGACGGCGAACTGGTGCTGGAAGGCCCCGCCCTGGCCCGGCCGTTCTGCCTGCTCCGGCGGGACTGGCAGCCGGAATCGCTGCGGCAGGGGCTTTGCACCCTCTGGTGCCGGGATCTGCCGGTTGCCCCCGAGGCCCCGCTGTGGGAGGAAGCCTGCGGCGCCCTGACGCAGATCACGGCGTCGCTCGTGCTGGACGGCAGGACGGTGTCCCGCGCCCGGGCGGACTTCGGCCTGCGGACCTTCGGGGCGGACGGGGGACGGCTCACCCTCAACGGCCGGGTGTTTCTGCTGCGCGGGGAGGCCAACTGCTGCGTCTTTCCCGAGACTGGCCACCCGCCCATGACGACCGGGGCCTGGCGGGAGGTTCTGGGTCGCTACCGGGCCTACGGGGTCAACTGTCTGCGGTTCCATTCCTGGTGCCCGCCCGAGGCGGCCTTTGCGGCGGCTGATGAACTGGGAATGCTGCTCCAGCCCGAACTGTCCGACTGGAACTGCACCAACGCGCTGGAAACCCCGCACAGCGCCGTATATTATGAGGCGGAACTGCGGCAGATCCTCTTCTGCTACGCCAACCACCCCTCCTTTGTCATGCTCACGCTGGGCAACGAACTCTGCACCGGCGAGGAGGGACACCGCCGGATGGCAGAGCTGGTCCGGCTGGCCCGGCAGCTGGACCCCACCAGACGGTATGCCGGGTCCTCCAACGGCCAGTACGGGGAACAGGGATATGACGGCGTCAGCGACTTCTACACCGCGGCGGCGTATGGGGACCGGATGCTCCGCGCCACAAGCTCCCCGATGATCGGGCATCTGAACCGGTGCCGGCCCGGCACCCGGCAGAATTACCGGGAGGCCGCCGCCCAAACCGGCGGGGTGCCGGTGTTCGGCTTTGAGGTGGGCCAGTACGAGAGCTGGCCGGATTTTGACCAGATTGACCGGTTCCGGGGCATCACCATCCCGGAAAATCTTCGGGCCATCCGCCGCCGTGCCGAACAGACCGGGGCGGCGGCATACTGGCAGGCGGGCGTGCAGGCCAGCGGGGAGCTGGCGCTGCGGTGCTACCGCGAGGAGGTCGAGGCCGTGCTGCGCACACCCGGAATGAGCGGGCTCTCGCTGCTCGGCTTGCAGGATTTTCCGGGGCAGGGGACGGCGCTCGTCGGCATGATGGACGCGCACCTCGCCCCCAAACCCGCCGACTTTGCCAGACCGGAGCGGTTTGCGGCCTTCTTTGCGCCGGTGGTGCTGCTGGCCTGCTTTGACCGCTATACCTACGAGGCCGGCGAGTGGTTCACGGCGGATCTGCGGGTGGCCAATTACGGCCGGCAGACGCTGGCGGGGCCGCTCTGCTGGCGGATTGCCGAAGGCCGGACCATCCTCGGACAGGGAACGCTGGACGCCCCGGCCGGATGGCCGGCGGGCGGCCTGCGGGAGGCGGGCCGTATCCGGTGGCAGATGCCCGGCGATGCGCGTCCCCATGCCCTGACGCTCGAACTGTCCGCCGGGGACCTCAACAGCCGCTATCCGCTGTGGAGCTATCCCTGCGCCAAGGCCGCACCCGCCGTGCTGCGCCGCCTGACCGAGGCAGACCTGCGGCGGATCGAGGCGGGGGCCAGTGCCCTGATCGACCTGCCCGCCGACGGCACGGAATGCCCGGCGTCGGTGCGCTGCCAGTTCAGCACCGATTTCTGGTCGGTGGGCACCTTCCCGGAGCAGGAAGGCACGATGGGGCTGCTGATCCGGGCGGAACACCCGGCCCTCAAGGACTATCCGACCGGGACCGCTTCAAACTGGCAGTGGTGGACCCAGTCCCACGGCCGGGCTTTCCGGCTGCCCCGCACGATCGAGCCGGTCGTCCGGGTGCTGGACAGCGTGACCCGGCTGGACAACCTGGGCCTGCTGTGGGAGGCCCGGCTCGGGAAAGGCCGGCTGCTCGTCAGCGGCATGGACCTTGCGGGGCACCTTGAGTTCCCCGAATGCCGCTACCTGCTGGAATGTCTGGCCGCCTACCTCGACGGACCGGCCGCCCCCATGGCCGCCGTCACGCCGGAGGAGCTGCGCCGGCTGATCCGGGTATCGCCCCGGTAAGATCCCGACAAGGAGAATTATGATGCACGTTGAATTTGAACCCTATCACAGATCCGAAATCCTGCACGGACACCTGCATCTGGGCGGGAGCAACCCCGGCGGGGAGCGGATCGAAGTCAACAGTCTCTGCCTGACCCGGGGCGGACAGCCCTGGCTGCCCGTCATGGGCGAGTTCCATTTTTCCCGCTGCGACCCCGCACAGTGGCAGACCGAGCTCTGCAAGATGAAGGCGGGCGGCGTCACGATGGTCTCCACCTATCTGTTCTGGATTCACCACGAGGAGCGGGAAGGGGAGCTGCGGTTCTCCGGCCGGCTGGACGTGCGCCGGTTCGTGCTGTGCTGCCGCAGGGCCGGGCTGGATGTGGTGCTGCGCATCGGCCCCTGGGCCCACGGCGAATGCCGCAACGGCGGATTCCCCGACTGGCTGCTGCACAAGGGCATCCCGCTGCGGCAGAACCACCCGGCCTATCTGGCGCTGGTCCGGGCATGGTACCGCAGCATCTACCGGCAGGTCCGCGGCCTGCTCTACCGCGACGGCGGGCCGATTGTCGGCATCCAGCTGGAAAACGAGCTGGTGGACAACAGCGACCATCTCGCGGCGCTCAAACGGATCGCGGTGGAGGAAGGGTTCGAGGTGCCGCTCTACACTGTCACGGGCTGGAACGCGGTCAGCGGGGCGCGCATCCCGACGGCGGAGGTGCTGCCGGTCTTTGCGGCCTATCCCGACGCCCCCTGGACCCAGCACCGCGATCCGCTGCCCCTCTCGCCGCAGTATCTGTTCAACCCCACCCGCAACGACACGGCGGTGGGCGCCGACCTGCTGCACACCGCCGCGCCGGACGGCTGGCAGCTGCCCTATGACCGTTACCCCTTCGCTACCTGCGAGATCGGCGCGGGCCAGCAGTCCACCTACCACCGCCGGGTGCGGATCTCCGGCATGGACGCCTACGCCCTCTCGCTCGTCAAGCTGGGATGCGGCAACAACCTGATCGGATATTATATGTACCACGGCGGCACCAACCCCATCGGCCGGGACTCCACCCTGCAGGAATCCCGCGCCACCGGCTACCCCAACGACTACCCGATCCTCAACTATGATTTTGCCACGGCGCTGAGCCAGTACGGCGAAACCCGCCCCCAGTACCGGTGGCTCAACCTGCTCCATCTGCTGGCCGCCGACTTCGGCCGCGAACTGGCCCGCATGGAATATGTCAGTTCCCTCACCCATCCGACGCCGGAGGACCGGCAGACACTGCGCTGCTGTCTGCGGACGGACGGAACCGCCGGCTTCGTCTTTGTCAACCATCACCAGCGGCACGCGGCGCTCTGCCCGGTGTCCGATGTCGTGCTGGATACCGGCACGGTGTGTTTCCCGCCCATCACGGTGGCGGGGGACCTGGCCTTCCTCTTCCCGTTCGGGCTCTCGCTGGGCGGCCGGACGCTGCGCTGGGCCACCGCCCAGCCGATCTGCCGGTCCGGCGATACCTGGTTCTTTGCGGCCATCCCCGGCATCCCGGCCCGGTACCGGTTCGCGGACGGCACGCTGGTCACGGCCGGGCAGGGAATCGCGGTGCAGACGGCGGGTCCGGTCCGGCTGGTCACCCTCCCGCTCGGGCAGGCGCTCTGGCTGCGGCGGCTCGGCCAGCGCATCGTCCTCGGGCAGGGGTGCGACCTCTACGAGGAGGACGGCACCATCCGCGCCGTGCAGCCCGGGAGTTTCCGGTACCTGCTGTGGCAGGACGACCACTTTGTCCCGCGGGAGGAAACGCGCTCCTTCACCCCGGCGCAGCTCACCATGACCCCCTGCCCGGAACCGTTTGCGCCGCCGTATGAGGAGGAACTCTGCCTCGGCGGCCGGGTGCCCCGCCATTGGTACCGACTGGAGGTCTCGGGCAGCGAAGGGTTCCTGCGCTTCCCGCAGCGCTGCGATGTCGCGCAGATCTATGCCGACGGGGCGCTGGCGGCGGACAATTTCTACAACGGCGAGCCGTGGCGGGTGCCCGCCTCGCTGCTGTACGGCCGGCAGTGTTATCTGGTCATGACGCCGCCCTCCGATGCCGTGTTCATGGACCCCTGACAGCAAAAACCGCCTGACCGCACATTCCGTGCAGCCGGGCGGTTTTTGCAATAGGGGAAGAAACAGTGAAAATGTCGGGTCGGTTACCGGAGCTTCCAGGCCAGGTCGGCCAGGAACAGGTCATGCTCCAGCGCTTCCGGGGTGGTGTCCTTGCCGATGTGCACAAACTCAATGTCCATCATGTTGGCCCAGTCGTGCATCTGTTCGGCGGTCACGTCGTAGCTCAGCACCGTGTGGTGCGCACCGCCCGCCGTGATCCAGCACTCCACGCCGGTCGTCAGGCTGGGCAGGGCCTTCCACATCACGCGGGCCACCGGCAGGTTGGGCATCGGCAGAATCGGCTTGACACACTCGATGTCCTGGCAGATCAGCCGCAGCCGGCCGCCCATGTCGATCAGGCTCACGACGATGGCCTTGCCTGCCTTGCCCTCAAAGACCAGCCGGGCGGGGTCCTTCTCGTTCATGCCGATGCCGAGGGGGTGGGTCTCGATGCGGGGCCGCTGGGCCGCGCAGCAGGGGCAGACCTCCAGCATATGCGCGCCCAGGCTGTACTCGGCGCCGGGCACCAGGTTGTAGGTGTAATCCTCCATGAAGAGGGAACAGCCGTTGCCGCCCTCGCCCATCGCTTTGAGGATGGCGGTCATCGCGGCCACCTTCCAGTCGCCCTCGCCGCCGTAGCCGTAGCCCTGCGCCATCAGGTGCTGGCTGGCCAGACCCGGCAGCTGCTCCATGCCGTACAGGTCCTGGAAGGTGTTGGAGAACGCCTGGCATCCTTCGGCATCCAGCATCTTCTTGATCGCGATCTCCTCGCGGGCCTGGTAGCGGATGGCACCGATGTCATCCGTCGCAAAGTCGTAGCTGGCGCGGTAGACTTCCATCAGGGCGTCAATCTCGGCGTCGGTGACCTCGTTCATCACCTGGACCAGGTCGCCCACGGCCCAGGTGTTGACCTGCCAGCCCAGCCTGGCCTGGACCTCCACCTTGTCGCCCTCGGTCACGGCCACTTCGCGCATGTTGTCGCCGAACCGCATGACCTTCAGCTGGCGGGAGACCGCCACGCCGACGGCGGCGCGCATCCAGCGGCCCAGACGCTTCTGGACTTCCTCATCCTGCCAGTACCCGGCGATGATCTTGCGCGGCATCCGCAGCCGGGCCGCCAGGAACCCGTGCTCCCGGTCGCCGTGGGCGGCCTGGTTCAGGTTCATGAAATCCATGTCGATCTCCTCGTTGGGGATCTCGCGGTTGTATTGGGTGGCAAAATGGCAGTAGGGCTTCTGCAGATTCACAAAGCCGTTGATCCACATCTTGCTGGGACTGAAGGTGTGGCACCAGGTGATGATGCCCGCACAGCGGGGGTCGTAGTTGGCCTCGCGCACCACGTCGGCAATCTCCTGGTTGGTCTTGGCCGTGACCTTGTAGACCATCCTGCAGGGCAGATTGCCCGAGGCGTTCAGCAGATCCGCCATCTCGGCGGCACGGCGGGCCACGGTCTCCAGCACCTCGGGTCCGTACAGAAACTGACTGCCCACCACAAACCAGAATTCATATTCCTGCATACGCATTGTCAAAACCTCCTTGTCACGGCAGTGCGTCGATGGCGGCGCGTTCCACCGCCAGACAGCGGATGTATTGTTTCATAAACGCGGCAAATCCGCGGCTGTCCCGGGCATCGGGCTGCACGGTGCTGCCGACGGCCCCCGCAAAGATGCGGCGGTGCAGATACTGTTCCAGCGTTTCGCCTTCCGCCCGGTGCAGCCGGTAGCCCGCCAGCAGCGCCATGCCCCAGGGACCGCCCTCCCCGGCGGTCTGCATCACCGAGACCGGCACGCCCAGCGCTCCGGCCAGCAGTTTCTGGCCCACCACCGGGACCTTGAACAGCCCGCCGTGGCCCAGCAGCGTGTCCAGCCGCACGCCTTCCTCCACCAACAGGATATCCATGCCCAGCTTCAGCGTTGCCATTGCCGCGTAAAGCTGCACACGGGCAAAATTGGCCAGTGTGAAGCGTGCATCCGGACGGCGCATAAACAGCGGCCGTCCGCTCTCCACACCTGTCACCGGTTCGCCGGAGTAATAGTTGTAGCTCACAAGGCCGCCGCAATCCGCTTCGCCTTCCAGCGCCTTTTGATAGAACAGGTCGTAAAGGCGCGGCTTTTCCAGCTTCGCGCCGGCGGCTCCGGCCATTTCGCCCAGCACGCGCACCCATGCGTCCAGATCAGATGTGCAGGTGTTGCAGTGTACCATCGCCACCGGTCGCCCCGTGGGGGTGGTGACCATATCGATCTCCGGATACACCCTGGCGAGCGGGCGTTCCAGCACCGCCATGGCAAACACGCTGGTGCCCGCCGAAACATTGCCCGTGCGCACGCCCACGCTGTTGGTGGCTGCCATGCCCGTGCCCGCGTCCCCCTCCGGAGGGCACAGCGGCACACCGGGGCGCAGCACGCCGGTGGGATCCAGCAGACACGCGCCCTCCGCTGTCAGCGTGCCCGCGTCCGCGCCGGCGCAAAGCACCCGGGGCAGAATATCTGCAAGGCGGTAAGGCATACCTTCCTGCGCCAGAAGCGCGTCAAATGTTTTTTCCATTCCCGCGTCGTAACCGCATGCCACGCTGTCAATGGGGAACATGCCCGACGCTTCGCCCCCGCCCAGCACCCTTTCCCCCGTCAGCCGCCAGTGCACATAGCCCGCCAGCGTGGTCAAGTATGCAATGTCCCGCGCATGGGGCTCACCGTCCAGTATCGCCTGGTACAGATGCGCAACGCTCCACCGTTGTGGAACGTTGAACGCAAACCGCTCCGTCAGCAGCGCCGCGGCGCGTTCTGTTGTCGTGTTGCGCCAGGTGCGGAAGGCTGCAAGCTGCGCGCCGTCCCGCGCAAAGGGCAGGTATCCGTGCATCATACCGGAAACACCCATTGCGCCCACGGTATGCAGCGGCGTGCCGTACCGCTCCTGAACCTGCCGGGCCAGCCGGGCAAATGCATCCTGCACGCCCGCCCATACGTCATCCAGGGCATAGGTCCAGTATCCGTGCTCCAGACGGTTTTCCCAATCGTGCGCACCGCTGGCCAGCACAGCATGCTCCGGCCCAATGAGCACCGCTTTGATGCGCGTAGAGCCAAGCTCCAGCCCCAGCGCTGTTTTTTCAAGCTGTATTTCCGCCATGAATCTCCTTCCTCTCATCTCCGACAATTCCAATCGAACG
>OOAE01002371.1_pt1 | contig 10578 bp, 9 predicted proteins | sample 1671271 | NCBI WGS metagenome assembly OOAE01 (sample SAMN06348139, study PRJEB24527) | human gut metagenome | biome: human gut; feature: ankylosing spondylitis patient; material: feces | host: Homo sapiens | place: China | collected 2015-10 | reverse complement strand
GAGAAGCGATTTTTCTCACGGATTTGGAACAAATTCAAATCGTTAATCCGGCGGAAGTAAAATTGATTGCGGATGTTTCTCCGTTCTACAAACGAGCACTATTATATTTAGAAAGTCAATGGCGTCAGCAAATTCCTACTGATGCCAATTTACATATTGGCCATAAAGCGTCGATGGACTTGATGCCATATCAGCTTGATCCCGCAAAGCTTGCCCTGCAACGCCCGAGACAGAGAATTCTTATTGCGGACACTGTAGGTCTCGGTAAAACTCTTGAAGCGGGTATTTTGATGTCCGAGCTGATTGCTCGTGGTAAGGGTAAAAGAATACTGGTTGTTACCGTTAAGAGTATGATGACACAGTTCCAGAAAGAAATGTGGAACCGATTCACCATTCCTTTGGTGCGCCTTGATTCTAACCGGATTCAAAAGATTCGTGCCAACTTGCCGTCGAATTATAATCCTTTTTTCTATTATGACAAGACAATTGTATCTATCGACACCTTAAAGCGAGACGTTGAATATCGTACTCATCTTGAAAATGCATATTGGGACATTATTGTAATCGACGAAGCTCAGAATGTTGCCGAACGTGGAGATCATCAGGCGCAGCGTTCTCGTCTTGCAAAGCTGCTTGCAGATCGTAGCGACACAATGATAATGCTGTCAGCAACTCCTCATGACGGAAGAGCAAAGAGCTTTGCATCCTTGATGAATATGCTCGACCCGACTGCGATTGCAGACCCACAAAACTATACCCCGGAAGATATTAAAGGACTTTGCATTCGTCGTTTTAAGAAAGATGTCAAAGATCAAGTCAGTGGTTCGTTCTTAGAAAGAAAAATCACGCTTGAGCGTTGCAATGCATCTGCAAAGGAAGAATACGCTTTTGATATTTTTACTGAAATGCAACTGGAGATGGATCTGGGTAAAACCAAAGGTACAGGTCAGCTGTTTAAGACCAGCTTGGAAAAATCTTTGTTCTCCAGTCCGGCCGCTTGTATCAAGAGTATCGAAGCGCGCTTGAAGAAACTATATAAAAAATATACCGCAGATGACATCAAAGATATTCACCTGCTTGAAAACCTGAAAACTGCGCTGGAGGCAATTACTCCGGCAGATTTTACACGCTATCAGAAACTCCTTGATCTCCTCAAAAGTAAAGAATACGCTTGGAATCCAGCAGATAGCGGTGACCGTGTTGTTATCTTTACTGAGCGTATCGAAACCATGAAGTATCTTGCCGAAAGACTTCGCCAAGATCTTGGACTGAAGGCAAACGCCATTCAGGAGATTTCCGGTGGGATGAGCGACGCTGAACAGCAACGCATTGTTGAGGATTTTGGCCGAACGGAATCTTCGGTTCGTGTTTTGGTTGCATCTGATGTTGCATCTGAAGGCTTGAATCTGCACTATTTGAGTCATCGGTTGATTCATTTCGACATTCCTTGGTCTTTGATGGTGTTCCAACAAAGAAATGGTAGAATCGACAGATATGGCCAACAGAAGCGTCCTGATATTCGCTATATGCTCATTGAAAGTGATAACAAACGTATCAAGGGCGATATGCGCATCATCGAAATCTTGATTACTAAAGAGGAGCAGGCTCTGAAAAATATAGGCGATCCTTCTCTGTTGCTCGGTAAGTTTACCATCGAAGATGAAGAGCTTGTTGTAGCTGAAACCATCGAATCCGGTTCGGATTCAGATGTCTTTGAACAAACATTGGATGCTGGTGAAGATGACTTTGATCCATTTGAAGCGTTGATGGCTGCAGCTGGTAAAGAGGAAGATGAGGATGAGAAAAAATCGGAGATTGTTTCGGACGAAACCTTGTTCTCGGATATAGACTATCTGTATCAAGCCCTCACATATCTAAATCAGGCAGAAAATCATCCGGTTGAAAGACTGAAAACGGTTTCCGGTCTAGATATTAGGCTGACTCCTGATATGGAGCGACGCTTGAAAGCGCTCGTTCCAGAAGAAGCACTCCCGCAAGGCGAAACACTCCGTGTTTCTGATGATAAAGCCTTCTGCATGGAACAGATGCGAAGTAGTATGCAGAAAAACATGGACGAGTCTGCCTGGCCGACTACTCAGTATTTGTGGAAACTCCACCCCGTTCTTAGTTGGGTTAATGACAAAGCAAGTTTGCTGTTTAAGAGAGATGAAGCTCCTGTCCTTGGGGTTCCTGGAGCGTTAAAGGCTGGCGAAAGCATTTATGTTGTAACCGGCAGTATGCCTAATCTGAAGTCAACTCCTTTGGTTGATGAATGGTTTGGCTTGCTGTACCAAGATGGCAAATTCGTTAAAGTGCTATCTATGAATGAAGTGGTACAGAAAACAGGATTGAGCAATCCCAAGATTCCGAATACGAATTGCATAGGCGAGGATGAAATCTCTGCCGCAAGTTCTTTGCTGCGTGATGTGGTTTCCCAAGCAAAAATGCATTTGGATGAACATTACAAGAGGTACCAGACGGAAATGAGTCCGTTGCTGGATGAAGAAGTTGATAAGCTGATTGAGCTTCAAGAGAAGCATAAAGAATACTACCAGCTGACCCTGTTTGAGCATGAGCGAAAGTTGAAAGAGCAGGAGCGCCGGGTAGATGAACTCTTTGATCAGTTTACGAACTGGGTAAAAGAAACGTTGACAATACAGAACAATCCGTACATTAGAGTTGTATCTGTACTGATGGGGGCATCACAGTGAGTATAGATTTGACAGGTATCACCAACAAAAATGAATACTATACGAACCACTACTTTTCCACTGTATTTGAAGAAAATACGAGTACCACTATTAGCAACTGGAACGCGGCTGCAAGAGATTCCGAAGAAATTAAAACGCCTTGGTCGCTTCTGCGTCAGAACGCCCGACAGTATTATACGGCACATTTCTCAAATGTTTGCGTCCAAGTTTAACGATGATAAAAAGACATTGGCATTTTCTGATAATGTCCAGGATGCTGCACACAGAGCAGGCTTTTTCAACTCAAGAACATGGCGTTTTGGCCTTAGAATATTGTCTAACTTTTGGGGGTCACTTCATAAGGTTTCTGCTCTTTTTGCTTCTTTTTTTGCTTGTGATAAAGAGAATGCTGCGCACCGCCCGCATGATGTAATGGCTGCAACACTGCAACGAGTTTTTACTTTGCGTAAACTCAATTCATGGCAGGAAATCGTCCCAACAAAAAAGTGGCCGGGCACTGTGTTTAAACCTCCGAAAAAGGGGATTCTGATATAGCGGGAGATTCTTTGGTGCGCACCGGAATTTCAATCTGCATGATGTAATCCTCCACGCTGTCGATGACAACCTCGTTGATCCCTTTTTCATAGGCAAATCCGTACAATTCCAGATTGTGCTGCCGGGCATAGTCCACCATTTCCGCATACCGCTGCGGGAGTTTGTCCCAGCTTCCGAAGGAAAAGGCCCTCAGATACCTTCCGGTGGGCTGAAGGTGCAGCCCCTCCTTTTGCAGGGGAAAAGGCATCTGAATATACAGAAAGTCGCATTTTCCGGATTCGCCCCGGTACAGTTTTTCCACATACCGCATGGCGCCGTAAGTGGCGTCCTGCAGGCGGTGCAGACCGTATTTTCTTGCCAGAGCAATGATTTTTTCGGTGTCTTCATCAAAGGACGGATCTTCAGAAGTGGCCATCGTCACAAGGCGGTTGGCCTTTTTCTTTTCAATGACAGCAATTTCGGAAAGATCCAGCCTGTGAAGGTTTTTCATATCCCGCTGCTTGTCGGTCAGAATTTCCTGCATGGCCGTCAGATGGGTGATGCGCTGTTCAATTTTGGATATGTTTTCACTCAGCAGGGTTTCAAAGGTAGAGGCGGAACGGTTGTTCAGAAATTTTTGAATGTCACTGATGGGAACATCCAGGTCCCGGAGCATCAGGATGACCTCCAGCACCGAACTCTGGTGGTAGGTATAATACCGGTATCCGTTGGGCTTGGTGACAGCCGGTTTCAGCAGACCGATTTCGTCATACCACATGAGCGTCTTTTTATTGACCTCATGCAGCCTGGCAAACTGACCTATGGAAAACAATCTGTCTGTGGGAGCAAACATCGCGACACCTCTTGACCGTACAGTTACTGTACGGTTTATTATACGCTATATAGAAGCAGTATACAAGACGTATGGACGCTATTTTTGGGGACTCCACCAGCGTGAAAATCGTTCCGGGAAGCCCTGCGGCTGCCGGAAACAGGGCAGGAAAACGAGCAAAAGGAGAGACTTTTATGAATGTTGGCGAGGCTGTCAAAGTCAAATTTACGCTGTTTAAAAATCGCTTTGCATTTGCGTGCGGTAACCATGGTTTTACACTGGAAAAGGTGGGAGGCGGCATCTGCCTGTACGCTACGGACCATACCCATGAGGAAATTTATTGCGCTATGCCGCTGGGAATGGAGCGGGAGTTCAAGGACAGCACCTATTATATCTATGCACCCAGCGAAAACCGGATGATGCTTCGGATCCGCAAGGCGGTAATGCTGGTGGACTTTGAGGAACACTGGTGTGCCACCAACGTAAAAGATTTCCGGGTATATGGTTCCAAACAGTGGGGGCAGAACTGCATGGTCCCCTGGAAAGAGGAATACACCCGGCTGTATAATGCGGCCGAAAAAGCCCGTCTTTCCGCTGAATAGTCCTGCTGTGTGAGGTGCAAAGATGAACAGGATCATTTATGTAGGGGAACACCCGAAAATCTATAATGTTCGCATGCACAAGCATGACCATTGGGAAGTTGTGTATTGTACAGCGGGGGAGGGGACCTTCCGCTTTGAAAAACAGCCTTCCATTACCTACTCCGCAGGGGAAACCGTGGTCATACCGCCCCAGATGGCCCACGCCAATTCCAGCACGGAGGGCTTTGCCAATATTCACATCATGCTGGATTCACCCTCTTTTCCTTATCAGGATGCTTTTCGCGTGGTGGATGAAGAAGGGGGGCTGGCCAATGCGTTTGCCCAGGTCCGGCTGTACCACATGTCTGACCGCAACCGCCACGAGCTGGTGCTGGCTTCCCTGGGGGAACTGATCGCCAGCTATATTGTGGTGTTTCGCAGCAATGTGGAATTCTCTCAGCCGGTGGCGCAGCTGCGCGCCAGCATTATGGAAAATTTTGACCATTCCGGGTATCAGCTGGACGAAGTGATCCGTTCTATGCCTTTTCACCACGACTACCTGCGGAAACTGTTCAAAAAAGAGGTGGGCATGTCGCCGCTGGAATATCTGACCGAACTGCGGATGAAAACGGCGGAACGGCTGCTGACCCTGTGGGCGGCCGGGTATACCATCACCCAGATCGCGGAGATGTGCGGGTTTGATGATTCGCTGTATTTCTCCCGGGTATTCAAAAAATATTATGGCTGTTCGCCCACGCAGTTTATGAAAGACAAAACCGGTGTGTACGCCAATGTGCCGGATCGTACAGAATTGGAAATCTGATGGCCTCAGTGGGGCGGTTGGGTAGGGACAGGAACGCTCCGCTGCAAAAAGCGCTGCACAACGAACAATGTTGTGTGGCGCTTTTTACAATTTCGGAGCTTTTGATTTGTGCAGATTTACTTTTTTCTTTCCAAAGAAGGAAATCGAACCGCCGAAAATGTCTGTTTCTTGAATAAAAAGTGCTGAAAAAGAAATTCAAGTCGGCCGGGTATGATGTTATACTTATGGCACAAACAAAGGACACGAGCAAAAAAGTACTGTGGAGCATCGATTTTGGACCGCGCTTTCCCAGCGGCTTTTTTACCTGCCCGAATCCAAAGAAATCCATCACATCGCAAGGAGGATATCCGCTATGGTCAGTATTCTGATTGTCGGTCACGGCAATTTCGCCACCGGTGCCCTGAGCGCCACCCGTTTGGTGGCAGGCGCGCCGGAAAATGTCTACGCCCTGGATTTTTCCGAGGGGATGAACCCCGCGGAACTGAAGGAAAAGATGCAGGCTCTGCTGGCTGACATCAGCACCCAGGAGATCCTGGTCATGGCGGACCTGGCGGGGGGCACGCCCTTCCGCACCGCGGTGGAACTGAAGATGACCCTGCCCGAAAAGCAGATCCGGGTAGTAGCAGGCGCCAATATGCCCGCCCTGATGGAAGCGGCTTTCTCCTCCGACAGTATGAATCTGGCGGAACTGACTGCCACGGTGGTGCAGACCGGCGTGGAAGGGCTTGTGGATTGGGATGCCCAGACGGAAGCCGAAGAAGAACCGGATTTTGAAGGCGGCCTGTAAGGCGGAGGGAACAACATGATCAAGACCATCCATGTGGAACCGATCCGGAACCGGGAAAAATATCTGGCCACCCAGCCGCTGACCAAAGGGGAAGTGGAAAAGGCCATGGATTATGTGGTGGCCCAGACCCGCGCCAACATGGAATACTTCGGCACCCGGTTTCCCTGGTCGGCCACCAGAGGGCTGAAATATCCCATCATTGACAACATCGAATGGACCGACGGTTTCTGGACCGGCCTGCTGTGGCTGTGTTACGAGTATACCGGGGACGAGGCTTTCCGGGTGCGGGCGGAACAGAACATCGACTCTTTCCTGCACCGGGTGGAGAACCGCATCGAACTGGACCACCACGACCTGGGTTTTCTGTACTCTCCTTCCTGCGTGGCGGGCTACAAGCTGACGGGGTCCGAGAAAGGCCGGCGGGCAGGTATCCTGGCGGCGGACAAGCTGATGGAACGCTACAATGAGCGGGATGGCTTTATCCAGGCCTGGGGCGCGGTGGGCGCCCAGGACAACTACCGCCTGATCATCGACTGCTTCATGAATATCCCGCTGCTGTACTGGGCCACCGAGATCACCGGAGATCCCAAGTATGCGGCGGCTGCGGACCGGCATTTTGAAAAGGCGGCCAATTATGTGATCCGGGATGATGCCTCCACTTTCCACACCTACTACTTTGATGCCAAGACCGGTGCGCCCCTGCGGGGTGCCACCCGCCAGGGCTACAGCGATGATTCCGCCTGGGCCCGGGGCCAGGCCTGGGGCATCTACGGCATCCCCCTGAACTACCGGCAGAACCATGCCCCCGCCTCGGTGAATCTGTACGAGGGCATGACCAACTACTTCCTCAACCGTCTGCCGGAAGATGATGTCTGCTACTGGGACCTGATCTTCACCGACGGGGCGGAACAATCCCGGGATTCCTCTGCGGCGGCCATTGCGGTCTGCGGCATGCTGGAAATGGGCAAATACCTGCCGGAACTGCATCCCGAAAAAACCACCTACCAGATGGCCTGCCACCGTATTCTGCGCAGCCTGATCCAAAACTATCAGGGAACGCAGGCAGAGCCGGGCAATCCCATCCTGTACCACGGCGTCTACTCCTGGCACAGCGGAAAGGGCGTGGACGAAGGCAATATCTGGGGTGACTACTACTACATGGAAGCGCTGGTCCGCTTCTGGAAAGACTGGAATCTGTACTGGTAAGACCGGTACCGGATATATGTACGGCTAAGGAGGAAACAGAATATGCCAAACATTGTTGCATTCCGTATTGACGAACGTCTGATCCACGGTCAGGGTCAGATCTGGATCAAGTCCCTGGGTGCCAACACGGTGATCGTGGCCAACGATGCTGCCAGCGAGGACCCCATCCAGCAGCAGCTGATGAAAGCGGTCGTGCCCAAGACCATCGCCATGCGGTTTTTCTCGGTGCAGAAGACCTGTGACCTGATCCACAAGGCTTCCCCCAAGCAGATCATCTTCATTGTCTGCAAGACCCCCCAGGACGCGCTGCGCCTGGTGGCTGGCGGCGTGCCGGTGAAGGAGATCAACGTGGGCAACATCCACCGCGCCCCCGGCAAGGAAGAGATCAGCAAGTTCATTGCCCTGGGCGAAGAGGATAAGGCTGCGCTGCGGGAACTGCGGGACCGCTACGGCGTGACGTTCAATACCAAGGCTACGGCCACCGGCGACGACGGTGTCGCCCAGGTGGACCTGAATAAGTATCTCTGAGAAGAAGGAGGAAGATTTCTGTGGAAATCACATTGTTTCAAGCGGTGCTGATCGCCCTGTGGACCGGCCTGTGCCTGGCCGGCATGCTGCTGGGCATCTACACCAACCGCTGCCTGATCATGGCAACGGGCGTCGGCCTGATTTTGGGCGATCCGGTCACCGGTCTGGCTATGGGCGCTGTGGGTGAGCTGGCCTTCATGGGCTACGGCGTTTCCCAGGGCGGCTCCATTCCCCCCAACCATATGGGCCCCGGTATCGTGGGCGCCATCATGGCCATCACGGCGGGGGTCAGTGTCGAAACCGCCCTGGCTCTGTCCATTCCCTTTGCGGTGGGCTTCCAGTTCGTGCTGACCGCTACTTACACCTTCGCCACCACCCTGACCGGCTTTGCCACCAAGGCCCTGGAAAAGAAGAACTTCCGTATGTTCCGCCTGGCGGCCAACCTGACGGTGTGGGTGTTCTTCATCGTGGGCTGCCTCATCGGCCTGGCCGCTGCCCTGAGCGCCTCCGGCCTGGAAGCGGTCATCAACCTGATCCCCGGCTGGCTCAGCGACGGCCTGACCGTGGCCGGCAAGATGCTGCCTGCCGTCGGCTTTGCCATGATCCTGAACGTGATGGCCAAGAAGGAACTGATCCCCTTCGTGCTGCTGGGCTATGTGCTGGTCTCTTACCTGGGCCTGGGCACCATGGCTGTGGCCATTACCGGCACTGCGGTTGCCCTGATCGTCTTCTTCAACGAAAACAAGGGCGTTGCTGCCGCCGAAGATGAGGAGGTTGTATTCGAAGATGGCATCTAACGTATTGACCAAAAACGATTATCTCAGAACATCCCTGCGGGCCTATTTCATCCAGAATGGCTTCAACTACGGCAACTACCAGGGCCTGGGCTACGCCAACATGCTGTACCCGGCACTGCGCAAGATGTACAAGGACGATGACGATGCTCTGCAGGCCGCGCTGCAGGAAAACCTGGATTTCTACAACACCAACATCCATTTTGTGCCCTTCATCACCAGCCTGCACCTGGTCATGCTGGAGAACGGCACCCCCAACAACGAGATCCGCAACATCAAGATGGCCCTGATGGGCCCCCTGGCGGGCATCGGCGACTCTCTTTCCCAGTTCGTGCTGGCGCCGCTGCTGGGCACCATCGGCGCATCCCTGGCCTATGAGGGCCTGATGCTAGGCCCCATCATCTACCTGCTGGGCATGAACATCGTGCTGCTGCTGGTCAAGATCATGTCCGGCATGCTGGGCTATAACCTGGGCACCAGCATCATCGGTACCCTGACCAGCCAGATCGAAAAGATCTCCCGCGTTGCCAGCATGATCGGTGTGACCGTCATTGCGGGTTTGGCAGTGGGATTCGTCAAGATCACCACACCCATCCAATATGCGGCATCGGTCCCCGGGGGCGAAGAAAAGCTGATCACTCTGCAGTCCATGCTGGACGCCATCGCGCCCAACCTGCTGCCCTGCCTCTTTGTGGGTCTGGTGTTCTATCTCATCAAAGTGAAAAAGTGGACCACCGTCAAGCTGGTCTGCATGACCATCGTTCTGGGTATCGTACTGTCCGCGCTGCATCTCGTGGCCTGACCTTCCTGTAGATTCGAATCGGCGGAAGCAACAGGATATACCCGTATAGCTTCGGGCAGGGATGCTGCAAACATCCCTGCCCTTTGTTTATTTGCTGGAGGATGCAAACATGGCACTGGATCTGACCCGGCTGCGGCGGACCGCCGTAATTGCGGTGGAACAGTATGACCTGCAGGCGACTGCACAGTATGCAAAAGCCTATTGCAGCCAGGAAGTATGCCGCCTGCTGGAACAGGCGGATGCCCTGCTGGAACACCGGTTTGTTTTCTGTGACCGTTGGGATATGGAGCCTTGCCATATCCCCTATACTGTAGACCCGGGGCAGTGGACCCAAAGTCCCAACGGTGACCCGGAGTGGGTCTTTATGCTCAACCGGCAGGACTACCTGCCCAAGCTGTGGCAGGCGGCGGTTCTGACCGGGAAGAAAAAGTACACCCAAAAGCTGGTGGAACTGGTGTTGGACTGGATCGCTTCCAATATCATCACCGAAGAGGGAACCCCCGCCACCCGCACCATCGACACCGGTATACGGTGTATGAACTGGTGCCGGCTGCTGCCGTTTCTGCTGGCGGACGGATCGCTGGATGATGAGGCGGCAGAACGGATTCTGCACAGCCTGACGGAACAGTTTGCGAACCTGCGGCGGCGGTATCAGCTTCGGTATGTCCTCAGCAACTGGGGCGTACTGCAAACCACCGCCATCTGTGCAGGGTACGCCTGGCTGTCTGAGTTCCTGCCTGAAGGTCTGGAAGACTGGGCTTGGTCGGAACTGCATACCCAGCTGCGGCTGCAGATCCTGGAGGACGGCGCCCATTGGGAGCAGTCGCCCCTGTATCATGTGGAGGTGCTGAACGCCTGTGTGCAGCTGCTGGTGCAGCTGCGCCGGGCACGCCTGGCGGGGCAGCCCCTGGGCAAGGCTGCCTTGCAGGCAATGAATGAAGTGCCGGACGGGGATGAACGGCAGGCGGGTCCGGGGGAAGGTCTGGACTGGGAGAGCCGGG
>OOAE01002365.1_pt1 | contig 10589 bp, 8 predicted proteins | sample 1671271 | NCBI WGS metagenome assembly OOAE01 (sample SAMN06348139, study PRJEB24527) | human gut metagenome | biome: human gut; feature: ankylosing spondylitis patient; material: feces | host: Homo sapiens | place: China | collected 2015-10 | reverse complement strand
TCGAACTCGACCTGCAGACGCTTCGGCAGATCAAGATTGTGGTTGGTCTTCAGCAGGTAGGCCATGCCGCCCTTGCCGGACTGGGAGTTCACGCGGATGATGGCCTCGTAGGAACGACCGATGTCCTTCGGGTCGATCGGCAGGTACGGCACGAGCCACACAAAGCTGTCCAGATCGGCACCGGCACGATCGGCGGCCACCTGACGGGCCTCGAGACCCTTCTTGATGGCATCCTGATGGGAGCCGGAGAACGCGGTGAACACGAAGTTGCCCGCATACGGATGGCGTTCGGAGATCTTCAGCTGGTTGCAGTACTCGACGGTCTTGCGGATTTCCGGAACGTTGGAGTAGTCGATCTGCGGATCGATGCCCTGGGTCAGGAAGTTCAGGCCAAGGGTGACCAAATCGACGTTGCCGGTACGCTCGCCGTTGCCCAGCAGGCAGCCTTCAACGCGGTCAGCGCCGGCCAGCACGGCCAGCTCGGTGGCGGCAACGCCCATGCCCTCGTCGTTGTGCGGGTGCAGGGACAGCACCACGGCGTCACGCGGCACAAGATGGTTGGACACGTACTCCACTTCGTCGGCGAACACATTCGGCGTGGTCATCTCCACCGTTGCCGGCAGGTTGATGATCATCGGATGTTCCGGCGTCGGCTTGATGACGTCGATCACCGCGTTGCACACCTCGACTGCGTACTCCGGCTCGGTGCCGGTGAAGGATTCCGGAGAATACTCGTAGTACAGGTCGATGCCCTTGGCTTCGCCCTCGAGCTCCTTGCACAGGGTGGCCGCGTCGGTGGCGAGCTTCTTGATGCCGGCCTTGTCCTTGCGGAACACGACCTCGCGCTGCAGCACGGACACGGAATTGTAGAAGTGCACGATGGCGCGCTTGGCACCCTTCAGGCACTCGTAGGTCTTGCGAATCAGATGCTCGCGGGCCTGGGTGAGCACGACGATGGTGACATCGTCAGGAATGAGCTCGCGCTCGATCAGCATGCGGATGAAGTCATAATCGGTTTCGGAAGCCGACGGGAAGCCGACCTCGATCTCCTTGAAGCCCATCGACACGAGCAGATTCCAGAAACGCAGCTTGCGCTCGGAATCCATCGGGTTGACGAGGGCCTGGTTGCCGTCACGAAGATCGACGGAACACCAACGCGGTGCACGCTGCAGTCGCTTGCCCGGCCACGTACGCTCCGGGTAATCAAACGGCACCTGCTTATCGTATGCGACGTACTTGTTGTACGGCATCTTGCTGGGCTTTTGCGGAGCTCCAATGTAACGCGCCGGAGGCAGCAGCGGGTCGTTGTTCCCTCCGTTGGACGCCGCGGCGACTGCCGCGAGATCAAACACTGACGATTGATCCTGACCCATCACTCCTCCTTATCTGTAAAGTCGGATCGGCCTTCTGCCAATCCACATTGTTACGTGCATGTTACCTGCCTGCACTGCCGCCCATACTAGCGGCAACCAATCCCATATTTTGCCGGTATTCCGCGATATGACGGCATGGTTTGCGGTTTTCGCGCCCTTATTTCACCCCATATCCAGATTTGCCGCAGTACAGTGGGCATCATGAGCTTGCGATTCAACAGCGACGGTACGTTCCGGGTGCTGCAAATGGCTGATATTCAGGATGGTCCGGACGTGCGCGAAGACACGATTCGGCTGATCGAAGCCGCCATCAAGAAGGCACATCCCGACCTCATCGTGCTCACCGGCGATCAGATCCGCGGCTACGATCCGGCATATATCGATACGTTTCTGCGTCGCCGTGGCGAACAGCCCGGTACGCACGTGCGCGCGGTCACCGAAATCGAAGCGAAAATCCGCGGCATCAAACGTCATCCAATCGCCAAAACACTGACCAAATCGCAGCCCTCCGACGAACGGTGGATGATCGACGGCATCGGCACCGATTCGCCGAAACTGGTGAAAAGCGCAGGTCGCAACGGTTCTGCCAGCAAGCTGGAATCGTGGGCGGAAGCCATCAATCGCGTCACCGCGGCGTCGCTGCTCGACGAGACACGGCAGAAAGTGCGCGACACATTCGCCGCGTTTTTGGGGCCGGCGTTGGAATCGCATATCCCCTTCGCAGCGACGTACGGCAACCATGATTTCCAATGCGGCATCCTCGCCGACGAACAGGACGATCTTTACCGCGAGTTTGCCGGCTGTATGAATCCCGTCGCCGGCTCGTCGCCGTTGGCGCTCGAACCGGGCACGTTCGCGTTGCCGATCGAAGCGTCCGACGGTTCGGGGCGTATCACAATGAGCGTGATGATGGTCAATTCGGGCGATTACGCCGACACGGCAGACGCGGGTGACGGCAACGGACGGCAGTCGGTCACCGAATACGCGAAATACGCGGCGAATTCGCGCGGCTGGGATTTGGCCGACTCCGACGGCTACGGCACCCCCTCGCCGGAAGCCGTCGAATGGCTGAAAGACGTGCAACGCGAGCTGGGCAGGCGCAATGGCGACGGACAGGCGGTGCCGGCGATCGCCTTCCAGCACATTCCGCCGCAGGAATTCTACGATTGCCTGCGCGAAGTGCCCGCCTACACGCCGAACGCCGTGGAAGGCGCGCGCGAATTCGCCGGACACTGCTATGTGCTCGACCGCGACGTGTGCCGTCCCGGCTCCCGACTGGGCGAGGCGATTGGATGCGCCGACGTGAACGTGGGCGAAGTGGACGCGCTGCGTGAGTCGGGCGGCTATTTCGCGCTGTTCTGCGGGCATGACCACAAGAATTCGTTCGTCGGGCATGTGCACGACATCGATTTGGGATACGCGCCGACCTGTGGTTTTGAATGCTACGGCCCGAAATCGCGGTTCCGCGGCATCCGGCTGTTTGAATTCCGCGAAGACAATCCGATGGCGTACGTGACGCGCATGCTGACGTGGGGCGATCTGGTTGGCCGTTATTCCAGCAACGAATTACGCGTGTTCTTCGAGGACCATTGCGTGACGGACCTGATTGGCGTGCGCAACGAGCTGCGCAGGCCGCAGGTCAGCGCCACACTGCTAGGGGCGGGCGCGGTGACGTGCGGCGCGATCGGGTATGCGGTTCGGGGACTGTTGCGCAAATCGCAGTAATGCGATGCTCGTGGCAATCGCAATGATCGACAGCGACTCGACGGCAGCACCGCCGACAACGCGACCTTATCGAATATCACTCAAGATATTTCGATTGGAAGAAGGCGTCTTGCTGTGATTCGCTACCGAGATTCGTGTCCTCGGCATTCACGATAATCGGCGTTTCCAGCTTTGCGGGCATGCTGTCATACCACGCACGGCTCCAGCCGACGATCGCTTCGCTGAGCTGCGAACTGTCGTATCCCGCCGGATATACCGTGAATGTACCGCAAGGGGCAATGCCGTAGGGGTCGGCAACCGTATATTTACTACCGTTTTTGATATACGTGCCTCCTATATTGCCATCGATTTTCAGCGCCGATTTGTCGCATTGCATCGTATAGCTGCCGTCCGCGTTCTTCTTGGCATCCTTGAAACGGCCTTTGAAATTCGAAATGGTGACCAATCCGTTCGGATAGTCATCTCCCGTAATGCCCATGTCGGAATCATGATATGTTCCGCTGAACGTGCCATCGGACGCCACCGTCATAGTGGTGCCCCAACCGCCGGAACCGGAAGCGAAACCGTACTTTCCGGCGATGGACTTCATCAAAGACCGAGTGGCGGCATCCGATTGGGAATCAGATTTCTTGGTGTTTGCGTTCTTGCTTGCATTTTTGCCGTTAGATTTCTGACTCTTGGCGGACACGCCCTTGATGTTGGCGTCTTCGAGGGAATCCCAGTCGGGCTGGACGTCCTCCACCAGATAGTAGGCGGTTTCGCCGCTGGGGGCGGGCTTCATTTTGACGGTGTCATCCTTGGAGCCGTTGTAGCCGTTGTAAGGCATGAATGGATCGAACCAGTCCCTTGTATAGGTTGATTCCTTCTCGCCGTTCTTGTACTGGTTCACGTCACGATACATCAAGAACGGACGGTCCGTATCGACAGGTTTTTGCTTTTGGGCAGCCGCGAGCGCAGACGCGTCAAAATAGCCAGTTTTCTCTACTGATTCCACATCAGAGCCGACTGGGAACACCGCGAACAAATCCATCATATGGAATTTACCGCTGCCGTCCGGCTCATAATCGGACGCATCCGAAGAGTCGGAATCAATGTCATGGACCTTTCCGGCAACACAATTCCGCATATCGCCTTCCCCACCCAAGGCGGAATCGCCACACCAATACGTTTCGAACGCTTTGTGTGGGAACAATTCAAATGCTCCAGAGTTTCCAGTCAACAGATAGTCGGCTTTCTTGCTGCTGCAATACGGCTGTTGCACCGCATCGCAGGAAATCAAAGACCCACCGGTCATGCTGTACTTCGTGTTCGCAGCACCATCTTTCACTTTCAGGAAAACGATGTCTCCGCTGGAATAACTGTCATCCTGTCCTAGCGTGATGCAGTCGCCGGCCTTATTGCACCACTGGCCAGAAGCAACGTCACTCGTGCCCATCAGCAACCCATCTCCACCGGTTCCGCTGTGGTCAATGAACGTCTGCTTGGCACCCTTGGCATCCACGCCCTGATACAGGGTGATGGTCTGGCCTTCGTTCAGCTGGCTGCCCGGCCCAGGTTCGGAGCCGGAGACCTTGCCGATGTACTGTTTCGATGAGAGACGTTTCTCCACTTTCACGTCGTAGCCTTTGGATTCAAGGCTTGATTTCAACGTCGGAAATTTCCTGGCCGACGATGTCCGACGGCAGGCCGTCGTCGCTTTTCGTGGCCACGCCGATGTAGATGCCTTTCTTACCATCCTTCACGCCTTGGCCTTGCGCGGGGTACGTGCTGATCACGCTTCCCTCGGTGGTTTTGCTGGTGTCCGACACGATCACCTGCTTGTAATGCACCGGCACGCCCATCTGCGAGAACGTTGTCACCACGCTTTCAGCTTTCTTGCCGACCGTACCTTCCGGCACGCCAGGGCCGGCCGATTCGCGCACCGTCACCACACTGCCCGCCCTTACGCGGCCACCGGACTGAATTCCCTGATAGCCAAGGAACTTGCCGCTTTTCACGCCGGAGAATTCCTTGACGCGCTTGACTTTGAGGCCCTTGCCTTCAAGCTGCCTGACCACGACCTTCGCATCCGGAGTCTTCGACGAGTCCTTGGGAGACGCCACCGCCACGTCCGGCAACGACTTGCCACCCCACAACTCCATGTTGTATGTCACGATGCCGGCCACCACAGCGGCGACCAGCAGCACCGCGGCCACCGCTATGCCGATGATGAGCTTGCGATTCGGGGACGCGGCACGCGCAGTCCCGTCGCTTTCCGGCTCAAGAGTTTCCGGCGCCGACGGAACGGATTGCGATGCAGCCGAAGTCGCGGGCTGCGCTACGGGCAGCGTGCCGCCGCCCGGCAACGGGACCGGCGGAATCGCGTCTGCCGGCTGCGAAGCGAGCTGTTCTGCAGGGCGTTCCTCGTGCTGTGCCGCAGACTGTTCCTCGGGTTGCTCCGCAGACTGCGGTGCGAGCTGCGATGCAGGGGTTTCCACCGCTGTGGAATCGACGGAAAAATCATCCGAAATCCGTGCTTGTCCGGCATCAGGCTGCACCGGAACGGAGACCAACGGATTGCCGCAGTTCGTGCAGAACTTCGACTCCGGAGCGTTCTTCGAACCGCATTGCGTACAGAACATGGCTTCTCCCCTGCTTCAGTTTCTTCTCTGAAATCGATTATAGGGAGCCGGCGCGGTAAGCCGAAAGACTACCGGAACAGGCTCACGCCTCGACGGGCCATGCAGTAGGCGTTACCCAGCCACGTATGACGGGAATTCGGCCACACCGCGCCCAATCGCGGAGCATTCTGGCTCATCCAGATACTCGGTACGCGGCCGTCAGCGGAACGCGAGCCCAGTAGGTTGAAACCGTTCTTCTCCAGCAACCATTCCGGATGCTGTGTGGCGATCGCAAGCCCCTCTTCCAAAGTCAACGGCAATCGCTCGTCGGAATCGATCAGCTTGCGTGCCACGTCCGGCTCGCGGTTGATATAGCAGGTGCCGGTGTGCGGCTCGACCACCAGATAGAACGGCCCCTCCGGCGGCTCGAAACCATCCTGCGGCAGGAAGCTGGCGATATCGCGCGGCGGCATGGTGGTGAACCCCGCCATGCGGTTGATGGAGGTTCGGGCGATCAGCGATTCAGGAGACACCAGCTCGCGCGTAGGTACCAGAAGGATCTGCGTGCCCAATCCAGCTTCATCGCCGCAATCCTCCAACGCACGGATAAGCGGGCGCGCAAGCGAGCGGAACGCGGCTGCCGACATATCGGCCACATCCGGGTAGCCCAACGCCACGATACGATCCAGCTGCTTCTGCGCTTCTTCTGATGCCTTCGACATGTCTACCAGTGTACGCGAGCGCGCCACAGAACCGCTGGAAAGCCTTGCCATGCCTTTCTAGGGGGTATACAATGAGATGCGCATCAATGGAGATCGGAGATTGGCATGTTTCGGCGTACAGCACAATGGATCGCATATTTCATCATCGTCATCGCACTGGTGTGCGGGCTTGAGGTCATTGGGAATCTTCCTGTTCAGTCGCAATCATCCTTGCCTTTGGGCACGCACCTTTGGCTTGTGCTATGGTGTGCGCTCGGTTTGATGATTCCAATATTCGTGTGGTTTTCCAGAACCTATCCGCCGGCGTTCATCGTTTGCACGACGGCCATCTGCACCTTGGATTGGCTCACACTCGGCTTGAAGTATTCACATATCTCCCCGGGAGGTCTGTTCTCAGGCTCGACTGTGGATATCGTCAGCAATATACTCAACGCCGTCTCGCTCATCGTATTGTTGTTCGCATGGTCGCGCAATGACGACAAGTAGCGGACAGTAGGCACTGGGCGAAACCATCCACGCTAGACGCGACGCCGCGCGCCGGACCAGCATGCGGATAGCGGGAACGGCTTGACGGCGGGTTTTCGTAAGATTGAACAACGCGTGTGGCCGCCCACGAAGTCGTTTTGGGCCGGCTGGTCGACCTCAAGCGTAAGCAAAATCAAACTTGCAAAACTTGGAAAACCGTTCCAGCATAAGCGAAAGGTTGTTATGTCCGAAAAGATTAAGGTTGGCATTCTCGGAGCTACGGGCATGGTCGGACAGCGCTTCGTGACGCTGCTCGAAAACCATCCGTGGTTCGAACTGGTCACCCTTGCCGCGTCCGCGCACAGCGCCGGCAAGACCTACGAGGAGGCCATCGGCAGCCGCTGGAAGATGGAAACCCCGATGCCGGAGTTCGTCAAGCACATGGTCGTCAAGAACGTGGCCGACGTCGAGGACGTGGTCAAGGACGTCGACTTCGTGTTCTCCGCGGTGAACATGCCGAAGGACGAGATCCGCGCCATCGAAGAGGAATACGCGAAGACCGAGACCCCGGTCGTGTCCAACAACAGCGCCCACCGCTGGACTCCGGACGTGCCGATGGTGGTGCCGGAGATCAATCCGGAGCACTATGAGGTCATCGAACATCAGAAGAAGCGTCTCGGCACCACGCGCGGTTTCATCGCCGTCAAGCCGAACTGCTCCATCCAGGCCTATACCCCGGCTTTGGCCGCATGGAAGGAATTCGAGCCGCACGAGGTCATCGTGAGCACGTACCAGGCCATTTCCGGCGCGGGCAAGACGTTCAAGGATTGGCCGGAAATGGTGGGCAACATCATTCCGTTCATCTCCGGCGAGGAAGCGAAGTCCGAGAAGGAGCCGCTGAAGGTCTTCGGCCATGTGGACGAGGCCAAGGGCGAGATTGTGCCGTTCGACGGTCCGCTGCGCATCACCTCGCAGTGCATCCGCGTGCCCGTGCTCAACGGCCACACCGCCACCGTGTTCATCAACTTCGGTAAGAACCCGACCAAGGACGAGCTGATCGACCGTCTGGTCAACTACACCAGCAGGGCCGCCGAGCTTGGCCTGCCGCACGCTCCGAAGCATTTCATCCAGTACCTGACCGAGGATGACCGTCCGCAGGTGCTCAAGGATGTGGATTACGAGGGTGGTATGGGTGTTTCCATCGGCCGTCTGCGTGAGGATTCCATTTTCGATTGGAAGTTCGTGGGATTGGCGCACAATACCCTGCGTGGCGCCGCCGGTGGCGCGCTGGAAAGCGCAGAAATGCTTAAGGCGTTGGGTTACATCACCAAGAAGTGATGCGACGTTTATGCGGCTTGGGTAGCTAAACCGTAAGCCGCATAAACGAGCCATAGCCAAGCAAAAGGCCGACTCTTCGGAGCCGGCCTTTTGCTTGTTTGGGGACTGCTTGGCACGGTATGCAACGTACGGCGTGAATCGTAAAAAAGCAAACGAAAAGGGCACGGTCGCAAAACCATGCCCTTTAAAAATACTGGGAAACTGAAGCCAGCACTATCAGCGGCCGGTGCCGCCGTACACCACGGCTTCCACCTGGTCGGCGTCCAGACCGTAGGCGGTGTGCAGCGCCTTGACGGCGTCGTTGAGCTGCTCAAGCGGCACAAGCGCGGCGATGCGGATTTCGGACGTGGAGATCATCAGCACGTTCACGCCCTTGTCGCTCAGCGCGTTGAAGAACTTCGCGGCCAGACCGGAATGGGTCTTCATGCCCACGCCGACCACGGCCACCTTGCCGACGTTCGGGTCGACGTCGAAGGACTGGAAGCCCAGCTCGCCCTGCTTCTCCTGCAGCACTTCCTGGACCTTGGCCGCAGCGGTGCCCGGCACGGTGAAGGAGATGTCGGCGGTGCCGGTGGAGGCGGAGGCCTGCACGATCATGTCCACGTTCACGCCGGCCTCGGCCAGCATGGTGAACACCTTCGCCGCCATGCCCGGCTCGTTCGGCACGCGGCGCACGGTGGCCAGCGACTCGGTGCTGTCGTGCGCGACACCGGAGATGATCGGCACTTCCGGCCCCAGGTCGGGGAACAGGTCGCCCATGGACTGGTTGTTATTTTCGCTCATGTTCTTACCTTTGTTTGTAAAGTCTTATTTTCGTTTTCGCATTGTCTTGCAAGTATTTGCGATTGCTTGCGATTACGCTGCCCGGCTGCCGTTCAGATGTTCGGCAGGGTGCGCGGATCGACGCCTTCCGGCACGATCAGCGTGCCGCGACGGTGGGAGAAGGAGCTGCGCACGTGCAACGGCATGCCGAATCGTTGCGCGTATTCCACGCAACGCAATGCCAGCACCTTGGAACCGCAGGACGACATTTCCAGCATCGATTCGTAGTCGATGACGGGAATGCGACGGGCGGTCGGCACGATACGCGGATCGGCGGTGAACACGCCATCGACGTCGGTGTAGATTTCGCAGATGTCGGCGTCCAGCGCCACTGCGAGCGCGACTGCGGAAGTATCGGAACCGCCACGGCCGAGCGTGGTGGCGTCGCCGCCTTCGTTCACGCCTTGGAAACCGGCCACGATCGCCACAGAACCCTTATCCAATGCACGACGCACGCGATCGGGCTTCACGGCCTTGATATGCGCGGTGCCGAACTGCGCGTCGGTCATGAAACCAGCCTGGGAGCCGGTGAAGGAGTAGGCGTGAGAGCCGGCCGCATGAATTGCCATGGCGAGCAAACTCATCGAAATACGCTCGCCTGCGGTCATCAGCATGTCCATCTCGCGCGCCGGCGGGTTGGAATCGATGCTGAGCGCCTGATCGATCAGGTCGTCGGTGGTGTCTCCCATGGCGGAGACCACGACGGCCACGTCATTGCCGGCGTTCTTCGTTTCGATGATGCGTCGGGCCACGCGCTTGATCGATTCTGGATCGGCTACGGAAGAGCCGCCAAACTTCTGCACGATGAGAGCCACAACTTATCCAATCTTCTTCAACGTATCACCTGCCCGATTCGGCAAGTGAAGCCTATTATAGGAAACATCCATTTTATCAAGTCCAACCGCGCCCAACATGCGGAACACGTTGCTGGACAGCGGTTGAGTATGAGCTGGGCGCGGGACCGACGGCTCGCGGAGGCCATGCCAGCGGAGCTCATACGGCGCGACGGCCGGCGAGCGCGCGGCCGAGGGTGATCTCGTCGGCGTATTCGAGGTCGCCGCCCACGGGTAGGCCGCTGGCGAGCCTTGTCACCTTGATGTCGGTCTGGCTCAACAGCTGCGAGAGGAAGCTGGTGGTGGCCTCGCCCTCCACGTTCGGGTTGAGCGCGAGGATCACTTCCTTGACTTCGCTGTCTTTGAGCCGTTCGATGAGTTTGGCGATGTTGAGGTCGCTTGGCTGCACGTTGGCCATCGGGTTGATGACGCCGCCAAGCACGTGGTACATGCCCCGGTATTCGCGGGTGCGTTCGATGCTCATCACGTCCTTCGGCTCTTCGACCACGCAGATCACGCTGTGGTCGCGGCGTGGATCAACACATACCGGGCATGGGCTGGTTTCGCACACGTTGCCGCAGATGTCGCAGAACCGTACTTTTTCCTTGACTTCCGTGATGGCGTCGATCAGTGCCTGCGATTCCTCATCGGGCGCGTTGAGCAGGTAGAAGGCGATGCGTTGCGCGCCTTTCGGCCCGATGCCGGGCAGGT
>OOAE01002363.1_pt1 | contig 10596 bp, 10 predicted proteins | sample 1671271 | NCBI WGS metagenome assembly OOAE01 (sample SAMN06348139, study PRJEB24527) | human gut metagenome | biome: human gut; feature: ankylosing spondylitis patient; material: feces | host: Homo sapiens | place: China | collected 2015-10 | reverse complement strand
GGCGACCACCGAGATCTACACTCTTTCCCTACACGACGCTCTTCCGATCTCGGCAACAACAGTATCGCCGTTCTGCGGTTGAAAGCGCAGGTTAACGGCTTTACTGCGAAACATTACGCATTTGAGTACCGCACCGGCATCCTTCAAAGTAAAATAGCAATGACCTGAAGGATAGCGCTTAAAATTGGAGATTTCACCGACAACCTGCAGATTACGCAGCTCCGGCTCCTGCTCCAGTATATGCTTTATGAAATTATTTATTTCGCTTACCGAATAAACAGCTTCAGTCATTTTTCTTATGTAATCTCCAGGCAACAGCGGCACAGCCACTGGCATTATCACAGCTGAAGCGTCCTTCCGGCACCCACAGGCGCACACGGCGCTTCGCCAGCTTTTCTTCAACATGCTTGCGAATGTACTTGTTGGAGCCTACGCCGCCAACCAAAATCACATCACGCACACCATATGCCGCTGCACCGTTACGTAGCAGACGGGCAAAGGTTTCCGCCAGCGTATGCTCCACGCCCAAAGCTAGAGAAGCAGCATCCGCCCCAGCCTCCAGCTTGCGCATAGCGGCAGTTGCAGGTCCCGATAAGCTCACATCCAGCTTACGCACGGACACCGGCAGCTCCAGCGGTTCCTCCGCCTGTTCTGCAAGCTGCTCCAGTGCCGGACCTGTCGGAAACTGCAGTCCCAGCGCAACACCGATGCGGTCCACAAACTGACCGGCGTGCAAATCGAGGCTGCCGCCAACCTGAGTCAGGTTATAACGGCTGTCCTCACGGCGTTCGCACAGCAGCAAATCAGTAGTGCCGCCGCTGGCATGCAGCAGCAAAAAACGCTCCGCCTGCGGTCCGCCTGCCGACCAAAGACCGGCCTCCAAGTGATTTTCCTGATGGCTGATTACCTCCAGCGGCACCTTATAGACAGCCGCCAGGCTGCGAGCAACGCTCATTCCGGCTAGAAACGCCGGCATATAGGAGTCCGCGAGCGGACGCGGATAACCGCTGACACCAATTGCCGCCAAGGTGCAATCCTTATCGGCAAAGACCTCCTCCACCAAGCGCGGCAGATTACGTGTATGCTGAAAAACCATCTCGGACTGCTGCAGGCCGCAGCGTCCCGGCTTAACGCTTAAAATCTGTCTGGCCTCGGCAAGCAGGCTGCCATCCTCCGCCAAAAGAGCGGCAGAGGTAGTATAACAGCTGGTATCAATGCCTAAATATACCTTTTGGCTCATTTTCTTGCCAGCTTACCTAAAACACCGTTAATAAAGCGCGGAGATTCTTCGGTTCCATAAGCCTTGGCAATCTCCACTGCCTCATTGATAGCAACACCTGCAGCTAGGGCAGGCTTTTCATGGCGCATTTCAAAAACTGCTACGCGCAGGATATTTCTGTCGGTAGCAGGCATGCGCTCTACAGTCCAGTCGGTTGCACAGCTGTTCAAGGTCGCATCAATAGCCTCTTTGTTTTCTACAACGCCGTTAACAAGCACCATGGAATATTTCTTTACATAATTTCTGGCACTTGCTGCTCCCAGCTCCTTATGCTGGTCCAAAGCTTTGTCTACCGCAGCCTCCGGATGCAGCTCCTCGTGCTCATCTAAAGCTGCGTCAACAGCCTGTTCTACCTCATTACCGGTAAAGTCTATTTGGAATAACGCCTGTAAGGCAACCTCTCTTGCAAGTCTACGAATCATTTGCACACTCTCCTTGTATAAAAAATTTTAATAAATATCTTGTATGATGATGAATTCAGATTAGGCAGATGGTGCCTTATCTTTCGCCGCCACCTATTAATTTGAGGCGAAATAGAAGGTATCAGATGTGAATCAAGGGCGACGACGGCGTACAGCCTCGTACTCCTAGGAGCCCTTGTAAAACAAATGATGCCCTTATCTTTCGTCACTACCACTGTTATCTGTGGTAGCCTGGCGGCAACAACCTATCCAACCACTCCAGCAAATCCTCTTTCTTATCCAGCTTATGACCGATAAAAAAGCCTAGGCCAATGCACAGCATCAAAAACAGTGCCTGGAAAAATCCCAGCCACAGCACAACCACGCCGATAAACAGGCCAAACACCGAGCAAAGCAGACGGCCGCGATAATTATTCCAGATATCATTAAGAATATCGTTAAACATAGCTTCTGCCTCCTATTCTTCCTTTGCTTTAATCTGTTTGAAGAACAGCTCTATTTCCTTAACCTCAATGCCGGTAACCTTTTTGATGGTTTCACGGACGTTGGTCTTAATCTCACCGGAGGTTTCCGGAATATTTATGCCGGGTTCAATCGAAGCATTAATGCGTACATCAATGCATTGATCCTCCAGCTTCACAATAACCTTTACATGATGGATGCCGTATATTTCCTGCGACAGAACGGCAATGTAATCCTCCAGGGCGCCCTTGCCTACAAGCACCTTGCCCTTATCGCTGTCACTCAGCTTCAGCGAGCTTACGCCCGTAAGTCCCAGACCGGTGATCAGCAGGCGTACGCTCACCAGCAGCATAATCACGCCGCCTACAGCATAAACCCAGTTGCTCGGAATATGGCTGATAAACGCTACCATACCGGTATCAGAGAAAACGCCCAGGCTGCACAGCAGCGTCAGCACTGAAGCTACCGTCATTAATATCGTATACAGCGTCAGGATAATTCTATCCGCAATACCCATAACAGTTAATCCTCCTCTAAAAACTTCCTATGCTTTTCATCCATGTCTTCCTCCGGCGGCAGCTCAAAATCATGGTTATCATGGAGATTAACCAGCTGCTGCTCAAAGGAATTGACCTCCGTTGCTTCCGCACGCTTAGCCTGCGCCTGCAAAATTTCCGCCATATCTACATCAGATGAGCTTTCCTTTTCCAGCTCGCTTTCACGCCTCTTGGCCACGCCTTCGACATTGACATCGACAAACTGCACCTCGTATCCTGTCATCGCCTCAATGGCATCTTTAACCTTTTCCTGTACCTCCAAAGCAATCTCCGGAATGCAGCAGCCGTATTCAATAACAATATACACACTGGCATTTACCGTCTTGCCTTCAAAATGCAAATGTACGCCCTTAGAAGCGTTCTCCTTGCCCAAGAAGCGGTTAATGCCATCTGTCAGACCACCGCTCATGCCGACAACTCCCGGCACCTCCTGCGCCGCCAGGCTGGCAACTATACAGATAACCTCGTCGGCAATACGTATATCACCATATTCTTCCTTGTCCTGTGTTTCCGCTGCTTCGGCAGCAGCTTCAGCGGCTTCTGCAGCCTTGGCCCTGATAGTGTCCTTTATATTTTTTTCTTCCATATCCGGCACCTCCTGCTCGCTTACGTGCCGGCAGAAGCGCGACAGCGTAATGAAGACAGTTATACATTATTATCTTCTTATTATAACACATTTTATACAATCCGTATGCATAAAATGTATAAAAAATAAGTGCTAAAAATGTATATGATAAGATTCTGTTTTTTAATCTCTGTATCTGAACAAGTCAAGCCAAACAGCGAAATTAACTCCTTATATGCAACACAAAAAGACCACTCCGCAGAGTGGTCTTTAAGCTCAGTTTCAACTTATAATTACAGTGCTGCTTTAACCTTTGCAACCAGGTTTTCAACAGTAAAGCCGTATTTTTCCATCATTACATCGCCGGGTGCGGAAGCGCCGAAGGTGGTAATGCCCAGAACATTCTTTTCAGTGCCGGTGTAGCGGCTCCAGCCGTAAGGAACGCCAGCTTCAACAGCAAATTTGGTTACGCCTGCAGGCAGAACACTTTCCTTGTACTCATCGCTTTGAGCATCAAAAGCATCCCAGCAAGGCATAGATACAACGCTAACGTCAATGCCCTCTTCTGCCAGCTTAGCCTGTGCAGCCAGTGCCAGATGTACTTCACTGCCGGTACCGATCAGAATAGCCTTAGCCTCGTTCTTAGCCGGACTCAGTACATAAGCGCCCTTATGAGCGTTTTCATGGATGGTTGCTGCATAGTCATGCAGTACAGTCAGCTTTTGACGGCTCAGCAGCAGGCAGGTCGGTTTATGCTTGTTCAGGCAAGCCTGTTGCCATGCGGTAGCAGTTTCCAGAGCGTCAGCCGGACGGATAACGCTTACGTTCGGAATCAGACGCAGAGCCATAGTGGTTTCAATCGGCTGATGAGTAGGACCGTCTTCGCCCAGTGCAATGCTGTCGTGAGTCAGTACGAATACAGACTGAATGCCCATGAGTGCTGCCATACGGATGGTTGGACGCAGGAAGTCAGCGAATACCAGGAAGGTGCCGCCGAAGGGAATGAAACCGCCATGCAGGGAAATGCCGTTCAGAACGGTACCCATAGCGTGTTCACGAACGCCAAAGTGAATGTTACGGCCGGTTCTGTCCAGCTTGGAGAAGTAACCGCCGGTTTTCATGATAGTTTTGTTGGACGGGCCAAGGTCAGCACTGCCGCCAACCAGCTCAGGCAGCTGTGCAGCCAGAACTTGGATAATATCGCCGCTTGCTTCGCGGGTAGCGTTCTTAACGGTATCCTTGAAGATTGCTTCCAGAGCAGTCAGGTTAACCATGGAGTTGCCGGCAATGCGGTCTTCCAGCTCTTTAGCCAGCTCAGGATATACCATCTTATAGTCATCCATCAAAGCATTCCAGGCAGCTTCATTTGCAGCGCAGCCATCCAGCTTAGCAGCAAAATGTTCTTTAACCTCAGCAGGTACATAGAACATTTCCTGCGGCCAGCCGGCTTTTTCTTTGGTAGCTGCCAATGCTTCACCACCCAGCGGCTCGCCATGGCAGGACGGGCTGTCCTGTTTCGGGCTGCCGAAGCCGATGTGAGTACGTACAATAATCAGAGAAGGATGCATAGTATCAGCCTTAGCTTCTTCGATAGCTGCCTGCATAGCGTCAACATCCTCGCTGCTTTCTACGCGCAGAACCTGCCAGCCATAAGCCTTGAAGCGAGCTTCAACATCCTCAGTGAAGGCAATATCTGTGCTGCCTTCGATAGTAATCTTGTTGTCATCATATAAGTAAATCAGTTTGCCCAAGCCAAGGGTACCTGCCAGAGAAGCAGCCTCGCAGGAAACGCCCTCCATCAGGTCACCGTCAGAGGTCAGACCAAAGGTGTAGTGGTCAACAACCGGGAAATCAGGTTTGTTGTACTTTGCGCCCAGCATAGCTTCGGCAATAGCAAAGCCAACGCCCATAGCAAAGCCGTGGCCCAGAGGACCGGTAGAAACGTCAACGCCAGGAGTCAGGCCGAATTCCGGATGGCCCGGAGTCTTGCTGCCCCATTGACGGAAGTTTTTCAGCTCATCCAGGGACAGGTCATAGCCTGCCAGGTGCAGCATAGCATACAGCAAAGCGCTGCCGTGACCCGGAGAAAGGATGAAACGGTCGCGGTTGAACCATTGCGGATCAGCCGGATTATAATTCATAAAGCGGTCCCAAATGGTGTACATCAAAGGAGCGGTACCCAGAGGGAAACCAGGATGGCCGGATTTAGCCTTTTCTACCTGGTCTGCTGCCAAAAAGCGAAGAGTGTTTACACATGCCTGATCAATTTTCTGCATCGAGAAAACCTCCATTTTTCCAAAATTATCTAAACTAATTATATCATATTTCCCTATATTGTCTACACTTTTTCGTTAAAATTGTAAACTATTTACACTTTTAACTGAATTCCTAAGCGAAGGTAATGATATGATATTATTATTTTCCCGTGCTGCCGAAGCCGCCTGCACGTACAACCTTCTCCACCTTATCGTCATCGTCAACGGTCAGATAGTTGTAGAAAATGCCCTGTGCAATGCGTTCACCCTGCGGAATCGTAACAGCCTCAGTACCCATATTCATCAAAGCCACCATAATGTGACCTTCGTTATCAGCATTATTATAATAATCGGCATCAATAATACCGACATTATTCACCAGCATCAGATGCTTCTTTACCGCCATGCTGCTGCGGATATGCAGCCCCAAGAACTCGCCTGTCTGCATATAAGCCTTCACACCTGTAGGCACCAGCACCAGCTTCCCCGGCTCCAGTACAACCTCTTCGGCAGCGCTGATGTCATAACCGGCGCTGAACTGTGTCTTGCGCTCCGGCATCGGGAACTCAACATCCATATACCTGGCAACCTTTTCAAAACCACGTGTTTTCATTAGTAACTCACTCCTATTCAATAACCCCCTTCCGTCTCGCTATGCTCGACACCTTCCCCAAGGGGCAGGCAAGAGGGTTCCTAAAAAACCATGCATGAGTAAGTGGTATATAAAAATTTTAGCAAATAAGTGTCTGGAATCATATGCGGGCGCATCCAAAAAGCGAGTCCGCTGGACGAAGCTGATTGGCTCATGCGCGCCATGCGATAGTGTCCCAAGAAGCAAGCTCTAAGAGCGCGGCTGATTGGTCTGACACGAACCGCTAAGTGTCGCAGCTGTTTGAGCGCTATGCCTTACTTATATAGAAATTACTCTTTGCATAGCGCGAGTTTTGCGGCACTTCGTCCTGCTTCCACACGAAAATTGCGTTATGTCCTGCGGACATAGGAAAATTTTTTCTGAGTGGAAGGATATATCACTTACGATACATATAACACCACAAATGCGACAGCTCTTTTAAATTCACAAATTATTTTTGTACGCTCTTCATCAGAACAGCCTTGCGGGACAGGTTAATGCGGCCCTTGTTGTCGATTTCGGTAACCTTAACAACAATTTCATCGCCAACACTTACAACATCCTCAACCTTATCTACATGCTCGGTAGACAGCTGGGAAATATGTACCAGACCTTCCTTGCCCGGCAGAATCTCAACGAAAGCACCAAAGTTCATCAGACGGGTAACCTTACCGGTATAAACCTTGCCAACCTCAGCTTCGGCAGTAATGCCTTCGATCATCTCGATAGCTTTATTAGCAGCCTCGGTGTTAACAGCAGCAATAAATACGCGACCGGTATCATCGATATCAATCTTAGCGCCGGTTTCGTCAACGATTTTCTTGATCATCTTGCCGCCAGGTCCGATAACCTTAGCAATCTTATCAGGATCTACATGGATAGTAGTAATCTTCGGAGCATACTTGGACAGCTCTTTGCGCGGTTCGCTGATGCATTCCATCATTTTGCCCATGATGAACTCACGGCCGCGTTTAGCCTGTGCCAAAGCCTGAGTGAAGATATCCTTGTTGATACCATCAATCTTGATATCCATCTGGATAGCAGTAATACCCTTTTCGGTACCTGCAACCTTGAAGTCCATATCGCCCAGAGCATCCTCCAGACCTTGGATATCAGTCAGAATAGTAAAGTATTCGCCGTCCTTAACAAGGCCCATAGCAACGCCTGCAACAGGAGCCTTAATAGGAACGCCTGCATCCATCAGAGACAGGGTGCTTGCGCAAACAGAGCCCATGGAGGAGGAACCGTTGGATTCCAGAACCTCGGATACCAGACGGATTGCATACGGGAACTCCTCTTCAGAAGGAATAACCGGACGCAAAGCACGCTCAGCCAGAGCACCATGACCGATTTCACGACGACCGGGGCTGCGCAGAGGTTTGGTTTCGCCTACGCTGTACGGTGGGAAGTTGTAGTGATGGATATAACGCTTGGTTTCCTCAGCACCGAGGCCATCAAGAATCTGTGCTTCACGCAGCGGAGCCAGAGCCAGAACGTTCAAAATCTGAGTCTGACCACGGGTGAACAGAGAGCTGCCATGCGGACGAGCCAGCAAGCCAACCTCGCAGCTTACCGGACGTACTTCGTCTAATTGACGGCCGTCAGGACGAATCTTATCTACAGAGATAGTGCGGCGAACGATTTTCTTAACCAGCTTTTGGGTGATGTAAGCAACGTCTTTAGCATTATCAGGATATTTCTCCAGGAATACTTCAGCGATTTCAGCTTTAACCTTAGCAACGTTTTCTTCGCGCTCCAGTTTGTTAGCATCCATCAGAGCATCTTTGAGTTTTTGAGCACCGTATTCTTCGATTTCCGCAACCATTTCTTCAGGCGGAGCATAGAACGGAACTTCCATTTTCTCTTTGCCAATTTCAGCAACGATTTTCTCCTGGAACTCAACGAGTTGTTTAATTACGCCATGACCGAACCAGATAGCGTCCAGCATGGTTTCTTCGGAAACTTCGTTAGCACCTGCTTCTACCATCAGGATAGCGTCTTTGGTGCCGGCAACAGCCAGGTTCAGTTGGCTGATTTTAGCCTGTTCAACAGTCGGGTTGATGATGAATTCGCCATCAATTAGGCCTACGCGCACACCGGCGATAGGACCTTCGAACGGAATATCAGAAATAGACAAAGCGCAGGATGCACCGATCATAGCGGGCATATCCGGAGCATTGTCGGGATCAACGGAAACAGCGGTAGCAACGATTTGTACATCATTGTGGTAGCCTTCCGGGAACATCGGGCGAATCGGACGGTCAATCAGACGGCTGGTCAGGATAGCCTGCTCAGACGGACGGCCTTCGCGTTTAATAAAGCCACCGGGGATTTTACCTACGGCGTACATTTTTTCTTCAAAATCAACAGTCAAAGGGAAGAAGTCTACACCCTCACGCGGGGTTTTGGTGCCGGTAACGGCAACTACTACGGCGGTATCGCCATAACGAACTAATACAGCGCCATTAGCTTGTTTTGCAATCTTGCCGGCTTCAATAGTAAGAGTTCTGCCGCCAAGATCCATGCTGTAACTATGCATATCTTATGCCTCCTATTCTTTTCACACATTGTGTACCTGCATATTATTCGCCGTCAATCAGAAAAATCCTCTATATTTTTACGGCTTTTTAAAATTTTTTTGAAAAAATTTCTACAACAGACAAAAACAGCCGGCAGTTCTGCCCAAGGCAACACTGCCGGCCGTCAGAAATACATTTTTACGCCATTAAAAGCCCATAAAAAGACGCATAATAAACAAAACTATTGCGCCGACAGCAGCAAAGACAATAAACGTCGGCAGCAAAAAGAAGATAACTGCCACAATGCCGCACAAAATCAGAAAAGTAATCAGAATGCCGCTGCCGCAGCCAAAGGTATGTACCTTGATATTCGGCGGCACCTGCTGCTGTCTTTCATTATAAGCATCAGCACCGCTGTCATATACAGCGCCTTCCCTGGCACTTTTGTTTTCCTCTGTGCCTGCGCTCTCGTCTATCGTCACGCCCTCAAAGGTATCGCGCTCCTCCGGACTGAGCACCTGCACATCAATCTTGAACTGATAATGGCAGTACGGACATTCCACTGTGCCGGGAGCAACCTCGCGGCCGCAAAAATCACACTTCATATTCTGGTGCCTCCTCTCACTGCAGCAGCATCAGCAGCAAACCCTCTTCGTTAACATAACGCGGGTCGTGTGCCTCCAGCTGCAAGGTTTCATTTATCATATCTATCATCTGCTTCAGCTTTGCATGGTCGGTAGCACGGCACATAGCAAAAACCTGCTTTTCCGTAAAGGTATAAACATCATTCAGCTTAACAAAGCAGTACATAACCGCTGCCGTCCAATGCTCAAAATCAGCGTCTGTATTATCAGGCAAAGCATTGCCACGAAGCATAAAATCGCTCCACATGGTACGCATCAGCTGTATATCATAGGCAGAAAAAAGGCCTGTTCCTCTAAGAGATTCCAGCATTGCCGAGGTCTTGTCTTCAAGCAGCGCCGCAGGCTGATAATTACTTATCTGCGTACTGAAATTAAAGCCCTCCATACGCACATAGATTGCATACAAAACAGAAACATGGCGTACGAACATCGGATTACGGTTGATGAACTCCTCCCAGCTCATCTCGCCGCTTTGGCGCACGGCAAACCAGTCCTTCGCCGCACTGACAACCTCGAAAAACCGCTTACGCGAGGTCTGCGACATCACCAGTCCGCGCAGGAAGTTCATCACCATAGTATTTTCATAAAAATTATGGCCCATGAAAATATAGCCTTCTGTGTCAATATTATCATCTACCGGCAGCATCAGCGTATATTTTTCATTGGTGAAAATATTTCTGCAGACATACATTCCCTCCTCCGTGCGTCTTTGCACATCAAAGAGAACCAGCTTTGCCTTAATCAGCTCATTCAAAATATCAACGGAGGTATCCATCTCGGAAGCGTCACGGCAGATTACATCACGGTAATGCTGCAGCGGCGTTTTGTCATCTTCAAGCAAGCGATAGTCAAAAAGAAAATAATCCCAAAAGGTCTGTGAATATTCCTCCGTGCCCGGCTTTTCCTGAACTGTACCGTTCTGAAAAATACCGCCGAAGAGAAAATCGGCCCGCTCCAAATCACGGCGGAACTGCTTCTGCGTATAGTAGCTTTGCACATCATCCAGCAGATTCTGCATTCTCTCGCCGATGTTCAGATACACCTTCGTCGGCAAATCCGGTGTAGAATACAGATTGTAACGGTCATGCCCAGGCAAAAAGCTGCCATCCTTGCCGACAATCTGCAGTTTTCCGTCAATCAACAGCTTTGCTTTGGCTTCGGCAGGCGCGTTATCACGGGTAATAATGCGTTTCTTTTTCATATATGCATAAAACTCCTGCATAACATCAAGGAAATGTGCGATATTGCTTTCTGTTGCCGGG